>Ga0193752_1002405_pt1 | contig 14072 bp, 8 predicted proteins | sample H1c1metaG_FD_144924 | JGI IMG/M metagenome (GOLD analysis project Ga0193752, IMG submission 144924) | Soil microbial communities from a riparian zone of the East river system, Colorado, United States - H1c1 | ecosystem: Environmental > Terrestrial > Soil > Riparian zone | place: USA: East River... | reverse complement strand
GGGTTGCTCACCAACCTGGAGCCCAATGATGTTTTGTTCATTGATGAAATTCACCGGCTGAGTACGGTGGTGGAAGAATATCTGTATGCAGCCATGGAAGATTTCAGGATCGACATCATGATCGACAGCGGCCCCAATGCAAGAAGTGTACAGATAAACCTGAACCCGTTTACATTGATAGGCGCAACAACAAGAAGCGGTTTGCTTACTGCACCATTACTTTCAAGGTTTGGTATAAAATCAAGACTGGAATATTATGATGCAGTAACCCTCAAAAATATCATCCTTCGTTCTTCAAAAATACTGGGCACCAAAATTACCAGCGATGCTGCTGCGGAAATTGCAGGCCGCAGCCGTGGTACGCCACGTATTGCCAATGGCCTTTTACGAAGGGTACGAGATTTTGCACAGGTGATCGGTAACGGTGTAATTGACCTGGGCATTACCGAACATGCACTAAGGGCATTGAATGTAGACAAGCATGGGCTTGATGAAATGGACAACCGCATACTGCATACCATTATTGATAAATTTAAAGGCGGCCCTGTGGGCATTACCACCATTGCAACTGCTGTGGGTGAAGAAGTGGGTACACTGGAAGAAGTGTACGAACCATTTTTAATTCAGGAAGGTTTTTTACAACGTACAGCCCGTGGTAGAGAAGCTACTGCAAAAGCCTATGAGCATTTGGGCAAAAAATCTTCTTTTGGAGGGAATGAGAATTTGTTGTTTACTGACACTAAATAAAGAATGTAGCCTTATAAAAAAATGCCGTCCCGACTTAGTCGGGACGGCATTTTAATTTTATGCAGAAGAAAATTATTCTGTAACAACCAGCCTGAATCCATTTCCATGAATATTCACGATCTCAATGGCAGGATCTTCTTTTAAGTACTTACGTAATTTGGCAATATACACATCCATACTGCGGCCATTGAAATAAGTATCGCTGCCCCAGATCTTCTTTAAAGCAATTTCACGGCTAAGCAGGTCATTCTTGTATTCGCTCAGCATTTTCAGCAATTCATTTTCTTTTGGAGAAAGTGTTTGTGTTTTACCATCAATGATCAGTTCACGCAGGCGTGGATTGAAATGGTACCTGCCCAAATCGTACTCTGCATTCACTTCTTCACGGTGCAGTTCTTCATTGCGTTTTAAGATGGCTTTTATCTTGTGCAGCAAAACTTCACTGTCAAAAGGCTTGGTGATATAATCATCGGCGCCCAGTTTATACCCCTGGATGATATCGTCCTTCATGGTCTTTGCACTCAAAAAGAACAAAGGCACATCCGGGTTTACGTCCCGTATCTCTTCTGCCAGGGTAAATCCGTCCATATTGGGCATCATTACATCCAGCAGACAAAGGTCAAATTTTTCACGTTGAAAAGCAGCCAGTCCGAGCTTGCCGTCTCTTTCCAGCGTTACATTATAATCGTTCAGCTCCAAATAATTCTTAAGTACCATACCAAGGTTGGTATCATCTTCGCACAACAGAATTTGTGGTTTTACAGGTTCCATGTTTGTTAGGTTTATGAGCAAATAAAATTAATTCAAAGTTTACACAGCGAATATAGTGCCTAATTTTTTGTTAAAGGTAGATTATTGCCACAGAGACACGGAAACACAGAGGCTATTTTTTGATGTATTTCCTGTCTGTAAGTGTTTTCAGAAAGGCAATCAAATCAGTTTTTTCTTTTTTCGAAAGACCTAAAGGCATTTTAAGTGCGTCATCAATATTAATGGAGTTGGGTACAAATTTTTGTGGGTTGTCATAATACTCCACAACCTCTTCCAGGGTTTTAAACATGCCGTTATGCATATAAGGTGCTGTTACTGCAACATTGCGCAGCCCCGGCGTTTTAAATCTCCCTTTGTCAGCTTCTTTACCGGTAATGCTGAATAAACCTGCATCATTTAATTCCTTTCCGTTGTACAGGCCGATGTTCTTGAATTCATCGTTGGTGAAATCTTCCATACGGTGGCAATCAAAACATTTGGCTTTATCGCCCACAAATAACTGCCTTCCCCTTTCTTCCTGTGCGGTTAAATTTTTCAAATTATTGCTCCAGTCGTCAAATTTACTGTCAACAGTTTCTAATGTTTTTTCAAAAGCAGAAAAAGCGGCAGCAAGATTTTGTGCAGTTGGCTTTTGGTTGAATATTTTCTGAAACAGCAATTTATATTCCTTCGACTGGTTCAATCTTTTAACTGCTTCTTCAACCGGTAGCCCCATCTCATCCGGGTTCTGTATGGGCATTAAACATTGTTCTTCCAGCGAAGCTGCCCTGCCATCCCAGAAATAATAAGGCCGGTTCTTCATGTTCAGTACCGATGGGGTATTGCGCTTGGTAAGTTTACCTTCTATACCAACGCTAAAAGCAACCGTATCGGCAAAAGCAAATGCCGGTTTATGGCAACTGGCACAGCTTACTGAAGAATCTTTTGATAATATTTTTTCGGAGAATAATTTTTTGCCGAGAGCGGCTTTTGTTTTTATGTCGGCATTTTCTTCTTCAAAAAAAGAGCTGACAATAAATATCAAAGTTGCTGCTGTAAGAAAAGAGAATACCGTTTTTTTAATTGCCACAAATTTACAACTGATGGTTTAAAAATCTTCGTTAACATTAGATTACTGGTTGTACCTTTCATAAAAATAGCTTTCAATGGCAAATAAAGAAGCATTTATACAGGCTATAAACAATGGCTATACATTCAAAGGTGAAGCTGTAAAAATAGGAGCTGCCATATTGGATGGGGAACTGGTGCCCGAAGCAGGCATCTATCTGCCACTTAAGACCTTGAACCGTCATGGTTTGATCGCAGGTGCAACCGGTACCGGTAAAACAAAGACCCTGCAGGTTATCAGTGAGTTTTTAAGTGATAACAGTGTGCCGGTGATGATGATGGATATTAAAGGTGATCTCAGTGGCATTGCAGCAATGGGTACAATGAATGATAAAATAAAAGACCGTTACCAGAAATTAAATATGGAGTACAAACCATCTTTATTTCCGGCAGAGCTGATGACACTGACAGGACAGAAAGGTGTTCATTTGAGAGCAACAGTAAGTGAGTTTGGGCCAATATTATTAAGTAAGATATTAGAGCTGAATGATACACAGGGTGGTGTGGTAGCCATGATATTTAAATACTGTGATGATACAAAACTACCCTTGCTTGATTTAAAAGATTTCATAAAAGTATTGCAATATATTGGCGATGAAGGCAAAGCCGAAATTGAAAAAGAATATGGAAAAATTTCAACCTCATCAACCGGTACCATCTTACGTAAAGTGATCGAATTGCAGCAACAGGGCGCTGACATATTCTTTGGCGAAAGAAGTTTTGAAGTGGATGACCTGATGCGTATTGCAGATGACGGCAGGGGAATGATCAGTGTGTTACGTGTTACCTATCTGCAGGACAAGCCGAAATTATTTTCAACATTTATGTTGCAGATGCTGGCCGAACTGTATGCCAGTTGCCCCGAAGAAGGCGATATGGACAAACCAAAACTGGTGATGTTTATTGATGAGGCACATTTGATTTTTAATGAAGCCAGTGATGCATTGTTGCAACAGATTGAAACGATCGTAAAACTGATACGTTCAAAAGGTATTGGTATTTTCTTTTGTACGCAAAACCCGATGGATGTGCCGGCGAGTGTTTTGAGTCAGCTTGGCTTAAAAGTGCAGCATGCCTTGCGTGCCTTTACCGCTGCGGATAGAAAAGTGATCAAACAAACCGCAGAGAATTATCCCGAAACAGAATTTTATAAGACCGAAGACCTGATCACACAAATGGGCATCGGCGAAGCATTTATAACCATGCTGAATGAAAAGGGTATTCCCACACCGCTGGCACATACCATGCTTTGTGCGCCACGCAGCCGTATGGATGTATTGACAGAAGAAGAGATCGATACCATCAACACCAGATCTAAAATGGTTGCTAAGTACAACAAAGCAGTTGACAATGAAAGCGCTTATGAAATACTGACAGCCAAACTGCAGGAAGCTGCTGAAAGATCGGCGCAGGAAGAAGCAGAAGAAAAAACAACTACATCAAAAAAAGCAGAAAAAGAGCAACCTTCTACTTTGGAAAAAGTGGCGAACAATACAGTTGTAAAAAGTATGGCCCGTACAGCAGGTAATACTATTGTACGTTACCTATTAGGCGTTTTGGGATTGGGAGGAAGGAGCAGGAGTTCGAAAAGCAAGAGTTGGTTTTGATCCGATTAAAAATTTCTGTGTAATTATATTATTCTTTACATCTTAGATACTATGATAAAGAAAATATTATTTATTGCATTTGTAATTTTTGTCTTTACACCTACTGCCAAATCACAGATATCATATTACAAGTCAATCGAGAAAAGTAATGACACTTCAGCTGACTTGAGATACATTAAAAATTTAGATAGGACAATAAAACAAAAACTTGATTCTTTTATTGTCTTTCTAAGATCGAAAAAAGAGTTTAAAAAAATTACAGGGTTTATTCAATTTAACATATTTAAGAGTTCTCAGGGGAGAACTTTAGCTGACCTTTCATTTAATTATCAATATTGTGAGTACAGGATTTTTGCTTTAAAAAAAAGTAATTTCGGAGATGTATTTGCCTATTCATTTTATAAATCAAATCTTGTACTCTTTACCCTTCCATACTCTATACATAGGATTAAGGAAGGGGACAGTAGTGTATTAAATGATTTAATGTATGCCGAACTTTCGCCAGAAGTACAGGAAGAGATTGATAGAAACGCTGAAGAATTTAATATCGAATTTATTGGACTTGTAAAAAGGTATTATTTGAATTAACGAATAATAAAAGAGCATTATAGGCTCATTAAAGAATATTATAAGTGCCGGTTATTAAACCGGCACTTCGTATTTTTACAACATGAGAAAATTGCAAACTGTCTTCAGGCACCGCTTTGGCCCATTGGCAGTATTGGCGCTTATTTTACTTGCGCTGAGTTTTATTACCAGGGTAATATTGTTTATCATCAGTTGGCCAGACCTCGAAATTACATTCTTACGTATTATTGGTGTTTTTTTTATCGGCTTGCTTTACGATATCGTGGTGTGGAGTTTCTTTGCCATACCGGTTGCTTTTTATTGCTGGCTGATGAAAGACAGCTGGTATCAAAAAAAATGGCAGCGCATCCCGCTCTTCTTTCTTTTCTTTTTAATTACACTCATACTGGTTTTAAATGTTGGCGGCGAGATCATCTTCTGGGGCGAATTTAACGTTCGGTATAATTTTATTGCAGTTGATTACCTGGTATATACCAATGAAGTGATCGGTAATATCATGGAGTCGTACAATATTCCTTTAATAGCTTCGGCAGTGGTCCTTACAACGGCAGCTATCCTTTTTTTGATAAGAAAAAAGTTAACAGCTTCGCAGCAAATAAGTATGCGCTTTGCAAAAAGAACCATTTTCTTTTTTGCATTTATGCTGCTGCCTGTTGCCGGCTATTTTTTAGTGAATAACCGGCTAAAGAACAGCAGCAGAAATAATTATGTAAATGAGCTAAATGGTAATGGTATTTATGAATTTGGTTCGGCTTTCTGGCACAACGAAATTGATTTTATCGACTTTTATGTTACCCGTAACGATACAGCCAATTTTAAAATACTGCGCAATATGCTGCAGGCACCCAATGCAACCTTCAGCAACGATCCTTTAAGTATTGAAAGGCAGATAAAGAACGATAGCCCGGAGCATAGATGGAACGTGGTACTCATCAGCGTTGAAAGTTACAGTGGCGATTATTTAAAAAGGTTTGGCAATAAAGAGAATATCACGCCATACCTGGACTCTCTTATTCCACACGGTTTATGGTTCGACCAGTTTTATGCATCCGGTACCCGTACTGTACGAGGGTTGGAAGCGCTTTCTATGGGTATTCCGCCAACACCCGGACAATCAATTGTACGCCGCCCCGATAATGATGATATGTTTACCATGGGCAGCGTATTAAGGTCGAAGGGATATGATGTACATTATATTTATGGTGGTAATTCTTTCTTCGATAATATGGGTGATTTTTTCAGCAACAGCGGCTATACTGTTTTGGATGAAAGGGATATTCCCGACAGCCTTGTTCATTTAACCACTGCCTGGGGCGCCGATGATGAAGCTGCTTTTGACTATACACTACAGCAATGTGATAAAAGCTTCAACAGCAATAAGCCTTTCTTTAATCATATCATGACGGTAAGTAACCACCGGCCATATATTTATCCCGAAGGAAGAATAGATATTGACCCCAGGTATCAGTCTATACAGGGAGCAGTTAAGTATACCGATTACGCCATTAATAAATTTATCAAAGACGCCCGGCAAAAACCCTGGTTCAAGAATACTTTATTTGTGATCGTATCAGACCATTGTTCAAAAAGTGCCGGAAAAACAGACTTGCCGGTAAATCGTTATCATATACCCTGCATCATTTATGCTCCACAATTAATAAAGCCTAAGATCGAAAGCAGGTTAGTTAGCCAGATCGACCTTGCCCCAACCGTTTTAGGTTTGATGAACCTGGATTATACCAGCCGTTTTTTCGGCTATGATATATATAATATGACCCCTGGAAATGAACGGGCCTTCATCAGTACATACCAGGATATGGGCTATATCAGGAACGGAGAAATGGTCATATTATCGCCGCAGCAAAAAGTAAAGATGTTTAAACCCGATTTTGTGACAGGGATTAATGTGCAAACACCAAACTCAGCAGCGCTGATAAATGAGGCAATTGCCTGGTACCAGGGTGCAAGTTTTCAATATAGAACCGGCAGGTATAAAAGCGTGAAAATTGTAAAACAGTAAATTTTAAAAAGCTGATAATCAATAACGTAAGTAAGCAAAAATCTCCCTTGTTTTGTACTTTTTACACATTGCCTGTTCGCAAAAACTTTGAAAATACTTTACTGAAATGTTGTATAATAGTGAAAACCACACTATCTTCGTTTCGGTTTTTCATAGGATATTGGATTTTAAAGCGGGACTAGATTTCTATCTTGGTCCCTTTTTTATTTTATACACCTCACGATCTTGCCTGAAAAGAGAGTTTTCCATCTTTGTCTGACCTTATTTTTTCCTCTGCCATCAGGTAATGAATTACCTGCCAGATCTTTTCCTTTTTTATACCGTTAAGTGTTGCCAGGGTATGTTCAATAGAAGCTGGGGTGTCTTTTATACAATCAATCAGCTTGTTGCTGATCTGGTTAAATTCTTCTGTTGAGATATGAATAACCTTTTCATTTATGCAGTTATCACATATTCCGCAGGCATTAATTTTTACGTCAGTAAAATACCCGGCAATATGCTGGCTGCGGCAGCCGGTTGATCTTTTTATATAATTGATCATCGCATTTGCACGTTCTTCAAAATTTTGCTTTCGTTTTAAATGATCAGCCGTGTTTACCTGGTAGTTATCATTATACATCCTGTTTTGCAACAACGTGATCTGTGGCTTATCCTTTTGAGCCGAATAACTGATAATGCCGTAACTATTGAGTTTTTTCAGATCTTTTTTTAATGATTCAATATCTGTCTGGATGAATTTGGCCAGCTTACTTTCATAAACCGTTGCAGGAAAATCAAAAATACCTTCATAAGAACGTAACAACCCTTTCAATAATGGCTCCAACGCAGGATTTTGATCTTCAAAATCGGTAAGTTCTTCCCGGTTGGTGGTAAACACAACTGTTGAGGGTTTGAAAAAAACTTCATTAAAGCTGATGATATTTTCCTGCTCCAAAGCCTTAATGGCGTAGGTTGCAATAAGTATGTTTATTTTAAAGGCAGCAGCAAAAGCCGCTATGTCAAAATCGTAGTTCATTCCTTCACCACTGCCGGCAGCAACCTGCAGATGGTTCATAATGGCAATATAAACCTGTTTGATCTCCTCTTCTTTAGGAAAGCGAATGGCAGATTGTTCCTGCAGATTTTCAATTTCTTTATTGTTGTATAACAAAACAGCATAGGCCCTTTTACCATCCCTGCCAGCACGTCCGGCTTCCTGGTAATAATTCTCCAGGCAGTCGGGCACATCGTAATGAACAACAGCTCTTACATCAGCCTTGTCAATGCCCATACCAAATGCATTGGTGCTTACGATCACCCTTGTTTTATTATTGATCCAGTTCTCCTGTTTCGTATTTCGTTCCTGGCTGTTTAAACCTGCATGGTAAAAATCAGCATTGATCTGATGCAATCTTAGCAAATCAGCGATCTCTTTTGTGTGCTTGCGGCTTTTACAATATATAATGGCTGTGCCCGGAACATTCCTAAGTATCTCCAGTAATTTATTTTGCTTGGATGGAACATTAAAAACAGAATAAGAAAGATTAAGTCGCTCGAAAGATTGCTGAAAACGTAAGTGAGCTTTACCGAACTGAAGTTTATTACAAATATCATCCTGCACAACTTTGGTTGCAGAAGCAGTAAGAGCCAGGACCGGAACACCGGGCAGTAATTCTCTCAATGAAGCTATACGCATGTACGGTGGCCTGAAATCGTATCCCCATTGAGAAATGCAATGCGCTTCATCTATAGCCAGCAAATTAATATTCATGGCCGGCAGCATTTCTAAAAACAAATTTGTTTCCAGCCGTTCAGGCGAAACATAGAGGAATTTATAATTGCCATAAGCAGCATTCTGCAATGTTTTTTTTATCTCTAAAAAATTCATGCCCGAGTAAATAGCCAGCGAAGGGATACCTTTTTGTTTTAAACTCTCTACCTGGTCTTTAATTAAAGCTATCAGTGGACTAACTACCAGGCACAATCCATCTTTTGCCAAAGCCGGCACCTGGAAACATACGGATTTACCCCCGCCGGTTGGCAATAATGCCAGCGTGTCTTTTCCATCCAGTACTGCATGGATGATGTCTTCCTGCAGCGGACGAAAATTATCATAACCCCAGTATTGTTTTAAGATCTCATGAATATTCACCCTGTATTTTTATGGCTTGAAATTAAACTCTTTTCAAGTATTTTAGCTTAACAATAAGATTTGTAATCTAAAAAGTCAAGTAATGAAAACAATAATGTTCTTTACCATATTGTTTTGTAGTTCTTTTTTGGCTGCACAGACTACTAATAAAAATACAAACTTACTAGAGGAATCAATAAGTATTAAGCTAGCCAAATTCCCTATAGCAGACTTCCCTAATAAATCTGTTCCTGTTTCAGATATACGAATTGCTCAGATGGTGAGAGATAGTGTTAACATTGGTTATGCTCTTAAGGGAATGGATAACTATGTAGTGAACTTAAAGATTACTAAACCTCTGACAGATTTTTTACAAGATCACATTTACCGGATGTATGAGGATGATTTTAAAAAAGATGGAATTAAAATGTTTTGGGTGCTGAAAGATTTGAGAATGGGAGAGAAAACTGCATTTATGGAATATTCTTATTGTCGCTTTAATATGGATGGATATATCTCTACTGATGGAGTATTGTATAAAAAAGCCTGTACGCTTGATACAGTGTATGTAACTGAAAGTGGCGGAGATGTATCAAGGTGGCATGGTGATGAGATTGAAAAAGGGTTTGGTGTGTTTTCGAAAAGAGTCCTTCGTTACGCTAAAAGCGTTCTTGCCGATAATTCAGAGCAAAAAACGATTGAGGAAATTTTAAGTCAATCATATCAGAATATCAGCCACCCGATTTTAAAAGATACTATTTATAACGAAGGGGCTTATCTGAATTTCGAAGAATTTTTACAAAATAAACCTTCAATTCAGAATTATGAACCTGTGATTATTGCTAAGCATAATATTAAGTTTACCAAAATAAATTCTCAAGGGTTTTTAGATACATTAAATATCTGGGGACTTTGTAAGTCAGGGGAAATTTACAGATATTACGAGGAAACCTTAGTACCAATAGAAAAAATGGGAACAGGGTTTATTATTTCTGATTTCATTAAGAACTCAAATAAACATAATCGCAACCTTGTTTTTTTTAGTTTTATGGGAGGCCTGGCTGGTGGAGTAATTGGAGGAACAGCAGTAGGCCTGGCTGCCAATGCTGCAAAAAACAAGCTTATGCTTGTTAAATCAATATCGTATATAACTAAACCTGCTAAACAACCAGTTGCTTCAAGTATAGATATGAAAACGGGAGAATTTTCTTTTTAAACCTGTTCAGATAAAAAGTACAACCGGTCTACCTTATCAATATTACCGATCCTTTTTCCTGCAGGATATTTCCCCTGTAATCTATTCCTTCAGCCATCCATACATATGTTCCTGTACTTTGTTCAGCACCTTTAAAAGAGCCATCCCAACCTATGGCCGGATCTGAAGTAGTAAATACCTGCTGGCCATATCTATTGTAGATGGTAAAATATTTAAACTCTTTTAAACCGATGGGGATAGCTTTTAAGATATCGTTTTTATTATCGTTGTTTGGGGTAAAAGCATTGGGTACGTAGATCGCAGGACCTTCAAAAACCTTTATTCTTATATCATCTGTGGCAAAACATCCGGTAGCATTTTGTATAGTGGCTGTAAGTGTATAGGTGATATCTCTGTCTAAAACCGCAACGGGATCTTTAATCAGCGGATCATTCAAACCGTATGATGGCGACCAGTTGTAGTCAGTAAAACCTGTATTGTTTATGTCAACAGGTTGCAATTGTAAGGGTTGATTTATGGCAATAGAAGTATCGTTTCCGGCAAATAGAGAAGGAGCCGGCCTTACAAAAACTGTTACAGAACTGCTTCCTGTGCAGGTGCCGTTTATAGCAGATAATGTATACAGCGTGGTTACCGCTGGCGAAGCTTCGGGATTTAAGATAGCTGGATTGTCAAGGTCTGTAGCCGGGCTCCAGGAAAAAGAAATTCCGTTAGAACTGGCAGCAATTATTTTTTTTGACCCTTCGCAAATGGTAAGATCGTTGCCGGCATTTAAGCTCAATGTATTATTTAACGGCACAGTTACCGGCACAGTTACAATGCATGCATTGGCATCTTTTACTGTAACAGTATAATTGCCATTTGATAATCCTGTAAAAATATTTGATGCCTGGAAATTGGTTCCATCTATGCTGTATTGCAGCGGGGCTGTGCCACCGGTTGCTGTTGCAGTGATGGCTCCATCGCTTATATTGCAATTGGCCATTGTAGCAATTGCCTGTAGCTGTGGCGGCGGAAAATTCGTTAAAGTAATGTTTACTGTCCTGGTATTGTTCAATGCATCTTTTGCTGTGATGGTATAGCTTCCTGCTGCTAATCCTGTAAACAGTCCGGTAGGTTGAAAGTTTACTCCATCTTTAGAAAATTGATATGGTGCTATACCAAAATTTGCTGTTACATCTATAGTCCCATTCGGCACATTACATGTAGGGTCAGTAAATGTTGCAGTTACAGCCAGGCAATTATTCAGGTCAAAATCCCTGATCAATTGAATTCCTCCGCAGGCCTGGTCAAGAAAAACTTTTACTGTGTAATTGGTACCAACTATTAAGCCTGTGAAAAGCCCGGTGGAATTACTGGCAATTTGAGTTGCACTATCGAATAAAGTATAGGTAACCACTGTGCCCGGCGGAGGTGTGGGGGTTAGTGCTGCCTGTGCAGATAGCGAAGGACAAAAAGGACTAACTGAGATAGTATAGGTAGTGGCAGTACAATAAGATGAGATATCAAATGAACCAACAAAACCTTTGCCAGAAGCATATAATAGCTGGCGTCCCTGGTCATAAGCCAGGTCATAAATGTTTGCAGCAGGAAAACCGGGAACAGTTATATCGGCAACAGCTGCGTCGTCAAAAATGCTGCCGTTGAACTTATAAACTTTAATGGTCCCGTTTTTATCGCCGATAAAAATATTATTACATTCATCTGCAACAATGCCTCCCTGTAATAATAAAGTATTAGGTGATAAGGTCAGCGGTGTGCCTGCCGTAGATCCATCTGGTTTATTGAATGCTTTCAGGTTCAACCCATCCCAGTAAAACAGATACCAACTGTTAATGGCAAAAGCGTTAATGGAATTATCGTTAAAACTGCCCGGGGTGAAAGACAAGTAAGGCCTGTTCTTTGCCTCCACTAATGAAGTAAATCCCGAGAGTGTACTCCACGCAATATTGAATGCGGTATAGGGAGGCGGGTTTTTGTAGATACGGTTATTAACGGACGGTGATAAAATTGCAGAAGACAATATGGTGTACATATCATTTGTAAGGGGATCAATTACAATATCTGCAACATCCTGTGCTGCAGTACTGACGCCTGTAATGTTACTGCTGCTGAGGTTTACCAAAGGCGGAGTGCATATTGCAAAATTTAAATTTTGGGTGATACTGCCTCCTAAAACCAATATCTGTGGAAAGCCTCCGTTACAGCTCCATAACATTTTCCAGTTTTCCTGGAAATTGGGATTGGCATTGGTGATATAATTATCATACACACCTGCATTGTCCAGGCGTATTATCCTGCTGCCAGCAACCAGTTGTGCACCCTGGCCCATGTATATATTGCCTGTTGTTTTTTCAACAACCCAGCCACCATACTGGCTTCCAAAAGTCCAGGGAGGCGTTGGAGAAGTACCATTAAAAGTCCATTGCAATACACCTGCTGCATCATATTTTGCAAGTTTGCATACGGCATTATCTCCACCGCCGGCCACATAAATATTTCCATCATAGTCAAAATCCACATCTTTTGCAACACCATTATTAGTTCCGGTGAGGTTAGCGGTGCTGCTTACAAAAGGATCTACTATTAAGGTTTTTGTTTTATCGTAATTCTTAATAGCAAAGCTGATGATATTGCTGTTTTTAACAAAAGAAGTAGGGTATAGATCAGGATATTTTTCTGCAGCCGGGTTAAGCCGGAATTCATATGCTGTTGCACTAAAACTTTTCGGTACTGTTTCAATAATGTCATTGATCGCTGAACGAAGTAACAGCGTTCCGTCTTTATTAATAGTAATTTTTTTAACATCTCCGCTATATTTCATTTTAACCAAACTTAGGTCTGCGCCGGGTTTTACCACCAGGCTGTATTCAAAGCCGGGTTTTCCTGTGTTTGTAAAATGATAAATTACATCTACGCCGGGATACAGGTCTTTGTAGGTTATTTTTTTAAATCCCCTTGCTTTCTTTTTTAATAAACCATAGGTATGATGATCATGCGTCACTTCTTCTGCAATGATCTCCGGCTGCGGGTTGGCCCCCAACCATTGCATGGTGATCACCTTCCTTGTTACTTTTCTTTTTCTTTCTATTTCTTCTTCAGGTACTTTTTTTCTCTCAAGCTTTTCTTCTTGCTCTTTGGATATTTTCTCAACCCGCTGCTGAAGATGTACCAGGCCCCTGGCAGTAAATAATACGGGTAACCCAAACCCTTCAAAACCATATTTTATTTTACCCATTTTGGTATAGCCAACCATCAGTTCGCTATACTGCCCGATATTTTCAACAAAAATATTTTGAGCATTACTGAGACCTTTCGATATGGTGGTATTGGCTATAGCAGTTTTAGCATGATCAGGAGTTTGTGAAAATGCAGGAATTGTAAAAAGCAGTATAGCAGTAATTAAAAATTTCATCAGTAATTAACCCTGAGAATTAATAACCTGATGAAAATACAAAAAATGTTGAATTAAATATTTACAAATGAGCGAACTGGAAGGGCCGGTGGTTTAAACCACTTTCTTATATTTCAGCCATATAGAATTGATGGCCAGCACCACATCGCTGAAACCCATGGCCAGTGCAGCAAAGCCGGGTTGCAATAAACCAAACGCTGCAATAGGAATGGCAACAATATTATAAATGAAAGCCCAAAACAGGTTTCCTTTGATCGTTTTAAATGTATGTTTACCCAAACCCAAAGCAAGTGGTAAATGCTGAATGCCTTTGTTCATTAAAACTACCTGTGCACTTTGTACAGCCAGTTGTGTGGCATCGCTCATAGAAATACCGATGGTTGCTTTAGCCAAAGCCGGTGCATCGTTGATGCCATCGCCAACCATGGCAACAGGTGTTTTGCTATTTAATTCTCCGATGATCTGCAATTTTTCTTCCGGTGTTTTTTCGG
>Ga0193752_1002404_pt1 | contig 14087 bp, 13 predicted proteins | sample H1c1metaG_FD_144924 | JGI IMG/M metagenome (GOLD analysis project Ga0193752, IMG submission 144924) | Soil microbial communities from a riparian zone of the East river system, Colorado, United States - H1c1 | ecosystem: Environmental > Terrestrial > Soil > Riparian zone | place: USA: East River... | reverse complement strand
CAAGAACGTGGTGTGCGGCGCGCTGACGCCTGAAGCCAAGCGCGACCTGCTGCTGGGTCTAGTGACGCTCAAGTACACACAGTCGAACTCGGTCGGTTACTCGCTCGACGGTCAGATGATCGGCATCGGCGCCGGCCAACAGTCGCGCGTCGATTGCACCAAGCTCGCCGGCGGCAAAGCCGATATGTGGTTCCTGCGCTGCCATCCGAAGGTGCTCGGCCTCAAGTTCAAGCCCGGCGTGGGCAAGCAAGACCGGATCAACTTCCGCGTGCGCTACATCGAGGGCGACCTCGTGCCGTCGGAGGTCGTCGAGCTCGGCGAAGCGCTCGACCAACCGCTCGAGCTGCTCACCGACGACGAGAAGCGCGCGTGGGTGAAGACGCTGCGCGGCGTGAGCCTGACGTCGGATGGCTTCTTGCCGTTCCGCGACAACCTCGACCACGCTTCAAAGCACGGCGTGAGCTTCATCGCGCAACCGGGCGGCTCGACGCGCGACGATGACGTGATCGCCGGCTGCAAAGAGCACGGCATGGCGATGGCGCACACCGGCGTGCGTTTGTTCCATCACTAAGCAAATACGTGACCGGCGCGCAGCATCGCCAGGCGCTGAAACGCGATCTGCGACAGCGCGTGGTCCATGCCGCCGCGCGCGATCAGCGCCTCGATCGACGTGAGCGGATGCAGCTCGACCAGGATGTCCTCGCCGGGATCTTGGTCTTGCTGGCCTTCGAGCACGCAGCCCTCGGCGACGAAGCAGTACAGCCGGTTGCGCATGAACGCGGGATTCGGCGACACCGAGCCGAGCGCGGTGATGCGATCGGCGCGATAGCCGGTCTCCTCGCGCAGCTCGCGACCCGCGGCGACCCAAGGCGTCTCGCCCGGATCGATCAAGCCGCCGGGGATCTCGAGCGTCTCGCCGACCGAGCCGAAGCGGTATTGCCGGATCAGCACCACGTTACCGTCGGGCGTGATCGGCAGGACGTTCACCCAGTCCGGCGAGTCGATGATGGTCGCGTCGATCAGCGCACCGGTACGGCCCGACATGAACTGCTCGCGCAGCATGCGAAATGCCGGACGATCGCTGTCGACGTTGCTCGATACGCGTTTCCAACCTCGCGACATGCGCGGAGCATACCGCGTGACTCAGCCCTGTGAGCGCGGGCGGAAGATGCGGACCTCAGGGCCCTTCGGGCCGTCCACCACCTCGACGACCTCGCCGGAAGGCTCGGCAGCGCGCGGCATCGGCGCACCAGGGCGCCACATCGGACGGCCGCCCGCCATACGCTCCCACGGCGTTCGACCGATCACTTGCGTGTAGCCGCCCTCGCCTTCCACGCGCGCGCGATGCTCGGCCGCGCGCACCTCGGCGTTGGACGCCGACCACACGAACATCGCGATCACGCCGTGCCAGAACGTACCGTGCTCGGAGAGCGCGAACGCAAAGAAGCCGAGCGCCGCGACCTTCGCGACGCGTGAGGCGATGCGCGTGGCGCGCACCGGTGTCATGCGCATCGACAGCGCTGCGTTGAGCACGCGGCCGCCGTCCATCGGCAACGCCGGGATGAGATTGAACAAGCCCAGGCCTACGTTCAACCAGAGTAGCGATGCGAGCAGCGAGCCGAGGCCGGACGCCGGATCGAGCTCCTCGCTGAACAACTCGTAGCCGAGGAAGTGCATCGACGTGGCGATCACTGCAGCGAGCGCGAAGTTCACGGCCGGACCTGCGATCGCGACCAGGATCTGCTGCCACGGCTTCTTGGGCATCGACTCGAGCATCGCGACGCCGCCGATCGGATAGAGCGTGATGCCGCGCGTGCGAACGCCGAAGCGGCGCGCAGTGAGCGCGTGGCCGTACTCGTGCATCACCACGAAACCGAACACGATCAGGACCAGCAGCACGTTCTGCAGCGCAGCAAAGGCGCTGCCCGTGCGGCTGTAGCTCTGGTACGCCATGAGCGCCGGCAGCAGGAAGAACGTGATGTGCACGCTGACGTCGATGTCGAAGAAACGACCGAGTCGATAGGACGAGCGCATGGGACCGTTGTAAGGCCTAAAAGAGGGGGTGCAAGGCCGATCAATCCGGACGGCAATCTCCACACCTCGCGCGAGCGTTACGGCAAATCGCCGCCGTCGTCGTCGCCAGCGTCCTCGCACGTGAGGCACGGGCATATTCCCTCGTATTCGCAACCATTCGAGGGAACGCCGTCGCAATTCGAGAAACCGACGTGGCAATCGCCGACGCGCACGCACCGCGCGGCGTCCGCCCCGAACGGCTCGCAGCTCGAATCGGCGTGAAACGTGGTGTCGCAGTACGCATCCGCCTCGGGATCGACGGGATCGGCGAGATCGTCGCAATTGTCGTCGACGCCGTTGCATGTCTCGGCCGACGGCACGCATGGGCCGGCATCGACGTCGCCGCCGCCGTCACCACCCACGCCGCCCATGCCGCCGGCGCCACCGTTGCCACCGGGCAGCGGCAAGAGCTTGCCGCTATCGAACGCGCCGCACGACGCGAGCAACACGGCCCAGACCGCGCACGTGAGCCGAACACCTTGCTTGCCGCGCGACATCAACCGAGCTCGCTCCCGCCCATGGGCTAAGGCCGCGGACTCTAGACCAGGGGGGCGCGGAGCGGAAGGCGCCACGGAAAAGCCCGTGGTTTACACGATGCGTTGCGCGAAGCGCGTTTGCGCCTCGACCAGCGTGCGGTACACGGTGCAGCGCTCCATGAGCTCGGCGTGCGGGCCGATATCCACGACCTTGCCGCGATGGAGCACGACGATGCGATCGGCATCGATCACCGTGCTCAAGCGGTGCGCGATCACGATCCGCGTGCAGCGCAGCGCCGTGAGCTCGCCCTGAACCGCGCGCTCCGTCACCGTGTCGAGCGCGCTCGTGGCTTCATCGAGCACCATCACGACCGGATCTGCCATCAGCGCGCGCGCCAGGGCGATGCGCTGCCGCTGGCCGCCGGAGAGCGAAGCGCCGCCGTCGGCGAGCAACGTGTCGTAGCCCATAGGCAGCGCCATGACGTCCTCATGGATGTGCGCCTTGCGCGCAGCTGCCTCGACGCGATCGAGCGGGATCTCAGGATCGAGCATCGCGATGTTGTCGCGCACCGTCGCGCCGAAGAGCCGTGTGTCCTGGGTGACCATGCCGAGCTGGCGGCGCAGATCCGGCGGATCCCACTGCTCGAGCGGCACGCCGTCGAACGCGACCCGGCCGGAGATCGGGCGGTACAGCCCCGCGACCAGGCGCGCGAGCGTCGACTTGCCCGAGCCGGAGGCGCCGACGACCGCGACCAGCTCGCCGGGCTCGATCGCGAGGCTGACGTCGTCGAGCACGAGCGCGCTCTTTGGATCGTAGCGAAAGGAGATCTGCGAAAGCTCGACCCGGCCGGTGAGCTTGCGGCCGCGGCCCGAGGCCTCACGCCGGCGCTCGGTAGGGCTGTCGAGCACGTCCTCGATGCGCGACATGAAGCCGCCGAGCAGCTGCAGCTGCATCATCGTGCTGACCAGCGTGTTGACCGGGCCGAGGAAGCCCGCGCCGAGCGACGACAGCGCGAGCATGCTGCCTAGCGAGAGCTCGCCCTCGAGCACCATCTTCGCACCCAACATCATCAGCGCGACCGGGCCGACGAAGTTGAAGCTACCGACCAGCGTGCTGAAGCCCGCGAGCAGCCGGCCCTTGTCGAGCGAGACGTTGAGCGCATCGACGTACAGCGCAGACCAGCGCGTGGTCATGCGCTCTTCGGCGCCCATCGACTTTACCGACTCCATGCCGGCGAGCATCTCGACCTGGAAGCCGGAGAGCTTGGCTTGCGTCGCCAGCTGCTCGGACATCAGCTCGGCGTTGCGCCGGCCGACGAGCACGAACGCGATGCCCTGCACCACCGCGATGCCGAGCGCGACCAGACCCAGCACCGGCGCGGCGATCACCAGCAAGACGAAGTAGACGATGACCAGCGTGCCATCGAGCAGCGCGGACATCGCGCCGGAGGTCAGCAGCTCGCGGATCTGCGAGCCGCTACCCAAACGCATCAAGATGTCGCCGGCCGAGCGCTGCTGAAAGAACGCGTACGGCAAGTCGAGGAGATGCTCGAGCAGCTCGAGCGCCATCTCGGCATCGATGTACGTGCGCAAATGCAACAGCAAATGGGCGCGCAGGAAGCCGGCGAGGAACTGAAAGCTCGCGACCATCAGCACGCCGGCAGCGATCAGCTCGAGCAGGTGCATGTCCTGCCGAGGCACGATCTTGTCGACGGTGACGCCCATCAGGCCGGGGCCCGCGAGCGCGACGATCTGCAGCGCGACCGACGCCATCACGATCCGCGGCCAGTAGCCGGGCACGCCGAAGATCCAGCGCTTGTAGCGCTGCCAGCGCGTCTTGGGCCGCTTGTCCTCGGTGAGCAGCGAGACCGTCGGCTCGAATACCAGCGCGACGCCGGTCAGCATGCGGCCGAGGTCCTTGAGCGGAATGCGACGCGGGCCGACCGCGGGATCGATGATGCGCACGTAGTCGCGGTGCAGCGCCTCGAAGACCACGAAGTGGTTCATCTCCCAGTGCAGGATCGAGCCCGGAGTGAGGAACTTGAGCTGCGCCGGCTCGACCTTCACCGCGCGCGCTCGCAGACCGAAGCCGCGCGCCGCTTCGACCATCGAGCGCGCGTTGACGCCGAGCTTTCCAGACCCGACCGCCGCGCGCACTTCTTCGATCGGCAGCTTGGCGCCGTGATACTCGAGCGTCATCATCAGGCTGGCGGCACCGCAATCGGTCGGCGTGAGCTGCATGATCACAGGCACGCGCTTGCGCCGCCGCGCACCGAGCGTAGCGAACGGCGAAAATCGCAGCACGCGCCGGTGCGCTTGCGAGTCCCCAGCGGGCTCTTGCGGCGGGTTCGGCTGCTGCTGCCGCTCGGGATTGGGCTCAAAGGACATGCGAGAAGACCTGCTTTAGCCCGGGCACGAAGGTGAAAGCGATGCTCTCGTGGCGCACCGCGCTCTCCGCGTTGCCGCGCATGCCGTGATGAAAGCGGTAATTGCCGCCCTCGGAGGTGAACGCGAGCTTCGGCAGCCGCGCTTGCACGAGCACGACCGGCCCGGTGAGCTGCATCGCCGAATTTTGATCGAGGCCGAGGTAACGCGCGGCATCGAGCGGCCCGATGATTTGATCGCCGACGCGCTCGATCGGCAGCCCGTGCACCTCACGCGGAAAGCCGTCCGCCACGAAGCGCAGGCTCATGCCCGGGCGGAGCAGCGGGCGATAGCGACCGGGCAGCATCGCCATCAAGCGCGCGCCGGCGTGCGCGCTGTGCACGCTCACCACCGGCATGCCGGGCTCGACCAGCTGGCCCTGCCGTACGCCCACGTCGCCGACGGCGCCGGCGATCGGCGCACGCAGCACTTGTCGCTCGAGACCCAACCGCGCGAGCTCGCGGCGCGAGCGCAGGCTGACCATCGACTCACGCGCCACGCCATCGCTCGGATCGGCGAGCAGCTTGGCGAGCTGATCGGCCAGCTCGCGCTCGACCGTCTCGAGCTCGGCCGTCTCGGTCGAAGCCACCATACGCACCAGCGCCTGGCCCGCCTGAACCTGCTGGCCCGGGGCGACATCGACACTCGCCACGACTCCTGCGCGCGGCGCGGTCACCTCGTGCAGGCCGTCCACGAACACCACCGCAGGCCCGGCCGCGTGCTCGTCGATCTGACCGGCGAACGCGTAGTAGAGACCGACGAACAGCGCGGCCCCCAGCAACCACTGCGTCGCGACCAGCGAGCGCGGCGTGAGCCGCAGCACGTCGCCGCGCGCACCGCCCTGGCGTTGGAAGTCGACCGCTTCGCGTCGAAAGAGCCCGGCAGCCTTCACGCTCAGGGCTCCTTTTTCGTTGCGACCGCGTGCCGCACCTGCACCTGCGTGCCCGGGATCAGCGCGACGTTGGCAGTCGGCCCCGTCCGCTCGATGCGCGCGCGCGCGAACACGAGCTGTGCCGCGGCATCGACCTCGGGCTGCACGTCGGTCACTTGCGCCGCGAGCAACGCGCCGGTCGGCAAGCGAACCTCGAGCGTAAGCCCCGGCGCGCGCGCGCTCGTGTCATCGGGCGGCATCGCAAAACGCACGTAGAAATCCTCGGTGATCACGCGCGCGACGACCTGACCTGGCCCGACGACATCGCCGGGATCCGCGTACAGCGCGACCACCATGCCTTCGAACGGCGCGCGGATCACCAGCTTATCAGAGCGCGTGCGCTGCCGGCCGAGCTCTGCTTCGGTCATGCTGAGGCCGGCTTTCGCTTCGGCGACCGCTGCGCGCGCCTTCTGCTCGCGCGATCGCGCCGCGACCAGCTCGCGCTCCGAGATGCCGTCCGTGATCGAGCGCATGCGCGTGAGCAAGTCGGTGGCTTCGGACAGCTCGGCGCTGGCCCGCTCGACCGCCGAGCGCTGTTGCTCGAGGCGGGCTTGCGCCAGTCGCACCTCATCGCCCGCGTTCTTGGGATCGATACGCAGCAGCGGATCGCCGGCGCGCACGTGCACCCCGGTGCGGGCCATCACTTCGATCACGGCGCCTGCGACCTCAGCACCGACGTCCGCCGTGTAGCCGCTGACGATAACGCCCGGGTACGGCGCGGATTCCTTGAGCACCTCGAGCGGATCGGCGCTGGCCTGTGCCGGCCCGTCGAGCGCGACCTCGGTCGTGAGCGGCGGCCGCCGCAGGGCCAATACGAGCGCCGCGCCGATCAACATCGGAAGCGTAGCGAGAAGTGCGATCCGACTCTCAGTCATGCAGGGCCTGGAACGACGATCCTACTCGGCCGGGGCGCAGCGCCAAAATGCGCGGCTACGGCCTGCCAAAAAATCAAAAAGCCAGGCGCGTTGCCGCACCTGGCTCCTTGACTACTGCATTGCGCGCCGAACTAGCCGCGCAACATTGATTCAGCTGAAGTCGAACAGTTGGCCGAGCTTCGTGAACACCGCGCCGACGCTGCTGAGCAGCTTCTTGACGGTCGTCTCGGCGGCGCCGATGACCTCGCTCGCGATGGTGAGCGGGCTGGGGATGTTGATCTCCAGGTCGTTGATGCCAGCCGTGAGGCCCGACTCTGCGTCGAGGTTGAGGCTGAAGCTAAGGCCGCCGGTCACATCTTCAAGGGCGCCGTCCTGGATCGTCTCGAGCTGGTTCATTTACAATCTCCTTCGGTTCTGTTTTTGAGAGTGGCTCCCTGGCTGGACCACTCGAACAATGAGCCGTGCGTCAACTGTCGTGGGGAACGCGGTTCGTGTTGCCGCACGGCTTCTGCACAGTTAATGCGGGTGGTCTGGTGATCCGTTTGACCCGTTCAACTTTTTTTTGGTCTTCCTTCATGAGGAAGCGGGTCGTAGCGACCTGCCCAAAAAGGCCAAAAACGCGACCGCCGCCACGAGCGGGTGCTCGGGCGGCGGAAGGGTCTAAAACGGGGTGGATTGAGCTCGCGCTCAGTCGCAAACCTCGGGCGGCGCGCACTGGCCTTCAACGCAGTTTCCGCTGCGGCAGGCGGTGTCCCCGGTGCACGGCTCACCGTTGGCGACGATGGCGCGGCACACGGGGTCTTGGCCTTCGAGCACGCATGCGAAGCCCGGTGCGCAGATCAGCTGCGTGAGGACGCAGGCCTCGCCGTCGGTCGGCAGCGGCGTGCACGTGCCGTCTGCGAAGAACTCGGCCACGCAGTACTGATCAACCGGACACTGGCCGGGCTGCGCCAAGCGGCAGGTCTCGCCGGCGCCGACGGCTTCCCGGCAGCGGTACTCCTCGGGGTCGCCGCTGATCGGCACGCAGGAAAGGCCTTCCTTGCACAGCGTTCCGTTCGGCGTGCACTCGTCATCGACGTCGCCGGCCTGAACCTCGGCGTTCGCCGTGCAGCTGCCGGGGCTATCCTCGGTGAAACCGATACAGCTGTAGCCGATCTCGCAGATTACGCCGGCCGCTTCGCCGCAGTCTTCACCCGCGGGCGCGAGCGCGGTGCACTCGCCGCCGAGGCACAACAGGTCGTCGCCACATTCGTCATCCGACGAACAGGTATCGCCCGCGGCGAGCAGTGGCTTGCACGTGCTCGGACAGGCCATCCGGCCATCGCAAAAGGCGGTGCCTTCGCACTCCGAGCTGATCGCGCACTCGCCATCGAGCGGCACGTTGCCGGCGAGCACCTCTACGCAAGGCTCGGGATAGGTGTCCGTCACGACGTCGCAGCCCATGCCGCGAATCCCTTCGAGGCATTCGTCGAGGCGAGCCGGGTTGTAGAGCACGCGCCCCGCGGTGATCGAATCATCGATATAGGCGAGCTCGCCGTTCTCGAGCTCTGCGCTCAAGCGCGTCGCGCACGCCTCGCGGCCGAGCAGCTCGCGCAACTTGCTCGGGCCGACGCACGAATCGAGGGCAGCGCAGATCGCGTCTGCGAACTCGCTCGGCACTTGGGCGAGCGGAACCGGCGTGCCGCCGCCCGCGCCACCTTCGCCCGAGGCGCCACCTTCGCCCGATGTTCCGCCTTCACCCGACGTGCCCGACTCGCCGCCGGCGCCGCCTTCACCCGACGTGCCCGACTCGCCGCCGGCGCCGCCTTCACCCGACGTGCCCGACTCGCCGCCGGCACCGCCGTTACCTGCGCCGCTCTCACCGCCCGCGCCGCTCTCGCCGCTCGCGCCACCGTTGCCCACCGGAGGGTCCTCGTCGCTCTTGCAGCCGAACGTCGTGACCAACCCAAGGATCAAGAGCACATGAACGAGCTTCCGCATGCGGGCGTTACCTCCGATAAAACTGCGCGGGCCGCCACGACTCGAGCTGTCCGCTCGCTCGTGCGACCCGCACTAAGACTATCAGTTCTCCGACTTGGCCGCGGCGAGCGCGCTGCGGAGACGGTCGCTGAACGGGCCGTTCGGATAGCGCTTCAAGTACGGCAGCGCGAGCCGCTTGGCCTCATCGATGCGACGCAGCTCGATCAACGCGAGCAGCAGAACTTGCTGGCGCTCTTGCGTAAACATGCTGCCCGCAAACTCTTGCTCGCCTTGGCGAGCCAAACGAAGCGCGCGCTCCGGGTCGGTCTTGAGCACTCGCTGTGCGACCGCGAGCATGCCCATCTCGCGCTCGAGGCGCGCGTCGTCGACGACCGGCGCGGGCGCCGGGGTCGCCGCCGCAGTCGCGCTTTGCTCGCTGCGATCCGAGGCGTTCGCTTGTGCTTCGGTGCGCGCGACCACATCACGCGGCGCGACATCGCGCGGCGCGACCAAGTCGACGTGGCCCTTGCTCGCTTGCTGCTTGCCGACGTTCTCGATCAACGCGTCGAGCGACTTCGTGCTCTGCGTGCGCGAGCTGGCAGCCTTCGACTCGACGTCGGGCGAGCGCTGTGCGTTCGGCGTGTTGATAACATCGCGCTTGGCGCGCGAGACGATCGGCGCGATCTCGAGCTCGACGGCATCGCCGGCGGCCTGAGCTTCGTTCTCGTCGTGCGCGTTCGGATCGCCCGAAGGCGCAGGCGCTGCCGCGGGCGGTGCCGGGGCGACTGCGGGCGGTGCGATCCGCGCTTCCTTTTCAGGAGCACCGATCACCAGCGCTGCGATCGTACCGGCGGCGATGACGGCGAGCGTCACGCCCGCCACGAGCTTGGCGGTCGCGAGCTTGGCGGTCGCGAGCTTGGCGGCCGCGCCAGCACCTGCTGCCGCTCCACCGCTCGAAGCGACGAGCTCCTGTGCCCACTGCGGCAACGGCGCGCCGGTCTGCACCTGAGCCATGTGCCGCGCGAGACCCGCATCGATGTCGTAGCCGTGCACCGCAGGATCGTTCCGACCCGCGTCGCGGCCGGCGTCGAGCAGCTCGCGCACGTAGTCCGGCTGCGCGCTCTCGGCTTGCGCGCTTTCGGCTCCAAAAGTTGGCGACTGCTTTTTCATGTTTCTGCCCGTCGCCAACGCGCTGGCGGCTCGCTCTCGCGTTGATCGCGAAGCTCCGCTGCGGCTTCTTGGAACAGCTTGCGGGCTGCGCGCAAGCGTGAGTATGCGGTATCGACTGGAATGCCCAGGCCAGCGGCGATCGACACGACCGTCTCGCCCTGGATCTCCGCCATCACGAAGACAGCGCGCTTGTCGTCGTCGAGCCGCTCCAGGCAGCGGTCGAGCAGCTCGAGGCGCTGCTTGTTGTCGGCGACTCGCTCCGGGTCGTTGGCGTCCGAGCCGGCGTTGCCCACGAGCTCGTCGTTGGCGCGCACGAACGACCGGACCTGGCCCTTGCGGCGATGGCTCGTCGCGGCGCGCAGCGCGATATTGGCCAGATACGTCGTGGGCTTTGCGGGCCCCGGTGTGTATCCGCCCAAGCGGTGCGCGACGAGAAAAACCTCTTGCATGACGTCGTCTAGGTCCGCTCTTTGAACCCCCATCCGGATCAGGAACGCGGCCACGAAGGTCGCGTACTGACGGAAGAGGTCGGCCGAGGTCAGGTGGCCTTCGGCCTGCAATGCAGCGGCATCTCCTGCCTGCTTAATGCTGGGATGTGCAGGATCCGTCATGCTCCCGTATCAAATTCTGCCGCAGGCGCCGTTCTTACGCGAGTACCTAGAAAACACGGAAAACCGCGCCAGCCCCAATTACGATGCCGGCCGAGGTCAGCTGGCGCTCTGCCAGGGTGTCGCCGGCGGGATCCAGCACCAGGATCGACCGGCGTGCAAATGGAATGAGCAGGTCGACGCTCAGCGCAAAAGCCAACTGATCGAGCGCTTGCGCCTGGATCTCGATGCCGCCGCCGGCCGCCGTCCAGAGCGACGCTTCCTCGGTCGACTCCGTGTAGTCGTGGCCGATCGTTCGGAATTCACCTAGGACGCCGGACGCGCAGAGCAACAGCCGGAGCACATCTGCGGGCGAGTAGGCGCCGCAGACGTCGGCGCGTCCCGCGACGATCGACGCCGAGTACGTGCCGGGCACGGCCTTCACGCGCTGATCACTGACGGTGCCGAACAGCGCGCCCAGACGCAGATCGAGCCACGGCACGAACCCAACCTCGAGGCGGCCAGCGGCCCCGAGCGAGACGTCCGACGTGAGCAGCCCCGTGCTGAGCTGCCCGAAAACGCCCAGCCCTATTCGTAGATAGGCCGGCTCCTCGCCCTCGGCCGGATCGTCTTCCTCGAGCAAGGTCTCGTCGTCCGGCAGCTCGATCGGCCCGGGCGAACCGCCGAGGATGGAGGCGTCGATCGCGAGGGCGATCGAGAGCGCGAGCGCGCTATGGAGCTGCTCGCACTCTTGAGGCGCATTATCGATCCGCCGAACGGCGGGCTTTAGGCCGTCGCCTCGATCGATCGAGAACTGGACCTTGTACGGGTCGGAATCGTCGCCGAGCACGTGAACCCGAATGCGCGCATCGACCTTGGTTTGGTTCAACCAGCGTTCGACCCGCCGGATCAGCTTGTCGGCAGCCAGGCAGGTGGCGCCCGGCTCGACCTCGATCGCGGTGAGCAAAGAGTGCCGTTGCACTGACTCGGCCACCGGAGGCGCTGCCGGGGACTCGGCTGAAGGTGCCGCCGGCGTAACGGGATCCGCACCCTGTGCGGAAACCGGATGGTTTACCGCCAGAAGGGAGCAAACGGTCGCAGCGGCCGCGATGAGGCGTAGCGCGGCGAGGCCCCACCCCCGCCCAGCGACACCTCGCTGGGCAATCAACACCTCACCGTGACGCCGCACGCGGGCAGACTACAATGGCTGAAGTGGCTGCGGTGGACTTGCGACGCGTGGACGACAACGAGAGCGAGAAAGCAAACGGGTGCCTGAGGCATTCGGCCCTGTTCACGGCCGTGCTGCTCAGCGCGCTCGCGCTGTTCGCTTGCAGCGAGACACACCACACGGTTGGAGTGTTCGACGTCGAAGCGCAGACCGGCGGCGGCAGCGGCACGCGCGCACCGAATCCTCAAGCCGGCACCGGCGGCAGCGGCGGCACGGCTGCGATCGATGACGGCTCGATCGGAACGATCGATGCAGCGGTCGCGATCCCGGACGCTGCGCCCCAATGCATGGAGGTCATGCCCACGCTGCGCAAGCCGCTGAACCTCTACTTAATGATCGACACGAACTTCCTCGTCGCCGATGGCGGCCAGTGGAGCAAGGTTCAGCAGGGCATCCTCGAATATTCGCGCAAGGACGAGGCGGCCGGCACCGGCTTGGGTCTGCGCTTGATCGATCCGCCACCGTCGATCCCGCTTTTGCCGTTGGGTAGCCCCGCGTGCGAGGCCAGCACGTATTCGCGCGCGAGCTCGTCATCGGTCAATACGCAGCCGCTGCCGACGAACATCGACGAAATCACGAACGTGCTGGGCGTCGTCACCGGCTCGCTGACCACTCCGCTCGATCCGGCGCTGCAAGGCGCGCTCGACTTGGCCTTCTCACTCAAGAACGCACGCCCTGACGAAGACCAGGCAGTCGTGCTGCTGTCCGATGCGTTTCTCGATCTCTCGTGCGCCACGACCTCGGAGCAACTGATCCAATCGGCCGCGCAGGGGCGCAACGAGTTCGGGATTCGCTCGTACATGCTCGAGCTGCTCGACCCGACAATCTTTCTCTTGCCCGACCTCGCGCAGTTCGCCGGCACCTTCATTCCACTCGATCCGGTCGCAGCTGCCGGCGGTACGGATCGAGCGCGCTCGTTCAACCTGAGCGAGGACAGCCCGGCGGTGCTCGCCGAACGGCTGCTCGAGATTCAACACGATGCGGAGCCGTGCGAGTACGCGGTCCCGACCGGCGTGGACTGGAGCGAGCTGCTCTTGGCCGTGGAAGCTCCCGACGGCCCCGGTCCACTGCCGCGGCTCAGCGATGAGATCGAGTGCGGCGTCGGCGGCGGCGCCTTTATCTCATACGTCGATTCGACCACCGGCGCGGTCTGGGCCAAGGCCTGCGCTTCGAGCTGCCAGACGATCAAGAGGCTCGGACGCGATCCGCTCTGGATGATCGGCTGCGACCTTTAGACCGCGATCGGTAGTCCTTCGCTGTCCTCGCCCAGGATCTCGAACGCGGCGCCGTGCGCGCTGTGCAGCACGCGCTCCGGCTCGCCGGCACGCTGCACGCGCAGCTCGCAGCACGCCAGCTTGGTGTTGAGGCAGATCTTGTGGCGGTCTTCCGGATCGCCATAGCGCAGCGCGACGAAGCGCTTGGGCTCCGCGAATATCGTCGCTCGCACGCGCGCTTCGCGGCTTGCGCTCTCGAAGCTCCAGGCAAAGCCATTGCGCTGCGCTTTGGCGCGCAAGGCCGTCGAGATCGCGTTCAAGCGCAGCGACTGGCCGCCGATCCGCAGCACGAGCACCGTCATCTTCGGCGTCCACAGCGGGCCGAGCCTGAGCTGCGCGGTGGCGCACTCGAGAAACGCGTCGGGCGCGTTGTCGAAGCCAGCGACCTGGCCCCAAGCGTAGCGATCGGTGTGGCGCGAGCCCCAGTTGTGATTCTGGCTGCCGATCCAACCATCGAGATCGATCACGCGGCCGTCCACGTCGATCGCGCCACTAAAACGAGCGAACGGCGAGCTGACCAGGCTCTTCGCCTTGGGGAAGGCGCCCTGGTACAGCGGCTCGGGCAAGAGTAAGAGCGGCGGCTCGGGCGCGTCGTAATCGAGCGCCCACGCGATGCGATGACGGTCGGTGCGCGCGCTGCCGCGCAAGCTGCCGTGCTCGAAGCTCGCCGAACCGATGCGCAGTGAGAAGCGTTCGCGTCCTAGAACGGCGCCTTCGAGCGGATAGCTCTCCTTGACCGCGGTGATCTCGTCGCGCTCGCCGTCGAACACGATCGCCCACAGCTCGGCGACGGCCTCGGCCGGCCGTGCTTTCGGCACGAGCAGCGTGTAGCGGATCCAAAAAGCCAGCGGCTCGGTCGGGTGATTGCCGCGTACGAAGAAGCTTTCGTAGTGGCCCTGGCCCGCGCGCTCGAACATGCGAACGTCGTTGCATCCAGCGCGAGTGGAAAGGTCGTGAGGCACGCTTGGCAGAATACCAGGACGCACGCGAAGGAACTTGCCAACGCCAACCTGCATGGCCAAAGCTTCCCGCCCTCGGGGATGCCATGGCGCCGTTCGTCGTAAGACGCTCAGAACGCATCGACTACCGC
>Ga0193752_1002403_pt1 | contig 14100 bp, 17 predicted proteins | sample H1c1metaG_FD_144924 | JGI IMG/M metagenome (GOLD analysis project Ga0193752, IMG submission 144924) | Soil microbial communities from a riparian zone of the East river system, Colorado, United States - H1c1 | ecosystem: Environmental > Terrestrial > Soil > Riparian zone | place: USA: East River... | reverse complement strand
ATCTATTACGACCAGCGGAGCATTGTTTTCGCAAGGAACGAATCGGCTGTCCTGAACTGACCGCGAAGGGCTGGATGCAGGTGGGTGAAATGATTCCGATCGGACAGCGTCAATGCGGCCCGTGGTGCAAGTGTCGAGTTATTTATCGATGAGCCAGAATACTCATATCAAAGTTACGAAGAGAGCCGACCTTGAAAAGCAGGCCGAGGAGGAGCGTCGGTTGGAAATTCGATTTTTGAGGCATTTGAAGAAAAAATATTCTGAGGAAGATAAAAAAATAACGGATGAAATTCTTCATTGGAGGGACTCAACATCGCAAGTGGAAAAATGAAAGCCGGGTCTCAGATCTGAGACCGGGCTTTCGAGAAGGTAATGAAATCGCCGAGGCGATCAGATATGCAAGACCTTGGTTGAGTCTGTCAAGTGAAATCCCTATTCCGGTTGATGCGAAATTTTCGATAGGCTCCTGATGCTTTTGGACCGCCTGGTCGGAATATCACGGAGCAAATGCAACGGCTTTTCTGCTTCTTCCTGTCTTAATTCAAGAATTCTGGCAAATTGAAACTTGCAGTTGACAGATCCTTTTGTTTAGCCGTACTCTTGATTTGTTTAATCATTCTGCATTTTTTCGTCAAGTGGAATACATTTTGTTTAATTATGGATTATCTTTCGGAGATACTTAGTTTGGTCGAAGCTGGATCCAGTGGAGATCGCAGAAAGGCGGTTTCATACGCGTCACTTCTTGCAGATAAATTGGAGAATGCAGGCGAGGCGAAAGCGGCCCTTAGACTTAGGCGAATTCTGGCAAAGAAGTCCTCTGACGGGACCGTAGTGATGAATGAGCGAGTTCCAGTCGATTCAGAATCCCGATTGTCACTTGCTGACGAGGTTTTTGTGTCGCCCGATGAAGCAATCGTGTTTTTTGATCAAGAGATAATGATGCAGGCAGAAGAGTTTATCGCTCACGTTGAGGCTTCTGATCGGTTATTGGCTGCTGGGATTGAGCTGTCCCCATCCCTTCTTGTGTTCGGTCCCCCAGGGTGCGGAAAGTCTGAGTTAGCAAAATATATTGCGGCCCGGCTGGCCCTACCCCTGATTACTGCTCGGATTGACACGCTAGTTTCGTCATTCCTGGGTAGCACATCAAAAAATCTTCGACTGCTTTTCGATCATGTAGCAGCACGACCGTGTGTTTTGTTTCTCGATGAATTCGACGCTATTGCAAAACTGCGTGATGACCGTCAGGAACTCGGGGAGTTGAAGCGAGTCGTCGTGAGCTTGCTTCAGAATCTGGATAAATTGAACCCTGAGAGAGTCTTGATAGCGGCCACGAATCACGAACACCTTCTAGACCCTGCCATTTGGCGACGCTTCGCGTACAAACTCAACATTACACTGCCGGGTGAAGGCGCTCGCGGAAAAATGTTCGCTCGATTTTTGGACATAGTTTTGGATCCAAAATCCATCGCCCGTCTAGCTAGGGCCTCGGAAGGTTTATCTGGATCCGATATTAAGTCGATTAGCGACCGCTCTCGACGGGTCGCTGTCATTCAACAGGACCAATCACGAATTTATTCTGAAGCTTTGAAAGGAGTGCTTATGATGCGACTAGGTGGCGAGAATTTGTCCGTTCAGACGCTTATCGGCAAAGCTAAGGATTCGATGCCAGATATCTATACACATCGGGTACTAGCTGACATGTTCGAGATGACCCCTGGAAACATAACTCACATTCTGCATCGTCGAGATCGGGAGACTAACAATGGTGAATAACAAATTACCGATTAAAGTTGTTCCACAGTTAGAGCACGATTTTTATAAGCCTCGAGCCCTAGGTGGCCGAAAAAAGATTTTCGGCGACCGCGTAACCAGAGAGCAGCGTCACGAGCTCGCCGGTCAGGTTTCCGAAATCAAGAATCACTTCGCAGAGGCCTTCAAAGAATTTCCAAAGGTTCCGGCGGTGGCTAGAGTAAAGGTTAAAAAGGACGCCGTCGCTAAAAGCCATCGTCCAGAAAGCTTGTTGTCTGCATCAACATGCCCGATCATAGGGGTCGAAGGCATGGGCGAGTTTCTCCTTAGTGTAACTCCTCACGGTTTGGACAATTTAGCTCGACGGATCGAAAATGATCAGTCGCATGTGGGCCTCGCCAATATTTCGACCCTGCTGGAGTTCAATCCTTATGAACCTCTAGCCGAACGACCCGCAGATTCCATCGCGAAGGTAAAACTATTTCGACACAATTCTCCTCGATTCGACGCAGAAATCGACAAAATGTTCTTCGCCGTCCTAGAAGATTTCGGAATCCATGCTGCGAAAGAAATGAAATACGGTCTCGGCCTCAAAATCTTTCGCGTTCCTTTGGATAAACCCGATCTTTACGAAGCTCTCTCGAGCTATGTTGGCGTTCAGAGCGTCGGTCCGTTTCCATTTTACGAACCTGTTCGGTCAGCGTCGATACCTGTACGAGCACTGGCGGCCGCCGACTTTCCACCTCCATTGGCCGAGACCGAGTATCCGGTGGTCGGCATTCTTGACTCTGGTACCAATCCGTTCGATACCTATCTCGCCCCGTGGCGGGTAGGTCGCCATGTTTATGTGCCGGGAATCGAACAAGACAATTCTCATGGCAGTTTCGTTGCGGGCCTCGTGGCTCATGGCCGACATATGAACCACAACGACCTCCAGTTCCCATCATGCTCTTCAAAATTTGTGGATGTCGTTGTCCTAGGTAAGGAGCCGACGAGCGAGGACATACTCCTCGATCGAATTGAGGATGCTCTGGAGAAATTTCCTGAAGTAAAAATTTGGAATCTCTCTTTGGGAACTCCTGCGACGGTTAGTAATCGGAACTTTTCCGACTTCGGCGTTGCCCTCGATCGATTGCAGGATGAGTTTGGTGTAACTTTCATTCTGGCGGCTGGAAACTACAGCCAGAAACCGTACCGGGGATGGCCAGCGGAAGACCTCGGAGAGGATGACAGGATCTGCGCTCCCGCTGATTCCATTCGTTCGGTAGTTGTCGGTTCCACGGCTCATCGGGATCATGCAACTTCGAGAGTTAAGAGTGGACATCCTTCACCTTTTTCCCGGCGTGGACCTGGGCCATTGTACCTCCCAAAACCAGAGCTTTCTCATTTAGGCGGCAACTGTAGTAGTAGCGGATCCTATAGCCAGATTGGAATCTTGTCTATTGACGGCCAAAACAACGTAGCGGAAGATATCGGGACCAGTTTTGCGACACCGATCGTTTCAAATTTGTTCGCTAATGTAAACCATCAAATTCTTGGCAATGATTCTCAACTGCTAACCAGAGCATTATTGATACATTCTGCAGCACTCCGGGGATCCAAGATTGACCCAATAGAACTGAGATATAAGGGATTCGGTCAGCCACCGGACATCGACGAAATAATCGGTTGCGAACCTTGGAATTGTACGATGATATTCGACTTGGAAATTGCACCCAAAGTGGCTTATGAGAAAGGGGTTTTTCCAATGCCAAAATGCCTATTCGCGACGCCGGATATACTCAAGGCCAACATACTAATGACTCTAGTTCACAAAACTAGTTTGGATGCGTCGTTTGGGTCAGAGTATTGCCGGACAAACCTTGAGGTGTCACTAGGGACTTACGATGTTGGTACCGATGGGAAGAAGCATCAAGTCAAGAGGGTTCCGGCGGACCCAATACTGACGGGAAGCGGTTTTGAAGGAGATTTAGTTAAGTATGGATTCAAGTGGTCCCCCGTTAAAGTTTACAGGCGTGAAATGGTTCAGGGAGTCAAGGGCACAACTTGGCGCCTCGACCTTTCGATTCATCACCGTGGCGGTTTCGAACCGACAACGCACGAACAAGCTGTGCTGATCATTACGCTTGCAGACCCGGCGAAGAAGGCACCTGTTTATGATGAGATGGTCGTTCAAATGAATAATCTAGGGTGGCTCGCTAACGACTTACAACTTCGCACGCGACTTCGACCTTAAATCGGAGGCTCTGTGCGCCGGCCATATAGTTCAGTGCGATGGCGTATTATATATCCATATCCTCCTTCACCTATTTCATTGCGGCCAATAATCCTCGATCGTAAAAAGCGATCATAGCAGGCAAGGACCTCGGCCAAAGTTGATTTCCTCCACGTATGAATCAACTTCCCTTGTTCGATTGTTTTAGAAATAGGTGAAAAGGCCGAAGCAATATACAACACAGTCGTCAGGTCTACCAGATTGCGCCGAGCATGTGAGCTGAAGTTAGTGGCTCGTAATTAGCGCTGATGCCGCGAACTGCAACTTTCCGCCATTGCCAATGGGAACGAGGTCAATTCCACCCAGGGTCCGCGCACCATTACCGGGCCAGGGATCAAAAACTCCAATTGAATTGACTTGTAGATTTCCGTTGAAATCTCTCATATAGTCAACACGAGTTGCAACAACAGCGTGACCGCCGGTTCCCAGAATAAATGGTTGCTCCGAATGCAGTAAATTGACAATCCAGACATTGTTCATGGCGTAAACATTAGCCATGGGATCGAATGCAGCAGTCAGTATAGAGGAAAATTTACGCTCATCGTCATCTATCCACCTTCTGTTTAATTGTTTAGCAATCGTCCAACCATCACCAGAGGGCAGATTTACGAGGCGACCGTATTGGGCGAGAACAATTTTTTCCTGACTTACCGGATGTCCATTGTAGTCAAATATCATTGATATACACGCCGCCCAGCACCATTGAGACATTTTTTGGGGTGAGTAAGATACCGAGAATTTCTCAAAATCGACTTCGGAAACACACCGTTGAACCCCAGGGGCCGCGTTAACACAATTTGTTTTTGCATTCACCACAAACCCAAATGCAAATAAGAAAACGATGCAACATACAACTTTGAAACTTTTCATTCGCCTCTCTCCTTCTCGTTTTTGATGCCTCATTTTGATTAACAACCCAAATCGCCCACTTTGAATTAAGAAGACCAAAAACATGAATCCGGAGCAGTGAAGCGGTTCCAGTACCCTCTAATTGAAGAACCGTTATATGTCTGGTTTGAGAATATAGTGAAGGAATCAACGGTCAATCCGTCTTCTCCACCCACCCTTGCATTGATACTCACTTCCACCATCTTGACCGCTGACTCCATCTTGCTTCGGCTATTTGAACTTAATCGCATGTCTTCATTTGCATCGAACTGAGACGTATAATGTGTAACCCAGGTGCGAAACTGGCAAGTTATCGGGCGAGTACAAACATTTGCAGCTCTGAAGTGATAAGTACTTAATGTCCCTTCATCAACCTGGCCAGTACGAAGAGGCTTCCAGCACCGCTCTGGGGTTAGGTATTGAATTGTAGGAGCATCTCTAGAAGAAAGATTGGTTACACTATTGCAATCCTGAACGGCCCTAGTCGCCTTCGCAATCTCAATCGTTCCGTCCATGATTTTGAGCGTAATATTCGCTTCGCCATTGCGAATCCGATTTACCCTCACTTGGGATCCATTAACAACCGGTGGCACAACCAGACTCGCCGGATATTCCCACTTTAGCTGGAACCTAGTTTGAACTTGGTTAAGATCAATCGGTTGACCCGATTGAGTGAATTCGAGGATAGTTTCACAACGCGAATCTGCATCAATCTTAATCGTGCCAACCTCGACCTCCCCAGTTAAAACATCCATTCTGATAGGGACGGGGAACCAAAGCCCTCCGTCAAGTTTAAATAATAAAGAGGCATCGACAATTTCGATTTGGAACTTACTTCCTGACGGGCTAACGACTTTCGTCACTCTGAATGCGCTCGCTGGCGTCATTTCTATCGACGAAACAGTTCTTATACTTTCAAAGGTATAGTTGACTTTAGTTACGAGATTTGGCCTACTTGCCCGCTGTAATTCTTCACATATTGCTGCCACTGTGGAGTTGTTCGAAACATTGCATTGTGCGAATATTGCGATCGTGTAAGTTACACAGATGAGCAAAATTGTGATAATTAAGCGCATAGGAGAAATAAGCGATTTCATAAATGGAGAAGAGTCCTTTGTTGTTTTTTGGGTGCAGAACGGCGGAAGTTTAGCTCAAATAATACTGGTGCGCAAGCGTTAAATGGGGAGTTGGTCACGACGTGTAGTTTACATGGTCGAGAGCAACAGTGATGACATCGTCACTTTCTTAACGATTTCATAGCATTCGCACGACAGACGGAGAATGCCGAGCGATTTATCTTAGAGACCAAAGAAAAAAGTAGATAGTTCAAAGTTGCCACTTCCCAAAGAATGTTTGACAAAACATTTTCAATTGGTTTATCTTTCATCTAGCGGGAAACCGCCAACGAAAATTTAATAGCCACTAGGGCCATCGATCACAGATTCATCGCCCGTCAGATTCGAGATTAAGTCTCGCGTTTGACGGGCGTTTTGCTGTTTAAAATTATGCCAATCGAAGGAATCGAAACAACCACTGACGAAGCAGCGCAAACCGCCGCCGCTGGCCAACAGGCCGCAGCGGCGAATACGTCGGACGCGACGGCACAAAACACGGGCGCAGCAGGTGCAGGCTCCGGAACTCAGGCCGGTTCTCAAGCTGAGGGAACACCAGAAAAGACCTTTACGCAGGAACAACTCGACAAGATCCTTGCCAACCGAATCAATTCCGGCGTCAAAGCCGCATTGAAAAAGCTGACGGGCGATCCCGAGGGGACCATAACGCTTGAAGATCTACAGAGGCAGCTTACGGAGGAACGCTCCGCACGACACGCCCTGGAAGCGCGGCAGTCTGTCACCAAATATCTAACCGATCCTGCTAACAAGTTCAGCCTTCGGCCCGAAAATATTCCGGCCATCGAGGACCTGATCCATAGCCGAATCGAAATTGATAACGAAGGCAAACCGACCAACTTACCAGAGGCAGTCAACGCGGTTAAAGCTCTTGCTCCGACGCTGTTTGCAAATACGCCCGCTCATGCCGATGCCGGTGCAGGACGAACTCCAGCGACAACCGGTACGAACATGAACGATTTTATTCGGCGTGCTGCCGGGTATGGCAATTAAGCCTCAGGAGAACTAAACAACAATGCCTTACGATAATCTGACTAGCCGCACCGACGCCGGTGCATTGATGCCCGAAGAGGTATCTCGCGAACTGATTCGTCGAACGACCGAAGAGTCGGCCGCTCTGAGTTTTTTTCGCCGCATCCCCGTTGCACGAGCACAGGTCCGAGTGCCCGTTCTATCCGCATTGCCAATCGCCTACTGGGTGAATGGCGATACCGGCCTAAAGCAGACCACCGAGATCAACTGGGCGAACAAGTTCCTCAACATTGAGGAAATCGCCGTGATCTTTCCCGTTCCGGACAACGTCATTGCCGACGCTGAGGTGAATATCTGGGATGAATCGATCCCGTATATGCGGGAAGCCGCAGGCAGACTTTTGGACGACACGATCTTCTTTGGAAGCAGTGCACCAGCATCGTTTCCAACCAACATTAACTCAGCAGCGGTATCGGCTGGCAATGATGTCACCGAAGGAACCGCAGCAGGTTCAGGCGGCTATATGGCCGATGTAGATCTTGCAATCGGCGAGTTGGAAGAAGACGGTTTCGAAATGACAGGCACCATTGCCGCAACGAGTTTCAAGGGTAAACTTCGATCTGCACGAGCGTCGGACGGCCAGAAACTCGATGTCGGCCGTGTTTCCGGTGACCTCAAACAACTGGACGGAATGCCCGTTGTTTATCCGATGCGGGGCCTTTGGCCGTCAGGTGGCGGTGCAGGAACGAATACTCGAGCGTTCTTTGGTCAATGGGACCAGTTCGTTGTCGGTATCCGCTCCGACATCAGCTTTAAGCTGTTCACCGAAGGCGTTATCCAGGACAACACCGGAACGATCGTTTACAACCTCATGCAGCAGGACATGTCGGCAATGCGTCTGACCTTCCGTGTTGGGTGGCAGGTTTCGAACATGATCAACCACGATCAGCCCGTTGAAGCGAACCGCTACCCGGTTTCAGTTCTTCAATTCTAATGGCACGAACGGCTGAAGAAAATCGGGCGCTGTTGTTCAATCTTTCTCTTCAGCGTAGGCAGCAGGCTTCACAGATCCGCTGCCTACTCCTGAAGGGCGACGATGGAGCCGCGAAACTTCTAACCGAACGAATACAAGCAATTAAAAGCGAGGTGTCTTATGAGCAAAAGCAAAAAACCGGATTCAACCCCGGAATCGATCCCGCAAATGGATTCTGCGAAGGAGACGCCATCAACGGAGAGCCGGGAACAAGTCACGTCCAAGCCAGAAAATCGCGAATCCGAGAAAGGGTTTTTCGGCGTTGAGGTCGATCAAACGCCAAATGAAAACTACACAGTTTCGGGTGTCACCAAAGGATTACCAACACCTGAAACCAAAGCCGCAGCGGAAACGGAAACCGAGGCGAAGAAAACAAAGGAGACTAAATAACCGCCATGTCTGATAAAGCACCACTGCAGCAAATTCTTGAGGGTCAATCGAACGGCGTCACAATCGCCGCAGACGATTCGTTCATTATCGGTGAAGTCAAAGAGGCCGGAGTCGTAACCGGGGCCTCGTTCACGCCTGAGGCTGCAAGCACGGGCGATAACACAAACTTCCGCACATTTACGGTCGTGAATAAGGGGCAGTCCGGGTCTGGGACAGCCGTTGTCGGTACGATCGCATTGTTGACAGGCAACAACCTTGTCGCGTTCGACGAAAAGGCTTTTGTTCTGTCCGTTACTCCCGCCGATCTGGTCGTTGCCGCCGGCGACATTCTCGCCCTCGCTTCGATTCATACCGCATCCGGTTTGGTCGATCCCGGCGGCAAGGTCAAGGTGGAGATCTCGCGAAGCTAATGGCCGAACGAATCGACATCAGGCGTCTTGAGGACGGCAAGGTTCTGAACGTGAGCCGCAAGCTGTTCGAGCGCCAATTGAAGGGACGCGGTTTTGAGTTGGTCGAAAACGATCCGCCGAAACCGCGTCAAACTAAACCGAAGATCAAAGACGAATAATGGCCTTTTCACCTACGGAAAAACTGAGCATCAGCAAGATCGTCGGGATTACGCCGACACTGCTCGATGCTCATTTAACATCGCTTGGAGCTTCTCTTACAGCCGATGTTGAAACCGAGGTCAGGGCCGAGATAGCAAGATGGACGACTGGCGGATCAGGAAACGATTTTGTTTCGTTCACGCCGACGGAAAGCAATAAAGGATTCAACCTGAGATCCGGCTCGGCCAAGTCCGACATTAAGAAAAATATTTGCCTCATGCTGGAAATCTTTGGTTCGGGTGAGTGCGGTATTGGAACGATCGAGGTGGGAGCGTAGTTCTTTGAAATGTCCGATTCAATTTATAACGCGATGGCCGGTGGGATGCGGACTTTGAACACCGCGCTAACAAGGGCCTTCGTGCCGGATGGTGTCCGGTGTTTTCTTTTACGGCGAGGCAGCCCAGCGACAGGCGAAACACAGAAGTTTATCGTGATCGGCGAACTTACAGCGGGTTACTGGATGGACTTCGATCTATATCGGAACGCCGCAACGCTTGAATATGCGACTCCTGATCTAACTTTTCGCGATACCTGGGCGATCGCTACACATGTCGCGTATGGAGTGCCGCTCGACGGCAAATTTGATCTTTTCAAACAGGCAGACTCACCACAAAAGGATGGCATCGATCCAACGGCGGCAAGTCCATTTTGGAAGATGTTTTTAGAGAAACTGCCGACCGAACGCTTTACGATACCGAGTACACCCTAATGGCAGCCAGAACGATCGCGAAACTTGACTCCCCGATCTTTGAATCGACCGCACGGCGGCAAGCGGTTTCGTCGTTTGTATCGCGACAGGCGAAGGAATTTAAGAACCTGACCAAGCGCCGAATGATCGAGAGCAGGGCATCAGGCAAGATCGTTCCACGGCGCAAGAAAGTACGCTTCGGGCCGGGCTTCGAGCGGCGACATATACGGTCAGCGAAAGGCCAGAGACCGGCACTTGAGACCATGACGCTGGTGAACGCGATCGACGACAAAAATACGGGCGATAACTCTGCCGAGGTATTTGTTGCTCGGAAGCCAAACCCAGAGACCGGAACGACAGCGGACGTATATGCGGAGATCCTGCAACTGAAACTTGATCGCAAGATTATGACCGCAGAGGACGCCAGCGAGGCTCAACAGAAAATGATTCGGGACGGCGAATCTATGATCGGGAAATTGATCTAAATGGGACTTGATCGCGCAACTGAATTGCTGATCCGTAACGGCCTGAATGACATGGTAGTCGCGGCGGGCGACGCGGGCTATGTAATCCCTTCGGCACGGTACTGTTCTGACGTAGCAGACTATTGGGCTTCCCGCGATCAAACGAAGGACACGCAGCTTGAAATAGAAATGGCGCTGATCGATTCGGTTTGGATCTATCCGCTTAACTTTCTCGATGACCGAACAGCAGGCGGCGCGGATTCACCGAGAGTCGGCCTGATCTATGAAATTTATATCTTTCGCGGATACGGCCTTGAGCGCGAGGACGAGTCGGAATTTCCCGACATCTTTTCTTCGAAGGTTTTGAAACAGCACAACGATTTTGTCGCGTCCTGGCTCGATATAAAGGCTGCGTTCCAGAGAAAAGCCAACATGGCCGGAATGGACACTGCGATATTCGCGGAAATGCAATCAACGCCCGTTGTGCAGGTCGAGCCTATTCAAAATCTCGCGGTATGCGAGTTTGTTCCGGGTGCTGTCGGCTATTCCGTCCGGCTCCAAGAAACCGTAAACGTTCGATTGAGGGAGTGTTAAATATGGCTACAAACAAAAAAAATAAGGATACAGATCTTGAGGATGTGGAAACGGCTGACACGAACGTACTAGCGGAGTTCGTCGGTGAAGATCATGAAGCCGAACTAGCAAAACTGAGTAATCCGACGCCGCTCATCGATGTCGATAAACTTGCGAACCTTAAAGATTCTGATGGCAAGATTGTCGAACTTCCACATGGCGATATAACTGTCGCAAATGAAATTGGAAGCAAACCCAATATTCGTTTCGTCGGTCGCCGTGTCCGCAATGGCGTTACCGAGTCGAAGAATGCACCGGCTCAGGTAAAAGCGAATCTGACCTTTTTCGATCTGCCTTCCGACGAGGAACAAAAGAAAGGTTTTTATCACCCGAATGCTCGAGAGATCATTCGCTCATATCCCAAAGATTACAAGCAGTTTGTAGAGAAAGGAGAATCGAACGATGCCTAACACTCGCGAAGAATTAGCAGACCGGTTCCTTGTTGTTTCCGGTGCAGGATTAGTCCAGTCGGCTCCGGGTGTGGCGGTCCCTAATGAAGATCTTGACACACGGGACAAATGCACGATCACGCGTGAACTTGTCGTCGATCGTAAAACTATTTTCGATTGCCGCGACGAGTATCAGATCAATTCGAAGATCAGAACGCGCCTCGCCCGCGTCACGTTTAATTATACCGAGGTCACGCCTCAGATAATTCACCGATGGACTGCCATCCGAAACGGAGCGGCTGCGGCGCCAACCGGAACGCCGGCCGATGAGATTCAAAGGCTCACTCGGCTTGGCACGGTTAGCTCGGGGTTCTTTTCGTTCATCATATCTCTCGAAGGCCGCACGGTCGAATCGAAGCCTTTGGCGTGGAATGCGACGACGACGCAAATTGTCAACGCTTTAACCGCAGCAAGAATGCTTTTCGTCCAACCCGGCGATGTCACGGCTTCGGGCGGGACGCCGCAGGTCGATACGTTGACGGTCGTAGGAACGTGCAACGCGAACGGAAATCTTCCAGTCACAGTGATCGCGGCCAACAAGCCCGCTCTCGCCGGAGCCGGAAAGACAATAAACGTCGCAATTCTCGATTTGGATACCGCGTCGGTTGTTGCCGGTAAGATTCGAGCAGCTTTGTTAGCTGATGCCGATGTCGGCCATGTCACGACCGGATTCTTCACCGTTTCTGGTGCTGGTGCCGAAGTTATCCTTACGGCCCGAACGGCTGTGGCCAATGACGTGACGATGGCCCTGTCCTATACGTCCGTGCTTGGAATGACCGGTGCAACATCGGCAAACACGACCGCAGGCGTTGCCGGTACAGATTGGGGAGCCACAGGAATCACACTTAATTTCGCCGAACGGCTCCGACGGGCGAATCTTCCTCTTATCACCGTCAATAACGCTCCCGCAGGTGTTGCAGCTATCGGCGGCGGCGGTTCTATCGAAGTAGCCCAGATCACCGCAGGCGATCAGAACTATCATGCCTCGACCGTTACTGCGGCTCGAACGAAGGAACGGTTTACATTCGCGATGGGATGGGACACGGACGAGGATCGCGTTGAGAAGTACATTGACTACGCGGTTGAATCGATCAATAGTTCGGGTTCGCTCGACGGCGATGTCGCATTTTCCGTGATCGCAGTCGGGCCGTGGGACTACGATTCGATAGAAGAAACATTCCCGATCCCTGATTGCCAGAACATCGATCCGCTGCAAACCCAGGACTGCCGTGTTTCGGTTGATGGGCGTTGGGTTACAACCGACGTAAACAGCTTCAATCTGGCGATCAATGACAACATTCCGGTTGATCGGCTCTCGGCGTTTCCGTTCGACGGAATCGACTTCCAGACCGCTAAGCGTGGCCGTCAACCGGCTCACACAATGGCCATGTCGCTGTTCGGAAGCGAAGTTGACGAGGATTACCGCCTCGCACACGACGAGCGGTCAGAGGACGCCGTTCCTGTCTTCTTTCATTTCGGAATGCCCGGCAACCGCGAGACGTGGAGTTACCCGGAAACAAAGATCGCTTTTCAGACAAATCCGCTCGGCACGGCCGGGACCGCCGAACTGAGTACGATCCAGATCGACGGCTTTCCGTACAAGGACGGACTCAACCCGCCGTTCGAAGCGGAGGCGTATTTAGATCAGGCGACGGCGTTTCTATTGAACCCGTAAACCTGACACAACCAGAAACATCGGCGGAATGGTGGAGTTAAATTCCATCATTCCGCTAAACAGCAAAAGGAGACCTTTTAATAATGCCTAGAACAATAAATCTTGGAATCGGGTTCGGCGAGGACATCGCCTTTTTGCATCTTCGAGCTATTTCGATGGCCGAGGAGAATGCTTTTCTTGCTCGTTTTACGGAGCTGAAGGATTTGAACGAAGAGGAACGCATACCCCGCGAAAAGGAAATCTGCGTTGACGGACTCGCCGCATGGTCCGTAAAACCGCCCACAAAGAAAGTCGGTGAAAAGGAATTTGAGTACTTCGAGAATACTGGGGCCGACGAAGCGGTTAGGCAATTTTTCAGCAAGGAAGATCAGGACAACGAACGCCTGGCCAATGCCGCAGTTCTCAATTATCGCGGACTGCTCTCGCCACGCGTCGTTTTTTAGCGGCCTTCCGGCTTCTTTCCCGTAAGTATTTCGAATACGTGCGGGCGTCGGAAGGCTTGAGTATTGAAACGGATGACTGCCCGGTGGTTTGCGGCTGGCGAAAGCCGAAAATCGACCTTTTTCGCAATGATCTTTGCAATAAATGTCCGCGATTGAAACGTCTAAACGAGTTTCAGCGATCCACTATGCGGATCTGGGAAGAATGGCTAGGTGATGAGTTCGCCGGAAAGATGAATTTCACCCAGATGTACCGATTCCTTGGTGAGATACAGGCTGCGATGGAAATGCCAACGCAAGATGTACCGACAAGTCTTCGACCGTTTTTTAGGACGTATGAGGCTGAGCGTAATCGGTTTGAAAAGGTTGAGAAGGCGAGGTTGCCGTCGGTGTAGATAATCCTTTTTGAGGTATCCAGCTATTGCCGCACCGCAGGCAAAGCCAGCTTTGGAGCCATCGAAAATGAGCGGAACTATGCATTTTCTTTTTTGAAGCTATTTGACCCTTGAAATATTTGAAATAAAGAGCAAATCCGATTCCGATCGTCACAGCCCATGACACTAATGTTGCGATTCCTGAACTGAAAAAAATGTTGAAAAGAAAAAACGAAACCCCTCCCAAAATCACAGACGTCACAATCATTAGAGCGATCTCGGCTCCGGTTGAAGGTGGTGATGGAGGATTTACCGTTCGGGCACGCAGTGTT
>Ga0193752_1002402_pt1 | contig 14101 bp, 10 predicted proteins | sample H1c1metaG_FD_144924 | JGI IMG/M metagenome (GOLD analysis project Ga0193752, IMG submission 144924) | Soil microbial communities from a riparian zone of the East river system, Colorado, United States - H1c1 | ecosystem: Environmental > Terrestrial > Soil > Riparian zone | place: USA: East River... | reverse complement strand
GCTGTGCAAACCGGACGATGAAGTAATGTTTAAGTCCTTCGTAAAGCAGGGACCGTTCCTTGATTTCCTGCATACGATCGATGTCGTTGTTTCCACCACTAAGGATACATACCACGCGCTTGCCCTCTAACAGGCCTGCATATTGCGACAGCGCTGCGATCGATAAAGCGCCGGCGGGTTCCGCCACAATGGCATCCTCGTTGTAAAGCTGGAGGATGGTTGAGCTTACTTTTCCTTCCGGGACAAGAAGCATGTCGTGGATGATGTCTTTGCAAATAGAGAATGTAATGTCGCCGACTTTTTGTACTGCAGCGCCGTCAACAAATCGTTGGATGTTGTCTATCCGCGTGGGCTTACCGGCTTTCAGCGCTTCCTTCATCGAAGGAGCTCCGGCAGGTTCTGCGCCTATGATCTGCGTCTGTGGTGAATACGTTTTGAAATACGTACCGACCCCTGAACACAAACCACCGCCGCCGATCGGAACAAAAAGAAAATCGATGTTCGAGAGCTCGTCGATGATCTCCTTGCCAACCGTTCCCTGTCCTTCGATCACTTTTAAGTTATCGAAAGGAGGGATGAAGGTCTTGTGACTCTCTTCGGAATACTTTAGTGCATGCGTTTGGCATTCATCGAAAGTGTCGCCGACAAGAATGATCTCGATGTTTTCGCCACCGAACATCCGGACCTGGGTGATCTTTTGTTTCGGGGTGATCGAAGGCATATAGATGGACGCACGGATATCCAGCTGGCGGCACGAGAATGCTACACCCTGCGCGTGATTACCTGCACTCGCACAAACAACACCTTGCTTGCGCTGAGCCTCAGTCAAACTGTTGATGAGATTGTAGGCGCCCCTGATCTTATAGGAGCGCACTACTTGCAGGTCTTCACGTTTCAGGTACACCTCGCATTCATATTTCTCCGAAAGTTTCCGGTGAAATTGCAAAGGAGTTTTAAGCACTACATTCTTGAGGGTTTCGTAGGCTGCCGGGATATCTAACTGTTGATCTGTTGTTGTTTTCATCTCTAGAAGTATTCAGTAGGCGGTATTCAGTATTCGGTGGATCGAGTTTATATGTGAGTTTGTCGCAACTCAGGACATACCGAATACCGATTACTGTCTACCGAATACCGATTACTGTTTACTGAATACCGATTACTGTCTACTGAATACCGATTACTGTTTACTGAATACCATTTTAATTGATCATGCTCGCTTCTACCTTCTCTTTCTCTGGTCTCAACGACCGTACAGCGGCTCCCGCCTGCCACAGTTCGCTGTCACGAAGCTCTTTCAGTTCTTCTGCAAGCTTCTCGCGATAGTCGGGTTTGCTGCAAGTGTCGATGGTACGTTTTGCTTCGGCGCCGCTGGCAACGCTTTCATAAAGTTCTTTGAACACAGGAAGTGTCGCTGCCTTGAATTTCTTTTTCCAGTCGAGAGCGCCGCGTTGCGCTGTGGTACTGCAGTTTGCATACATCCAGTCCATACCGTTCTCTGCAACGAGGGGCATGAGACTTTGCGTGAGCTCTTCAACGGTTTCGTTGAATGCTTCGGAAGGAGTGTGGCCCTTCGAACGCAACACTTCGTATTGTGCTTCGAAGATACCGGCGATGGCGCCCATGAGCGTACCACGTTCACCAGTAAGGTCGGAGTAAACTTCTTTTTTGAAATCTGTTTCGAACAAATAGCCGGCGCCTACGCCAATGCCCAAAGCAATGGCTTTAGTTTTTGCTTTGCCTGAAACATCCTGGAACACGGCATAACTCGCGTTGATGCCTTTGCCCTGGAGGAATAACCTTCTTACAGAAGTACCAGAACCCTTTGGTGCAGCCAGAATAACATCAACGTCAGCCGGGGGAATAATGCCGGTCTGTTCTTTGAACGTGATGCCGAATCCGTGAGAGAAGTATAATGTTTTGCCAGCTGTCAGGTGTGTTTTGACCTTCGGCCAGAGTTCAATCTGTCCTGCATCAGATAAAAGGAACTGGAGGATGGTTCCGCGCTTTGCAGCTTCTTCGATATCGAACAGGGTTTCGTCGGGAACCCAACCGTGTTCTACAGCTTTGGTCCATGTTTTCGATCCTTTGCGTTGACCAACAATTACGTTGAAGCCATTGTCGCGAAGGTTCAATGCTTGTGCAGGGCCCTGTACGCCATATCCGATAATTGCGATGACTTCGTCTTTCAGGAAAGCTTTCGCTTTTTCCATAGGGAATTCTTCCCGTGTTACTACTTCTTCCGTTACACCGCCAAAGTTGATCTTTGCCATATTAAGTTAAAAGTTAAAAGTTAAAAGTTAAAAGTTAAAAGTTAAGAGTTGCCGAATACTGAATACTGAATACCGATTACTGAATACCGAATACCGATTACTGAATACCGAATACTGTCTACCGTCTACTTGATTTTAGATGACTTGCTTATTGTTACTTCTCTCGAGGAGCTCGTAAAACAGGTGACTTCCTTCCGTATAGATCGCTTCTTCAACTTCGATCAGCTTCTCGAGTTGATGTTTCACTTTCTCGATCATGTCGGAAGTCGTGTAAAGAAGGAGTATGGCGCGGCCGCTTCTGAAATCATCTTCATGCTCATGAGCGAGCAGTCTTTTGATGCGCACACGTCGACGGTTAAGAACATTAACGATCCTGTTCAGGATAGAAAATTCGTTGTCGGCCGTTACTTCCAGTGTAAACTCTTGTTTCAACATATTTGATATTTGATGTTGGATATTAGGTGTTGATTATTTGCCAGCGGGAACTTCCAGTATAACGTCTGCTACGCCGGAACCTGCGGGTACCATCGGAAACACATTATCTTCTTTGCCTACTACTACTTCCAGGAACCGGGTGGCATCCGAGTCGAGGAATCGTTGTAATGCACCATCGAGTTCGTCGCGTTCCGTAACCCTTTCGGCCGAAATCCCATACGCTTCATTGAGCCTCACGAAATCGGGGTTCGACATCTCGGTAAACGAATATCTTTTCTCGTGGAACAACTGTTGCCACTGGCGAACCATACCCAGGAAGTTGTTATTCAACACCAGGATCTTTACAGGGATCTTGTATTGCATAATGGTACCGAGCTCTTGCAAAGTCATCTGGAAACCACCATCGCCGATCACAGCAACAACCTGCTTTGAAGGAACACCCATTTTGGCTCCCATCGCTGCCGGCAATGCGAAGCCCATAGTTCCTGCACCACCCGACGTTACCTGCGTGAGCGGAGTCTTGAACTTGTAATACCTGGATGCCACCATCTGGTGCTGACCAACGTCGGTAACGAGTATCGCTTCGCCTTTCGTCAGGTTTGAGATCTTGTGGATCACTTCACCCATCGTGAGCTGCCCCTGAGTGGGCATGGTTTCTTTACGGATGACTTTCTCGTACTCGATGGAATTGAGATGATGAAAGCTCTTCATCCACAGCGGATGTTGTTTGCGATCGCACTTTGTAATCAATGCCGTCAGTGCTTCTTTTGCATCGGCGTGAACGGCGACGTCAGCTTTAATGATCTTGTTGATCTCTGCTTTATCGATGTCGATATGGACGACCTGTGCCTGTTTCGCATACTTCGACACGTTGCCAGTAACGCGGTCGTCGAAACGCATACCGATGCCGATCAGCAGGTCGCATTCGTTCGTATTTACATTCGCGCCATAGTTGCCGTGCATTCCCAGGAACCCCGCATAGTTAGGATGATCGGTCGGGAAACAACCTAAGCCGAGCAATGTGCAGGCTACGGGGATTCCCGTCTTCTCCGAAAAAGCAATGAGTTCTTTTGAAGCGCCGGATAAGACGATGCCCTGGCCAGCGAGTATGTATGGTCTCGATGCTTTGTTGATCAGCTGCGCGGCAGATTCAACCTGCGCCATTGAAAGAACGGGCTTGGGTCTGTATGTCCTTATGCTTTCGCACTTTACATATTCTGACTCTTCGATCAGTTCGTTCTGTGCATTCTTGGTGATGTCGATCAGTACCGGTCCGGGTCTTCCGGTCCTCGCGATATAAAATGCTTTTGCGACAGCATGTGCGATATCTTTTGCTTCGGCAACCTGGACGTTCCATTTGGTAACAGGAATAGTTGTGTTCACAACATCTGTTTCCTGGAACGCGTCTGTGCCCAATAGGTGCGCAAACACCTGTCCTGTAATACAAACGATAGGAGTGGAGTCGATCTGTGCATCGGCAAGACCTGTTACAAGATTCGTAGCGCCGGGACCTGATGTGGCCAGTGCAACACCAACACTACCCGTTGCGCGGGCATAACCTTGGGCTGCGTGAACGGCACCCTGTTCGTGACGAACCAGGATGTGCTGAAGCTTGTCGGAGTAGCCATACAATGCATCGTACACGGGCATGATCGCACCACCGGGATATCCAAAAAGTATTGTGACGCCTTCATTGACAAGCGACCGCAGGAGCACTTCGGAGCCAGTGATCTTTTTCTTTGTAACCGTTGCTTCTTCGGCAACAGTTATCCCTTTCGCTTTACTCTTCGTCTGTAACGCATCCATCGGCAGCGGTCTTTACTTGTTGAGCATATTTATAGAGAACACCCCTTGTCACTTTCAGTGACAGAGGTTTGTAATTCGATCTCCTGATAGCCAGTGTCTTTTCGTCCACCAGCAGGTTGATCTGGTGTTTCTTTACATCGATCTCGATCCAGTCGTTATCTTCCACGAGCGCCATCAATCCACCTTCGAAAGCCTCGGGGGTAATGTGACCGACAACGAATCCGTGCGTACCGCCGCTGAAACGTCCATCGGTGATCAACGCAACAGTCTTACCAAGACCACTGCCCATGATGAGACTGGTAGGCTTCAACATCTCCGGCATACCCGGCGCACCTCTCGGTCCTACGTAACGGATCACGACCACATCACCCGGTTTTATTCTTCCCGTCTGAACTCCTTCGGTCAGCTCGAATTCATCATTGAAGACACGGGCTGTTCCTTTAAACTTTTCACCTTCTTTACCGGTGATCTTGGCAACAGATCCTAGCGGAGCAAGATTGCCATAGAGTATTTGTAGGTGTGCTGTTTTCTTGATCGGCCTCTCGACAGGATAAATAACATCCTGTGTTTCGAAGCTGATGTCGGGTACGCTTTCAAGATTCTGTGCGATGGTATTTCCTGTTACCGTCATACAGTCACCGTGAAGGAATCCTTGCTTTAACAGGTATTTCATCACCAGTGGAACACCGCCGATGCGATGAAGCTCACCCATCAGGTACTTACCACTCGGTTTCAGATCGGCGAGGAGAGGAGTCTTATCACTTATTCTTTGAAAATCTTCCTGGTTAACCTTGATGTCGACTGCCTTGGCCATAGCGATCAGGTGAAGTACAGCATTCGTTGATCCGCCTAACGCCATCACCATCGTGATAGCATTCTCGAATGCTTTGAATGTCATGATGTCGCGCGGCTTGAGGTCTCTTTCGAGCAGTAACCTCATCGCTTTACCAGCGTTCGTACATTCGTCTTTCTTCTCTTTGCTGACTGCAGGATTCGATGAACTGTAGGGCAAAGACATTCCGAGCGCTTCGATAGCAGAGGCCATCGTGTTGGCAGTGTACATACCACCGCAAGCGCCCGCACCGGGACATGCATTTTGTATAATTCCTTTGTAGTCTTCATCCGAAAGCTTGTTGGCGACTTTTTCACCGAGCGCTTCGAATGCAGATATAATATTGAGTTCGCGGCCTTTCCAGGTTCCGCCGGCGATCGTTCCGCCATACACCATCAGCGAAGGGCGATTCAGCCGGCCCATTGCCATCAGCGCGCCGGGCATGTTCTTGTCGCAACCGACAACGGCAATCAATCCATCATAGAAATGAGCGCCGCATATAGTTTCTATGGAGTCGGCAATCACTTCACGACTTACCAAAGAATAGCGCATGCCGGTTGTACCATTGGAGATACCATCGCTGACGCCGATGGTGTTGAAGATGAGGCCGACAAGCTCCTGGTCCCACGTACCTTGCTTTACTTCGGCAGCGAGGCCGTTGAGATGCATGTTGCATGTGTTGCCATCGTAGCCCGTGCTTACGATTCCAACGAGTGGTTTCTTGAGGTCGTGATCGGTGAGACCAACGCCATGAAGCATGGCTTGCGAAGCAGGGAGGGTAGGGTCCTGCGTGATGATCTTGCTGTATCTATTTAGTTCCACTTAACTTGATAGTTCGTCTGTATCTACTAATCGTCGCAGGCTGCAAGTCACACGTAGTCCCTGCCACTTGTGACTTGTTACTTGTTATACTATTGTATAACCAAATGATTTATCGAGCACCAAACACCTATAAGCTTGCTGAATGATCGCTCCGAGCGAATTCTTCCACGGCTTTTTCATCTGGGTTCCTTCCACTGATTCGATACCGAGTACTTCAGCGGCTGTTCCGCAGATGAATGCACTGTCGGCTTCGATAAATTCTTCGGGCTTTATCGCTCTCTCTTTCACAGTAATGTCGAGCTCCTTGCAGATGTCGATAACAGTCTGTCTTGTGATGCCGGGAAGTATGCTTCCGACAGCAGGCGTATAGAGAACACCGTCTCTTTCAACGAAGATGTTTGAGCCGGGACATTCGGCAATATTTCCATTCATGTCGAGAAGAACGCCTTCGTCGTAACCACGCTGACGTGCTTCGGTAGAGGCGAGGATACTGTTCACATAATGACCACACACTTTCGCTTCGATCTTTACCGACTTTGGATTGGGTCGCTCGTACGACGAGATGCAAACGCGAAGGTTATTATCGCCGAGATAACGATCCCATTCCCAGGCAGTGATCATCAGCGATACTTCTTTCGGCGAAGTGAGTGTCATGTTGGGACTGCAGAACACCAGGGGGCGGATGTATGCTTCCGACTGCTTGCTCTTTTCAAGCACCTGGTATGTGATCTGCGTGAGTTCCTTTACACTATAATGAAGGGGGATTCCCATCAGGCTTGCACTATGGCGGAGGCGCTCATAGTGTTCGGTTACTTTGAAGATCTTGGTTCCGTTTACGGTTTTGTACGACCGGATGCCTTCGAATACACCGTATCCGAAATGGAGGGTCTGGCCGAACAGATCCATCTTCGCGTCTTTCGCCTTCAGGAACTGCCCGTCAAGGAAGAGGATCGTGTTATCGTTGTAGTACATAGTTTAAACAATCGTTAGTTTGTTACTCACTTTAAAAAACAAAACCGCCCCGATTTTGTCGGGGCGGCTGATGATGCTTTGCTCTATATCAGATTACCGTCGCCCCGCGCATGGCTGAATAATGACGACAGTAAGAATCACCGCAAATAAGCCGTTGCAAACGTTGTTCCATGTATTAAATATGGTCGCTGCTGATTTCACTTCACTTTTTGTTGTAATTCACTTACAAGATTGAGGAAAAATTCTGAGAATCCAGCCTCCGTTGGAAGAAAATTTTCCCCGGAGCCTTTACAAGTGTTAGGTAGCAACCATCAAAATCTGGATATTAGGAAGTTATTTATCTCGTACAACCTATGGCTATATCACGAATTACTCCACTCGCATTCTTCGCTTTATTGATTGCAGGTTGTACGTCCAAACCCAATTCCGACATGCAGCAAACCAGGGCAGACGACGCATTTCAAACGTTTACATTGTCGAATGCCTCCGGCATGAAAGTATCCATCACTCCAATCGGTGGTCATGTGATGTCGATACAGCTGCCGGATAAGAACGGCAACCTCACCGATGTTGTGTTGGGTTATGATTCTGCGAAAGACTACATCGGAGGAAAAGGATTCTACGGTTCTACAGTAGGACGTTTTGGTAATCGCATCGCGAAAGGAAAGTTCTCGATCGACGGACAGGAATATACATTGAATAAGAACAATGGTGAGAACACGCTTCACGGCGGACCCGGCGGTTTTCACAACGTTACCTGGAATGCAAAAGAAATAACGACCTACGAAGGAAATGGAATTGAACTCACCTACCTGAGTAAAGATGGAGAAGAAGGATATCCCGGTAACCTCAACGCGAAAGTTGTGTTTAGTCTTAGCGACTCCAACGAACTCAAGATCCAGTACGAAGCAACAACCGATAAACCTACCGTTGTCAATCTCACCAATCACTCTTACTTCAATCTCTCCGGTGAAGGCAGTGGCGATATTCTCAACCACGAAATTGCCATCAACGCCGATAAGTTTTTGCCGGTCGACAAGGGACTGATCCCAACCGGTGAGCTCCGGCCTGTAAAAGGAACACCGTTTGACTTTTTACAACCTCATAAGATCGGTGAGCGCATCAATGCAGATGAAGAACAGGTGAAGACCGGGCTTGGTTACGATCATTGCTTTGTTCTCAACAAGAAACAAGGCAACGAGTTGTCACTCGCCGCGAAAGTCTCCGACCCTGCATCCGGAAGGATGATGGAAGTCTGGACCACAGAACCCGGCGTGCAGTTTTATACAGGTAACTTTTTGAAAGGCGACCCCGGAAAAGGAGGGAAGGCTTATAATTATAGAGGAGCATTCTGCCTGGAGACGGAACACTTCCCGGATGCGCCAAACCAACTGGCATTTCCCACAACCCTGCTGAAGCCGGGAGAAACTTATAAGACCACGACGATCTATAAGTTTGTCTTTTAATGCCAAGATGTCTGCCGTTTATCGCGTTGTTAATTGCATGCTCATGTAAACAACCCGAACAAAACGCCGCAGACCTTCGTGAACGATACAGACCAGCGTTTCATTTTACTCCCGATCACAACTGGACAAACGATCCCAACGGATTGGTCTATTTTAAAGGAGAGTATCACCTCTTCTATCAATACAACCCTTACGCCAACAAGTGGGGACACATGAGCTGGGGTCATGCTGTTTCAAAAGACCTTATTGAATGGGAGCACCTTGCTGTTGCCATTGAAGAATACACCGATGCTGCCGGCAACAGCGTAATGATCTTCTCAGGGAGTGCAGTCGTCAGCAACGACACGATTGTCGCTGTCTATACTTCGCACATTCATCGCAACGGCGAACAGATCCGGCAAAACCAGAGTATAGCCTATAGCATCGACAGCGGAAGAACCTTCACCCGCTACGAAAAGAACCCCGTAGTCGATATCGGCCGTAGAGATTTCCGGGATCCAAAAGTTTTTTGGTATGAGCCACAGAAAAAATGGATCATGGCTGCTGTCGTTCCAGACCTTCACAAAGTTCAGCTTCATGAATCCAGGGACCTCAAAGCGTGGATGCTGTTGAGCGAGTTCGGTCCGCTTGGAGACACAACCAAAATATGGGAATGCCCGGACCTGTTTGAGATGACTGATGACAAATGGGTGATGGTTGTTTCCAATTCCCATCCCCAAGGTGGGCCGTACGTAGGCATGCAGTATTTCATTGGCAAGTTTGATGGAACAACATTTACTGCCGACAGTCCAGGTCAATATCCTTTATATGTTGATTATGGTAAGGACTTCTATGCCGGCGTGACATTCAACAATGTGCCTGGTGATAAAAGGATCATGATCGGTTGGGCGAACAACTGGGCATATGCCGGCGATATTCCAACAAGTCCATGGAAGGGAATGATGGCGCTGCCAAGAGAATTGACCCTGGATCAAACTGAAGATGGATTGAGGTTAAAACAATTGCCGATAACAAATGAGCAGCCGGTTACGAAGAACCTAAGTCCATCGGAGACCATAGAGATCTTGGGATGTGTGATCGGGTACGACTCCGGTTCGGTTTACCTCGACAGGAGAAAGGCGGGTAATACCTCTTTCAATAAACATTTTCCCAGTATAGAAAGGGCTCCTGCCCGGTTGATCGATGGCAAAGTGAAACTAAATATATACGTCGATCAATCGATCATTGAAGTTTTTATCAATGGGGGAGAAGCGGTGATCACCGACCAGGTTTTCCCTAAAGAGTAACTAAAGCTTTCGCAACCAATTCCCCGAGCGCTGGTCCGTGTTTAAATCCATGACCAGATCCTCCTCCCAAAACCCATACATCCTTACGCGCTTCTTCAAAGATGAAGTTTCCGTCGGGAGAATTTTCGTAAGGACAAACCCTGCTCTCAACTAACGGCGCATCTTTCAAACCAGGAAACCTGTGTGCAAGAAAACCTCTTGCATGTGCGAGCACCTCGGGTTCTAATGTTCTATCGCCATTCGTAGGATCAAACGGCTTGCCTCTTCTGTCGACTCCAACTTTGAATCCGCGGTTTGCATTGCCAGGAATTCCATAGTAGTAATCTTTATCGTCGGCACCCACACGGGGAACTGATCGAAATCTTTCGACTTCTCTGCTGGCGCTCCGAAGTAGTAAACTTCCTGCTTGCTGCAACTGATCCTGTCACCGATCTCGTTGGGAAACATCTTTCCAAGCCACGACCCGCAGGCGTATAATATAGTGTCAGCGCCGAGTATCGTGCCATCCGATAGTTTCACATTCGTACCGTCTGACGGAAAGGCAGGTGAATTGATAAACGTACCACCTTCTTTAACAAATGTCTCCTGTACAAGTTGGGTACTCTCACGCGCTTTCAGGTATCCTCCATATGGATCATAATATCCATGATGAAGATCCTTCGAGTTCACAACATCATATCGTTTACCCAGATCATTCTTGCTTAAGTATTCATACTCCATCTTATGTTTCTTAGAGAATGGAATAGAGTCATCTACCAACGAACATTTTTCATGATGACAAAGCCAAAGAACACCCGTGTTGAAGAACACCTGCCGGTTCCATTCCCTCTGATGTTGTTTCCATAACTCGAGTGCGCGCACATTCAGGTCGAAGTAAAACTCATTGGCGCCATAGGTGGATCTGATCACGCGGGTCTCATCGCCGGAGCTACTACGGGAATTCCCTGAGCCCCAGGCATCAATTAAGGTCACTTTAATTCCACTTCGTAAAATGTGAAGTGCGGTCCAACCACCGAACGCCCCGGCGCCAACAACGATGGCAGAGTCGCCGCGTTTCAACGACCCACGCCGATCATTGAATGATTTGAAGAGAGATAAAGGTGCAAAAGTATTTGTAGCCATAAAGTGTAAACACGACTCAAAGTGCTGATCGCAAACCAGTTACTAAAAGTGTGGAATCTCGTTAGATATCTAATTTAAAACCATTCTAAATAACATTCATAATCCTGTGAAATCGATGTAAGAATGAAGACAATTGCAAACACATTTTGGTAGAAGGTGTGGAGTTACAAATGTTGATTTTCTTCCCCGAGGATACCCCAAATTTGTTTGAATTAATGCGTTTGGCAATTACATTTGTGCACTTCGTATAAAACCGAAGTCCCTAAACATCATGATGACGAAGCACCGATCCTCGGCTTTTCTCCTGGTCACCCTTCTCGTTCTATCCACCTCTCTCGTTTCCTTTGCACAAGATGCCGTTTCTAAAGAACCCGCAGAAGTAGCTGCCGGTAAGGCATTGTTTAATGCTAGCTGTAAGAGCTGCCACAGGGTGGATCAGAAGTTGATTGGTCCGGCACTGGCGGGTGTTACAGGCCGTGCGCCTTCCATTCAGTGGATCAAAGACTGGGTACACAACTCAGCCAAAGTAGTTGCCAGCGGCGATAGCTATGCTACAGCCCTTTTCGCAGAGTACAAAGGCAGCCAGATGACTGCGTTCACCAGTCTTACCGACGCGCAGATCATGCAGATCCTCGCCTTCGTTGAAGCTCCTGTAGAGCTGCCCCCTGTTGATACAACGAAAGTAGATCCTAAGCTTTCGGGTCAGGGTATTTCCGCCGCATACCTCGACGCCATCTTCATCGGTATGGCGGTCATTCTCGTCCTGCTCCTCGTCACTCTTATTATAGTAGCAAAAGTCCTTAAGACCAGCCTCAGCCAGCGCAAACTCGACGAAGTCGACGAACAGGTTGTAAACTCTCCTTATACATTAGGCAATTATGAGAAGCCCCGGCTTTTCATTCGTAGTAGTATTCATCGTAGCCGCCATATCATTCAAGACAATCATCGATGGGCTGTACTCAGTAGGTGTTCAGCAAGGATACCAGCCGAAACAACCCATCGCCTTCTCGCATAAAATACACGCCGGCCAGTTCGAGATCGACTGTAAGTATTGCCACACAGGCGTAATGAAGAGCAAGCAGGCAAACATTCCATCTCCAAACATCTGTATGAACTGTCACTCACAGATCCGCTCCGGCACGTTGACCGGCGAAGGAGAGATCGCCAAGATATACCAGGCCGTTGGTTACAATCCTGACAAAGGTGAGTACACCGGCATCACCAAACCAATCCAGTGGATCCGTATCCACAACCTTCCCGACCTGGCTTACTTCAACCACGCACAACACGTGAACGTGGGCGGAGTACAGTGCGAAACATGCCACGGTCCAATCAAGGAAATGGAAGTTGTAAAACAATACTCACTGCTCACAATGGGATGGTGTATTAACTGCCACCGCACAACCGATGCGAACACAAAAGGCAATGCTTACTACGACAAACTGATGGAGCTCCACGATCCAGGTAACAAGGGTAAGAAGGTCAAAGTAGAGACCCTCGGTGGCCTGGAATGCGGTAAGTGCCACTACTGATTTAAGATTTAAGAGTTAAGATTTAAGAGTTAAGAGTTAAAAGCTAAGAGATATAGGACCTGATTCTATGAGTAATAAAAAGACATACTGGAAAGGACTTCCCGAACTGAAGAATGACCCGGTAGCCGTTAAGAATGCGTCGAACGAATTCGGCAACGCACCTGATGACAACGGTCCTTCACGCAGGGATTTTCTCAAACTGATGGGTTTCAGTGTAGCGGCCGTTTCCCTGGCTGCCTGCGAAACCCCGATCCGTAAGGCGATTCCTTATGTGAATAAGCCCGCGGATGTCGATCCCGGTATCCCAAATTATTATGCATCGAGCTACGTAAGCGGTGGAGACTACTGCAGTATCGTAGTCAAGACCCGAGAAGGTCGCCCGATCAAGATCGAAGGAAACGCCCTATCGAAAGTTACCCAGGGTGGTACCAGCGCACAGGTAGAAGCTTCCGTACTCTCCCTTTATGATAACTCACGTCTTCGTGGTCCCAAGATCGCGGATGCAAAATCGAAGTGGGAAACAGTCGATGCACAGATCATCGACAAACTCGGCGCAGCACAAAATATCCGCATCGTAAGCAACACGCTCCTTAGCCCCAGCACCACTGCGGCGATCGATGCATTCAAAGCAAAATATCCGTCCACACAACATATACAGTACGATCCTTCATCGAGCTACGGTATATGGAAAGCCAACCTGCAGACATTCGGCAACGGCTTTGTTCCTTCTTATGATTTCAGCCAGGCGATGACCATCGTCAGCGTATCTGCTGATTTCCTCGGTACATGGCTTGCGCCCATCATCTTCCAGAAAGGCTATGCTGTAAACCGTACCGTTTCTGTTGAAAAACCTGTGATGTCACGTCACTACCAGTTCGAGTCGATCCTCTCGCTCACTGGCGCCAACGCCGACTATCGTACCATGATCAAGCCTTCGCAGGAAGGGTTGATTGTAGCGCAACTTTATAACCTCATTGCATCAAAATCAGGTCAGGCTGCACTCTCAGCTTCAATCGATAAGATCGATAACCTCGAAGATGCTGCCAATGACCTTTGGGAGAACCGCGGCAAGTCGCTGGTTGTTTCAGGCTCGAACGACACGGCCGTACAGGTTGTCGTGAATGCAATCAACAACCTCCTCAGTAACTACGGAACTACCATCCTTCCTTCGAAGGCGATGAACTTCCGCAATGGTAACGATGAGGCGATGGATACCTTCATCTCCGATGTTGAAGGTGGAAAAGTCGACGCGATCATCTTCTATAACGCGAACCCTGTTTACGATCACCCGAAAGGAGCGAAGCTTGCAGCAGCGCTGAAGAACGTTCCCCTTTCGATCTCTACAGCATCAACAGAAGATGAAACAGCTTCGTTGTCAGGATACAAAACTCCGGACCATCACTACCTCGAGTCATGGAATGACTTCGAACCTGTGAAAGGTTCATACAGTGTATCGCAACCTGCTATCACTAAAATATTCTCTACCCGCCAGGCACAGGAAAGCTTCCTCATCTGGACTGGTCAGAACAGCGCCGAGTACTTCACGTTTGTGAAAGAC
>Ga0193752_1002401_pt1 | contig 14113 bp, 13 predicted proteins | sample H1c1metaG_FD_144924 | JGI IMG/M metagenome (GOLD analysis project Ga0193752, IMG submission 144924) | Soil microbial communities from a riparian zone of the East river system, Colorado, United States - H1c1 | ecosystem: Environmental > Terrestrial > Soil > Riparian zone | place: USA: East River... | reverse complement strand
CGTATCTCTTCGAGCTTCTGCGGTCGTATCGGGAGGAGTACGGTGCGCGTGCCGACGTCGAGCCAGTGACAGCGCAGCCGTAATTCCATATCTATGTATTGGTGATGTCATCTCTCGGAGTAGCCTGGAGACTCTAACGCGATGCCGCTGATCGACTACCTCATGCTCGTGCCCCTACAGCAGGAATGGGAGGCCGCGCGCTCTATTCTGGCCGGTGGAATCGACCACTTGAACCCAGTGCCGGATAAGGCGCTCACATATTCCGCGTGGGCACAGCCAGTAGTCACCAAGCAGTACGCCGGAGAATATCTCGTCGCCGCCACGCCGATCAGCCTCTGGACACCCGGGCAGGCGAAGACGGCCGTCGTCGCGACGACAGCGCTCGAGAGGTGGAGTCCGAGCCGCGTGATCCTCGTTGGTATCGCGGGCAGTATCGAGCCCGACACCGCGCGCCTGGGCGACGTCGTCGTTGCGGCTGAGGTCTATGGATATGAGGTGAGCGATGCGCTCGACGGCGGTGATCGACTACGGCCAACGTTCAATCAGCCGGGCGCCGCCGACCTCAATCGCGCCGTCACGTTCAAGGAAGATGCGAAAGCGTATTCCGCGTGGCGTGCTGCCTGTCTCGCCGACGCTGCCACGCACGGTCTCGCCGATGTGGTGAAAGAGCCGCCGACGATACACCTGGGTGTCGTGGGATCCGGGAATCGCGTCGTGAAATCAGTGCAGTTCGGGAAGCGTCTCAAGGATGAGATCAACAAGTACATCATCGCCGTGGAGATGGAGGCGCTTGCCGTGCACCAGGCAGTCTACCTCGACGGTGGCCGCACGAATGCGCTCACGGTACGAGGGATCTCTGACTACGCCGACATCGACAAGGAAAAACTCGAAAAGGCGTCGAAGGATGGTTGGCGCACCTGGGCGGCGTCGAATGCTGCGCGATTCGTGCGGGCGATGCTCGATCGCGGGACGCTACCGCCGATCTCCACGTCGTATCAACTGGACCTCAAGAAGGGGCCATACAAACGCTTCGCCGAGCGGGATGTGCCGCGCTTCTCGTTTCGGCACGTCGGATCGCAGAATCTCGCTTTCACTTCGCTGCTGCGACGCACGGTGGCGACGCCTCAACTCGATGTGTACGTCACGGCGACGACCGACGCCGGAACGCCCGCGTCCGGCTTCGCTGGAGTCTGCATGGTCGAGACGCCAGCACACAGCGCCATTCGGGAAACACCACACACCGGCGCGGGCCTGATGTTCAAGCTGCCGCCAAGCGAATGGGGACTCAACGTCGAGCTACTCGTGAGTTTCGCGAGTCCAGTTCGCGAGATCACCGTGCGGTGCGAAGACGAGTTCGGACGCAGCGATACGAAGACGATCAACCTTACGCCCATCACTCCAGGGGGAACGCCATGAGCGAGGTATTCATTTACGATGACGCGCTCGCGCCAATCGGCTCGACCCTGATTCAGATCGTCGAGAACGATAGCCGCGGTGTCATGGTGGACGTCCAGACGAACACCGCGCAGCCGAGTGGACTGCACGGAGCGATCATGAAACAACCTTCTCCAATGGGTCCGGTTGGGTTCTGGGTTGATGACACGGCGGGGACATACGCTCCGACGGGTCTCGAGTTTCTGAACCCGGGTCCGTCGCTACGTCTCGACGTCACGCTGTTTCCATTGCCCGCGCCAGTCGCCAGCGGAGGCGGAGGCGGTGGAGGCGGAGGCGGGAACCAGGGCCCGAGTCCCGACGACGCAGACGACCTGACGCTGCGTCAGGGTGGTGGCTGGCGATTCGGAGCAGCGGACCGCGCGAGTGACGATCCACGACCTGACTACGTGAATGACGTCGGCGCCATCGGGCGTCTTGCGTACTGGACCAACGAGGAGATGCGGGGTGTGTCAATCCTCATCGCGACGATCGCGATGGCGCGAACGTTATTGGCGCCCGATGAGGAGTTTCTGAGCCGGATGCGTCGTTGGGAATCGTGGCTCGAGCGTTTGGGGGTCGCGCGGAGGCGTGGCGGGCGTGGGAGCGGTGGGCCGCTGACCAACGAGCCGATATTCAAGATGCGTCTGCCGCAGCTCGGCTTCGGCGAAGCGGGCAACATGTTGAGGCTGCCCATGGAGGAAGAACGCTAGCGGGGCACTGCGAGAGACTGGTGCCGGCCTGGAAGCACTTTCGAAGTAAGCTGTCACGGGGCACGGCGAGCTTGCGGTTGTGCCCTTGTGTCACCATCTCCAATCGTGTATATACATGTATATCCATGTAGGAGACCCGGTGCCCATCGCCCGCAGTAAGACTTTCCGAAGTGGCAACAGCCAAGCGATTCGACTGCCACGCGACGTTGCATTCGGTGACGACGTGGAACTCGTGATTGTCCGCACAGGAGACGTCATGACCATCTATCCTGCGGCGACAACAATTCCGGAAATGCTCGAGCAACTTCGTGCTCTTCCCGCGCCCGTGGAAATCGAGCAGCGCGACGACGAGGAACTCGCTGAGCGCCCTGGCCTTTGAACGATGGCCTACGTCCTCGACACGAACGTTGCGATCCATTTGCGCGACGGAGACTCAGGTACGGCTGATCGCATCGCAGCACTCGATGATGCAATCCTGATCTCGGTCGTCACGCGTGTGGAGCTCGAAGGGGGTGTGCATCGATATCCCGCCGATGCGCTCGCGCGGCGAGCGCGTCTCGATGTGATGTTGCGCGCGATTCCGACACTCGCATTCGACGACGCATCTGCCGACGCCTATGGAGCGATCGTTGCTCGCGCGGGCTACTCACGTCGCAAGCTGCTGGACCGCATGATCGCCGCTCAAGTGCTCATGCATCGCGCGACGCTGGTGACAATGAATCCAGACGACTTTGCCGACATCGCCGGGTTGACGATTCGCGCCTGGTAAGCGACTCGCCCTGCACGTCAATGGGCCAACGACGCTCGCATCCGTCCGTCCGCATCGAGGCGACCAAGCGCCGCCCGCGCTTCCTTCACCGCATCCCTCAACGGCTCCGGCTCCGCATTCCGCCACATCGCCGCCACGTACGCATACGCATCCACCGCACGCTCACGCTCTCCCAATTTCTCCGCAATCCGCCCACGCTCCAGCTGCCGCGCCCCGTACATCAAGTCGCCCACACTCGTCAGGCGCTCCAGCAGCGCGAGCGCGCGCTTCGGATCCTGTCGCGCAATGAGCCTTGCACGAATGAACTGATCCACCGGCAGCGCGAACAATGTATCGGAGAGATTGTCGAACAACGTCGTCGCCTTCGCTGAATCACCTCGCGCCAGCGCCGCATTCGCCCGCGACGCTGCCGCGAAATAGCCGAGCATCGCTCGACGCTCCACTCCTGTATCGGACTTCATGCGCGTCTCCGCACCGATCACGATCTTGTCGAGCATCACCGTATCGCGCGCGGCGCCGAGCGCTGCGATCACCGCGATCGACGCATCGTCCTCACGCTTGAGCCACGGCAGCAGCGCCCGCGCCGCGCTGTCGGCGGGCACGAGACCGAGATACGCAATCTCCGCCGCCGTATACGTCGGGTTCTCCATCGCGAGACGCCACGCCTCGGCAACGTGCCCGCGCGCCGCCAGGCCATCCGACAGCGCGCGACGCATCATCACGGTCCGGCTGGCCGGCATGCGGCGGAGCCCCGCGCGCAGTATGTCGATCGCCACCTCGGCGCTGTCAGGCAGACGTCGCAGCGACGAGAGCGCATTCATGCCGACGCTTAGATTGATCGTATCGAGGACGGCCTTCAGCGCATCGCCGCGCAGTGTGCCGTCGGCCAACAGTATCGCGAGCGCGATGGCGTCGCGCTGCGTGCGGTTTGCGCCATGTGCGAGATACGCCGTCGCGTAGCGCTTGCCGGCCTCCGCGCCGTTGCGATACGCGAGATCGATGGCATGGATGTACGCCGGCGCGAAATCGGAGTCGGCCTTGATGGCGTGATCGAAGTTCGCCAGCGCCTCGCGCTCGGTGAGCTCGCGATCGTTGTGGAACCTCATGTCGCCGTAGAGATACCACGCCGCGGCGTCGTCGGGATAGCGCTCCGTCACCGCGGCTGCGGCGGCATACGCATTTCGCATCTCGAGCGCGCGATCTGGTCCGCGTGCGTGCGACGCGGCAAAGTGTCGCACCGATGCGAGTGTCAGCGAATCATGCGGCGAGAGTCCGGGATGAATGAGCTCACCCGCCCTCCTGAACGCCTGCCACTGAAGCTCGTTGCCACTTTCACCGGTCCAACCGTACGCCTCGCCGAGCATCGCGTACGCGATGCCGAACGTCGAGTCGATGACGGTGGCTTCCTTGAGCGCCGTCGCCGCCGAATCCCACTGCGACCGACGAAAGAGCTGCGCGCCCTGGAGAAAGGCGCGAATGGCCGGCAGTGAGCTCGATCCGAGCGATGCCAACTTCGCTGCGCCAATCGTGCGCATCCGGCCGATCGCCGCGAGCGAGCGAATACTGAGCGAGTCCGTGACGCGATCCATGCGCGCCACCGAATCACGCACCTCGACTTCAACCGGCGGCGCATCACGCTCGGCGTCGACGATCCACAGCTTCGCACTGACGAGTCCCTGTCCCGCGGGCTGCAGCTGGCCATACATCACGATCTGCGCGCCGACGCGCTTGGCAAACGCGACGGCCGCGCTGCGCTCCGCATGGCCCTCCCATCGCTTGATCGTCACGCTTGGCGACAGCGCGCGAATTGGTCCCGCGCCGTCGAGGTTGCGCGCGAGCACGTCGACGATGCCCTCCTTCCACAGCACGAGTTGCGGATCGAGCACCTCGAAGGGCGCGACGGCGAGATTCACGGCACCGCTTGCAGCGGCGGGCGTGCGCATGGATCGAAAAACTGGAACGCCGATGGCCGCGGCGACGAACGCTGCGCCCGCGGCGACAAGAAACCCGCGGCGCGACTTCGATGCTTTTGGCGCGACGACCGCGAAGACGTCGGTCGAATCGAGAGGATTCAGGATCTCTGCAGCGCTTTGCGGACGAGCCGATGGCTCCTTCTCGAGACAGCGCATCACCACTGCGGCGAGGGCAGGCGGAACTCCTGGCCTTCGCTGCTCGATCGGCACGGGCTTCTCCATCACCTGCGCGGCCAACATCTGCTGCGGCGACTTCCCTGAGAATGGCGACTTGCCGGTGAGCATCTCGTACGCGACACAGCCGAGTGAATAGATGTCGGCACGATGGTCGACGTCGGGATCGCCTGCCACCTGTTCGGGCGCCATGTACTCGGGCGTGCCGAGCGACATGCCGAGCGTCGTGAGACTTCCACCGTCTCGTTCCTGCCGTGACGACGAAAGCGCCTTCGCGATGCCGAAGTCGGCGACGGTCGCCGCACCGCCCGAGAGGAGAATGTTGTCGGGCTTGATGTCGCGATGGACGACGCCTTCCTCGTGTGCGAAGCCGAGCGCCTTCGCGACGTCACCGATGATGCCGACGACGTCACCGATGGGCATGGGTCCCCGCGCGATGCGCCCGCGAAGGGTCTCGCCCTTCACGAACGGCATGACGTAGTAGGGCAGCCCGTTGATCTCCCCCGCAGTGAGCACCGGCACGATGTGCGGATGCTGCAGTCGCGCGGACAGCAATACCTCGCGCTTGAACCGTTCGGCGTTCACGCCCGCGGCGAGCTCGGGATGCAGCACCTTGATGACGACAGCGCGCGTCAGCGCGAGATCGTCGGCGAGAAAGACGCGCGACATGCCACCCCCGCCGAGCTCACGGACGATCGTGTAGCTCGTGCCGAGGGCGGCCTGCAGTTCTGAGAGGAGGTCGGTGGCCAGGGTGCCCTCGAGTGCTTCGGTACGGGTCGGTCGTACGCGGCGCCCGAATCTAGGATGCGGCGCGCACCCCAAGCAAATTGTCGCGCCGCGTTCTGGACCAGAAGAGCAGGTCCCTCGGTCGCTGCGCTCCTGTCGGGACGACAATGAAAAGTTGTCGTCCCGAACGAAGTGAGGGACCTGCTTTTCAGGTACCTCGAATCGAGGCCATGAACGCCTTGGCCCGCGCCGCTGCCGGCCCGGGCGATCTCGGCCCCGGCGTTCCAGGGACACTCACGACATCCAACGCCACAAAGGTCGGTCCGGTTTCACTCAGGACGCCCTTGATCGCGCGCGTCCACTCGGCGCTCGTCGCGAACTGATACACAGACTGGAAACCACACGCCTTCGCCATCGCGGCGAAGTCGACACTCGTGCCACTCACGCGTCCCGCCGCGGCGCCCGGCGTGGGTTGCGAGCCGGTCACCTCGTACACGCCATTGTCCGCGAGGATCACCACCAGGTCGGCCGGCGCGGCCGCCGTGATCGACACGAGCGAGCCGAGGTTCATCAGCATCGAGCCGTCGCCGTTGACGACGATCACGCGCCGCTGCGGCTGCGCGAGCGCGAGTCCCAGCGCGACTGACGTCGCCTGACCCATGCTCGACGGCACGAACACGAGATCCGTGTCGCGTGGGCCGAGCATCATCCACTCGCGTGCGGCGCCCATCGTCGTGATGACGATGTCGTCGTCGCGCCGAGCGGAATGCAGCGCACGCATGGCACCGCGCAGTTGCATGCTCATGCCTTCCCCTCGGCGATCAACACTACGCCGGGCTCGCCTGCGTCGCGACACTTCGTGAGGTGCGCGCGCATCTCGTCGAGCTGCGATGGCGCGGTGATGAAGCGATAGCCCACGCGCCACGCGTCGAGAATCGGCTCGGTGAACACGAGACAGGTGTCGCCAGGCAGCGTTTCCTGATTGAGGTAGCTGCGATATCCGATGATCGCGAACAGCGGAAGCTTCCAGTCGTGCAGCGCGTTGCGCAACGCGTCGCCCGACTCGAAGAGGCCGGTGCACTGAATGAGGACGAGTGGCGTTGCGCCGCCGAGATACAGACCGGCCGCGACGCCCCATGCTTCGCCTTCGCGACACACGCGTACGAGCTCCACGCGTTCCGACCGCTCGATGGCGCCATACCACTCGCCAATCGTGCTGTCCGGAACCGAAACCACGTGTGTGACGCCGAGGGAGGCGAGGAGCGATTCGATCTCGGCGCCAGCGAAGTTGCCGAGATGGTCCGTGCGAGATGCCGTCAAACGCTCTCTCCGCGCTGCAGTCGGCGGAATAATTCCGCGGTGTCGCGGTCGGGCTGCGCGCCAAGCTCGCGCTGCAGCACGGCCTCGAGCCGACGATACTCGCGCATGGCGGCCATGCGGTCGCCGGCACGCGCGCGCGAAGTCATGAGGGAACGATAGCCTTCTTCATGTAGCTCCTCCTGCTGGACGAGCCGCTCGAACACGGACGCCGCGTCATCGAACCGGCCAGCCTGGAGCAGGGCGTCACCGAGCGTCTCGAGACCGTCGGCGTGCAGGCGGCACAGCCGATCGCGAATCTCCAGATGCCAGTCGCCGGCGTGTTCACCTTCCATGAAGTGACCACGATAAAGTGCGAGCGCAGCGCGGAGATCGTCCAGTGGAGCGTTGCCACGCTTGGCGAGCCTCAGTGCGTCCGTGATGCGCTGCTGGAACTGCGCGGCGTCAAACTCGATGATGCCGACCGCATCGATGCGATAGCGCTCGCGCTCGAACTTCACCCACTCGGCGCGGCGGAGCGCCTTGCGCAGGTGATGCAGCGTGACGTGAAAGTTGTTGCGCACCTGCGCGGCCGATGCATCGGGCCAGAGAGCGAGGCCGATTTGATCGCGGCTGCGTCCGTCCTGATTCCAGAGCAGATACAGGAGCAGTTCACGTGCCTTGTTGTAGCCCCATCCCTTGGCCGGAACGGACGTGCCGTCAACAGCGATGTCGAGCATGCCGAGTGCGAGCACGCGCAACGCTGCTGCCGGCGCGAGGTCCTCCATGCGCACGACCTGATACTCGGCCGTGTTGGTGCTTGGCTCTTCACCGTTGCCGGCGTCTCGACCGTCGGTGGTTTCGAGTGCGAACTCGATCACCGTCTCCGACGTGAGGTTGCGTCCCTCGTCGAAGGCGCGCTCGAACTCGGCGTCGCCAGCGTGACGGCGGGCGCGCTCCATGATCGGCGCATGCTGCTGCTGGTCGAGCTGCCACATCTTCGCGCCAATGGACTCACGCAGCGTCTGTGCAGCCCCATAAATGCGCGCCGCTTCGATCGGCGCGTTCTGGCCGATGAGGCAGTACGCGAGCATCTCGAGCCCACGCGAGAGAAAGAGCGTCTGCGGGTCGCGGCGCATGGACTCGAGCGACTCGCGGAAGAGTGCCGTCGCGCGACGCATGTCGCCCGTGCGCGTGACCGCCATGCCGAGTGACTGCAATGCGATGGCGAGCTCGCGGTCGAGACCGAATACGCGAGCGACGCGAACGCCTTCCTCCGCCGCTTCGACGGACTTCGTGAGGTCGCCCTGCACCTGATAGACAGCACTGAGCAGCAGGAAGCTCAACCGCAGACCGTACAGGTCGTGCGATCCACGGAACCATGCGAGCGCCTGACGCACCGGCTCTTCTGCTTCGCCGGAACCCGTCTGCGTGAGCGACATCCCGCGATAATTGCGGATGTAGCCGAGCAGGCGAAGTTCCCCGAGCGACTCCGCGATCTGTTCGGCTTCGGCGAGATGCGTCAGTGCGGATTCCGGTCGCGCCTGGAGACAGGCGATCGCGCCAGCGGAGAAGAGCACGGCAGCGCGATCGCGCGTCGGCTCGCTCGCGGTGGGAAGCGTGAGCGCGCTTTTGAGCCACTGCCGCGCTTCGGGCCACTGTCCAGTGGAGAACCAGAACCAGTGCAGCATGCCGACGAGGCGCATGTGCAGCTCGGCGTCGCCGTCGCGGCTCCACGTGAGCGTCTGACGCATGTTGTCGAGATCGGCCCCGAGCTTCTCGACCCACAGTGGGCGGCGCGGTGTCGTGAGATGCGGCTCCGCCTCCATCGCCAGCGCGAAGAAGAATTCCGCATGGCGGCGCTGCCGAGCATCCAACTCGCCGTGCTCGCTCAGGCGGTCCACACCATACTGGCGGACCGTCTCGAGGAGGCGATAGCGCGCCGAGTCGCCGCTCTCGCGCATTTCGACGAGCGACTTCTCCACCAGATCCGAGACGATATCGAGCACGTCCTCCGGCGCGATTCCTTCGCCAGTGCACACCGCCTCGGCCGCTTCGAGCGTGAAGCCGCCGCCGAACACCGCGAGCCGCGCGAGCAACCGCTGCTCTTCGCGCGCGAGGAGGTCGTAGCTCCAATCGATCACTGCGCGCAGCGTCTGGTGACGCGGCAGCGCTGCTCGGTTTCCCGTCTTCAGCAGGCGAAAGCGATCATCGAGCCGAGCGGTGATCTGCTCCGGCGTGAGGACGCGCAGTCGCGCTGCGGCCAATTCAACAGCGAGCGGCAGTCCATCGAGGCGACGGCAGATCTGCGCCACAGCTGCGCGATTCTCGTCGGTGAGCTCGAAGCTCGGCAAAACGGCACGCGCGCGTTCGACGAAGAGGTCGACAGCCTCTGAGCCGTCCCGATCATCGCTCGGCAGCGAGAGAGGCGGAATCAGCCACGCCGTCTCACCGGTGACTCCGAGTGCTTCGCGGCTGGTGACGATGACGCGCAGGTGCGGGCAGCGGCGGAGCAGTGCATCGGCGAGCGTGGCGCTCGCTTCGACGAGATGTTCGCAGTTGTCCAGCACGAGAAGAAACGAGCGATCGCCGATCACCTCAGCCAGGCGCAACGCCGGCGACTGCGCGCCGGTCTGCTCGCGCACGCCGAGGGCGGAGAGCACGGCGTCGACGAGCACCTCGGGGTCGCGCACAGGGGCGAGCTCCACCCACACGCCATCCTGCACCGATGCCGTGGACTCGCGGCCCACCACCTCGAGTGCGAGACGCGTCTTGCCGCTGCCACCGGCGCCCGTGAGAGTGAGCAGGCGCGTGGTGCCGAGCAACTGGCGCATCGCGGCGATCTCGTGCTCGCGTCCGACGAAGCTCGTCAGCGGCACCGGGGCGCCAACGACCCTCGCCGGATGCGGAACGGATCCGGTTTTGGAGTCGTATGCTGCGGTCGCGGGGGTGGTCGCCATGCTCATCGGTCGCACAACCAGCTCGAAAAGGGTCAATCCTTCGTCAGCGGAACCTGCGCTTCTCGGGGTTGGTCACGCCAGTCCATCGAGAAACTGCACGATGTCGTCGATCACGGATTGAACGATTACGCCATTCTCGAAGGTGCACGGGGTGACGAGAAGTGCCGTGTCTTCGGTCCGCGTCTCGAGCACTGGGGCGGCATCGCTCGCAGTACCCGTGAGGAAAACGACGCCGTTCACCCGGTCCGGATCGAGGAGCGCGAAGCTCAACGTCGCGGCGGCGAACAGTGCGTCCGTGATGAACGATGTACGCGGTACGCCGAGGGCGTCCAGGAAGTTGCGCAGCCAGCGGTCGAAGTCGTCGGTGGCGTCGTCGCCGACGACGCCACGAGGGAGCGTCTCAGGTGCGATGGCGCGAAGGTGTCGTGGCAGTCGCTCGAGGAGAGCAGCGGCCGTGGCCGGATCAGCGGCCAGGAGCACGACGGGCGACCCTCGGCCCACGCTCCGGTAGCGCGTGTCGGTGCAGCCCACGACCACGCACGCGTGGACGACATCGGGAGGGGAGGAGTTCGACATGGGAGCAGGCTACGCACCGCCGCTTATTCGCCACTTATAAGCAGGTCGTTTGACCCGCGCTGGCGGATGTAAGCGCGAACTAAGCATTCGTCGTCAGCTTGTTCTCCAGACATCGGCGGCCCAGCCGACCCGGACCAAGAGCCCCGCAGAGTGAGCGTTATCGACATGACCGTTCATGCTTCGCGCCTATTGCTTGCCGCCGCGTTTCTCGGCGCCTGTTCAACCTCGGACGACCTGCTTCGTCCGCCTGCCGTAGCGTCCGTCGGCATTTCGCCCGGTGCGTTCGTGATGACGATCGGCCAGTCGCGCCAGATGACGGCAACCGTGCGCGACGCGAGTGGAAACCAGCTCACCGGTCGGACCGTACGTTGGGTCGTCGACGACACGATGGTGGCACGCATCAGCGTGACCGGGCAACTCACCGCCGTCGGACATGGCTACCTGACGATCACCGCAACGAGTGAAGGCAAGAGCAGGTCGGTCGCCGCGACGATCGTTCCGCCGGAGACGAACCAGCAATGAGAAACATCGCGACCACATCGGGAGAAGTCGTCATGCATATCCACACGAACGAATATCCGCGCGTCGCCCACATCGTGGCGGACCTCGACACCATCGAATCGGACATGGATCTCAATCTGCCGCTCGGTGCGTCGGCGAAGATGATGTTCGACGTGCGTCGCACTCGTCCGTCGATGCGCCGCACCGTGATGCAGAGCGCCGTTTCCCTCGGACTCGTCCTGTACGCGACGGCCTGTGCATCGACCGGTGCGACGTACCGCAGCGGCGTCGGCGACGCGTTTCTCGAGAAGGCTCCGTACTACGCCGGCGCATCGGCGTCGTCGGTGAGCGCGAGCGTCGGCAAGGTGACGCACACGCCGATCGTGTTCCAGAGTGGCGCCACGCAGGCGCCGATGTTCGATCCGGAAACCGGCCACGACAGCGCGATCGCCAAGTTGCTTGGCGAGATGAACGCGTATCTCGGCACGTTGAAGGTGGCTGCGCCGATCGCGGTGGATGCGACAGGCGCGGTTGCACCGGACGTCCACTTCGGTTGCCTGACGCCTGGCGCGATGGCCGGTGAGGACTGCACCGCGCGCGGCGACAGCGCACTCGGACGCGGACGTCAGACGATGCGGCTGGCCGTTGGCCGTCCGTCGGAGGCATGGGTTGCGAGCACGCAGTCGCAGCTCGCGCAGTCTGGTGCGACGCACACGCTCGTGATCACGCTCGAGATGGGTCAGTACCTCATGCGACAGACGGGCTGGCGCGGCAGCAAGAGCGTCGAGCTTGGAAGTGGCAACGTGCAGTCACTGCCGTGGCTGTCCTCACTCGAGACGCCGGTGCCGGTGTTGCAACTCACCGGTGCGCTGATCGACAACACCGGAAAGGCGGTACGCATCGGTGCGGAGGGAATCGCGGCACAGCGTACGAGGTTGCTCGTGAGTGCGGTTGGCGGACAGGAACTGTTCGGCGACGAGGAAGTGGCGAGGGTGCGCATCGCTCGGCGCGATGACCTGCCGGGTCAGCCGCTGGCATGGCAGGTGGCGCTGCGGACGTTGGTGGCGGAGCTCACGGGGCAGAATCGGTAGGGGACTCGCGGGGGCGAGTCTTCACCGTTCGGGGCAAACAGACCCAGACAGCTACAGCGCACGCGGATCTACGCGGATTTGGAACTGCCGCGGATAGACGCGGATCAAACGTAAAAAAATCTCGTGATGCTGCGAGGCGATGGATTCGGCGCGCGAAGCCTGCCTGGGGTCGTATCCGTGCAAATCCGGTTGTTTTTTCGTGTCAATCCGTGTGTGCTGTTGCTGTTTGTCGTGTGCCATTTGCTGGCCAGCGTGCCCCCCAAAGATCCATTGTTGGCCGGCCCTTGTAGCAGACGCTAACCCAGACTGAACAGCGCACGCGGATTGGCGCGGACTTGGCACTGTGATCGACGCTGATCTACGGAAGAGAACAAAGCATATTCATGTTTCTCCGTAGGATCAGCGTCAATCGCAGATCCAATCCGTGAAAATCCGCGTGAGCTGTTGCTGTTGCTGTTGCTGTTGTTGTTGCTGTTGCTGTTGCTGTTGTTGTTGCTGTTGCTGTTGCTGTTGCTGTTGCTGTTGCTGTTGCTGTTCCAAGCCTAGGTCATCGACGATTCCAGCTGAGGACGCGCCACCCGCCCGCCCTCTCCGGTAACGGGATCGATCCCCGCCCGAATCTCCGACACCTTGGTGCACGGGAACCCACCGCACCGCGCATGCTCGCGAATGAGCGCTTCGTCCACCGCGATGTAGACGCAATAGATCTTGTCGTCCGTCACGTAACTCTGGATCCATTGAATGTCCGGGCCCAACGCGTGAAGGACGTCGCACGACTTGCGAGCGATGGCCTGCAGTTCAGCGTCGGATAGCGCGCCGGCACCGGGCAGCTCCCGCTCGATCAGGTACTTGGGCATTCCAGTCTCTCCGATGTATATGGTTGGGGCGAGCACTCGGCGTCGCGCAGCTCAGTTGGCGTACTGACAGCTCACGCGCGGATTCCAATCGGTGAAGATTCCGCTCGGGTTCTCGCGGAAATGCCAGACGTGCAGCACCCATAGTCCAAATGCGTCGTTGCGATGGTAGTTCTGCCCGAAGAGGCGCGGCGGCTGCGGGGAGGTCCACGCGGTGTAGGGCACGATGTATTCGACCGCGACGAACTTGAGCTGGCCATTTGCCAGTGGTTCGTACAGCAACAGCTCGGGCTTGTCGATGTCCACCACGCCGTCGATCAATCCGGTGTTGCCGTAGTGGAAGCCCATGCCGCCCTGCTGTGGATCGGAGAAGCAGTCGGTGATCTTCGTGCCCCAGCCGGCACTGCCCGCCGCCTGGAAGTTCTGGAATGGCGCCGTGAGCGTGCGCAGCCGAGTGAGCATGCGCTCGATGTCCGGGTTGAGACGGCTCGGCATGTTCGACACGATGCCGGTGAGGTTGTACGATCCGCCTCCGTGCGCGTGCGACATCTCGGCTGGGGCTGCTGGTTCGCGCGCCGGCCCACAGGCCACGACGACGCAGGCGAACGCGAGAATGATTGAGCGGTGCATCCTGTCCTCCTTCAGATGAATGGGGAGTCGGGACCTTGCCCCGACCATGTGCGCGCATAGAATGACGCGAACACATCGCCCGGTTCTCGCCCGTTCATCGCCAGTCCATCGCCTGTCGTAACGTGAAGCGCCTCAAGGTGTTCGGCGGTGTCTCGATCGAGACGGAAGACGGTCCGCTGGGCGGACGCGCGACCCAGAAACGCCGGTTGGCGCTGCTGGCGCTCCTTGCGGCTGCGCGCTCGCACGGCACGAGTCGCGACAGGCTCATCGCCTTTCTGTGGCCCGACGCCGACGCCGAGAACGGCCGCCGATTCCTCTCCGACTCCGTCTATCGCATCAACGACGCACTCGGCGGCGACGTCATCATCGCCGTGGGCGACGAGCTGCGTCTCGATGCCGAGCGGCTGCCGAGCGACCTG
>Ga0193752_1002400_pt1 | contig 14114 bp, 6 predicted proteins | sample H1c1metaG_FD_144924 | JGI IMG/M metagenome (GOLD analysis project Ga0193752, IMG submission 144924) | Soil microbial communities from a riparian zone of the East river system, Colorado, United States - H1c1 | ecosystem: Environmental > Terrestrial > Soil > Riparian zone | place: USA: East River... | reverse complement strand
GTTACCGGGCCACGATGATCCTGGCGGGCTCCGTGAGAAGCTTCGTACGTCGAAAAGCAGCGAAGAGCAGAAGTCGCTGCTGCAGCGGTTGATGAGGCGACGTGAGGCGTTGGTGCGTAAAGCGCTGCATCACGCTGGCGTTGGAGATGAACTGGCGTTCTCCGCTCAGATTGAAACACGAGAGACGGGTTTTGTTGCTGGAGTCGAAAAGGCTTCGCGGTACGCCGTCCCTGGTCATCTTGCAAATTCGCCTCGGTTCCACGTCAAGCTGACCTGGCCAGTGCAGGTTGCTGGACCACTCTGCATCGGTAGTGGCCGCTTCTCTGGGCTGGGCCTATTCGTCACCGTAACTGCATGACTGTCTAATGTGGCAGAGCAATTAATTGGTTGTCAGTACCACGGAGAGCAGTATGTCGCATGAAGTACGAGTGAAAATTGATACATCGGTAGTTGCACACAAAGACTTAGAAGTAAAGGTTCGATCTAGCGACGGGAAAATCGGCACGCTTCTCATCAGCAAAGGCAACATTGAGTGGCTGCCTAAAGGGAATTCGGTCAACAAGCGGCGTCTATCTTGGGCCAAGTTCGCGGGCTTTATGGAGACTCCTGGTAAGCCTGCAAAGTCCAGATAGCCCTTCTTCAGACGCTTGCTCATTCGGAATGTAAGGCTCGAAAGCGAAGTCGCGGCATTTTTGGCGTTAGTAGTCGCTGGGTGTGGGAGATGAGAATGGAAAGTAACGTGCCCCATTTGTCTGAGTCACTTGAGTCTGCGTCGAAGATTAAACTCAATCTCGTCTCCGACCCCACCGTCAGCTACGCCTCCTATCAAAACAACGTGCCGCTGATTCGCGGCGTAACGCTAACGAACAACACGGACGAGGCGCTTCATGACGTGGAGATTTCTGTTCGTTGCGAGCCCGAGTTCGCAGAATCGATGCGGTTGCGCTTCGAGCGGTTAGAACCGCGAGAATTGCGTCAGATCAACGCGCTGGATCTCAAGTTCTCGCATCGGTATTTGGCGGAGTTGAATGAAGCCGAGCGGGGACGGATCGTTATCGACGTGAAGAGCGGCGACACTGTTCTGGCGAAGGTGGACAAGCCCGTCGATGTGCTGGCTTACGATCAATGGGCTGGCAGCCGATCGTTGCCGGAACTCCTGGCGGCGTTTTCGTTGCCGAACAATCCCGCGGTTGATCGTCTTATTCATCAAGCCTCAGAGTTGCTGTCGAAATCGGGCAGCGATAGGTCGATGAACGGCTATCAGTCTAAGAATCGCGACGATGTGTGGGCGCAGATGTCCGCCATCTACAGCGCGATTGCGACCGCTAATATTCATTACAGCGAGCCACCGGCTTCTTTTGGCACCGATGGCCAGAAGGTTCGTACACCGGATCGAATCGTTTCCGGCGGAGTTGCTACGTGTCTCGATCTAACCATGCTGGTCGCTTCTTGTTTCGAGCAAGCCGGATTGAATCCCATCGTGCTCATAAAGAGTGGGCATTCGTGGGTCGGATGCTGGTTGATTAACACGAGCTTGCCCACGGCCGTATTCGACGACGGCCAAGGCGTACGTAAGCGTGTTGCCAGCGGCGAGTTGCTGGTATTCGAGACCACTGCATTGGCGCAGCGACCGGTGGTCTCCATGAAACTGGCTTGCGAGATGGGTTTGCAGCATCTACAAAATGAAGGTGAGTTTCTGTACGCGCTCGATGTGAAGCGCTGTCGGATCGAACAGATTCGACCGTTGCCGATCCGTGGCGCAGCATTGGATGGCGCGGGCCGGATTTCGGAAAGTGTGCAGCAGCCACAGGTGGAGTCAGCTCCACCACTGCCGCCACTCGATGGTGAGGCGATCTTGCTGGACGAAGACGTTCGGCCGGAGACGTCAGCGGGCAGACTGACGCGTTGGAAGTCGAAGCTGCTTGATCTCACCCTTCGCAATCGATTGATCAATTTCAAGCCTACAAAATCGACTTTGCCGCTGAGAGTGCCTGACCCTGCACATCTGGAGGATTCTCTGTCGGAAGGCAAGGAATGGACGTTCCGTGCGCTGCCTCAGATCATGCAAGGCGACGATCCGCGGGTCGCGGCGGTTGCCGCGCGACGGGTCGGGCAGGATCCAACTGAATCTCTTGCTCAGCAGGCTATGCAGCAAGGCGAGCTGCTGGCTTCGGTGGAACCGAAAGCGATGGATGCGCGGCTCTATGAAATCTACAGCACCGCGCGTTTGGGATTAGAAGAGGGCGGCGCGAATACCCTGTATCTTGCCATCGGGTTCTTGCGTTGGGCAGAAGACGAGCGCGCCGAAAAAACTCATCTAGCTCCTTTGCTTCTGGTGCCGGTCACGCTTACTCGACAGTCGGTGAGGACCGGCTATGCAATCAAGCGGCATGACGACGAGACCATTGTCAATCCGACGCTCATGCAACTGCTGCAGGACAATTTCCGGCTAACGATTAAAGGTCTCGATCCACTACCGACTGACGATAGCGGTATCGATGTCAAGAAAATATGGCAGTTGTTCCGATTGGCGGTTAAAGAAGTGCCGCGTTGGGAGGTCGTTGAAGACGTATATCTGGGTATTTTCTCTTTTACGAAATACTTGATGTGGAAAGATCTGCAAGATCGGACGGAGCAGCTCAAGAAGAGCCGAGTCGTCGACCACTTGATCGAGCGTCCACGAGAACCGATCGGCACTAGCGATGACTTGGTTAGACGCGAAGACTTGGACGATCGTCATGCGCCCGACAGCCTACTAACACCTCTGCTTGCTGATTCATCTCAGCTCAATGCGGTAAGCCGGGCTGGAGAAGGACACGACTTTGCGCTTGAAGGCCCTCCGGGGACGGGCAAGTCCCAAACCATCACAAACTTGATCGCACATTTTCTCGGGCAAGGGAAAACTGTGTTGTTCGTCTCCGAGAAAATGGCGGCTCTCGACGTTGTGCAGCGACGCCTGAACGCAATCGGCCTGGGCCCATTCTGTTTAGAACTGCATTCGGCGAAGGCTCGTAAGACGGAGGTGCTGGCCCAACTGCGCGCTGCAATGGATGTCGCGAAACGATTTCCGCAAGAACAATGGAAGCGCGAAGCCGGGCGGTTGGCGTCGCTAAGATCTGGGTTGAATGATTTCGTGCGTGCGCTGCATCGCCGGCACCGGAATGGCTTAACCGTACGCGGCGCTACTGATACCGCGATTAGCCATCGTCACTGGGCGCCGATCCGCATGCCATGGATGGCTGCGGACACTCACGATGAGGCTGCGCTGGACGATATCCGCGAGCTAGTGCGATCGATTCAGTCCGCGACCGGCGAACTAGGCGAGTTGAAGGGGCACCCCCTGTCTTTGGTGCAGCACACAGAGTGGACTCATGCTTGGGAGGAACGACTGCTGAAGGAACTCGCATCCTTGGATGCGGCCGCTGCTCGACTTCAGGAGGCTGCGACTAACGTCGGAACCGTACTCGGTATCAAGCTGGAAACTGCCTCCGGCGTGCTCCTTGAGATCGTTGATAGCTTAGTAGAGGTCTTACTGCGCTCACCGCAAGTTCCCCTTGGATTTGTTGCGCGTGCAGGTGACCCGAAGGTCCATGTCGAGGTTCAGCTATTACGAGGTCACGGAGAGAAGCGGCAAGATTGGTGGCGCCAACTTGCTGGTGGATTCAGTTCGGACATTGCCGTCGTTAATGGCGAGCGGCTGACGCAGGAGTGGCATGCCGCGACGAGTACTTGGTGGCCGAGACGCTGGGTTGCCCAACGTACGATTACCGGAAAATTGGTTCCATATACCAGGAATCTACAACGGCCAATTCCAGACGAGCTTCCCGAGATGCTCAAGGCATTGAGCGGCCTAAATGAGGAAGACCAGGCGCTTAAGAAAGGCGAGAAGCAGGCAAGAGATTTGCTCGGAGATGAATACCAAGCGGCGGAGACGGATTGGAGTGCAGTACAGCGCTACGATCAGTGGAACAAAAGCTTTGAAGAGGTAATGGCTCGATTCGATAACGGAAAAAATGCAGAGGCCATAACTGCTTTGAGTCAAAGACTGCGCAGACTTGCAGCCGACCAGCGAAGAATGCTGCTGCCTGATGGAGTTCTAAGTTCGAGGCTTGTGACGCTGCGGGACACGTGGCGCGGATTTCGGGAACAGACGAATGCAGTGGCCAGCCTAGCTGGTGCGGGAACTGTTCTGACAGACGATATGAGATCGGCCGGTCTGACAAGTCGATTGCGCGCGATTGTAGGTAATTGGACGGGGGCGCGGCGTTCGTTGCGCGGGTGGTGTCGTTGGCGCGCATTGCGGGTACAAGCGCTAACGAAGGGACTAGAAGGCTTGATTGGTCATGTGGAGAACGGACAGATCGCTGTCGCCGACCTCTATACCGGGTTCGAATATTCCTATCAAACATGGTGGCTAAAGGCTGCGACTGACCGTGAGCCGGTTCTGCGTGATTTTTCAAGCGTGGAGCACGACCGAAAAATACGCGACTTCCGCGAAGCGGATGAGCGATTCCAGTCGATGACTAAGGAATACATTGTCGCCACGCTGGCCGGCAAAGTGCCTGCTGTCGCAACGGGACAGAAGCCCGATGCGGAAATGGGTTTGGTGCTGCGCGAAATCGCCAAGCAACGTGCACATTTGCCGGTGCGGAAGCTCGTGAGGGGCATGCCCACACTCTTGCCGAAGCTCAAGCCATGTTTGCTGATGTCGCCGTTGTCCGTTGCTCAGTATCTCGACGCTGCGCACTCGAGCTTCGATGTGGTCGTATTCGACGAGGCCTCGCAAATACCGGTTTGGGATGCCGTTGGCGCGATTGCGCGAGGGAAACAGCTCGTGGTGGTGGGCGATCCTAAGCAGCTGCCGCCGACGAATTTCTTCAATCGAGCAGATGAAGAAGACGATTCTGAAACTGAGTCTTCTGAAGATGCGCCAATCAAGGACCTTGAAAGTATATTGGATGAATGTCTAGGCGCCGGCCTGCCGACTTTACGCCTGGAGTGGCACTACCGCAGCCGGCACGAAAGCCTGATTGCTTTTTCTAATCATCGCTACTACGAATCCCGGTTGGTGACATTTCCATCCCCAGTCACTCAGGATATGGCGGTCAAGCTTGTCGTTGTACCCGGTATATACGATCGCGGTGCAACCCGTACGAATCGCGCTGAAGCGGATGCAGTTGTTCAGGAAATCGTCGCTCACTTCCAAGATGAATCGAGGCGGAGTTCGACCATGGGAGTGGTTACCTTCAATCAGACTCAGCAGCGGCTTATCGCAACTTTGCTCGATGAGCAGCTGGCAAAGTCGCCGGAACTGGAGGAGTACATCGGCGCGCACGGCCCGGAGAAATTGTTCATCAAGAACTTAGAGAACGTTCAAGGCGATGAGCGTGATTTCATTCTCTTCTCGATTACTTATGGGAAGGACGCTGCGGGCCGCATGCCGATGAATTTTGGACCGCTTAATCAGGAAGGCGGGCATCGTCGTTTGAACGTCGCGATTACGAGGGCGAGGCTGGGCGTAACAATCTTCAGTTCCATTCGCCCCGAAGAAATCGATCTGTCGCGCACGCGTGCAGCCGGCGTTACCGACTTGAAGCACTATCTAGAGTTCGCAGCAAGAGGATCTCGTGCACTTATAGAACAATCAATGCCGACCGGCCGCGAACCAGAGAGCCCGTTTGAAATGGAAGTCATTCGTGCGCTTCGAGACAAAGGTTGGGTGGTGCATCCGCAGGTGGGTTGCTCTGGTTATCGTATCGATATGGCAGTGGTGCACCCGAAAGAGCCCGGACGCTATTTACTTGGTATCGAGTGTGACGGCGCGAGCTATCATTCTCTACCGACGGCCCGTGACCGTGATCGTCTCCGGCAGAGTGTCTTGGAGGATTTGGGATGGACGCTCCATAGAATATGGTCGACCGATTGGTGGTGCGATCCTGAGAGGGAGATTCAGAAGCTCGAGGTATCGCTCGAAAGACAGCCTCGCGAGCTAGCTTGAAGCGCCTCACATCGCTTTGATTGCAAATACAAATATCTGTCGATGTACTTGCTTGCAACTAATGCGAAAGATTGTCATGCCCGTAGGGTCCGAAAAATATGCTGTTAGATGTTGATAGAAAGACTAAAAAGGCTGATCGAGTGGTCGGAGTTCCCTTGGATTCTTTCGGATTGAAGGAGCGGGATCTGCAGGAAATTCTTTTCGAATCGCTAGATCGTCTCATCGGCGATGATGAGTTGCTGCTTCTAATGAAATCAAGGTCGTGGAGGGAGGAGCCCGATCTAATGGCTCTAGATCGCGAAGGCAATCTACATATATTTGAAGTCAAGGTTTGGGAGTCTCGATCCGAGAATCTCCTGCAAGTGCTGAGGTATGGGCAGCTTTTCGGGGCGAAGGACTACGATGCCCTCGACAAGATTTGGCGCAAGACGAGAGGTGATGAGCATTCGCTGGCGCGGGCCCATGCCGACAAGTTCGGAATCGAAGGCGAGCTTGCTCCAGAGAAATTCAATAGGAGGCAGATATTTATAGTTCTGACCAATGGCCTCGATGTTGAAACGAGAGAGGCGATCAGATACTGGAAGTCGACTGGTCTTGATGTTAGGCCTTGGATCTATCGCGCCTACAATTTAGAGAAGAGAATGCTCTTGGAGATAGTTCCTTTCCGAGTGGCAGATGATCCGCTTGAAGATCAAGTCGAGCAAGTTGCAGATGGTTACTACGTGGTGAACACAAACTATCGAAATAGCAAGGCTGATGACGATAGTATGTTGGCTGAGAAGAAAGTCGCCGCATACTTTGAGCCTTGGAAGTTCAAGATCGCGAGGCTGAAGCCCGGAGATTTCGTCTTTTTGTATCGCTCAGGCGTAGGCGTGGTAGCCGCCGGGCGAGTGAATGGAAAGCTGCGGAAGTCTGCGTACCACGGCGATTCCACCCATGCAGAAGAAGAATACAGTCGAAGCTTGAATGAGTTTGTTGTTCTTGATCCGCCTTTGTCGGCTGCGCAGGTGAAGGCAATTGCGGACAAGCCTAACCTTATTTTTTGCCAAACGATGTTCGGCCTGGATCAGGAAGGCGGCCGTCGACTTTTTGAAGCCATTCGGAAGCCGTGAGTTGATGCTCTCGATATGTGGCCCGGTTCGGCCGCAGGCTATCGTTAGTTTCAATGAGGCCGCAGCTGTTCACTGCGGATAACTCGTGAGCCGGGGTCGGCAGGAATCGTCGTCACGTTGCTTCAATGAGGCCGCAGCTGTTCACTGCGGATAACCGCGCAAATGGAAGCCGGGCATGTATCTGGCGGCGGATGCTTCAATGAGGCCGCAGCTGTTCACTGCGGATAACCCGTGATTGGCAGGGGACGGCCAAACAAAGGAACGGGGCGCTTCAATGAGTCCGCAGCTGTTCACTGCGGATAACCCAAAGACGTTGTTGTAGAGCTTCTCCGTAATGGCGCTTCAATGAGGCCGCAGCTGTTCACTGCGGATAACACTGCTTGCACAATGGCGTTGGAAGTGTCGTCGATGATGCTTCAATGAGGCCGCAGCTGTTCACTGCGGATAACGCGAAACCTCCTGAGCACCGACCACATCTTCGAGTTGCTTCAATGAGGCCGCAGCTGTTCACTGCGGATAACCAAAAGCGATCCGCGCGAAAGCCTCCCTCGATTCGGGCTTCAATGAGGCCGCAGCTGTTCACTGCGGATAACGATGCCGCGGCGATGTTGCAAGCGCGAATGGCTGCCGCTTCAATGAGGCCGCAGCTGTTCACTGCGGATAACTGCCCGGTGTCGTGACGATGCTTGAGATTCGACCACTGCTTCAATGAGGCCGCAGCTGTTCACTGCGGATAACGACGGCGTCCCGGTCCTGCAGCGCGGCGAAATGGCCGCTTCAATGAGGCCGCAGCTGTTCACTGCGGATAACCACTACCACGAGATCGCGAACGGCGCGGACAAAATCAGGCTTCAATGAGGCCGCAGCTGTTCACTGCGGATAACAGGGCGCGGCTACTTGAGCACGCTCACCGGGCCTAGCTTCAATGAGGCCGCAGCTGTTCACTGCGGATAACGCCGATCCCGTCGCCCATTCCGTCGCGGCCCACTTCGCTTCAATGAGGCCGCAGCTGTTCACTGCGGATAACTCCTACGGTGAAAACCGTGAGAGCAACAAGGTTAAGCTTCAATGAGGCCGCAGCTGTTCACTGCGGATAACAATCACGAAGGCAAGACGAGCGGGCAAGTTGTCCGAGGCTTCAATGAGGCCGCAGCTGTTCACTGCGGATAACAACATCTTCCCTTATCGTGCGACGAATCCCTATGAGCTGCTTCAATGAGGCCGCAGCTGTTCACTGCGGATAACTTCGCGGCGAGGATGGCTTCGATTGAAGTCGCACCGCTTCAATGAGGCCGCAGCTGTTCACTGCGGATAACCGGTGCGCGGGTCGCTCATCACCACACGGTCAGTGCCGCTTCAATGAGGCCGCAGCTGTTCACTGCGGATAACCCGGTGCCGCTAGATCAATTGCCGCCCGCGTGGCCGCTTCAATGAGGCCGCAGCTGTTCACTGCGGATAACCTTGGCTCTGTTTCGTCCAGTCACAACATGGAAGATAGCTTCAATGAGGCCGCAGCTGTTCACTGCGGATAACAGCCAAGCCATGAGCGCTGCCCGCTCTGGCTCATTGGGCTTCAATGAGGCCGCAGCTGTTCACTGCGGATAACAACGCAAAGTAATTTCCAAGGCTACCAAGGCCAAGAGCTTCAATGAGGCCGCAGCTGTTCACTGCGGATAACAAGAAGAACTGGTTCGACGTTTTGGCGTGGCGAAGTGGCTTCAATGAGGCCGCAGCTGTTCACTGCGGATAACTACCTCATGCAAGGCGACGGCGTAGAAAAGCGCGTGCTGCTTCAATGAGGCCGCAGCTGTTCACTGCGGATAACCGTGATGATCGCGGGAGAATTGGGTATCTCGGGGAGCTTCAATGAGGCCGCAGCTGTTCACTGCGGATAACGCCGTCGTAATGTCAGCACCAACACCGATATTTATCCCGCTTCAATGAGGCCGCAGCTGTTCACTGCGGATAACAGGAAGCAATGCCGACTTAAGCGGCATATGGGCTTTTTGCTTCAATGAGGCCGCAGCTGTTCACTGCGGATAACGCGATGGCCGTCAACTTCCGCGCAGCTTTTACATCGTGCTTCAATGAGGCCGCAGCTGTTCACTGCGGATAACCACAGTGACCCGCGCGCTTCGGATATATAGACGTCTGCTTCAATGAGGCCGCAGCTGTTCACTGCGGATAACGCGGTCGTCGTGTTCGGCATCGTCGCGTTTTTAATTATGGCTTCAATGAGGCCGCAGCTGTTCACTGCGGATAACAGACTGGAATAGCCAGTCCTGTACCTTCCGCAAAGCCGCTTCAATGAGGCCGCAGCTGTTCACTGCGGATAACCCGTGATTAGCAATCGGCGGCAGATTCCGACTGTGAGGCTTCAATGAGGCCGCAGCTGTTCACTGCGGATAACCAGCCTCATCGCCAACGCCTTTCAACACCGATTCGTAGCTTCAATGAGGCCGCAGCTGTTCACTGCGGATAACCCACACCGCCGATTTCAACTTGTATAAGACAGTCGCCGCTTCAATGAGGCCGCAGCTGTTCACTGCGGATAACTCACTAATCCCGCCAGGCGCTGATCGGTCAACTTGTGCTTCAATGAGGCCGCAGCTGTTCACTGCGGATAACACCTTAACGACTAGCCACGTCTGCACCGTTCCCGCGGGCTTCAATGAGGCCGCAGCTGTTCACTGCGGATAACGCGACATTATTCGCGCGCGAATGGAAGCTGCAACCGCTTCAATGAGGCCGCAGCTGTTCACTGCGGATAACAAGAAATCCTCAATCGTCGCTTCCTGGTTCCAAAGGGCTTCAATGAGGCCGCAGCTGTTCACTGCGGATAACGTCCTGCCCGGCCTGCAAACCGGCTGGGCGCTGATGCTTCAATGAGGCCGCAGCTGTTCACTGCGGATAACTGCTGCGTCGAAAAATGATTGCGGAAGGGAAACCCGCTTCAATGAGGCCGCAGCTGTTCACTGCGGATAACAAGCGGCCGGACGTGATGGCCAGCAAGTGGATGGCGCTTCAATGAGGCCGCAGCTGTTCACTGCGGATAACTCATTGAGATACACATTGGCGAAGAACTGCGACGAGCTTCAATGAGGCCGCAGCTGTTCACTGCGGATAACCGTCGTGCCTGTGGTTCGGTACCGTCGCCCGGTTTGCTTCAATGAGGCCGCAGCTGTTCACTGCGGATAACCGGCGAACAGCTCGGCTTGATCGCTTGGCTGACCGAGCTTCAATGAGGCCGCAGCTGTTCACTGCGGATAACCCGAGATAAGCGATTACCCGGATTACACGTTGTCGCTTGGCGCTTCAATGAGGCCGCAGCTGTTCACTGCGGATAACACGAGCGCCAATACCTGGCTTCAGCGACATATGACAGCTTCAATGAGGCCGCAGCTGTTCACTGCGGATAACGGCCCGCGCCGCACACCTTGCCGCACGTGGCCTGGAGAGGATACATGCGAGCGGTACAGGTAAGCGGTGGCGCTTGGGCAACATAATATCAATCCCGTCGTCCGAGATACAAAAATATTTCCTAATTTTCAAAGAGCTATCGAATGCGAGCGCTGCCCGGGATTTCGATCATCACTGGAGCGCTCGCGGGGCAGGGCAACGCTCAAACGATGATCGGTTCACGCGATACCGGGTCAAAATTCTTGCCTAAGCTTACCACCCTGGGGACGACGCGGTCAGCAGGTCCGATATCGACAAACAGGATATGGTCGTCCTTGTGATGAATGATCCCATCCAATAGTGCTATCAGTTCGGCGTGTCGTTGCAAGCTCATGCGGCATTGGAAAACCGAAAACTGCAGCCACTCGCCGAATCCATTCATGATCTTAAAGACTCGCCGCCAGCGCTTTTGATCGCCGATGTCGTAAGTGACGATGTACAGATGTTCGTCGCGCATAGTTAGCGTGTCGTAAAATTCGGGTATTCCTGCAATTCGCCAAGCAGGTGACGCGCTAATAGACGCGACTGAAGTTCCAGTAAGCGCCTATAGCTGACTTTGTATCCGAACAACGGATGGGTGATTTCGTGGGCCATGCGTCGTTCGAAGGTGCCTATGAACCGCTTTCGACCGTCATCTGTCAGTGCAACGCTGCCGGCAGCGCTGATGAAGTCGGAAGGGCGCACCTCGCCGTTATTGATGGCCTGAATGACAGTAGAGTCCGCGATGAGCGGTCGAAACGGCTCCATCATGTCTAATGACAGTGCGGGCCGGCCATATCGTGGTTGATGGTAGAAGCCGCGATACGCATCAAAACCCACGGCGGTGAGCGATACGGTCCATGCGCGTACCAAAAGCGAATACGCATATGACAGCAGCGCATTTACAGGATCAGTAGGCGGGCGCCGATTGCGCTTTTCGAAGTCAAACGCCAAAGATCCTTCATCCGTACGGCCGATCATATTTCCGAACGCGCCAAAGTATCGGGCGGCAGCTTGGCCTTCTGCTCCTAGGAGTTCGCCTAAATCGGCTGCGCGCTGACATCTTTTCATGTCCTGCTGAAATCCCTCTAGCATTGCTTGCGGCATCTCATCGACTTTCCAGTTTCGTCGTAGCAGTGTCCGTTGGTTTTGGATCTTGGCCAGCGTCAATCCCTTCGCAATTCGCAAACAGACCTGTGGCTCGAAGCTGGCTCGATATTGTGCAGTTCTCACCTCTACATTCTTGTGGCCAGTCCCTACTGAATGCCCAAGAAACCAACCGCCGAAGGAATGCCAGGAAATTGGGATCTCCCTCGACATTAGTTCATGGAGAGTCGGTGTCGTTACATAGACTTGCCCCATCACCACGAGTTGCGATACATCGATCAATCGGGCGGTTTGCGTAGGTTGGTCTTCTACAGAAATCTCCAGCGTCTCTCCCTTCTTTGCTATCTTTGCTCCTCGCGCCTGCACGTACAGCGGCAATGCTTCGTCGCGCGATATCGACATTGGCCGAGGAGATAACTCGGGTTTGATCAGATGATTGACTTCGTCCGGTAGGCAGATACCTACCAGCGAACAACGCGGACATTTGGGGCTGTCTTCTAATGGAGGCGGTATCTGTCCGCCAGCGGCAACCAGTCGCAGTCCATCGATCGCATTCTGAGTGAGCGCGCGCAATTCAGCGTCGAAGGCAACGGTCACTCGCTCACGGCTCTCAACGAAGTACAGAACCCCCTCTTCGCATTCGTAACCATGTTCTTGAAGGATCATCCCCTGTACGCACAACTGCACACGTTCAGGGTCATATGCGCCACGCGCGACGTGCGGGCGCTTGCCGCGTTTATAGTCCACTGGGGTGACGCGATTGCCTTCCCCTTCTATCAAGTCAAGTCGCGCGATTAGGCCTAGACGATTCGATGAGAGCGTGATCGAGCGTGCGTGAACGCGCTCGTCCTCTGCGTTTTCGCCGGATTCCGGCAACGTTCCGGTCGGCTTGTCGACGCGTCGATGCGCGTAGCGGCCTTCAACGGTATCGGACGATTCCGCCCATTCGCTTTGCACCCATTCAAGGTAAGCAAGCCGGGGGCAGTATTGGTATTCGTTGACCATCCGCGCAGGCAATGGCGGCACGTCTCCGCTGAGTTCCGGAAACGGCAAAGGCAATTCACTCTGCTGGGAGGCTCCATCGCTAGCCATAAGCTTCTATCCCATGTCCATGCTGGGATAGGACCTTGGACTAGCTCAGAGATCGGGTCTGCGATGTAGATAACAAAATCGAGCCGAAAAGCGCTCAGGGCATATGCCTTACGCCAAAAATACGACCAATTTCTACGTGCAGGCCGCTATGGCTGCGTCAATTTAGTCGCCAAGCACAGTGCCGGCATCGAACACCGGCCCATCGACGCATACGCGCTTCATAGCGGGCCCGCTTGCGGTGTTGACTCGCACCGCGCAGCCGGCGCATCCGCCCACGGCGCACGCCATATATTCTTCCAGCGACACCTGGCAAGGCACGTTGAAGCGTCGTGCAACGGCTGCTACCGCCTTCATCATGGGTGTTGGACCGCAGGAGAAGACTTCCACTTCATTGCGTGCGTCCGCGTCCAGCGTCCCGAGCCAGGCAATGGCGAGATCGGTGACGTACCCGATGAAGCAGCCGGGAAAATCGCGCAAGCTCGCAAGCCGACTCGGAATGCCCCACTCGTCGAGCATCGGCATACAAGCAATCGTGCCGTCGGGAATGCCGGGCACCATAATTGTCGAAGGTTTCGCGCGAAACGGGAACGGTATTTCCGAACCCATCAGGACCAATGGCCGCCAACGCGCGTCCGTTCGTGTGCGCAAAGTTTCAGCTAGAAATACCATCGGCGGAATACCGACGCCGCCACCGATCAACAGCGTGCGCGGACGTTCGACGTGCGGCTCAAAGCCTTTGCCGATGGGGCCCAGCATGCTGAGCTTAGCGCCCGGTCCCTTATGCGCAAGTTGCTCGAGTCCCGGCCCCAAGCGCTTGTACAAAATTTCAATCGTGCCCTGCGCGGCGTTGGCACGCATGATCGACAACGGTCGACGCATCGGCAACATCGGATCGCACTGCAGATGCACGAAGCTGCCTGGTTGCGCGCGCTGTGCGCATTCCGGCGCTTTCAACTTGATGATGTATTGATGTTCGGCGTACGCGTCGTGGGTAAGGACTTCAGCGTCTTCGAGATGAATCGTGTCGCGATTCGATTGGGCAGGGCTTGGCATGTCGATTGAGATGGTGGCTTACTTATTTATTGGGCTGCATTGTCACTTTCGAGACTTGTGACTCGATACTCGTGATTCGTGATTCGTGATTCGTGATTCGTGATTCGTGATTCGCGATTCGTGATTCAAGATTCGGTGGGAATGAAGCAAGTCGGTTAAATCCCAGTCTCTTCCATTCCGCTCACCCTGAGATTCTATGGTTTTGTGCAAGCGTTTTGTAAGAGCTCTGGCCTAAACGGCAGGCCGGACTTAACGATGGCAAAGGCGATCCGCACGAGCTTGCGAGCGATGACGTTGAGAGTGGCGGTGCTCGA
>Ga0193752_1002399_pt1 | contig 14125 bp, 9 predicted proteins | sample H1c1metaG_FD_144924 | JGI IMG/M metagenome (GOLD analysis project Ga0193752, IMG submission 144924) | Soil microbial communities from a riparian zone of the East river system, Colorado, United States - H1c1 | ecosystem: Environmental > Terrestrial > Soil > Riparian zone | place: USA: East River... | reverse complement strand
GTCGATCGCAGCATGGTCGAAGCCATTGCCAAGATCGGCCGCGCCATGCGGGTGGCCACGATCGCCGAGAAAGTCGAAAGCGCCAAGGTGCTCGAAGTGCTCAAGGAGATCGGCGTCGACTATGTCCAGGGCTTTTATCTGGCCGAGCCCTGCGCCATCGAGGACATTTTCGAGCGCGGGAAGTGACGGCCCGCGCGCGCTTGGGGCTAGAATCGGCTGCATGTCGACGTCCAGGAACCCGACTTCAACAAACGCAGAGCCCCCCTTTTCGCTGGGCATAGAAGAAGAATATCTGCTGGTGGACCTCGCCACGCGCGACCTCGTGTCCGATCCCCCGGCCGAACTGCTCCAGCGCTGCATCACCGAAACCGACGGGCGCGTGAGCCCCGAATTCCTCCGCTCGCAACTCGAAGTGAAGACTTCGGTATGCGCATCGGTGAGTTCGATGCGCCGCGAGCTGTCGCTCCTGCGCCGCAAGGTTTGTGAGGTCGCCGCCGACTACGGCATCGCGCCGATCGCCGCCTCGACGCACCCGTTCGCGCGCCCGGTGAGCCGTCCGCCCCATACCGATCACGAACGGTATGCCGACATCGCACGCGAGGTGCAGGGCGGCGCGCGCCGCATGGTCATCTGCGGAATGCACGTGCACGTCGGCCTCGACGACGACGAGCTGCGCATCGACGTCATGAACCAGCTCACCTACTTCATTCCGCATCTGCTGGCGCTGTCGTGCTCCTCGCCGTTCTGGGAAGGCGACGACATGGGCATGCAGTCGTTCCGGCTCATGTTGCTGTCATCGTTGCCGCGCACCGGCCTGCCGGAGCGTTTCGAGAGTTATGGCGAATACCGCCGCCATCTCGATGCGCTGGTGAGCAATGGATTGATCGAGGATTCCACCAAGATCTGGTGGGACATCAGGCCGAGCGCCCGCTATCCCACACTCGAGACCCGGGTGTTCGACTGCTGCACGCATCTCGACGACGCGGTATCGCTCGCCGCGCTCAATCTCTCGCTGGCGCGCATGCTGTATCGCCTGCGCCGCGACAACAAGGCCTGGCGCCGCTACCCGCGCATGTTGATCGCGGAAAATCGCTGGCGCGCCATGCGGTTCGGCTCGGATGCCAGCCTGCTCGACCTGGCGCGCGGCCACCTCGTGCCGTTCAACGAGCTGATCGAAGAGTTGTTAGCCATCGTGCGTGAGGATGCCGTGGCGCTCGATTGCCTGGCCGAGACGGAACACGCGCGCGTCATCCTGAAGCGCGGCACCAGCGCCCATCAGCAGATGGACGTCTATCAGACCGCCCGCTCGCAGGGCGCCACCGACAGCGAGGCGTTGTCGGCGGTCGTCGGCTGGCTCGCCACCACCACCAGCGCGCCGCCGGCGTTGCTCAAGTTTCCCACCGCGCAATCGCAGCGCGCGTAACTCCGCGTAGCTCATGGTCCGTATCCTCTGGGTAGGCGTCGCATTCGTGTGCGGCAGCGTGCTCGGGGTCATCGGCACGAGGATGCTGGACCATCGCCCTGCGGTAGTTGACGTCACGGCCCGCGCTCCCGCAGAGCCTGCCGACCGCACGGCACTCATCGTGGCGGCTCCGCCGGCGGTGCCCGACGCCACATTCGATTCGGCGCCAGCCGTCACGCGCGCCGTGCCCGCACCCAACCCGTCGCCGGCCGTCCAATCCGCCAATACCGCGGGGCGGGCCACGTCGGCGCCACCCGCCGACGATGGCGCGCCCGTGCGCAGGATCGAAGTCGGAGACGCCTTCCACCAGCAGATTGACCGGCCCTCGGTGCCCGGATTTCCGAACGAGTTTGGCGACGCGCATCGCGCGCTCGAACGCGAGACGCGCGACGATTCCTGGGCATATCAGATGGAGGCTGAAATCCAGAACTCACTCACCGCGTTCGTGAGCACCGGCGAGCTGCAGGTGCGGTTCCTGGAATGCCGCACGACGATCTGCGAGATGCGGCTATTCGCCTCGGACGCTCACCGGAATTCGATGGACACCTGGCAGGAAGTCATGCAGTCGCAACCGTGGATCAGGCGGGTCCGGATGGAGGGCATGGGGCTGAGCGCCGCACAAGGCGGCAGCGAAGGCCTGTGGATCTTCCGCAAGACGCCGAAGCCCTGAGGGCGGGGCCGGCGCTCTTTTCTCTGTTCGCGCGCTTCATTTTCGCGCGCAGACCGCGCCGCTAACTACCTGCGCCAGCGCCGCGCACGCATTGACCGACAGGAAGGGTCCCCGCGTCGTGTCGTGTTTCTCGGTCGACCGTTCGAGCAGGGAGCGCATGCGCGCGATCCCGAGCTTCTGGTTGCGCGCCAGCAGCAGCGCGACGACCCCGGAAATCTGCGCCGCGGCGAGCGAGCTGCCGGAGGCGAAATCGTAGTGTCCATTCGGCACCAGGGTAAGGATGTCGCGCGCCGGTGCGCGCAGGATCTCGCCGCCTTCCTGCTGCGTGCTCTCGGCCTCGGCGACCGCGAGTACCCCCGGTAGTTTGGCGGGGAAACCGAAGCGCGGATCGCCGGACACGGCGCCGACGACGATGATGCCGGCCTCGACGGCCTTGGCGATCAGCGCCTCGAGCAAGGGATCGCTGGGCCCGACCAGGCTGAGATTGATCACCTGCGCCTTCGCGCTGAGCGCATCGGCCAGCGCCTGCGCCAGGGTGAAGGAGTTGCAGCGGCCCGGGCTGGACGCCGAGGTCTGCCAGCAGGCCTTGTAGGCGAGCAGCCGGACATCGGGAGCCACGCCTACGACCCCGATGCCGTTGTTGGCCGAGGCGGCGATCAGGCCGGCGACTTGCGTGCCATGCCGGTCGTTGCGAAATTCAACCGCATCGTTGTCGATGTAATTGCGCGTGAGCTGGGTGCGGCCCGCCAGATCCGGATGCTGCGTATCGACGCCCGTGTCGATGATGGCCACACGGATGCCCATGCCGCGGCTGAACGCGTGCGCTTCGGCCACGTCGAGCGCGCTCACATTCGATTGCAGCTTCGCGTAGGGGTCGTCGAAACCGCCCGAGGTCGCGGACTCGAATTCGTTGAGCGGCTGCGCGACCAGCACGCGTTTGTCGGCCAGCAACTTTTCGATGACCGCTTCACGCGTGGTGCCCGGCGGAATCCGGAACAGCACGCAGTGCATCTGCAGCTGTTCGATCGGCCACTCGGACACCAGCGTGAGCGAATGTTTGCGCGCCAGTTCGCGCAGCAGCGCCGTCGCGCTCGCGCTCACGCGATAGTTGGTGCTGGTGCCGTAGCCGTGCGCGGTGCCGCCGACCGCGGCCGGCCGACCCGTCACGGGATTGGCGACCGCCACGACGATGAACTGGGTCGGATCGGTGCGCACCTCCGGGGGCGTGCGCACTTCGGGCGCGGCCGCCGTCGCCGCACCCGAGCCGGCGAATGCAATCGCGACGATCGCGAGCGCGACGAACACGCGCAGGGCGTGACGCTTCAGAGTGTCGAACTCACTAACGAGCGACAGGTTGCGCAAAGGTGACATTCGGATCCTTGGAGATCACGGACGCGACGGATTCGGCCGAAGCGCCGGAAGCAACCGCATCCGCCGACAACACGGCGGTGAAGTTACCGGAGGCGCCCGGGCCCGAAACGATGCTCAAACCCTGGTGGGCCAGCAGAGTATTGATCGTGGACATCGACGCTTCCGGCGCGAACGCCAGCGCAACCGTCGGCGCATTGGTGCGCGGCGCCGGGTCGGTGACGGTGATGAATTTGTCGGGCGTGCCGCTGCCGCGCAGGCTCACGCCCAGCACGCCGAGACCGATCGCCTGCACGACGACCGCCGCCGCGAGCCAGCGCACGGTGCGCGAGGAGCGGCCCGTGCCGGCCGCGACCTGTGCGTCAGCCGCCGGGGTCATGGCGGACTCCGACGCTTCGATGCGCGCCCAGAGCTTGTTGAACGATCGTTGTTCGTCGGACGCCGCGGGGGCGGGAGACACGGCGCCATCGCGCTGCACCTGCGTCGCGATCATGCGCTGCGCGGCGACTTCTGCCCGGCACTCGTCGCAGGCCAACACGTGGTTTTCGACCCATTCCCGATCCTCGGGCGCGATGCGTCCATTGGCGAGCCAGGGCAGCAGCGCCCAGGCTTCGGCATGTGTATCGGGGATGCGGGGGCTCATGCTTTTTCTCCGGACATGCCCGCGAGCTCGGGCAGGACTTGTTTGAGGGTTTCGCGCGCGCGGAACAGACGTGTCTTCACGGTATTCACCGGGCAATCGAGGATGGCCGCCACTTCCTCGCAGGAGTGGCCGAGCGTGTAGGTGAGCTCCAGCGCCATGCGTTGCTCGACCGGCAGGCGCGTCAATCCCAGCGCGAGCCATTGACCATCGGTTTCGGCGGCATCGGTGGATTCGACGCTGATCGAATCCTCGTCGAACGGCGCATCGGAGACCGGGCGGATCTTCGCGCGGCGCAACGCGTTGAGCGCGCGCCGATAGGCGATGCCGATGATCCAGGTGGATAGCTGGGACGCGCCGCGGAAGTCGGCCGCCTTGGTCCAGACCACCCAGAAGGTGTCGTTGATCACTTCCTCGATGTCCTCGCGCCGCACCGACATGCGCGACAGCAGTCGCGACAACCGCTGGTAGTAGTTTCCATACAGTGTGCGGAAGGCGGCCTGATCCTTCGACTTGGCGATGCGTTCGAGGAGCTCGCGCTCCGATGCATCGTTGGAAGGGTTCGGGACCCTGACGGGCGGTGTTTCGACGCTCTTTAGTGCCACGGCAGTTACCTTGCGAGACCAACTGCTCATGAGTACCTGGGCCCTGACTTCCGGTTCCCGGCCCGTCAGCGGGTCGAGGAGAAGCGCCACAGGGCGGTCAGGGCGACCCGGTCACCGACGGATTTGCTGTTGAAATGGTCCTCGGCGTTGTCGTCGATGCCGACATACGCCAGCTGGATCTCGAACGGCGCCAGCGAGGCGGTCACGGTCGCGTTCCAGTAGTTGTAGCTGTCATGGTAGATCTCGCTGAGCCCGTAATGGCCGAAGCCGCCGGACACCGATAAGCGTTCGGTCAGCGCCTTGCGCGCCGAGACTTCGAGCGCCCAGGCGTTGCCTTCCGCGTATCCCGCCGACGATCCCACCGCCTTGGTATTGGGCGAATAGATAGCCGCGACGAACAGCTGATTGCGGTAGCCGACCGTGCCGGTGATCTCGCTGCGGTTGTAGCTGACGCGGCGCGGATCGTCGGGGTAGGTGTACTGCGAGAGCCGCAGGTCGGCGGAGAAGTTCTCGGAGACGCTCCAGTAGCGCCCGGCCCACACGTCCATCTCGACTTTGGGGCTCGGGCCCGGGTTGGGATCGGCCGTCGCGACGAAGGCCCCGACATAGAACTCTCGCGGGAACTCGATATCGAGGGAAGCCTGGGCGGCCGGCTTGCCCCGGGTCAGCGACAGGCCCCGGAACACGAAATCCGAGGTGCCGCCGACACTTCCGGTGAACACCCGCACGGAGTCCGCCCGGGCCACCGCGCATCCTGCGCAGGCGATCAGCAGCAGCATTCGAATCGGGAGCATCAGTTCAGGGATTCTCTGAGGGGCAACGGGTGCCGGCGGGAGTCTGACGAGTCGATCCGGTGCTGGCAAGCGGCCGCGTCGCCGACGCTGTGACCGCGATCAGGTCACGAATTCCGCGGTCTTGCGATCATGAGCAATCTCATTTTTCCGTCTCGTGCCGATATCAATCCAATGGGTTTCTCCCTAGGGAATTTCGTCGACCGCTGGTCGCGTACCGCAATCGTGGCCGCCGTGACCTACAGCTGCGTCTGCGCGTTGGTGATGTTGTCCGGCGCCGGCGGGGCCAAGGTGGCCGACCTGATCGGCGCGTGGGGCGCGTTCCCGCTCATCTTCACGTTCACGATCATGTTGTGGCCGGTGATCCGCGACCCATCGTTGTCGCGCGAGCGGCGGCTGGCGTTCCGATTGATCTTCGCCGCGGAAGTCCTCGACGTGGTGGCAACCCTCGGCTGGGGATACAGCGCTTTCAACGCCGATGTCACTTTCGGTTCGTGGCCCGACGTGTTGTGGCTCTTCTACTATCCACTCACGGCCGTTGCCGCGGGCTTGTTCTATTACGATCTCGGCGGCCGGCTCAACACCACGCGCCTGATCGTCGATTTCGCCACGCTCACGATTGGATTCGGCGCGTTGTTGTGGTTCACCGCGCTCGCTCCGCTCGCCACGATGAATGCCGCGCAGCTCGCGGACAACTGGTCGGCCGCGAGTTACGGCATCGGCAACGGCATCGCCCTGATCGCCGGCGCGATGATTGCGATGCAGGTCACCGACTGGCGGGCCGAGCGCGCCGTGATGTGGTGGCTGATCGCATTGCCGGCGACCCTGATCGCGGACCTGTTGTGGGTGAATGCCGAGCTCAGCAACGCCTACGAAGTCGGCAAGCCGATGGACCTCGTCTATCACGTGTTCTACCTGTGCCTCCTGTTGTTCGCGCGGGCGCAGCGTACCCAGAAGCGACAGAATTCCAGCACGCAGGGAATGCCGGGAGCGCTGCGCGGCTCATTGCCCATCGTGGCGCTGATGGTGGGTGTGGTGGCATTGCTCACCAACCAGCTGCACCTGGCAAAATTCCAGTCGCCGCTGCTGATATTCGTCGTGTTGTTCGCGACCGTGCTCGTGATGGTCGGCCAGGCGCTGGCGACGCGGGAAGTCGTGGGCCTGCAGCGCGAACTGGCGACGCGGCGTTTCGACGAGCGGTTGACGGAGCTCGTGCGCCGCTCGAGCGACATGATCGCGATCTGCGATAGCGACGGGGTCATTCGTTACGCGAGCCCGTCCGCGGAACATCTGTTGGGAGTGCCGGCCGGCGAACTCGGCGGCAAACGGCTGGACGACGTGCTCGGGCCCGAGGCCGGGCACGTGCGTTCGTCCTTCGACGAGGTGTTGCGCAATGCGAACTCCGAACAGGTGGTCAACTTCTCCATTCCGCAGACCGACGGCCAGAAGCGTTCGTTCAAGATGGTGATCGCCAACCTCTGCCATGTGGAATCGATCCGGGGCGTGACGCTCAATATCCGCGACGTCTCGGACGCCACGCGGCTGCACGACCAGTTGCGCACGCTGGCATTCCACGACTCGCTGACCCTGCTGGCGAATCGCGCGTTGTTTGCCGACCGCGTGCACCAGGCGATCCGCCACATTCCCGATGGCATGACGCCCGCGGTCCTGTTCATCGATCTCGACAACTTCAAGACCGTCAATGACAGCCTGGGCCACAGCGCCGGCGATCAGCTGCTGCGCAGCTTTGCGCACCGCCTGGTCCAGTGCACGCGCGCCGGAGATACGGTGGCGCGCCTCGGCGGCGACGAGTTCGCGGTGCTCATCGACCACGCGCCGAATGTCGACGCGGCGCGCGCGGTCGCCAACCAGATCCTCGAGGCCTGCCGCCAGCCGGTGGAAATCGACGGCCGCCCCTTGCGCATCGGCGCCAGCATCGGCATCGCGATTTCGGATCGCGTCAGCAACGTCGAGAAGCTGCTGCGCAACGCGGACGCCGCGATGTATTCCGCCAAGGGCCGTGGCAAGGGCCACGCCGCGGTGTTCCAGCCCGAGATGCTGCGTGCGGCCCGCCGGCGCATCCGCATCGAGAACGAGCTGATCGAGGCGCTCGAGAAGGACGAACTCGAGGCGCACTACCAGCCGATCGTGGACCTGACTTCGCGGGCCCTGGTCGGAGTGGAGGCGCTGATGCGCTGGCGGCATCCGAGCCGCGGATTCATCATGCCGGCGGCGTTCATTCCGCTGGCCGAGGAGACGGGGCAGATCATCCCGATGACGCAATGGATGCTCGATCGCGCCTGCCGCGACGCCGCGCGCCTGCAGCGCGAGCTCGAACACGGCGAGGGCCTGCGCATCTCGGTCAACATGTCGAGCCGCTACCTGAACCAGGCGGACGTCGTCGCGGAAGTCCGCGCGGCGCTGGCCAAACACGGCATCAAGCCCGAATGCCTGATTCTCGAGGTCACCGAAAGCCTGCTGCTCGAGAATTCCACGCGCCTGGCGGACACGTTCCGGGAGCTCAAGTTGCTCGGCGTGCGCCTCGCGCTCGACGATTTCGGCACGGGTTATTCCTCGCTGGCCTATCTACACCGGTTTCCGATCGACATCCTCAAGATCGACCGTTCCTTCGTGCAGCGCCTCGATCGCGACAGTGAGGGCGCGGAGGGTGTCGACGCGGTGGCGTTGGCGCGCGCGATCCTGTCCCTCGCCGATGCGCTCGGCCTCGACACCGTCGCCGAGGGAATCGAGCTCGATACGCAGCGGAACACGCTGCTGGCATTGGGATGCAAGACGGGGCAGGGCTACGCCTTCGGCAAGCCGATGCCGATCGAGGAGATCCTCGGCGCGGCGGTAACGCGGCGCCGCGGCGTGCTGGCGGGCAACCTGCACGGCCGCGTCGATTACTCGGCCACCGGACGGTTCCGCGCCATCTCCGAGTAGTGAGCGCTCCCGCCCGACGTTACATAAGTCGCTGGACCGCTTCTCATAATGTCCGGGCCGGCAATCCGGCGGCCCATACGCCCGAAAAGATGCGAAGTGCGTGGGATTTCGCCCTAGGGCGCTCGTCTACTCTCTCCACTCGCAACGGACGGCATAACCAGAACAACAGCAGCGGAGAAGTCGGTGAAGTCGGTAGAAACGAAATCGCTCGAAGCGGGTGGCGCACCCGAACGCAGCACCGAGAGCGTTTTGCGCGCGGTTTGCCTGCGACTCGGCTGTACCGCCGCCACCGCCATCTTCCCGCGCGAGGAATCGCGCGCCGTGTGGGGACGTTCGGAAGCCGATTTCGCGTTCGCGCGCGAACAACTCTCCATCGCCGGCGACCAGCTCGCGCGCCGCGCCATCGAGACGCGCAAGCCCGTCGCGACCAACAAACTCAAGCACGTCAGCGGTGGCGAGATCGCCTGCAAGCTGGTCGCGGTCCCGCTGATCGCGCGCGGCGGTCCCGCCGGTGCGCTGATCGTTTTCAATCGGCCCGAAGAACCCAGCTTCGACGAGTTCACCGTGCGCCGTCTCGGTCGTTTCGCGCGGCTGCTGGCGCGCAGCGCCACGCAGGATCTGGATTCCCTGACCGGCCTCTTGTCGTGGGGCGGATTCAAGACGCGCGTCGAAGCGTGGCAGCGTTCGTCTGCGCCGGAGTCGATGGTCTCGATGCTGTACGGCGACATCGACGTGTTGCACCTGATCAACGATCTGGTCGGTTTCTCGGAAGGCGACAAGGTGATCGCGCGTTGTGGAGTGGCGATCCGCCGCTCGCTGGTCGGCGCCGAGAGTTTCGCGTGCCGCCTGTCGGGCGATCGCTTCACCGTGTTCCTCCCGCACATGAATCTCTCGCAGACGCGCCAGCTCGCCGAGAGCATCTGTCGCGAAGTGAGCGCGGGCGCGACCAATTCGCAGGGCGGCCCTGATCACGCGGTGTCCATGTCCTGGGGCGCCGTGTCGACCCAGGCCGGCGACCTGCACCTCGATCACCGCATCGCCGAGGCCGAGATCGCCTGCAAGACCGCCAAGGATCGCGGCCGCGGCCGGGTCGAGTGTTACCAGGATACGGATCAAAGCATGATCCGCCGGCACGACGAGATCGGCGTGATCGGCAGTGTGCGCGAAGCGTTGCGCCTCGAGCGCATCGTGGTGTTCGCGCAGCCCATCACCCCGCTCATCAATCACAATCTGCCGACCACCTACGAACTGCTGGTGCGGATCATCGATGCCAAGGGCAACATCGTCGAGGCGGCGGACTTCATGTCGGCGGCGACGCGTTACCAGATTCTTCCCGAGATCGATCGCGCCGTGTGCGAGCGCGCCTTCCAGCAGTTGTCCGAGAGTCAGAAGACCCAGGCGCCGCTGCGCGTGTCCATCAATCTGTCCGGCCCGACCCTGTCGGATCCGGAATTCCTCGAGTGGCTGCTCTCGGCCATGGCGAAGTACGGCATCGACGGCACCAGCCTCGTGTTCGAGATCACCGAAGCGGCCGCGGCCGCCAACATGGTGCAGGTCCAGCAGTTCATGCGCCGGCTCACGAGCCACGGCGTGAAGTTCGCGCTCGACGATTTCGGCACCGGCGTCAGTTCACTGGCCTATCTCAAGAACCTCGACATCAATACGATCAAGCTCGACGGCTCCTACGTGCGCGACGTGTTGACGAACCCGCGCTCGCAGGCGCTGGTCAGCGCGATCGTGCAGCTCGCCAACGCCATGGGCATCACGACGGTGGCCGAGTACGTGGAATCGAACGGCGTACGCGACCGGCTGGCCGCCCTCGGCATCCAGTTTGGCCAGGGCTACGCGCTCGGCCGTCCGGGCCCGCTGGTCGACGTGCTGGCCGCGGTTGCGGATCGCGCGCCCGAAGGACGCGATCGTCCATTCACGCCGAAGACGTTCACGACGCCCTCAGGCATCCCGATCATGTTCAAACACGGATGATGCGGGTAATGGGGACATTCCTCGTTTCCTAGCAAACGGGGACGCGCCTCAGCATCGCGGAGTCTTCCACTGAGGCCTCGTCACGAGGCATTCCCCCCGTTTGTTACGGAAACGGGGGATTGCATTCGCCGCGCGGCAAATCGACCGCGGGACTTCAACCCACTACACTGCGCCGCGTGATCAAACTCTCGCGTTATCAGTGGACGGTGTTCGCCGCAGCCTGGCTCGGCTGGGGCTTCGACATCTTCGACGGCCTGCTCTTCAACTTCGTGGCGCCGAACGCAATCCCGACCTTGTTAGGGATCCCGATCGGCGGCGATGCCGCCAAGGCGGCGCTGCCGTACTGGACCGGAATCCTCAACTCGCTCTTCCTGCTCGGTTGGGCCGCGGGTGGTGTGATCTTCGGGCCGATCAGCGACCGTTTCGGACGCAAGCGCGTGTTGCTGATCACCATGTTGCTGTACGCCCTCGGCACCGCCGGCTGCGCCTTCGTCACCGACATGTGGCAGCTGATCGCCTTTCGCCTGATCGCGAGTCTCGGCATCGGCGGTGAATGGGCGGCGGGCTCCGCGATGGTGGCCGAAGTGGTCCCCGAAGAGTCGCGCGTCGAGGCTGGCGCGTTGCTCTACACGTCGGCTCCCTTCGGGCTGTTCCTGGCGACCATCGTGAACGCCGAAGTCGCCGGCAGCTGGTTCGCGCACGACCCCGCAAAGTCCTGGCGCTACGTGCTCCTGTTCGGCCTGGCCCCCGCCGCGGTGGCGTTCGCGGTGCGCATGTTCGTGAAGGAACCGGAGCGGTGGACCAAAGTGGCCGCAACGGCCGCGCCAGCCCGGCTGCGCGAGATATTCGCGCCCGAAATATTGCCCCGTACGATCAGCGCGCTGGTGGTTGCCATCGTCGCCCTGATCACCTGGTGGAGTTGCAACGCCTTCATCCAGTCGGTGGCGAACGGTCTCGCCGGCGCCGAAGCCGTGGTGCGTGGGCTCGATCCGCAGGCCACCGCCGCGCTCAAGCAGGCGTGGATCAAGCTTGCGACCAACTGGTTCAACCTGGGCGGCCTCATCGGAACCCTGCTGACGATTCCGATCGCGAAAAGATTGGGCCGCCGCACCATGTACCGGATCTACTTCACGGCAAGCGCGTTGTCGCTGCTCGCGACCTTCGGTCTCGACCTGCCGTCCGAAACGCGTCTCTACATGTATTTCTTCATCGGCCTGTCGGTCTTCGGCATCTTCGGCAGCTTCACTTTCTATCTACCCGAACTGTTCCCGACGCGGCTGCGTTCGACCGGGGCCGGCTTCTGCTACAACGTCGGGCGGGTGATCGCAGCGTTCGGCGTATTCGCGGTCGGGGCGGTCGCGACCGCGGGCAAAGGGGATCCGGCGATCGTGCTGCGCGCGTTGTTCATGATCGGATTCGTGCCGATCGTGGGGCTGCTGTGCATGAAATGGGTGATCGAGACTCGCGGCCAGCGCATGCCCGACTAGGGTTGATAGGACCGGAAGCCCTCGTAGGCAGCCGCAGCCTTGTACGTCACCACACCCGCCTGGCCCGACGCGAAGGTCGAGTCGGTCGCCTGCAGCACCTGAGCGCCGTTCACGAACGCGCGCAACTGGTCGCCCACCGCATCCAGCCGCAGGTCGTACCAGTTGCCGGCGGTCACAGACAGCGGTGCCGATGCCAGCACCGTGATCGAGCCATTGACCACCCGTCGCAGACTCACCGTGCTGGAGTTGCGCAGCGACAAATAGTAGTAGTTGGACGCGTCGCGGTAACGCGTGGCGAGCCCGAACCAGCGCTCCTGGTTGCCCGAGGGCGCGGCGAACGAGGTCGCGCGCGCCCGTGCGCGCACCACCAGGTCGTCGGTCGGCACGCCGATCGCCGCGCGGCCGTCGCCCGCGGTGGATGTCTGGATCAAGGTGCGCGAATCCGGAGAAGTCCATTCGCCCGCGCTCCACGTCCACCTGGTGGACGGCGACTTCGGATAGTCGTTCCGCTGTTCGGACACCGGGACCGGTCCGAGCTCGCCGACCATGACGTTGTCGTAATCCACCTGCGCGCGATATCCGAGCAGCGCGGCGCTGCCATGTGTGAGGGCACTGTCGCGCGTGCCGAACAGGGGCCGGCCGTCGATGTAGACGCTGAGCTGATCGCCCAATGCGCTCAACGTCACGTGGTACGGCTGACCGGCCACGATCGTCATGTCCCGCTGGCCGATGATCGTCGACACACCGTCCTGCCGGCGCTTGAGCTGGATCGTGCCGGAGTTGCGCAGCGTTACGTAGTAATAGTTAGAGGCGTCCGTGCGGCGCACCGCCAGGCCCACCCAGTTGTCGGCGCCCGCGAAAGCGCGCGGTGTGATGACGGCCTCGATCGACTGATTGAGCCAGTCGCTGTCCTGCAATTCCGACAGCGAATCGCCCGACAGGCTCGATTGGCGATAGACGCGGTTGTTGCCAGCGTCGATCACCGCGAACTGGCTGCCGGCCGCCGGGGTCCAGCGGCCCGCGCTGCCATTTTCAAACGTGAACTGGTCGAACTTCGACGGGATGAATGTCTGCGGCAGGTCGAACGTCAGCGCCGTCGGGTAGAGGTCGGTGTTGTGACGCATGCCGGGTGTGATGACGCGCCGCCCACTGATGGCCATGATGCTGTGCATACTGTTGTCCGCGCTCGCCTCGAGCATGGCGACGTGTTCGTAGTGGCCGGCTGCGTTCCTGAGAAAGACGTCTCTGCTCTGCAGCAGGATGTCTCCGGAGTGCACCAACGGCCCGCCAACGGGGGCATCCGGGTGGGCCGCGCCGATGGTGCGCGCGCGGTCGAGCACCGTGCCGGGGTCGTTGTTGGAATAGATGGCAATGCCGTCCCCGGTCCGCGTTGAATGGAACACGAGCGGGCCGCGCGCCGCGCCTCGGCCATCGCTGTCCGGCAGCTTGAACGTCTCGCGCCATCCCGCGGAAAAATGCCGGAACACGTGCATCGGGTCCCTGGGCACCGCCTCGTAGTTGTTCGAATAGGTAGTGACGATCGCGGTTGGGCCTGAAATGTCGTAGTCGGCCGGCCGGTCGTCGCAGTTGACGTCGCCGCTCGAGATCCGCTCGGGCGTCGTCCAGCTGCCGTCCGCGAGCCGCGTCGCAACGATCGCACCCCAATCGCCCCACGGGGTGACGAAGTAGTCGCAGCTGTCCTTCGCCGCGAGCAGCGTCGTCCCGGACCAGACCACCTTGCCGGTGGCCGCGGTGGGGTCGGGGTAGGCGGCAGTGAATGGATGCGGCACCTGTGTCCACGTGGTGCCGCTACGCTGAAAGACCGCCAGGGGGTTGAATTGCAACGCGGCCAGGCTGCCGCTCATCGCGACCGAAAGTGATCCCACCGGGCTGCCGTTGTCTGCGTGGCTCTTCTGCAGCAGGATGCGATCGAACACCCAGGTCGCACCGGCGCGGCGATAGAGCAGCGCGTATTCGTCGCGGGGCTCTCCGATCGGGGGACTGTATGTTCCGGCAGTGACGATCGCCCAGTCGCCGTCGATCGCCACAGTCGGCGCGAAGTAGAAGTGGTTCTGACCGAAGATTGGGGGCGGGTCGATGATCTGCGATTCATGGATGATCATCGGCCGCGCGGCATTCGCCACGCCCGCTATCAAGGCGAAGAGGAGCAGGGGAA
>Ga0193752_1002398_pt1 | contig 14128 bp, 13 predicted proteins | sample H1c1metaG_FD_144924 | JGI IMG/M metagenome (GOLD analysis project Ga0193752, IMG submission 144924) | Soil microbial communities from a riparian zone of the East river system, Colorado, United States - H1c1 | ecosystem: Environmental > Terrestrial > Soil > Riparian zone | place: USA: East River... | reverse complement strand
TGCATTCAGTGTTAAGCCTGCCGGTGTTGCACTGTAGGTTCCGCCTGCTGTACCTGTTCTTGTTACAGTGGCTGTACCTGCATTGGAGCAATAAGGGCTGCCTGCATAACTGATCGTTGCTGCTGGTGTTGGGTTAACGGTAATGGTAAAGCTTTGTGGTGTACCATTGCAGGTAATAGTAGATCCTATATAAGTTATTGTTACCTGTCCATCGCCGGCTTGTACACCAGGAGTTGTTGCTCCTGATGTTACACCGCCTGTATAAGATGAACCACCGGCACCTCCGCCGCCAGCTCCTTTATCATTACCTGAGCAGCCTGCAGTACCTGCTGATCCGCCTCCGGCGCCACCGCCACCTGTGAATCCGCCGCCACCGCCGCCACCGCCCGGGATACTTCCAAAGCTGAAGCAGCAGCAGCCTTGTCCGGCTCCGCCGTTACCGCCAAGGGCTGTTATTCCGGCTGTACCCGGTGCTCCCAGGAATCCGCCACAACCAATTCCGGCTCCGCCAAAGGCTGGCCCTACTCCGCCGAATCCGCCGCCGGCTACACCGCCTGATGTTGGTGCATCTGTTCCGTTAGCGCCATTGCCATCCCCGGTTCCTCCGTTTCCGCCAACAATAGTAGTACCACTTTCACAACCGCCACGTCCACCGCCGCCGCCGCCGGCTCCTACGATGATCCTGTCTGCATCTGTTGTACCCGGATATCTTACATCACTGGCTCCGCCACCACCACCGGCATTAGCGTTACCGCCATTTCCACCGCCATTGAATCCACCTGTGCCCGTTGCCCCGGCCCCGCCTACAAATATATTCAGTACCTGGCCTGGTGTTACTGCCAGATCACCTGTTGCTCTTGATCCCATGCCGCCTGCTCCGCCTAATGTGGCGCCGCTTCCACTATTACCATTGGCTCCAACACCACCCTGTGCTCCATAACTGTTAATAGTAACAGATGTTACACCTGGTGGAACAGTCCAGGTTTGCATAGCTCCGGTATAACCCAGGGTTACTGTAAGCGGAACCGAGCTTGTATAGGCCGGTGTAACTGTTACAGTTGCTACAACAGGACTTGTTGTTGCATTGGTCGCTGTAAAGGATGCTATATTACCTGTTCCACTGGCTGCAAGGCCTATAGAGGTTGTGTTATTGGTCCAGTTGAATACTGTACCCGGAACAGAACCGCTGAAGTTAACTGCAGCTGTCGGGAAGTTATTACATACCACCTGGTTAGCTGGTTGAACAACATCAGGAGTAGTACCAATGGTCAACGTTGTTGTACCTGCCGGACGACACAAAGGATCTACCGGCGTTGGTGTAAGTATTGCATATAAATAATAAGAACCTGCAGGAATTACAGAACTGTTTGCTGTTGCAACTGTTCCGGCACTGGTTAGTGATCCGTTAGGCACGGTAGCGATAACGGTACCGCCTGAATAAGGATTGGCCAATGCTGCTGCTGAGTATTTGAATATGATACCATAAGTGCTGCCCATATCTGTTAAGCCGGATGCTGTAAATGTTACATTGGTTCCGGCACAGGTTGCACCTGATGGTGTTGTTGTAAATGTGGGTATAGTAGGGCAGATGCTGCAACCACCAGGGCCCGCAAGGCCAAAGCTGGCCGTTGCTGTACAGCCATTGGCGGCTGTTACTGTTACACTGTAACTGCCCACTGTTAAACCGGTCTGATCTTCACTAATTGGATTTACACCAGATCCTGTCCACGCATAGGTATAAGGACCGGCTGCACCACTTACTGTAATATCTATTGATCCGTCTGCACTGGCACAGGTTGTTGGTTCTATCTGTGTGCTGTTGATAACCGGTAAAGGTCTGACTGTTATGGTACCATTGGCTGTAATTGCTCCACAGCCTCCTGTTAATGTAACAGTATAACTGAATGGTGAACCAACTGTTGTGGTTGGTGTACCACTGATGGTTACCACATTGGCGGCCCAGTTGCCCGTTACACCTGCAGGTAAACCACTGAAGGTTGCTCCGGTTGCTCCCGTAGTTGAATACGTAATATTAGCGATCGGCGAGTTCAGACAAACTGATTGTGCATCAGTTCCAGGCGCCGATGTAAGTGTTACAGTATTATTAGGCGTTACAGTTATAGTACCGGTAGCTGTTACTACTGAACAACCGCCTGTTAAGGTCACGGTATAGCTGAATGGTGAACCAACGGTTGTGGTTGGTGAACCACTGATGGTTACCGCATTGGCCGCCCAGTTACCTGTTACACCCGCTGGTAAACCACTGAAGGTTGCTCCCGTTGCACCCGTTGTTGAATACGTGATATTCGTGATCGGCGTATTGATACATACAGTTTGGGAAGTTGTAGCAGGTGCGGATGTAAGGGTGATCGTATTATTTGGGTTAACTGTGATTGTACCAGTAGCTGTTACTGTTCCACAACCACCTGTTAAGGTTACTGTATAACTAAACGGTGAGCCTACTGTGGTGGTTGGTGAACCACTGATCGTTACCACATTAGCCGCCCAGTTACCTGTTACACCCGCTGGTAAACCACTGAAAGTGGCGCCCGTTGCACCCGTTGTTGAATACGTAATGTTAGTTATCGCTGTATTGATACAAACTGTCTGTGCATTCGTGCCCGGTGCTGATGTTAAGGTGATCGTATTATTTGGATTAACGGTTATTGTACCGTTTGCTGTTACTACCGAACAACCTCCTGTTAAGGTTACTGTATAGCTGAATGGTGAGCCAACCGTTGTGGTTGGTGAACCACTGATCGTTACCACATTGGCTGCCCAGTTGCCTGTTACGCCTGCAGGTAAACCACTGAAGGTTGCACCTGTTGCACCAGTTGTTGAATAGGTAATATTGGTTATCGCCGTATTGATACATACTGTTTGCGAAGTTGTAGCTGGCGCCGATGTTAAGGTGATCGTATTATTTGGATTAACGGTTACTGTACCGTTTGCTGTTACTGATCCACAACCACCTGTTAAGGTTACTGTATAACTAAACGGTGAGCCTACTGTGGTGGTCGGTGAACCACTGATGGTTACCACATTGGCTGCCCAGTTGCCGGTTACCCCAGCTGGTAAACCACTAAAGGTTGCACCCGTTGCACCCGTTGTTGAATACGTAATATTGGTTATTGGCGTATTGATACACACAGTTTGGGCATTCGTGCCGGCTGCTGAAGTTAAGTTGATCGTATTATTTGGATTAACGTTTACGGTAACACTGCCGGAAGTTGAACAGCCTAAATTATTTGTTGCAGTTACAGTATAGATCGTTGTAACAACTGGTGTTACTCCTGTAGGATTTTGTAATGCAGAAGTAAAGCCTGCAGGATTAGATGTCCATGCATAAGTTGGAGCAAGAGGTTCAGTGATCAATATATCGTCCACATCAAGATAAAATTGATTTGCGGTAGAATAACAATTCCATGCAAAATAATAGGTTCCGCTTACTCCGGGAGTAAAGGTTGCCGATTGCTGGGCATAAGTAGTGCTGGTAATCGCCCCTACATCCTGTACCACAGTAGTTTGTGCCGCAACTGTTTGTGCAGTACCTACGGTTATTCTTAATCTTTCCGGGAATGTAGTTCCCGAATTTCTATACCAGGATGAAATGGTATAAGTTACTCCTCCGGTTAAAGCTAATCCTGAAGTAATCAGGTAGGCAGTTGCAGCATCTGGTACACTCCAATTATATTCAGCTGCCCTTACCCCTGTTCTTGCAGCACCATTTACTTGCGGAACAACCCACAAGTTACCTGTACCTGCATTAAGACTGGCCCATCCGGCTGGTATACCAGCCACACTTTCAAAACCTTCAGATAATATAGTTGTAGGTGGTGTTGAATTAGAAATAGCAGATGAAGTAAGATCTATTGAACCGCCAATACAGATAGTAGTACTTGAAGCTCCTATACTGGTAATAGTAGGTTGAGGATTTATAACCACGGTGGTCGTTGAAGCCAACGAAGGACATCCTGCCAGGAAGGACTGGAAGGTATAAACACCAGCAGCAGCAGTTGTTACCAAAGGTATGGTTGGGTTCTGCAAAGTAGAGCTGAATGAATTAGGGCCGCTCCATAAAAAAGTAGTACCATCAGTGGTGCCGGTTAAGTTTAGAGTTTGTCCTGCACACACAGGTGTGTTACTTGAAGCAGTTGCCGTAGTTGGCGGTGTACAAGGAGTATATTCATCAGCACCCATATCAGGGGTGGCTGCATTTCTCGTATCTCCATCAATATCTGTTGTGAAACCCGCTATTGTTGTACCAAGATTATTTAATGTAGGATTGTAACCTGCATTCAAATGCATATCTGTTGCCGTCATAAACACCGGTAAAATATTCTTTGAATTGGCGTTACCGCCAAATCCTGCTACTATAGCCGGCAGATCCACCCTGTTACTTCCTATGAATCCAAGGTTTGGTCCTGTTGTAAAATAGTCATTATAGTCTATTGCAGCGTAAACTGTATTTGCAGCGCCACTATATATCGCATATCGTTGGGTACTACCTCCTGTCTGTGAATTTACGAAGATATTGTTGCGCAGGTTAATGGCACCAGCTGCAGTAACTCCCGATGTAACCATCATTGCCGCAGGCAGGCCTGCTGCTGTAGTCTGATTTGAAATTAAGTTTACAGTATTATAATAAATATTGTATCCCGAACCGGCTGAAACAAATATACCAACTCCGTTTGAAGCAACAGTTGAAGATCCCAAAGAAGCAATGTCAGAGATCATATTATTGTTAACAGTGATACCGGCTCCTGTCGAAGTAGTTTGCAGGTTGAGGCCATAAACACCTGTGGCAGTAGTATTTTTAATATCCCTGATCACATTGTTCTGGATGGTCACGCCTCCCGTTGTACTGAAAAGCATTATTCCGGATGTGGCTAGTGCCACTGTTGCAGAGAGGTTCGAAATAGTATTATTGGCAATATTTAAGCCTGTAGCGGCAACTCCTGCAGATATAGCAATCCCTCTCGGTGAAGCTGCGGTTCCGCTGATGCCAGAGATCGTATTACCGGATATGGTTGTGTTCACTGTCGAAGTGGCAACCCATATACCGGTGAGATTAGCAGCATCCAAAGTATTGGCCATATTACCGATAGTATTATTAGAGATTGTGCCACCGTCAACGCCTTGCACATACAGGCCTATTAAGCGGATAGAATTGGTACCCGACCCGGTCAGGTCGTTTTGGGTAACCAGTAAACCGCTACCATTACCTGCTGCAACCACACCAATGGAATAACAGCCTATATAAGCCTGTCTTATACTATTGTTCTGCACCGTAATATTACTAAAATAACCGGCAGTTCCTATCGCAGCACCATCGGAAACAACTACTGCTGTTGCAGTTTGGGCGCCATTAATAATATTGGTATTCCTTAATCCAGAATTGGTTACCGGGGTCGCACCGGTAGATCCAATAACAACAACGCTCGGGCCAGTAGTGCTTGTATTGGTTATAGTAAGGTCACGACTGGTTCCCAATGTATTGGAGCCATTAATGGTTACATAGTTACCCAATATTTTTACAACTGCATTGCTTGCCAATGAGCCGCTGATCGTACTGGTCACACCGGCAGCAGGTTTAATAGTAAGTGTATTAACAGCACTTGCTGCAGGGTTTTGTAAAATCGTGAGCGGGAATGTTTCAGAAGGATATGTTGCATCTGTCAAACTGAAAGTAACCGGTCCTGTAATGCCGCAACCTGCATTATATGCTGCAACCGCATTGCTCAATGTTGTAAAATTACCTCCCACACCTACAGTATAGGTTCCGTTTAAAGAAGCACCAACTCCGTATGTATTAGGTGCTGAAGGATGGGTTGTTACTGTATTTACATCAGTTGCCACAGCCCCGGAAGGATTAGATGAAATATTGACTGGCGAAGAAATATCCTGCGCTATTATATAATAAGAAACAATATCCCCCGACGATAAACCGCCCATATCCGCAACAACTATGGTAAAATCCCAGGTCCCGCTCGTACCGGTTCCGGAAGTTAATGTTCCGGGTTGTGAAAAATAAGAACCGGAATTCTTTTTATAATAGATCCTTGGCCGTAAAGTACCGGTAGTTGGCACCCCGCTGGCATCTGTAATGGTTACACCACTTAATGTTCTGTCTGTTGTAATACAGGTTGAAGTTAAAGTTGTATAAGAAATAACGGGCGCTACCAGGTCAACAAACACACCTGCAAATTCATCGGCACCCATATCAGGTGTGGTAGCATTCCTGACATCGCCATCTATATCGCTGGCAACACCTGCGGCTGCACCCGAGGATTCCAGGGGTGTAGCAGTTGCAGCAGGTATATGAAGGTTTGTGGATGATACAAAAGGAGGGGTGGTATTAAATCCGTAAGAGGCGTTATCATTTGTAGCCGTTCCCATTGCGCTGGTAACCGCCCTCCAGTTGGTAGCCGGGGTTGTTGCGCCGGCATTAAAATTAGTTGAGGTGTAAAGATTAGCAGCGCTTCCAGTTGTAGTAACTTGTCCAATACCGCTGTAAGCAGTAGTGCCCTGGAAATAGGCATTGTTATTCATTGTAAGTGTCATGGCAGTTATAGACGGCACAAAAACACAGGTAAACACAGTATTATAAGGGGTGGTATTACCCCCTGTTAGTTTATTTGAAAAAACATTATTTCTGATGTCCATACCTGTTGAGGCAGTACTGACTATACCCAGGCAGGCAATCAGGTCCAGGCTAACTGAACCGGGTACCGTACCTGTAAAATGAACACTATTATGATATACTTTATGCCCTGAACCTGCAAGAATACGGATACCGAAAACCCCAAACGTAGTGCTGAATGCACCTGTACCTGCAACCTGGCTGTTCATACAGGTACCAACAAAGTTATTCTGGATAATATGATTGGTACCTCCGGCGATATTAATACCACGGGCAGGCCATGAACTTGCGTCGCTATTAATAACCCTCTCGATAATATTTCTTTCTACTGTTACATTGGTCAAACCTGTTGTACTTATCATTCCCACATCAATGCCATTATTCACTGCTGAAACCTGAAGGAACCCTTCCACCCTTACTGTGTTGCCTCTTACAATACCATTATTAGTACCCTGCACACTGATACCAACCGCAGTTACCTGGTCAGCAGCACCTGCAGTTGCATTACCTACGATATTATTTGAAACTATCAATCCTACAGCCACAGTAGCTGCAGCTCCATTCACAAAAATGCCTCTTTCATTTGTTTGAATGTTATTATTATCAATAAGAAGGTTAGTTACAGTTTGTCCCGACGCCATAGTAGTAGTGGCGCTTGCAAGTGCAGATGGAGCCGTGGTAGCAGCAACTGTGGATGCACCAGCAGAAGCAATAACCCCCCAGGTAACAGTTTCTGATATAACACTGGCTATATTTCTACCCGTATGGCTTCCAATCAGGTTACAATTTTTAATAATGTCGTTATCGCAATTGGTGACAAGCGTTGAGGTTGCCAATCTAATACAGGATGTAAAAGTCACGGTATTCGCTGCCGTATTGGTTATAGTAAGATTCCTGTTGGTACCACCGCTGTTTGGGTTGTCTCCATCAATGGTTACATTATCGGCACCATTTAGCTCGATAAGTCCCCTTCCCGTTGCTGTAGCCCCTGATATCGTAACACCATCCACCCTTGGGCGTAGTATAACAGATGTATAGCTTGCAGAGCCTGCGCCACTACTATTTAATACTGAAGGAGCAGTTTCTGTGGTATTTGAAGCTATTTCAATTAAAATAGCACCGGTATGTGTTCCTGCATTAATAGCATCAAAAGCGGCTTTTAATGTAGTGTAATTTGTTGGTGAGCCTCCGGTAGAAACTTCAACATTTTGTGCGTTGGTAGTTGCTGCGAACAAAATAGTAAGCAGCAGGAAGTATACTTTCTTCATAAGCTGAGTTTAGGTATGAGTTGGGTTTTTGCTCTGGTTTTTTTACGAACAATTACGGAAGGTATTGAATTTTTTGTAACAAAAAATTTTTCCTTAATAATTTTTGGCGATAATATACCTATTTAACCATAAAGAAAAATATAATATAAAAATCAATGAAGTAAAGCATGAAACAAGCCAACCAGATGGTGGGCTTGAGGTAACTAAAGGCCCAGTCAGAACCCTTTATTCTGTAAAAGTTGTATTACGTCCTCTCCAGTCTGAATGACTTCATAATCTTTTATAAATGGCATATCCCCATCAATTTTTTCATATTTCAATCGTTTTTTAAATTCTTTAAAAAATAAACAAAATGAATATCCTACAATATCACAAATGCCTTCCTTATAATATTCATTAGGATTTATTATGTACTTATCTTCTGCTTTGTAACTAATAACTTTATTTTCATCTCTATCTATATTTTCAAATTCCCATTCTAATATAATCCAGGCAATGGGAATGCTTTTGTCTCTATATGTCATAATAATTGCCTGAACTTTAGGAATGTCTTTGCTTATAAAATCAAGTCCTGTCTTAGATAATTCAGTAATGATTTCAATAGCCTTGTGGTCAATATGCCAATTAGCAACATTGAATGATTCATGGGAATATTCCATAAGCAATTGTTTTCAGTCAATATACTTCGTATATAGTACAAATGCAAATTCATCTGTCGGTGTAAAAAACATGAACCCAGTATTTATAAAATCCGTCTGACTTATTTGTCATATTAATAGAAAAAACATAAGTCCTTTTACCATCTAAAAAATATCTGTCATAAGCCCCTTTTTCATTTGTCCTTTCTTCAAAAAGTTCACAGTTTGGTATTAACTCACATTGTCTTTTTAATTCATTAAAAATATCAACGGAGTTTATATTATATCCAACAGAATACTTTTCTATGCTATCCGATTTTTCTAATGTCATATATGCATTAAATTCAGAATTTTCATTTACTCTTTTAAAGAAAATAGTTGGCGTTAACGAAGTGCCTTTATATTGATATGCTGTTTCATATTTAAACCCTTTTTTTGTCAAAAATTTGTCGGCAGCATCTATTGTTTTAACGTCTTGCAGAGTTATTATATCCTGCAATGTTTGACACTTAGAATTAATAGTAAGTACCACGCAAAGTATTATTAATATTGTATTTTTCATTTTTTTTATTTCTTTAATGGTGCTTGTCCAGTTACCTCATATTTGTATTCTTTTTTCACTGGAATAAATTTCAATAGGGATGGTGGAATTGGAGCGCCATCAGAATCCAGATATATGCTATCAGTTAATTTTTCTGATACTCCATATTGATTAGTTGGCTCTATGTTTTTGATAAATGCATATCCCAAATATGCTTCATCTCCTGGAACTAATTCTATTCTTTGTGTTTTGTAATTGTAAACCGAATCGTTGATAACACTAGTTGTCTTTACGGTAAATAAAAATGATTTGTCCGTTGATTTATTTACCAGATAAACCTTATTCTTTTCTCTCACTTCAATCTTCCCATCCAGTTTTTTTGAGCATGAGTAAAGGCAGATCATCAGTGCTGTTGCAGTCATTATTTTTGTGAGCATAAGTATAGCATTAATGCCTTACAGCCCAATAAGACAGGTAAAAAAGATTGTTTGGAGTATGTACATAAAAATAGACGTGGGACAAATAGCTATCGTTAAAGTGGTACTGCGAAGAACCATTGAACTAATAGACAATAAGCCCACGTCATTTGACGGGGCGTTATCGCTAAAATTCATCAGTTCAAATAAAGAAGATTCGCAGTTTCCTTTAACGAGGAATTAAGCTAAACGCTATGTTATGTTTTGGTTAGCATTTATGCTAACCAGATAGTAGTAATATCATTTTTAGACGGTTTTGCGTGTATTAATAATTGTTGGATATATATTTGTTTATAATAACAAACGGCAACCGCCTGTTATAGCTAATCATACACTTGGTAACCGTCTAAAGTGACCCTTTGAATTGAAAAGCTTAAATAGGTTAGGTTGCCGTTTTTAGATTTAAGGCTCCCTTAGTTGGATTATTTAGACGGTTATTATTGCGTACCCCCCGCAAAAGTAACATTATATTTTATAATTGTCAATACGTGTAAACACCTGTAAACAGGCTACTTTATATCGGGTAATAGTGGTATGGAATTAGAAGAATTAATTGCAAAATAATTGCAAATATCAAATATTTGTTGTACCTATGACTTATCTTTGCAGTATAAAAAAAGGAGGTATTTTACATGACAACAGGTAATTTGGAGAAAAATAAGGAGTATGTAAAAAAGGAATTTGCGTCTCTGTTAAACCTGTACAGAGATAAGTATATTTTGGTTTCGGATGAGGCAGTCGTTGGGTCATACGATTCGTATGAAACTGCTGCTGAAATTGGTATTAACGAATATGGAATAGATTCCGGCTTTTTAATTCAATATGTAACAGAAAAAGAACCTGTAAATTTTGTTTCAATAGCATGAGATGATAAGTAGATTCAAATTTAATGGTGTTCAGGAAGTTCAAAAAGGGACAGAGAGGATTCGAATACCTATTCATCCATCTATCGTCCTGCAAAATGGTGGCCCTATCATAAACGTAAATATTACTCACTCTCAAAAGGTATTAGCTGAATTAGCAAAGCAGGGGAAACAGCCCCAAAGTTACGCTTGTCAAGCCCTTATAGATACAGGGGCTTTTTCGTGTGTAATAAGCCCTAAAGTTGCACAGATCTTAGGGTTACTTCAAACTGGCTTTAAGAATATAAAATCTGTTCATACCGAAGAAGAGCGTCCTGTATTTCTTGGGTGTGTAGTATTTCCATGGGGAAGCGGAAAGGATGTACCATTAGTTAGTTGTGAGTTACGTGGATTTGACTGCATCATCGGTAGAGATGTAATGAGGCATTGGTATATGACTTATGACGGTGCTAGTGGAGAATTAACCATTTGTGATTAACCCCTACTTCTTTACTTTACCTTTAGAGAGGGTAGAGGAAGACTTCTTGGGTACTGGTTTAAGAACGCTAATAAGGGATTATTACCAATTGTTAAATGACTATATTAGCTTCACTAAAAATCCTATTTTTGTGCATACAAGAAAATTTATCTGATATGAAAAAAGAAAATATTTCAGACAACTTTCAGAGAATTTTTGTAGACAAAAAAGTTCCTGAAACGACGGGTTCGTCTTTGTCAAAAGCAAATGATGCTTATAATAAAATGATAAAGGACGGGATAATTAAGAAAAGAGGATATACTCTAAGGGGTATAGAAGATGCTCATCTTTACACTATGAAATACAAGTTGTATTAATTCCTACTTCTTTACTTTACCTTTCTTCTTTATTTTTTTTACCTTTAGACGTGGGCTTCTTGGCTATTGCTTTTAGGATTTGGCCAAGTGCTACAGGTTTTTTATTTGGATATTCCTTTTCTATTTGTTCATCCAGTTTTTTAGCATCTTCAAGTGTTATGTTTTCTGACTTTCCCATTATGTATAGAATTTTTGATTATAGTTAACTTTACTCATTAGCAAATTTAATCTTTCTCCTTCACCCATGTTTCGGGTATTCCATCTAAAGCACATTTCATCTAAATATTTTTGAAGGTGCTTTTTTGTTACTCTGTGATAAATGCCAGTCAATGATTTTTTAAGGTGTGTCCAAAATCCTTCTACCGGATTTGTTGAGTATCCTCCCTGACTAAGGAACTGTAATCGGTTATGTTTTATAACTTCATGATCGTACTTTCTTTTTAAACCTTTGTAACCTTTCCATTCATCTGTAACAAGTGTAGCTTTTTCAATAACGTGTTCTTTTAAAACAGGCCGGATGCTATCAATTGAAGTATCATCAATAACAAGGCATCTCATTTCGCCATTCTTTTCAAGTAAACCTATTACCGGAACCTTGTCTTTAAAACTCCTTCCCTGGCTGTTTTTTACTTTTTTGTCAATGTGCCGGTTTTTGTTCTTTCCTCCAATGAAACTTTCGTCACTCATTACGACACCACTTAACTTCCCTTCATAATCAGGTTTAACTACTTGCCTTATCTTATTAAGCATCCTGTAAGCCCTGCATTGGGTTATTTTAATGTCCTTTGCAAGTTGGTGGCTACTGATACCTTTTTTATGAGAACTGATGAAATACATAGCCATAAACCACTTAATCAACGGTAATTTGGTGTCCTCAAAAATAGTACCTGTCTTAATATTGAAAAATCGTAAACATCTGGAGCATTTCATTTTTTTGCCATCTTGAAACCTGTACACTTTATGTAGTTTATCCTTACAGTCAGGGCACTTAACTTTTCCAGCCCATGCCCATTGTTCAATATATTGCAAACAAGTTTTTTCATCTCTAAAATATAGCATCATTTCTACAAGGCTGTTAAATTCAGTAGGCGATTTAATTTTGCACATGATAAAAACTATTGAGTAACTTTAAGCTTAAAATATTAGTTATGTCTAAAGCACCAGATATTCATAGTAAACTCTCTGGGACTTCTGTGTATCACGACAACAACAAATGCACAGAAAGAAATAATATTGAAGCAAAGAATATTCAACCTGGAAGAGGAGGTAAGAAACTTTGCAATCACTGTAAGCGGCTCAATCAGGAGAGAAAATAGTTCCTGTTGATTCTGCTATACAAAAAATAATTTCATTTGTGGGAGATTCGTAGGTTTGACCTATTGGCTTTTTCCAATTCCCCCTTTTTATTATATCGGTACATTTACTATAAACCCTTCTTGCTTCCAAAACATTTAAATTATAGGCCAAACATGTTTCATAAGCAATTATTAAGTCAAATTCATTTCCTTCAAATCTTACCATAGGATCTGCATACGGGTGTCCTTTGCCTCCTTGACAGGATTCTATAGTAATGAAACCATGAAAGATTAGAATTTCTACTGCTGATCGGATACCTTTGTCAATCTCATGCCAAGGCGCTTTATCTATAATAGTTCCGAATTCTTCCGCTGTAAGGAGGCTGTTAGTTGAATATTGAGTTTCCAATATGTCTTAAAACATTACCTTTAACTACCCAAATAATTTAGGTATAAATAATATTTCAAAACCTAATTTTTTAACATTATAAATTCTATTACAGGCCAAAGATAATTAGGTGTTTAAACGCTGATCTTAATTTAAAATACAAGATTCTCTTTACAAAATCTTACTGGCATAAACATGACCTGCAAGTTGTATGTACAAAAAGATCATAATAAACACTCAAAAGAAAGGATCTTCCAGGCAAACAAAAACACCCTCTTCTTTTTCTTCTACCCGGAATGTTTTTAGATGATATCCTTCCCCGCTGACATTCCTGCCGTTTTTTAAACTGAATTTGTATTTGTGAAGGGGGCAAACCAGGTTTCCAAGCGTATCTATGTGTCCCTCAGCAAGTAATCCGCCGGCATGCGGACATTTTTGGGTACATGCAAAAAACTGGTCATTGTGTTTAGCAAGGCATATTATTTTACCATTAATATCAATTTCAGCAAGGCCGTTGGTATTAAAGTTTATTTCATCAATGTTTTCTGCTATTTTATGCCATTGATTTTCCATTGATTTGGTTTACATGCTTTAAAAAGATTGCAATTCCAGCTAAGAAAAATTCGTGTAATTAGTGTAATTCGAACTGATTAGTGCAATTAGTTCTTCAATAAAAAAATTCGGCCTTGTACGGGTATCGTATCCGGTACATTTCTCTTACTTCATTAAGTATTGTCTGGCGAAGGCTATCAAGGTTAGTTCGCTCTGTTGCTGAAATGAAAACGCAGGCACCTTTAGTTTCATTTTGCCAGCGTTGCTTCAGGTCGTTCAGTATTTCAACTTTCACAGCAGGTTCAAGCCATTTATCAAATGCCTCTTCTTCATATTTGTCCATCTTATTAAATATGGTGATCACCGGTTTGTCGCCTGCTCCCAGGTCGGCCAGGGTTTTATTCACGACGTTTAACTGCTCTTCGTATTGTGGATGGGCTATATCAACCACATGCAGCAATACATCAGCTTCACGAACTTCGTCAAGCGTGCTTTTAAAGCTTTCAACAAGGTGATGCGGTAGTTTACGGATGAACCCAACTGTATCACTGAGTAAAAAAGGTGTTTGCTCAAAAACCACTTTACGGGTGGTGGTATCCAGCGTTGCAAACCATTTATTTTATGCAACAA
>Ga0193752_1002397_pt1 | contig 14130 bp, 10 predicted proteins | sample H1c1metaG_FD_144924 | JGI IMG/M metagenome (GOLD analysis project Ga0193752, IMG submission 144924) | Soil microbial communities from a riparian zone of the East river system, Colorado, United States - H1c1 | ecosystem: Environmental > Terrestrial > Soil > Riparian zone | place: USA: East River... | reverse complement strand
AGCCGACTGCGAGAAGCCGAGCAAGAACGCGATCTCCGACAAGCCGAGGTCGGTCGACCCGACGTAGCGCAACGACAGGCTCTTCCGCAGGTCGTCGAGCAAATCTTTGAACGTCGTGCCTTCGTCCTCGAGGCGCCGGGTAAGCGTTCGGCCGCTCATATGCAGCGCGCTCGCGATCCGTACCGCGCTCGGGTTGCCGCCCTCGAGCTCCTTGAGCAACAGCTCGCGCACGCGCTGCGTAAAGCTCTGCGCGCGCGGCAGCTCGGCGACCAGCGCGTCCGCGTGCTTGCGGATCAGCGCGTGTAGCTTGTCGTCGGCGCTCGGCAAGGGACGATCGAGCAGCTCGGCCGCGAACGAGAAGCCGTTGTGCGGCATGCCGAACAGCACCTTGTTGTCGCCGAAGATGTTCTTGTACTCGGAGAGATCGTCGGGCTGCGCGTGCTCGAACCACACGTCGACCGGCTCGGCTGCGAGCTCGTCGCTCATGAGCAAGCGGGTCGCCCAGAAGAACGCGGCCGATTGAAAGTCCGCGCTCGACCGAGGCAGCACGATGGTGCTCTCGAAGCGGATGATCGCTCGTCCGTCGCTCACTTCGTGGGCGAAGCGCATCGCGTCGTTGACCAGCGCGAGATAGCGGCCGATCACCTCGGTGGCCGCGCCGAGCGTCGGCGCCGATCGGGCCACGTACTCGAGAACGCCGTAGTCGCCACGCTCCACTTCGGCGGCGGCTTTCAATCCGATATTGGCGTCGCCCGTAATCTCTATGCCGCCGCGCATCAATTCGAGCGCGACCGCGATCGGCATGCGGTCGTCCGGGTCCATTGCCCACAGCGGATCGATCAGCTCCTTGGGGAACCTCGGATCCTTGCCGATGACTTTCAGGAACGGCCGGATAAGCCGCATCGAGTAACAGGGCTGGGATTCAGCGCCCGCGGGAGTCGCCACAGGCGGAATTTGCCCTCAATTCGTCAGCTTCCGCAACGCAGAACGACCGCGCTGCGGGGCGATCCTCACCGCGAAGGCGGCCACGTCCAAGCCCAGTGACGGGAGCAACCGCTTGCTTCACCCGCGGCACTTATCCGGAAGGTGCAGAAGAACTGCTAGTCCGCGTGGCCTACGTCCCTCCGAGGTGATACCGAAGACGGGTAAGGGTGAGACCACCTGCGGTGTCGGGTGGCCGGGTTTCGATGAGCCAAAGAAGCCAACAGGTGCTCCTCAGAGCGGCTGCATGGGTCCTCTGTGCGCTGTGCGCGAGCTGCGACGCGATCGATTCGGCGCGGCTTACGCCGTTCCCGATCTCGACTGGGGATTCGGGCAGCGCGCCGGACGACGCAGGCTTCGACGCCGGTCCCTATCGGCCCGATGCCGGCCCGCCGCCCGACCAGCGCGACTGCAACGGCATCGACCTGCTCGACGTGTGCACGCGCGAAAATGCGGTCACGGCCTGCGTGGACGGCATCTGCCGGCTGGTCCAGTGCGTCGAGGGCTTCGTCGACTGCGACGGTCACACCGACAACGGCTGCGAGGCCACGCTGAGCTCGACCGAGCACTGCGGCTTCTGCAATGCCCCGTGCCTGCTCGCGAACGCCGTCACGCGCTGCAGCCAGGGCACGTGCGAGCTGGAGGAGTGCCTGCCGTTGTTCGGCGACTGCGACCAGAGTCCGAGCAACGGTTGCGAGACCAGCCTGTCCACCCTGCAGAGCTGCGGCGGCTGCGGCTCGGCGTGCGACACCATCGACAACGGTGCGCCGGAGTGTCTCGAAGGCGGCTGCGGGGTCGGCGCGTGCATCGGCGCCTTCGGAGACTGCGACGAAAAGGCCGAGAACGGCTGCGAGCAGCCGCTGGTCGGCGACGACCACTGCGGCGGCTGCAACAAGACCTGCGAGCCCGCGAACGCCACCGGCATTTGCGACAGCGGCTCGTGCATCGTCGACGACTGCGAGGACGACCACTACAACTGCAACGGCCTGCCGGCTGACGGCTGCGAGGCGACGCTCGACAGCCCGGACAACTGCGGCAAGTGCGGCGTGAAATGCGCGCTGCCCCACGCCGAAGCGCTCGCCTGCACCGCCGGCGCGGCCCCGTCGTGCACGGTCGATCACGGCTGCCCCGCGGGCGCGACCGGCTGCGAGGAAGGCGCGCTCGAGAACGGCTGCGAGGACGGCTTCGCCGATTGCAACGACGTCGCATCGGATGGCTGCGAAGCGCGCCTCGATACGCTGGTGAACTGCGGCGCGTGCGCGCAGGCGTGCGCGATCGACAACGCGATCACGAGCTGCGACGACGGCGTGTGCGAGCAAACCGGCTGCGAGCCCGGGTACGGCCAGTGCACAACTGGCGGCCCTTGCGTGTCGCTGGCTAACGACGAAGACAACTGCGGCGAGTGCGGCACCGAGTGCGCGACCGGTGAGAACTGTTACGGCGGCGAGTGCACGGACACCACCTGCACCGCGGATCGCGCCGACTGCGACAGCAACGGCACGTGCGAAACCGTGCTGACCTCGACCAGCGCGTGCGGCTTGTGCGGCCTCAGCTGCGGCCCGTTCGACGACGCGACCGCGGCCTGCACGGACGGCCGCTGCACGATCGGCCAGTGCGACGAAGGCTTCCGGGACTGCGACGGCGCGACCCACAACGGCTGCGAGATCAACGAGCACACGCTCGACACGTGCGGCTCATGCACGATGGGCTGCACCATTCCCGGTGCGACCGAGAGCTGCTCGAGCGGCATGTGTACGTTCGTCGGCTGCGAGCCCGGCCGCGCCAATTGCAACGAAAGCGGCGCCAATCTCACCGACGGCTGCGAGACCAACATCACCCTGCCGCAGGACTGCGGCGCGTGCGGTCGCTCGTGCAAAGACCTGCCAAACGTGCTGAGCGGCGGCTGCGCCGAGATGCGCTGCCAGATCATCTGCAAGACCGGCTTTGCCGATTGTGATCAGAACCCGAACAACGGCTGCGAAGCCGAGCTCGACACCGCCGGCAGCTGCGGCGGGTGCGGCGTCGATTGCACCGATCTGCCGAACGTCGTGAGCGCCAGCTGCGGCGACAAGGGCTGCGAGGATCTGGTCTGCGCGCCGGGCTTTTCGGACTGCGACGGCCTAACCAGCAACGGCTGCGAGCGCTCGATCCGGACGCTCACCGACTGCGGCAGCTGCAACACGCCGTGCGCGCCGGCTCACGCCGTCGCCAGCTGCAGCACGGGCATGTGCACGATCACGACCTGCTCGCAGGGCTTCGAGAACTGCGACATGCAGACGCCGAACGGCTGCGAAGCCTCGCTCGGCGACCCCGAGACCTGCGGCTCGTGCGACGAGTCCTGCACGCCCGGCTGGGCGTGCACCAGCGGCCAATGCAAGTGCACGAGCAACGCGCAGTGCGACGACGGCGAAGAGTGCTGCAACGGCGAGTGCATCACCACCAGCGGCGTCTGCTCGTGGTGGCCCTGCCCGATCGCCAGCACCAACCGCCCGACCGTCAACTGCGACGCCTGCAACAGCGACTGCCGGTTCGTCGGAGCGCAATGGTGCTGCGCGCTTTGACGGCCATCAACGCAGCAGATTATGCGCGCGCGGGGACTGTGGTCGCAGGCTTGTTGAAGAACTTGCGGTCGATCCACTCCACCGCGGGCGTCGCGATGTAGATCGTGGAGTAGGTGCCGGACAGGAAGCCGACGGCCAAGGCGAAGGCGATGTCCTGGACGATCGGGGTGCCCCAGATGAAGAAGCCCAAGATCGAGAGCATCGTCACGCTCGAGGTGATGATCGTACGAGAGAGCGTCTGCGTAAGGCTCTCGTTGATCACCTGAGACAGCTTGGCGTCGCGGGCGCGCGCGAGGTTCTCGCGGATGCGGTCGAAGATGACGATCGTGTCGTTGATCGAGTAACCGATGATGGTCAGGATCGCGGCGATCGTGCCGAGCGTGAGCTCCTTCTGCACGAGCACGTACGCGCCGAGCACGATCAATGCGTCGTGGAACAAGGCGAGGATGCCGCCGGGCGCGAAGCGCAGATCGAAGCGGAACGCGACGTAGACCATGATCAACGCCATCGAATAGAGCATCGACTTGATCGCGGCGTCGCGGAGCTGCTCGCCCGCCTTCGGGCCGACCCACTCGACGCGCAGCGCGCCATCGGGGCCGCGCTCGCCGAGCTTGTCTTCGAGGCCCGCGACGAGCACGTCGCCGGCGCCGGTCAGCTGCACCTGGTAGCGCGACTCTTCGGGCCGGCCCATCACCTCGACCGAGCGGACCTTCACGCCGGTCGTCTCGAGCGCGGCGGTAATCGCCTCGGGCGTCGCCGCTTGCGACAGCGAAAGCACGAGCCGGTTCGCGCCGCCGGTCAGCTTCACGTCGGTGACCTTGGCGCCTTCGATGCCGCCGGCCAGCTTCGCGCGGATCGACGCGGTCTGCTTGTCGGCTTGCGCGGCGTCTTCCTTCACGCGCAGCACGTAGCGGTTCTTCACGCCTTGCACCGCGACGATCTCGGGGCTGTCGTGGCCCAGCTCGATCACCGCCTGACGCAGCTCGGCTGCGGACACGTCGCCGCGCAGCTGCAGCTCGACCTCGGTGCCGCCCGCGAAGTCCACGCCCAAGTTCGGGCCCGGGTAGAAGAGTGAGATCAGCGTCGCGCCAATAAGCACACTCGAGAGCACGAGCGCCTTGGTGCGGTACTGAAGGAAGTCGATCGTGCGGGTGGCCTTAAAGAATTCCACGGTAGTCGCTTGAGCGCGTGAGCAACGAACGAGGCGTCCACCTGGACGCTGGCGACGCGCGGCCCCCACGCGCAAAACGGGCCGATATGCCGCCGGGCGGCCTCCGTAGCCCATTCCAAGGCTGGGCGTCAATCCGAGGGGGCGACGGGACGAAATACGACAAAAATGCGAGCACCCGCATGGGGACGTCGAGTGCAACCCAACGGGGGCTTGTGCTAGAGAGCCGCCCCAACAGTCGGGCCGCAGGTGACGAGGCTTAGTCAGCCCCGGCCGCGGCACCGGACGGTTTGCTTCCGCACGGACTGAATTGAGGAGAAGGCCATGGGCCACGAGGTTTCTTCCGACCTGATCGCGAACCTTTTCGTGTTCGTGCTCTCCAGCTTCCTGGGCATGGAGCTCATTAAAGGCGTCTCACGCCTGCTCCACACGCCTTTGATGTCGCTGACCAACGCGATCGCGTCGATCGCGGTCGTCGGCGCGATCCTCGTGACCGGTCACCAGCACGACACGTTCACGAGCGTGCTCGGCGCGGTCGCCGTCGCCTGCTCGATGGTCAACGCCGTCGGCGGCTTCCTGATCACCGAGCGCATCCTGAAGATGTTCAAGAAGTAAGCGGCGGAAAAGGCACCATGAGCACTCCAGTCAATCTCGCTTATCTCGTCTCCGCCGCCCTGTTCGTCCTCGCGCTCAAGTGGATGAGCCAGGTCAAGACCGCCCGTAAGGGCAACTGGGCCGGCACCGGCGCGATGGTCATCGCGGTCCTCGCCACGCTGGTCGCGGGCGCGCCCGAGTTCACCACGCAGGGCTACGTTTGGATCGCCGTCGCGATCGTGATCGGCGCCGCCGCAGGCGCACCGATGGCGTTGATCATGCCGATGACCGCGGTGCCGCAGCGAACCGCGCTGTCGCACGCGTTCGGCGGCCTCGCGGTCGGCCTCGTCGGTATCGCCAAGTACTTCACGTACAACGGCAAGATGTCGGGGATGGTGGCCGGCGCGCTCGGCGCCGAGATCCTGCTCGGCTTGATCACGTTCACGGGCAGCGCGCTCGCCTTTGGCAAGCTGCAAGAGATCATCTCGACGCGCCCGATCGTGTACCCCGGCCGGATCTTCGTCAGCATCGGCACGCTGATCATTGCCGTGTGCAGCGCGATCGCGATGGGGTTCATGCCCGACTCGCCAGCCGTGTTCTATACGCTGGTCATCAGCTCCCTGATGTTCGGCGTGTTCCTGATCATCCCGATCGGTGGCGCGGACATGCCGACCGTGATCGCGATCCTCAACTCGTACGGCGGCTTGTCGGCATGCGCGATGGGCTTCGTGCTCGACAATAAGCTGCTGATCGTGGCCGGCGCGCTCGATGGCACCTCGGGCCTGATCCTCGCGATCCTGATGTGCAAGGCGATGAACCGCTCGTTCACGAACGTGCTGTTCGGCGCATCTGCTTACCGTGCCGCGGGCGCCGGGGCCGGCGCGGCGCCGAACGGTAAGCAGATCGTGGGCTGGTCGGTCGAGGACGCGAAAGAGCTGCTGACGGACACGCGCTTGGTCATCATCGTACCGGGCTACGGCCTGGCGGTGTCGCAGGCGCAGCACGCGGTGAAGGAGCTCGCGGCCGTGCTCAAGGAGCAAGGCACCGAGGTGATCTTCGCGATCCACCCGGTCGCCGGCCGGATGCCCGGCCACATGAACGTCGTGCTCGCGGAGGCCGACATCCCCTACGACCAGCTGTGGGAGATGGACAGCGTGAACCCGCGCTTCGCGGAGGCCGACGTCGCGATCGTGCTCGGCGCGAACGACGTCACGAACCCAGCCGCGCGCACGAACAAAGCGTCGCCGATCTACGGCATGCCGATCCTCGACGTCGACAAGGCGCGCCGAGTCATCTTCGTGAAGCGCTCGATGAACACCGGCTTCGCCGGCGTCGACAACGAGCTCTTCTACCTAGACAAGACCGTGCTCGTCTTCGGCGACGCCAAGAAGGTCGTCACCGGCCTCGTCGCCGGCTTCAAAGACTCCGGTCACTGACCCGAGCTGCGCATTAGGGGACGGTTCTCGAAAACTCGGTTCTTGGACTCAACGCTGAGACCAATAACCTAGTTTCCGAGAACCGTCCCCTATTTCAAAAACGAGTGGACCGCTCAGCCTGGGGGGGGTGGCCGAGCGGTCCGGAGGAAAAACTTCTGCGCGGTGACTGCTGACTAGCGCGCTGATGCGGGAACCGCGGTGATGCCGCTTTGTTCCAGGGCGGTGCGGAGCTTGTGGCGGCCTCTGTGCAGCAGCACGCGGAGGTGGCCGCGCTCGACGCCGAGGGTGTCAGCGGCGGCGTCGCGGTCCATGCCCTGCACGTCGCACAGCTCGATCGCACGCCGCTGAAGCTCCGGGAGGGCGTCCAGCTCGCGCCGAACGTGCTCGAGCGCACGCTCGCGATCGAGGTGATTGTCGCGATCTTGGTCCGGCGCCACCGGGTCGGCCGAATCGTCGAGCGGCCGTTCACGCGCCGTGCGGCGGAAGTGGTCGACCAGCTTGTGCTTCAAAATGCCGACCATCCAACTGCGAAGGCTGGCGCGGCCATCATACGTGTGCAGGTGCTTGGCCGTGGCGGCCCAAGTCTCCTGGACAAGGTCGGCAGCAAGGTCGTCGTCGCGCACCGCGCGACGTGCGTAGCCCATCAAGACAGGCTGCACATGATCGAAGGTTTGGGCATCTAGGGTGATGGCCATGATGCCGGCCGCTTGAGCAGCTTCCGTGCCGCACACGGGTGAGCACGCCCCACAGCGAAAAACGCCACATCTCTCAACAGGAACGGCGCGGATTCCGCGCCACGGGACGATATCCGCGCGGCCTTGCGCGGGTCCGTGTCGAGCGGCTGTGGATTGAGCCGTCGGGCACCGGGGCGAGGTCACCCGGGGCGTCGGATTTGCCGCGGCAGCCCTGCACGCGGATGCGGCGAGGACGGCCCGCTGCGAGTACCATGCGCGCGATGTTCCCGGCCGCTCGCCTGCTCGCAGCTTGGGTCGCCGTGACCCTGGTCACCGTATCAACGGTCGCGCGTGCCCAGTCGGCCGCGCCGCCGCCCGCTGACCTCCGGCTGACGGCCGCTGAAAGCTCCCAGGAGCGGCAGCTCCAGCTGCGCCTCGACGAGGTCAACGGCGAGCGCGCGAGCGTCGGCACGACCCTGCCGTGGGCGGTGATCGCGGTCGGCATTGCGGCCGCGGTGATCGGCACGACCGTCGCGGTGGCGCGGGTCGAGGGCTGCGAGCAGGAGTCGTGCACGAGCCCGATCTGGCCGGCCTGGCTCGTGGTCGGCGGCATCACCGTCTCCGCAGGCGGCGTCGTCTGGCTCAGGCTCGTCAGCGAGGACATCGCCGCGATCGAGACGCGCCGCTATCACCTGCAGCAGCAGATTGATGCCTACGAGGTCATGCGCGAAGCCCGGGGGCAGCGCGCGCTTCTCCACGTTCGGGCGACTTTCTAGGATCCGCTCGAGCTCACATCACGCCGCCCGGCATCGGCGGCTTGGGCGGGACGACGAACCACACGGCGCGGTCGTCGAGCACGGTGATGTCGTCGCCGTACACGTCGATGCGCGCGCGGAAGAGCTGAGGCTCGCGCGTCGGCATCACCGTGTTGTTGGGCTTCGGCACGACGTCGAAGCACACGCGCACGCCGCCGCTCACGTCGACGAACGTGTCGTCCGCGCCGTCGCTGCCCAGGCGGTCTTCGACCGGCAGGCCGGGCACGCACATCGTCATCGCGTTCGGTGCGGTGTTCGGTGTAACGCGATCCAGGAACGCGGCCACGGCATCCACGTCGCCGGGGTTACCGTCCTCGTTGACCGGCCGGGCGTCGATGTCGAGGCTCACCGAGCCGGCGAGCGCCTGCACCGCGTCGACGATCGAGTTGCCGAGCCCGCCGCCGCTGAAGTCCACGTTGAACAGCAGCGGGCACTCGCCGTTCGCGTTCGGCGGCTGCTGTGCGCCGGCGAGGCCGGTGAGGCATTGGCCGGTGTCGCCGAACGCTTCCGGCGGCACCACGGCGCCCGTGGTCTCCACGATCTCGAGGTGATCGGTGAGCGCAAACGAGCTCTGCCCGACGTTCACCATGATCACGCGCGCGCTGATCGCCTCGAGCGCGGTGTACGCGTCTTCGCGCGACGCCGCGTCCGGCACGAACGCGCCGTACGTCGAGGCCGAGTGATTCTCGGCGTCGGAGATTTGGATCACGATTGGGAATGCGCCGTCGCGGAACATCATGTCGAACGCGGGGATGCTGCCCGCAGGCAACCCGAACATCGAGTCCGCCGGCCACATCAGGCCCTCGCCCGTGGCGATCTGAAAGAGCGCCTCGATGCCCGACTCGGGCCCGTCGCCGCCGGAGCCGAGCAAGATTTCATTGAGCGCGCTCTGGGCGGCGGCCACGTCGGTCGTGACCGGCGAGCCGAGCTCGAACGGTAGATCGCCGAGGCTGCCGAACGAGCCGGTCGGCACGTCCTCGTAGTTCGAGATCGCGAAGCCGAGATCGGGGATCTTCGCGCTCAGCTCGGGCACGATCTGCGCGCTGAGCGCGGCCTTGAGGTTGTCGACCGCGCCGCCCATCGAGCCCGTGGTGTCCATCGAGAACACGACGTCGGCGCGCTGGATGTTGGTCGCGAAGTCGAGCGTCGCGGTCTCCGGCGTCGGATCCTTCTGATAGGGCACCACGAACACGAAGTTGCCGTCGGCCTGCGGGTTCTTGGCTGCGTCGCTCGGATCGGTCATCGCGGCTTGCTCGACCAGGTCGTCGGCGCCATCGCCGTCGCTGTCGATCAAGATCGGCGAGCTCTCGCCGGCGTCGACCGCACCGTTGCCGTTTTCGTCCTCGGCGCCGTCGGCGAGGCCATCCCCATCGCTGTCGGCGTCGAGATAGTCCGGCATGTGATCGGCGTCGGTATCGCGCGGCGATGTGACGTCGCCGCCGAGCTCGTGCACATCGGGCACGCGATCGCCGTCGGTGTCGTCGTCCAAGTAGTCGATGGTGCCGTCGCCATCGAGATCGTCGAGCCCGCTCGGTGAGTCACGCACGCCGTCGTTGTCGCTGTCGATGTCGCGCAGGTCGGGGATGCCGTCGCCGTCGCTGTCGCGGAGCGTCGGCGGATTGGGGCCGACCTCATCGACGTCAGCGATGTGGTCGCCGTCATCGTCGGCATCGCGCGAGTCGGGGATGCCGTCGGCATCGGTATCGGTGCCGAGCGGATCGGGCGCATCAGGGACACCATCGCCGTCGCTGTCGAGATCGAGGTAGTCGGGCGTGTTGTCGCGATCGCTGTCGGCCGGCGCCGTGCACATCGGCGAGACGCGCTCGAGATCATCCGTCACGCCGTCGCCATCGCTGTCCGTGTCTCTGCGATTGGGCATGCCGTCGCCGTCGGCGTCTTGCTCGCCTTCGAGAGCGTCGTCGATGCCGTCCAGGTCGACGTCGGCACAACCGACCGTCGGCGGATCCTGAGTGAACCCGCCTTCCATGCGGCCGGATTCATCCCCGTTGCACGCGACGAGCATCGCGAGCATCACGAGCAAGACTGCGTAATGCACTGACCACCCCGTATTTCGAACAACGTCCAGCAGCAGTGCCTACACGTCGGGCGGTTGTCGCGCAAGGCGGGGAAACCAGCGACGACGCAACGCTCGCATCGTGACGGCGAGCACCGCCACAAATGGCGTTCCTGACTAGCTATTCAGCTCAAGCCGGGAGCTTCGTGACCAGCTTCTTGCACGTACTCGGCGTAGCCACCGGGGTAAACGCGGGGGCCTTCTCCGGTCAGCTCGAGCACGCGCGTCGTGAGCGCCCGCAGGAATTGCCGGTCGTGCGAGACGAGCAGCATCGTGCCCTCGAAATTCGCGAGTGCCTTCATGAGCATCTCTTTGGTCGCGAGGTCGAGGTGGTTGGTCGGCTCGTCGAGCACCAGGAAGTTCGGCGGGTCGAACAGCATCTTCGCGAGCACGACGCGCGCCTTCTCACCGCCCGAGAGCACGCGGCACGGCTTCTCCTGGTCGTCACCCGAGAAACCGAACGCGCCTGCCAGTGCGCGCAACGCGCCAAGCGAAGCGAGCGGGAAGGCATCTTGTAGCGTGTCGATCACAGTGCGGTCGGGATCGAGCAGCTCCATCGTGTGCTGCGCGAAGTAGCCCAGCTTTACGCTCGCGCCCATCTTCACCTCGCCGGTGTCCGGCTCGGTGTCGCCGACCACGAGCTTGAGCAGCGTCGACTTGCCGGCGCCGTTGATGCCCATCACGCACCAGCGCTCCTTGCGGCGCAGGTGCAGGTCCAGCTTCTGGTGGATGACGCGCGCGCCGTACGTCTTCGACACGGCTTCGATGCGCACCACGTCATCGCCGGAGCGCGGCGGTTGCCGGAAGTCGAACTCGACGACCTTGCGTGTCTTGGGCGGCTCGACGCGCTCGATCTTGTCGAGCTTCTTCACGCGTGACTGCACCTGCGCGGCATGGCTGGCGCGCGCCTTGAACTTGGCGATGAACGCCTCTTCCTTGGCCAGCATCGCTTGCTGGCGCGCGAACTGCGCTTCTTGTTGAGCGGCGGCGATCGCGCGCTGCTGCTCGTAGAAGTCGTAGTTGCCGCCGTACGTGATCAGCTCGCCGGCGTCGATCTCCACGATCTTCGAGACCAAGCGGTTCATCAGCTCGCGATCGTGCGAGGTGATGATCAGCGCGCCTTCGAACTCGCGCAGGAACTTCTCGAGCCAGAGGATCGACTCGAGGTCCAAGTGGTTGGTCGGCTCGTCGAGCAGGAGCAAGTCGGGCTTCATGAGCAGGATGCGCGCGAGCGCGACGCGCATCTTCCAACCGCCGGACAGCTTACCGACGTCGTCGTCGACCACCTCGGCGCGAAAGCCCAGGCCGGCGAGGATCTCGCGACCGCGCGCCTCGAGCTCATAGCCGCCGAGCTCCTCGAAGCGCGCCTGCACGTGGCCGAAGCGATCGACCAGCGTATCGAGCTCGTCGGCGCGGTCCGGGTCGGCCATCGCCAGCTCGAGCTGCTTGAGCTCCGCGCCCGCGTCCGACACCGCGCCTGCGCCGGCCAGCGTCTCCTCCAGCACGCTGCGCCCGGCCATCTCGCCGGTGCTCTGGCTGAAGTAGCCGACGGTGATGTTCTTATCGAGCGAGACCTGCCCGCCGTCGGGCTGCTCCTCTTTGACGATCAGGCGAAAGATCGTCGACTTGCCGGCGCCGTTCGGCCCGACGAGGCCGACCTTCTCCCCGCGAAACGCGCCCATCGACGCTTCGAGAAACAAGATCTGGGAACCGTGCTGCTTGGACACTGCGTCGAGGCGAATCATGCGGGCTGCTCTAGTGAAGGTGAGTCGGGATTGGAAGCGGGGGCGGCCGAGGTCGCCGCGGGACGTTGATTATCTACGACGGGGCCCAGCTTGCTGCGATCGCGGGCGCACACCCATTCGAGGAAGCGCATCACCGCCCAGACCACGTGCTGGGTGCGCCTCGAGTGCAAGATCTCGAACGCGTGATGCGCCCCGGGCAGCTCCGCGTACACGACCGGCTCGCGGCTTTGCTCGCGCATCATCCGCGCGAAGGCTCGCGCGTCATCGACCGATACGATCGTGTCCGCGGTGCCCTGGATGACGAAGAACGGCGGCGCGGTGTCGCTGATGTGCGTCATCGGCGACGCGTCGAGGAACGCTTCGTGCGCTTGGTCGAACCGCTTCTTGAGCACCCAGCCGGCGATCAAGCGTTGCATCGTCTGGTTGCGCTGGTGCTTATGGCGGTCGGTGAAGTCGTAGACGCCGTAGAACGGCACGCAACCGCGCACGCTGGTGTCGACCGCCTCGAAGCCCGGCTGGTAGCGCGGGTCGTTCGCGGTCAGCGCGACCATCGCCGCGAGGTGCCCGCCGGCCGAGCCGCCGGTCACCAGCACGTAGTCGGGGTCGCCGCCGTACTGGGCGATGTTCTGACGAATCCAGGCCAGCGCGAGCTTCGCGTCGAGCAGGTGCTCGGGCCAGGTCGCGCGCGGGCTCAGCCGGTAGTTGATCGACACGCACACGAAGCCGCGCGCCGCGAGCTGAAGCAGCATCGGCAACGCCTGCTGGCGCTTGTGCCCTGTGAACCAGCCGCCGCCGTGGATCTGCAACACCACCGCGGCGCGCTCCGGCTGCTCCACCGGTGCATAGACATCGAGCAGATGAAAGCGCCCTGCTCCTTCCGCATAGCGCAGGTTCAGGTGCTGGCGCACGCCCGGGAACACGCGCAGAAACGGCAGGACCGCAAACAGCCACTTGGGCGCCGCGCTGTCCGGCTGAAGGCCCGTTTCGTAGCCCTCGCCGAGCCCTTCCCGCAGCGCCTTATCCAGCAGCTCACGCGCACTCCGCGCCGGCCCGACGAAGCCGAACAGCCCCGCCGCCGCGGCCGCCATGACCGCGGCGCCGGCCAGCCCCGGCGCGCCATGCACCGCGCCGCTGTACGCGAAGCCCGCCGCGAGCACCGCGTACAGCGCCAGGACGTGCAGCGGCAGCTCGCTGACGATCCAAGCCAGGATGAAGCTTGGGATGAGCAGCTCGCGGCGATCGCGCACCGGCCGATAGCCGTTGAGCGTCAGGGCGAGGCACGCAGAGGCAGCGATCAGAAACGTCACGGGCGCGGACACGGCGGGGCGCAGCATACCCGCGCGCGAACGCCCGCGCACGCCGGCCAAGCCGTACTCTTTCACACAAAATCGCGGGGAAACGGGTCGCTAGGCTTGTGGCAAGGCGAGCTTCCGCATGCGCGCCTCGAGGTTCCCGATGTACGCCACGATCGCATCGCGCGGCACCTCGCCCGGGAGTCGTTGCGGTACGCGAAACGTGGAGAGCAGCCACGCGATCGTCGCTGGGGTCGCGCCCGCATCTTTGCGCAACGCACCGTCGAGATGGTCCTCGATGCGGTACCCCGCCTGCTCCAGGCAGTAGAGGTCCACCACGTCGCGAATCTCGGAGCGCGACGCAAGAGTCGTGATCTTGTTCGCGACTATCTCTTCGACTGAGTCCATCGCCACACCGTCGCGGATGGGCTTCTCCATAAGTTGCACGCCGCGGTCGCGAACGAAGTCGACGCGCGTGCTCTCGTCGCCACGCGAGAACAGATAGCGCCGGTGGTCAGGGGACGTCTGAAGAGATTCCAGCAGTGCACCGACTACGGCGCCGAGCGCACGCGCCAAGCCGTCGGCATCCGCCATCGCCGCATCATCGGTCGTAAAGAGGTCGAGATCATCCGTTGTGCGATGCCCGAGCAAGCCGACGAGCACTCCGCCTCCCGTGAGAAAGAATCCACGGTTGCGCTGGGCGAGCGCGCGCACGATGTCCCGCTGCAGAGCGCTTAGACGGTCGTTTGGCATCGCTCCGCCTAGGTTAGGGATCCGTCGCGATGCCAGC
>Ga0193752_1002396_pt1 | contig 14134 bp, 10 predicted proteins | sample H1c1metaG_FD_144924 | JGI IMG/M metagenome (GOLD analysis project Ga0193752, IMG submission 144924) | Soil microbial communities from a riparian zone of the East river system, Colorado, United States - H1c1 | ecosystem: Environmental > Terrestrial > Soil > Riparian zone | place: USA: East River... | reverse complement strand
AGGCGATAGTTTCGACGCGGCGGTGGCGTATTCGCGTGAGCTTGAACAAGAACACGGTTTTACATACGTTCACGCGTTCGACGATCCGCTGATCGTCGCAGGGCAAGGTTCGATAGGGTGTGAGATCGTTGAAGATCTGCCAGCAGTTACCGTTATAGTCGTGCCGATCGGCGGCGGCGGGATCGCGGCCGGTGTTGCTATTGCGGCTAAATCGCTGCTGCCGAATGTAAAGGTTTTTGGTGTTCAGGCAGCCCACGTCGCGGCAGTAAACAAATCACTTGTTGCAGGTGAACCGCTCGAAGCGACCGCACGGCCAACGATCGCTGACGGCATCGCGGTAAAGCGTCCCGGTCATATCACGCTGCCGCTAATTAAGGTGTACATTGACGCTGTAGTCGAGGTTTCCGAAGAAGAGATCGCCGCCGGAATCTATCATTGTGTGCAAAATGCCCACATCGTCGCCGAAGGAGCCGGTGCGGCCGGAGTAGCCGCATTGCTTGCTAAAAAGATCCCGGTGAATGAAAACGATGTCGTCTGCGCGATACTCGCGGGCGGAAATATAGACGGCAATCTGCTCTCACGCGTGATCGAGCAGGTATTGGTAAGGAACGGCCGCTACGTCGTTATAAAGCTGCTTGTACTGGATCGTCCCGGTTCGCTGGCACGTATGCTCGACCACGTCGCGGAAACCGGCGGAAACGTGATCGAGGTAAATCATCAGCGGGCAATATGGCTTGCTCCGTTAGGTTTTACAGGTATCGAACTCATCCTCGAGGTCCGCGACGAGAAACACGCCGCCGAGGTTTACAAACACCTCGAAGACCAGGGCTACCACGTAGAACGCGAAGGCCAAGGCAATTGGGAAGAGTAAGCGTGCGGGCTTTAGTCCGTTGCTTACTGCAACGCAGTAAAATTCAATTCGCTCAAATTATCCGTCGCATTTACCGCAACCGTCGGTGTTGCGAATGTGTATCTTTTCGCACTAACGCCAATGAAATACGTCTCACCCGCGACAATGCCGTCGAAGCGATAATATCCAAATGTTCCCGTAACGACGGTTCGCGGAGAGCCTAAATTGCCGCCCGAAACCGTCACTACCACATTCCTGATCGCCTGACCGTTCGCCGACGATATTCTGCCGCTAATTGATACCAGGGCGGCAGTTGGTGCCTGCACTTCAAACGCCCCGATGTCTGCTCCATCACTTGCGTCAGGTATCGACGAGAAATTATAGATCCTCGGGAAGCCGCGTGCGTCAAACAACGCTCCGAACGAATTTCCTTTATCAATAGCAGGACTTAATGCCGAAACCATCAAGGCGTGTGTCATCACCGGCCCGCCATTATTCGCTAGCGGTTTAAGCATCGGATCGAGCGGAATTCCGGCCCCAGCTGCGTTGAATGGGGGAGAGACCGGCCCGACCTGATCGGTCGGATGGGTAAAGCCTGTCGCCTCGCTGACATCGCCGATAATGTTGTAGCCGTTGGAAAAGAATGCGCCGATCACGTCAGGGTGAATATCCGTGGTTGTGTTACCGGCTATGATCGAATTTTGAACAGTGACCGTGTAACCGCTCACGTTTGCCACACCACCTGTGCTGAATCCGCCTGTGCTGTGATTATTAGTGATCGTGGAACCGCTGATGTTGATGGTTGATGGCAAGTCAGCTCCAAAATTATAGACCGCCGAACCATAACCCAGAACATTCGTCGTGTTTCCTGAGATCGTCGTATTGGTAATATTAACGGTGCCGCGAAAATTGACTATCGCAGAGCCTGTATTCCCGCCGCTCGCGTTGTTCACCGTATTTCCGGAAATCAGCGAGTCAAGGATGGTCGTAGTTCCGTAAAGATTTACGATACCCGCTCCTTCCCCAGAAGCTACAACGCAGTCGGTCACCCACACATTGTTTAATATTACGTTCGAGGAATCTATGTACATCGCTCCGCCCGCACTGCTAGAGACATTGCCGCCGGTCATCTTTAATCCGCTGATCTCGACGGCGCTTGCACCCGGAATATAGAAAAGCCGACTGTCGAATGTGGTCGGGCCAACGTTGTCGATCGTGAGGACATTCGCTCCGGGGCCGACAATATTCATTGGTGACGAGATGATGTAGTTCAGTTGGATCTGAATGTTCGTAATGCCCGGCGCGAAAGTTATCGTTTCCGTTCCAGCCAGAGCGTTCGCTTCGCCGATGGCCGCCCGCAGGGTGCAGACGCCGCCCGCGGTCGCACACGTTCCGTCGCCGGGAAGGTCATCAACCGCATCGCCGTTATCATTAACTATAAAACCGGAATTGTCGTCGTTGGTTATCGTGCCGATAGCCTGATTGTCGGAGATCGCGGCATTAACCGGATTAGTCAGATTGATGACGAATGTCTCGTCCGGTTCGACGTTTGTGTCGCCGTTTACCGTGACGCTAATGGTCTTGCTGGTTTCTGCGGCGGTGAAATTTACGGTTCCGGATGTGGGTCCATAATCATTGTCCGCATCGGTCGCCGTACCGTCAGCCGTTGCAAAATCAAACGAGCTGCCATCGACCGACGTGCCGGTCTTGGTAACGGTAAAGACAAACGTGCTCTGTCCGCTGTTCCCTTCTACTATCGAGACATCGCCGATCGACAATGATGGCGGAGCCGGATCGTCATTAATGATATCTGCCCGGCCGGTTCCGTCTGTAAACGTCGCGTTCGAAGGACTGCCGCATTGCACCTGGAAAAATTCATCCGGTTCGAAGACCGTATCGCCGACCACCTGAAACGTAACCGAAACAGTCGTATCACCCGCTGGTATCTGGCGAGGACCGCCGTTGTTCAGAAAGTCGCTGGGTATTTGCGCCGAGCCAGGGTCGCCCGAACAGTTGAAGGACGTCTGCAATCCCGAAACCGCAGACTGCGTCACCGTAAACGAAAAATCAGTAAAGCCAACATCGCCTTCATTCATCGAAATATTGTTTACGGACAGGGTCGGCTGCGGGTCGTTGTCGATGATGCTGAATTGTGAGGACGCGAGACCTAGCCCGGAGCCGCCCGACGGGCTTAAGAGAGAAAGCGGTGCTCCCTCTAGTCCTTCGTAAAGAGCGTCGTCGCAGATCGGCACATCAAAGGTCTGGCTAGTAACGCCCGGCCCGAATGTAAGCGTTCCGTTCACGGACACAAAATCAACTCCCTGCGTACTGCACAATGCTCCGCCAGTCGCGTTAAAGGCGATTCCGTTCTTACGGACGCCTTGCAACGTGCCGCCGCCCGATCCGGCCTGATAACTGACCATGACCGTACCGTCACTGCCTTCCACGCGGTTTACGGTAACGGTCGCCGTCGGGCCGCTTTCGTTTACCGTGTAACTTACGCTGCTAAATGACAGATTACCCGGCTGAATACCGTTTCCGCTGACGGTTATGACCGTGTTGGGTTCATCGGCGTCATTGCTCGAAATGTTTATCTGCGCGGAACGTGTACCGGATGCCGACGGCGTAAACGAAACCTGCAGCGGTAAACTTCCCGTGGGGGCGATCGGAGTATTCGACGGATCGCCAACCACCGTAAAATCACCCGCATTCGCCCCCGTCACCGTTACCGGCCCAATATCCAGATCCGCCGTCCCGGTATTTGTGATCGTAGCCACAAAATCATCGAGAGCAACAGTGTTGACCGGAATGTTTCCGAAATTATGCGATGTTGGTGTGACGGTTATCTCGGGAACTGTGCTGCCAGCTGTAATACGAAGAAAAAGCTCGCCGCCAATATTTTCCAGCGAGGCAGTCGATCCTGCCTGAATGCCATTTACAACTACCGAACTTGGTGTGCCGGTGACAGTTGCGGAACCACTTTTTGCAATAAGTTTATAGACGCCTGGACCTAGTGGATTACTTCCGTTTGCGACGGTAACGGTTACTGGATTGGATGCCTGAAGAGCAATGAAGGCTGTACCTTGTACTGTAAGAGGCGGAACCGTTCCATTAAAATCCGAAAAAAGAATCGGGCTGCTCGCAGAGGTTGTGAGTCCTTTCACAACACTTCCTGTTGCGACAAATCCAGTTGTTGTGGATCCGCTTGCCCTTAAAGTCTGGCCCGCCGACATGACAAGTGGATTGGTTAGACTCTGAACATCGAATGTCGCACCACCACCAATCTCAATTGTCGGCGACTGAGCGATGGACGCTCCACCAACAAGCGACAGCACACCGTGCCTTATCGTGGTATTGCCGGAATATATATTGGCCCCGGAAAGATTTAATATTCCGGCCCCAGATCCCGCCAATGTCAAATTCTTGCTTGTACCTGTAATGATTGAAGAAATTGTAATGTCACCTTCTCCGTCCAGGGAAAAAATGTTTTCGACCGCATTGCCAAGTGCAATATTCATTATTTTTCCGGTTCCCGTGTCGTTATTCTGCAATGTAAGTATTGAACCACTCGCATTCCGAACGACTACATTCGAAACGCTATTTACAAGCGTTCCGTTCAGCGTCAGAGTTCCAGGCGTAGACGAACTATTGCCGATCAACATGGGACGGTCACGAAGTGAAGTTACCTCAATTGCTCCGATCGAAAGTGGAGCAGTACTCATGTTAATTCCCGCCCGGCTAGCACTCCCGGCATTGTTAAACTGTGCGATATCATCGGTTAGCCATTGAGTCGCCCCTCGATTCGGCGTCCAGTTTGTGCTTGTATACCAAGGCGTCACCCCGCCCGTCCAGGCAACCGTTGCTCCTGAAGGTCTAATGAACTCTTTCGAGTCGCCGACCCTCCCATTCCGCTCACTTAAATTTAGGCGTTCCCCTGAAAGTCCTTCATGAAAGTAACTCGCCAGAAACTTAGACATATCTCCCTTTATAGTTACGGGAGATTGAAAAAATGGCAGACCGAGGACGGTGAATGTAAACAGACCGATAGACAAACAGACAGACGTAAATCGCTTCATAGGTTTTGACGCTGGGAATCTTCGAATTAAATTGTTTTTGGTACTTTTAAAGGCGGGATGATTATATGCGGAATTTGTCGCATAATCAAAGTTTTCCAACCTATGTTTTCACTTGCATTTGTCATTGGATAAGACTACGATGAGGTTGCTTTCGTCGCTCCCACGCTTGACGGAAGAGCATGGGTGCCGTGAGACATTCGAAAGAATTGACTCCGGCACCATTCACTTTTTAAACGTCCTCGAGCGTCGCAAACTTGCGGCCCGATTGATCTCATCCCAGACCTCCGCCGACCAAAGAATAAGACTAAAGAAAATATCCAAAAAAAGCCCCACGCGGCGAACCGCGCGGGGCGAGTTTTTTCTCGGGGGAAGAAAATAGTTTATTGATCGGCTACGATCGCGAAATTCGTCGCACTAGTGCCGAGGTTGATCGACCTGACGGCCGGTGTAAACGTGTATTTAGCCGCAGTCGGCGTGTAAAGATACGTCTGTCCCTGAGTCAGGTTGTAAAAGGCGAAATTGCCGAAGTTATTTGTGTAAACAGTACGCGGTGCCGCCAGATCGCCGCCCGACAAAACGACGCGGGCATTCCTTAACGGGAAGCCGCCCAGGCTCGTTACAGCACCGCTAAATACCAGATTGGTCACGGGCGGTGCCTGCGGCTCGCCGGCACTCCATGCAATACCGAAGTCGGAAATGGCCGTCAACGGGCCAGCGGTGTTAGTTCCCGCCGTTACGCAGGGAGCAACCGGACACATATTTTCCGGTAATCCCGGGCCGTTCACCCTAAATAGACGATAATCAGCCTCGTTGCCGTTAACGTCAGAATCGTTATAAACGAATGAAACGGTCGCCGTAATATCGCCGGCCTCGGTCAGCATCCAATTCCTAGACAGGCTGATCGCCGGGTTGAGTCCGACCAACGGTGCGTCAACAGCCCAAGCTGAAAACAGTCCGGGTGTTGTGACCGCCGTTGTATTCAACGTGAACGGCGAGAAGAAACCGCCGCCGCCAACGAAGTAGGTGTACGATGCGGCAGCGGTTATATTCCTCGCCAACGGACCCTCGATAAACCCGGTCGTTCGAGTAGCAGCACCGTTGTGGATTATCTTGCTGCCGGGGTCTGTAATGACGCGTCCGTTGGTCAATGCCATCGCACCCGTAACCGTTACATCACCGCCTGCGAACGTCAAAGGATGCGTGGGATCGTTTTCGTCGACCGCTATCGATGTGATCGTACGTGAGGCCGGAATCTCCGGCCCTACAGTACGAGCCGCTCCAGTTCGAAGGTAAGAGAAAGTAATTCCGCCGGTGCCCGGATTGAAGGTCGGCGTGCTGTCCAGAACGCCAGCAAGCGTCGGTGTCGTCGTGTTGCCAAACTGAACCGCCGCCGTGGTCGCTCCGCCATTTCCGACCGTTAGTTTATTCGCACCGTTAAAGTTGCCGCCGAAAACACGCAGGGCAGTCGCGGTGAAATTATTTGCGCCCGGGTCGATCGTAAAGCCCTGATCCGACTGCAATGCAAGCGCCGTCAGCGGTGTAGTGACCGATCCCGTGCCGGTGTATAACACCGGAGCAACGGTATTGAATGTGACAAAATTTGACGAGGCACCATTGTGTGTCAACGTCCCGTTATTAGTGAGTGTCGTTCCATTAAAAAGGAATACGAAGTTGCCGGGATTGAGAGTAGCTCCGCTGTCGATCGTGATGTTACGGGTCACGTTGTTATAAGTTACTGGGGTTCCGTACAGGGCCGTATGGCCTGCCGAAGTATTTGTTACGAAAAGGTTTGCAATAACTCCCAGGATGTTAAAGATCTTCGCCGCACCCGACGATGCATTACCGAGGCGAAGATTTCCACCCGTAACACCTAGTGTTCCAGTACCAGCCTGATTTCTGTAATCACGCGGAGTCGTGGCCGCCGTGCTGGCTAGTTGAACGACGATGTCGCCACCAGTGATCGATACTGTGGACGCAGCGCTCGTTCCGAGATCAAACCCGGCAAGCGTCGTAGAGGCATTACCGATCGTCTGAACATTTACGGTGCCGCCTGTCTGCGTGTAGCCGATCACATTTGTAGAAACATTAACCCCGAATCGGCCCGTCGCATTTACCGTTCCATTTCCTACGACTACCGAGGCACCGGTGTTGAAGCCCATCGAGTTGCCGTTTGAGGTGCCGATATTGAAAACTCCCTGAGAAACGACAAGTCGTCCCGCAAGCGTCGGTGATCCGTCCTGTCCGGTAACGGTGAAGTTCGGATTATTTACACCAAACGAAAACGAACTGGGAATCGTATATGCAGCCGTCTGGAAAACCGGACCACTGAACGAATTGCTTCCTGAGAAATAAAGAAGCCCGTTCGCTGTCGTTAAATTCAGAAATCCTGCGGTTGCAGTGGAAAGGCCCTTAACCGTCATATTAGAGAGGACGACATCAAGTACCGGTCCGGTCTGAGGATTTACCAGACCTGTGCCCTTGTTTACCGTCAAGGTAAGCAGATCAGTGGTTACCCCGGTACCCAGAAAGTCCGCACGGTTGGGATTATTGAACTGCAGGACCGCTCCGGCTGTGTCGGAGTTTGTCGAAAGATCCAGTACGCCATTATTGGTCAGCGTGCGGCCTACGTTAAGTTGATGTGTTGTAACGGATCCCGAAGAGGCCGTTTGAAGCGTGCCGCCCGCGGCGATCGTCACATCATAACCCGCGGTCAGAGACTGAGCCGTTCCTGAATCGAACAGAAGCGTGGCACCTGACTGTACGTTTACGTTGACGGCCGAAGCCGCAGTGTCGATCGTCACGGTACATCCAGTTCCGATCGTTACATTTGTTGTCGCGGTAGGAACGCTGCCGTCCAGCCATGTTCCCGGTGTATTCCAATTTCCGCCGCTGCCGACGCAAGAATCTTCGGTCGGAATGGATGTCGTAGCAGTTATACTGCCGAATGGCCCAAACGCTCCCTCTGAAACACCTTGAATTCTATAGAAGTAAGGTGTATTCGGAGCTCTGCCAATATCGGTATAGGTTGTCGTGTTAGCCGGCAGCGTGGCTATCGTTTGGTAATTTATTCCCTCATCGGATCGCTGCAGGATGTACGAGGTTTCCGTGGTCGAATTATCAAGCCAATTCAATTGGAAGGAGACAGGCGTGATGTTTGTTGTACCCGCATCGGTCGGAGCGATCGGAACATTCGGCGAGAAAGTGTACGACGTTCCGGCGTCCAGTGCGGTCAAATTCGTATTGTTTGCTGTGGTGTATGAAACAGTACTTGCCGAAGAAGTAACGCTGGCAAAATTTGTCGCGCCCCCGGACTGAAGCCCGATAGAATAACCTGCGTCGGCTGTGGCGGGAATACCCATCGCTCCGTAAACGAATTTGATCGCACCGGGAGTCGTCGAACCGGTTGATTCGAATAAAGTCGCCTGAAACGTGCCGTTTCCTGTGCCTGCACAGCCGGCTCCGCGCGTTACCTGCATGTTTTGCCATTCCACCACTACTTTGCGGTTTGGGGCCGAGCCGACAGTCTTGAAATGTACTTTACCGTTTGATCCTGTGCAAAGGTCTTCCCAATAGGCCGCGATCTTAGGAGCGTCGGTAGTGCTTGCCAGGGAGTTTGTAAATCCAGTTGAAACTACCACTCCGCCGAGTCGCAATAGGCCGTTGGCGTTAACCGAAAATTGCGTAAATTGAACGCCATCGTACACAAAGGTAAAGCCTAGAGGGGTTGCCACCGAGGCGTTATCGTCGAGTGACGGCCCAACAAGCAGAGTCGTTCCGCTGGACATATCTTCCAACACAGCACCACTCGAAGATGCGAAAGTGTATGTCGTTGCGGAGATCAAGTTCAGCGTCGGCTCCTTCGAAGCATTTTTCTTGGAAATAGGTTCGGGCTGTAAGATGCGCTTGCCCTGATCGATACGATCGGTGACCAGCTCCTGCTGGGCAAAAATGCCTGCTGCAGCCAGTGCAAAGGTGAAAGACAATGCGACCAATCGAGACAAGATTCTCATCGACATAGAAAGAACTCCTTTTTGTTTTGAAATTATGTTGAGTGGTAAAAGTATATTCGGAATTTCGTATGTGTCAATGTCTGGAAAAGCGATGTGGCAAAGGGTACTTACTTTAACGACGAGTTTTGGTAAACTTCTCGGATGATTCGGAAGCTAATTATCGCCATAGTCTTATTGGTTCTGATCGCGGTCGCCGCTGGTGGCGTTTTTTGGTATTGGCTGCAAAACGCAATGAACACGCCGATTAGCCATGCAAAAGGCAGCGAATATATCACCATCGACCGCGGTACGCCGCCCGCCGCGATAGTCGGCAAACTGGTCAGCGAGGGCATTCTCGCAAACGGAACGCCTGTGCTTATCTATCTGCGGACATTCGGCGACGCATCGAAAATAAAAGCGGGCGACTATAAATTCCCTACGCCGATATCGCCGATTCAGGTCCTCGCCGAACTCGAAAAAGGCGAAGAGCGTTCGACGCGGCTGGTTATCCCGGAAGGATTCACACGTTTTGATATCGCTAAACGCATCGCAGAGAAATTTCCGCTGCAGGTCCCGATGGACGAGAAGCAGATCCTTGCCCTGATGGACGATACTTCTCTGATCAACGACATTGCACCAGACGCCAAGAATCTTGAAGGCTACATGTACCCGAGTACATATAGCCTGCCGCCCGACGCGACCGCCGACGAGATCGTAAAAACCATGGTCGAACAGTTTCGCAAAATTTGGAAACCCGATTGGGCTGCAAAAGCGAAGTCGATCGGTCGGACTCCGCATGAGATCATTACCATCGCTTCCCTGATCGAGACCGAAACGGGCGTACCCGCCGAACGGCCCATCGTCGCCAGCGTGATAAATAACCGTCTCGCAAAAAGCATTCCACTCGGGATAGATATGACGAACATCTACATCGCCAAGATGGAAGGCCGTTGGGACGGCACTATCAATAAGAGCGACCTCGAAGTAAATTCGCCTTACAACACCCGAACGCGTTCCGGCATTCCGCCCGGACCGATCTCCAGTGTTTCTGTTACGGCTATCGAGGCGGCACTGAACCCAGCCCAAACCGATTACATCTATTACGTCCGTAACGTCCAGCTAAACGACGGCTCACACCACTTCTACGCCTCCGCCGCCGACTTCGAGCGCGGCAAAGCCGAATACCAGCAATGGCTGGAAAAAGAACGCCAAGAGAAACGAGCGAATGAGGCGAATAATTCGAACTCGCAGCAGTGATGGAACTTTTCTTATCGGTTCTTGTCTAACGACTAAAGGAATGCTTAACGGAAATCAATCAATCACTGCTCGCGAACATCGTCTTTTTTTCGCTGTTACATCAGTACCGTTATTGGTCCGCTTGCTCGAATTGGCTTGTGCCCTCGCCTTTCCCGAACAGCCGAAACCTGGGATTAGTTTCGCGATCTACGACATCTTCGACATGTGGGAACTAATGAGTCCACTTTATTGTTTTGCAGCATTTGTCTTCATCGCCCCTCTCACATTTAAAATCGAGAGCGTGAACCTCGTATTTTCGCTATTCCTTTTGTCATTACTGACATTCTTTTATGATTATTGGTTCGTAGATTCCCAGATGCGCGTTAGACGAATATTGGAAGTTAATCCGAATTATGAGTTCAAAATGCTTGATTTTGCAATTATAAGGGGCAGTATTTACGACGTCATTACCATAATACTGGTAAATGCCCTTCTTATTTGGCATCTTTCCCTGCTTTACCGCTTGTGGTCTTCAAATCGACAATTACCTTTGTCCTAAGTAAATTAGTAGTCAATGATCAAACTTCTTGCCCTTGATCTTGATGGGACGCTGCTCGATTCGCGTGGGAAGGTTCCGGATGCGAATCGGGAGGCGATACGTGCGGCTGAGGACGCAGGCGTACTGGTGACGATCGCGACGGGCCGCAGGTTTCGAGATGCTCGGCCGGTCGGGTTGGATCTGGAACTGAACGCCCCGCTTGTTACACATAACGGTGCGTTGCTTAAATATGCAGTATCGCTGGAGACCGTTGCTGCTTGTCTGATCGATCTTGAAACAACCCGCGAGATCGTGCGCGTAGGTAAAGAGTTTGGCGGAAATGCACTTGTCAGTGCCGATCCGCACGGAAAGGGTTCGATGTTGTACGACCGCGTTTCTGAAGACAATATTCCACTGCAAAAATACCTTGCGTGGGCAAAATACCTTCATGGCGACGAAGCCGAAACGGCCGTAATTCACGTTGCCGATCTGCACGACGCTCTTCCCGATCATGAAGTAATACATATCTCTTTCTCTGGGCCATGCGAACCTATGGCGCGGATGCAGGCTTTTCTGGAGGGCGAACTTGATAAAACGGTCACCATATTACCGACGATCTATCCACATCTCGACTTCACGCTTATCGACATTCTCACGCCCGGTGCGACCAAAGGAACTGGCGTCGAACGGCTGGCGGAGATCAACGGCCTGACCGCTGAAAACGTAATGGTCATCGGCGATAATTTTAACGACCTCGATATGCTTGAGTTCGCCGGAACGCCGGTTGTAATGGGAAATGCCGCCGCAGGTTTGCTTGAACGCGCAGAATTTTATAAAACTGATACAAACAATGAGAACGGCGTAGCGGCCGCGATCGAAAGATTCATATTGAAACCAGGAGAAATAAGTGGCTAATAGAACCGCAGTTATCGAAACAAGCAAAGGCACGATCAAAATTGAGCTTTTAGAACAGGATGCACCAAAAACAACTGAGAATTTCCGCCTGCTGGCCGAGCGAAATTATTACGATGGTGTGATCTTTCACCGCGTCATTCCGAACTTTATGATCCAGGGCGGCGACCCGCTTGGCGAAGGTTACGGCGGCGAATCGGCCTGGGGAGGCAAATTTGACGACGAGATCGATCGAGCTTCGGAACTTTATGCCGGCGGCTATGACAAAGGTACGGTGGCGATGGCAAACTCGGGCCCGAACACGAACGGATCGCAGTTTTTCATTATGCACGTCGATTATCCTCTGCCGCCGAGCTACGTTAAATTTGGCAAGCTGCTCGAAGGCCATGAGGTTGTCGATGCTATTGCCAGCGTCGAGCGTAATCACAGCGACAAACCGCTCGAACCTGTCGTGATGAACCGCGTCTTTATCGAGGAACTTGCCGCCTGATGCGTGCTGTAATTCAGCGTGTTTCGCGTGCCAAGGTGACGGTCGGCAAGGACGTTATGGGAGAGATCGGTCGCGGCCTGCTTGTCCTGCTGGGCGTTTCGGTTCGAGACAGCGATAAAGATGCTGTTTATCTCGCCGAGAAGACGTTGAATCTGCGTATATTCGAAGATTCGGAAGATAAGATGAATCTCTCGCTTCTCGATATTTCGGGAGAACTTCTTGTCGTATCGCAGTTCACGCTCTATGGCGACGCAACGCGCGGCCGGCGGCCTTCGTTCATTGACGCCGCTCCGCCGGAACGGGCCAATCGGCTTTACGAGGCTTTCGTTACGGAAGCCCGTAAACATCTTGCCAGAGTTGAAACTGGCCGGTTTCAGGCAATGATGGATGTCGAACTCATCAACGACGGGCCGGTCACTATTTTGTTGGATAGCGAAAAGACTTTTTAATATGAGAATTCTAACGATCATTTTGGCGGCTGCACTTACTGCATCTTTTTCAGCCTGTGGCGGTGCCGGCAACACTGCGACGAATAAACCGGGTGCATCATCTGAAATCAAGAAAGGCATTCAGCCGGTCGCCGATAATGAGATCGCCGTGATCGAACTAGAAAATTCTGCCGCATACGGAACAATCAAGATCGAGCTATATTCGAACATCGCTCCGAAGATGGTCGAACAGTTCAAGGCCCTTGCGAAGGAAGGCGTATACGACGGAACGACATTTCATCGTGTCAATCAATCGGTCATCCAAGGCGGTGATCCGATGTCTAAGGACGACGACCCAACCAATGACGGTACGGGTAAGTCTACTAAGTCGAATGTGGTCGCCGAGTTTTCAGACATTCCATATGATACCGGCATTCTCGGAGCGGCCCGCAGCCAGGACAATAACTCGGCAAACTCACAGTTCTTCATTACTCTGAAACGTGAGACGGCCTTTGATAATCGCTATACGATCTTCGGCAAGGTCATCGAGGGAATGAACAACGTATTTACTATCTCCGGAGTTCAGCCGAAAGAAGGCGAACGTCCGGTCGAAGCAATTAGGATCAAAACAATACGTTTTGAACCAAAACCCTAGTATTTTTCTCATTAGCTCGCGTAGCTCAGTGGATAGAGTGCTTCCCTCCGAAGGAAGAAGTCGCAGGTTCAAATCCCGCCGCGAGTACCAGCTCAATAAAAGAGGCTGTCCGGAAACGCTCGTTTTCGGGCAGTTTTTGTTTGTCCCCAAAATGGTTCCAAGTTCCATGTTGTCCCGTTCGTCCCGCTGTCCCGCGTGTCCCGAAGTGTCCCACAACAGTTCTGGGACAGCTAAGTTGTTGAAAATACAAGGATCATCTCAGACTGTCCCACTGTCCCACTGTCCCAGCGGTCAACTACCACTTTTCATTGTAAACATATTTCAGGACCAAGCGGTTTTGCTCTGTGTTTTCTGTGTCCTCTGTGGTTTGGCCTTAAAAGCGAACCACGGAATTCACGTAATGCACAGAAAGACGCGGTGACCCATTTCTTATTCAGATTTGTTCGTTCTTGTTCATCATGCTCTGTGGTAAAAAGAAGAGCGACCACAGAATAAGAAGAATAAAGCCGCATCCTATTCGTTGGTTTTGTTGCGGGTTGAAATGAGGGTGGGCCGCGTTGAGCCCTTACTTACGTGCGGGCTACTGACACGTGTACCCGCACATTTCGCGTTCTGTGAATTCCGTGTGTTCCGCGGATGATTTTAAGATAACCACGGAATGCACAGAAAACACGGAAGGAAGCACAGAACAAGATCACCGTCTTCCTTTGTCCATTTTCAATTGTCCACTGGCGGTACCGGTCGTGTTTCTGTCGGATCAGTTGTCAAAGAACACGGCGAAAAATCGCCGACCTTTCGATTTTAGAATCTGTTGCGTGAATAGTCAATTGTTTTATTGATACGACACAGTAAATGGTGAATTCAAGTAGTAAGTGCAACTTTTGTTAGGTGCTCCTTATCATTGAAATAGACCTCATTGGGAGTTTTATAGCCAAGAGATTTGCGAGGGCGGTTGTTTAG
>Ga0193752_1002395_pt1 | contig 14136 bp, 15 predicted proteins | sample H1c1metaG_FD_144924 | JGI IMG/M metagenome (GOLD analysis project Ga0193752, IMG submission 144924) | Soil microbial communities from a riparian zone of the East river system, Colorado, United States - H1c1 | ecosystem: Environmental > Terrestrial > Soil > Riparian zone | place: USA: East River... | reverse complement strand
CAACGCCTTGCCATCATTGTGCAGCAGTCGCCGCTGGCGGGATTCCAGTACTACGATGGCAAGGCGTTGTGGGACGACATGAAATTGGGTGACGCGCTCACACTGGTGCGTGAACGCGACAATCCGCATGACGCCAACGCCGTGCGCGTCGAATGGAACGGCAGCCGCCTCGGCTACGTTCCGCGCCGCGAGAACGCCGATGTCGCGCGGCAAATGGATCGCGGCGCGCCGGTGAAGGCGCGCATCGTCAAACTCACACCGGCGCGCAATCCGTGGCAACGCGTTCTGTTTGAGGTTTACGTTGATCTTTAATGTGCGGGTAAAGCCCTGGTGAACAACAACGCGCATTTTTTTGCGAGCTGTCCGCGCGGGCTTGAGCAGGTGCTCGCAAAGGAGTTGGCCGCACTCTCCGCATCGAACGTCACCGCGGTTGACGGCGGCGTGCATTTTGCGGGGGCGTTCACGCTGGGCTACGCTGCCAATCTTCACAGCCGTGTCGCCAGCCGCGTGTTATGGCGTGTCGGAGAAGCGCGCTATCGTACGGATCAGGATATTTATGACAACGCGCGCAAGCTCGACTGGCCCGCGTGGTTCAGCGTGGAGCGCAGCTTGCGCGTCAACGTGTCGGCAATTAAAGCACCGGTGAAAAGTCTCGACTTCACCACGCTGCGCATCAAGGACGCCATCTGCGACGTATTTCGCGCGCGCAACGGCAAGCGGCCGAACATCGATACGCACGCGCCGGATGTGCGTGTGCATGCGTTTCTTACCGCCACTGATCTCACACTGTATCTCGACACCTCCGGTGAACCGCTGTTCAAACGCGGCTACCGGCGCGAAGCGGGCGAAGCGCCGCTGCGCGAAAATCTTGCCGCCGGCATGCTGGCGTTATCGGGTTGGACGCCGGATGTGCCGCTGCTCGATCCGATGTGCGGTAGCGGCACTATTCTGTGCGAAGCCGCGATGATCGCCGCCAACCGCGCACCGGGCGGGGGCCGCGCATTCGGCTTCGAGAACCTGCTGAACTTTAATGCGAGCGCCTGGGATACGCTGCGTGACTCAGCGGTTAGAGAAGAAAATAATTCAATAAAAACAAATACTTATGGATCTGACTTGCGCGGCGATGCGATACAGTGCGCGCGCGCCAATCTGGTTGAGTTAGGGCTTGAGGCCAGCGTGGCCCTCAAACAAGCCAACGTGTTTGAAATGCCCGCGCCCGCGCCATCGGGCATCATCGTCACCAATCCGCCGTACGGCGTGCGCATGGAAGACCGCGACGATCTCGCCGCGTTTTACCCCAAACTCGGCGATGCCTTGAAAAAAAAATTCAGCGGCTGGACCGCGTACATCCTGTCGTCGGACATGCAGCTTGCGAAGAAAATCGGCCTTGCCGCATCAAAACGCACGCCACTGTTCAACGGCGCGCTGGAATGCCGTTTGTTTGAATACAAACTGGTACCCGGCAGCATGCGGCGCGTGAAACCAGTGCCCGCAGGGTAATCTCGGCGCCGCGCGTTCCGGCAGCAACACGCTTACTCGGTTTGACAACTGCGGGCGCTGAAGATCAAAAAGCGGACTCAAGGGCAAAGAAGCCGGCGCTTGGGCAAGTGCACCGGCTTTTTGACGAAGCTAAAAGGTTGCACTGGGCAGAATCAAGTGAGCTGCAAATGATCGATACCGGTCATCATGTCCCTATCTTTGGCTTCCTTGCCCTGCAACTTGATCGATAACCGCAATTCATTAAGCGAGTCGGCGTTGCGCAAGGCATCCTCGTAACTCACCAAGCCCGCCTCATAAAGCTCGAACAGATGCTGGTCGAAAGTCTGCATGCCGAGCTCCCGCGATTTTTTCATGACCTCCTTGATCTCCTGCACCTCGCCTTTGAAAACCAGGTCCGCGACCAACGGCGTATTCAACAGGACTTCAACAGCGGCCACACGCCCCTTGCCGTCACGCTTGGGCAGCAGGCGCTGCGAAACAATGGCGCGCATATTGAGCGAGATATCCATCAATAGTTGATGTCTGCGTTCTTCGGGGAAAAAATTAATGATGCGGTCGAGTGCCTGGTTGGCGCTGTTCGCATGCAACGTCGCCATGCACAGGTGGCCGGTCTCCGCGAAGGCGATCGCATAATCCATGGTCTCGCGGTCGCGGACCTCGCCGATCAGAATCACATCGGGCGCCTGGCGCAGGGTATTGCGCAACGCCGCATGCCAGGACTCGGTATCCACGCCGACTTCACGCTGCGTGATAATGCAATTCTTGTGCTCGTGCACGAACTCGATCGGGTCTTCGATGGTAATGATATGGCCGTAGGTATTCTCGTTGCGATGGCCGACCATCGCAGCCAGTGTGGTTGATTTGCCGGAGCCGGTACCACCCGCCAGAATCACCAACCCGCGTTTGGTCAGCGAGACGTCCTGCAGTATCGGCGGCAACATCATATCCGCGAACGTGGGAATGGTCGACATTCGCGTCAGCGCATTCAAGCCGACACGCCCTTGCTGCACGAATGCGCTGACGCGAAACCGTCCGATGCCGCCGGGACTGATCGCGAAATTACATTCCTTGGTCGACTCAAATTCCGCCGCCTGCTTGTCGTTCATCATCGACGCCGCAAGGTCGGCCGTATGCTGCGGCGTGAGCGACTGATTCGCCACCGGCGTCATCCGGCCGTCAAGCTTGATAGCGGGCGGAAAACCTGCCGTAATGAACAGGTCGGAGGCCTTTTTCGAGACCATGGCCCGCAGCAGGTCGTGCATGAATTTGACGCCGGTATCTCTATCCATTCGCTTCTCCTGCCCGTGGGCGCGCACATCCGTGCGCAGATTCGCGCGGTTGCACTACATTAGTTGAAGTTGTCCTTGTTGGCGGCCTTGCCGCGCGCCTCTTCCTTGCTGACGACATTGCGCTTGACCAGATCCGTCAGGTTCTGATCCAGCGTTTGCATGCCGAGTTGCGCGCCGGTCTGGATCGCCGAGTACATTTGCGCGACTTTATTCTCGCGAATCAAGTTGCGGATCGCCGGCGTACCCACCATGATTTCGTGCGCCGCAACGCGGCTGTTGCCGTCTTTGGTCTTGAGCAGCGTCTGTGAAATGACCGCGCGCAGCGATTCCGACAACATCGCGCGCATCATTTCTTTTTCCTCGGCGGGAAACACATCGATGATACGGTCGATGGTCTTGGCCGCCGAACTCGTGTGCAGGGTGCCGAACACCAAGTGGCCCGTTTCGGCCGCGGTCATCGCCAAGCGTATGGTTTCCAGATCGCGCAACTCGCCCACCAGAATAATATCCGGGTCTTCGCGCAACGCCGAACGCAGCGCATTGGCGAACGATAGCGTGTGCGGCCCCACCTCGCGCTGGTTGATCAGGCACTTTTTCGATTCATGCACAAACTCGATGGGGTCTTCGACCGTGAGAATGTGCCCGTATTCGTTTTCATTGATATGGTTAACCATGGCGGCGAGCGTCGTGGATTTTCCCGACCCCGTGGGACCGGTAACCAGCACCACCCCGCGCGGCTGATCGGCAATCTCCGTTAAGACCTTGGGCGCCTTCAACTCCTCGAGCGTCAACACCTTGGATGGAATCGTACGGAATACGCCGCCCGCGCCGCGGTTTTGCACAAACGCATTGACACGAAAGCGCGCGAGATTGGGAATCTCGAAGGAAAAATCGCAATCGAGGTTTTCTTCGTAAAACTTGCGCTGGCCGTCGTTCATGATGTCATAGAGCATGGCGTGCACATCTTTGTGCTCCAGCGGCGGTAAATTGATGCGCCGCACGTCGCCCTGCACGCGGATCATCGGCGGCAAGCCCGACGACAAATGCAGGTCGGAGGCTTTGTTCTTGACGACGAAGGCCAGCAGTTCTGCGATGTCCATTATAATTTCCCCGGTAATCCTAGCTTCTGCTCGATGCGGTGCTTAACGTGGTATTAACTCGGCACTCCACTTGCAGTATGGCCTATAAAGTATTGATTCTACGTTATTCTGAACGCAATCCGCACCGCGCAAATTATGTCCATAATCGCCGTCAACTTGCAAGCCGTGAAGTCACGAATCGCCGCCGCTGAACGCGCGGCGGGACGCAATGACGGGTGCGTAACGCTGATTGCCGTCAGCAAGACGTTTGCGGCAGCCGCCGTGCGCGAGTGCGCCAGCGCCGGCCAGCGCGCGTTTGGCGAAAATTACCTGCAGGAAGCGCTCGATAAGATCAAGGCGCTGCGGACGCTGGAGCTCGAATGGCATTTTATCGGGCCGATCCAGAGTAACAAGACGCGGGCCATTGCTGAGCATTTTCAGTGGGTGCACGGCGTCGAGCGCGAACGCATTGCGGCACGTCTGGACGCCTCGCGGCCCGCCGCGCTGCCGCCGCTTAACATCTGCATACAGGTCAACATCAGTGGCGAAGCCAGCAAATCGGGTACTGCACCCGAAGCAGTCGCAACACTCGCGCAGGCGATACGCTCCCTGCGCCGTCTCAAACTGCGCGGCCTGATGGCGATACCGGAACCCAGCATCGACACCGCGCTGCGGCGCCGGCGTTTTGCCTTGCTGCGCGAACTTCAGACTCAACTCATCGCCGACGGACATGCGCTGGACACGCTGTCGATGGGCATGTCGGACGACCTTGAAGACGCCATCGCCGAAGGCGCGACCCTGGTGCGCATCGGCACAGCGATTTTCGGCAAAAGAGGGTGACATCGATGATCAGTGTTATCCTGAACCTCGGCATATATGCTTGAAAAAATGAATATCACCTTCATCGGCGGCGGCAATATGGCTTCCGCCATTATCGGCGGTCTGCTGCAGCGCGGTTGGGATCGCAACAATCTGCGCGCGGTCGAGATTCTGCCCGCAGCCCGCGAAAAACTTGAGCAAGCGTTTCAGATTCAATCCTTTCCCGCCGCGAATGCACAAGCCATGCAGGCAGACTGCGTGGTGCTGGCGATCAAACCGCAGCACATGCGCGAAGCCGCTGCACAACTTGCACCGCTGATCAAAAATGCGTTGGTGATGACCATTGCCGCCGGCATACGCGGCAGCGATTTGTCGCGCTGGCTGGGCGGACATCAACGCATCGTGCGCGTGATGCCCAATACACCGGCGCTGGTGCTGGCAGGCATTTCCGGTCTCTATGCCACACCGGGCGTATCCGATGAAGACTGCCAGCGCGCCGAAAGTATCATGGGCGCTGTGGGCGAAACGGTATGGGTAGCGCGGGAGGACGATATCGACGCGGTAACCGCAGTCTCCGGCAGCGGTCCAGCCTATGTGTTTTATTTTATCGAAGCGCTGGAGCAGGCCGCGCGCGATATCGGCATGAGCGCGGATGCCGCGCGACGCCTGGCCATCGCCACCTTTACCGGCGCATCCAAACTCGCGGCGCAGAGCAGCGAAGAGATCGCGACTCTGCGCGCACGGGTAACCTCCAAAGGCGGTACTACCGAGCGCGCCCTGGCCTCAATGGAAGCGGATAAGATCAAGGCTGCGATCAGCCGTGCCGTAAAAGCCGCGGCCGAACGATCACGCGAACTGGGCGATGAGCTGGGCCGAAGCTGATGACGACACATAACATAAGTATTTGTTTTTATTGAATATTTTATTATGCTTAGCGAAGCGCTTATTTTTATCATCCACGCCATATTCGGATTTTTTGCATCCGTGCTTTTGCTGCGATTCTGGATGCAGTGTTGCCGCGTGGCGAACCGCAATCCGCTGTCGGTGTTTGTGCAATCGTTGACCAATTTCGCAGTACTGCCCGCGCGGCGGCTCATCCCCGGTTTGGGAGGCCTCGACCTGGCGACGCTGGTATTGGCGTGGCTTACGCTGGTGGTTGAAATGCTGCTGATCGTGATGGTGAAGGGTTCGCTGCCAGGGTCGGGCGCGGCCGTCGGTGTTATCTTGATCATGGCGCTGCTGATGCTGCTGCGGTTGGCGATCTACCTCGCTATCGGCGCGATCTTTTTGCAGGTCATCCTGTCGTGGGTGAATCCATCCAGCCCGGTAACCCCCGTGGTTTCCGCATTGACGCGGCCGATGCTGCAGCCGATTCAACGCATCGTTCCACCCATCGGCATGGTCGATCTGTCGCCATTGATCGCGCTGCTACTGTTGCAGCTGCTGTTGATGGTGCCGCTGGCTTATCTGGAACGCGCGGTTGGCGTTGGCTTCTGATCACTCGAATTCCCGCCACGTTGGTCGCCTGCGCCGGAATGCGTTGACCGTTTAGCCTGTGGCACCAGAACGCTCGTGCTGGTGGCTACATGGCGATACGCTAATTTCAGCTTGAGATCGTGACCGTCGCCATGACCATGGCTAACAATTTCCAGTGAAACATTAGCGCGCTATACTTTTGACGATTCATTTTCGATGACTCCGCTGTACGGCCGCAGACAACGCGGGGAATAAGGGGATTTTCATGCTCGTCAATTGCTTTGCCTACCAGGACGGAAAGCGTATCGCCGACCAGTTCAATCCGGCCGAAATCAGCCGCTACATCAGTCGTCCGGAATGCTTTGTGTGGGTTGCGCTGAAAGACCCTGCGCCGGGAGAGTTTGCCGCGCTGCAGGACCAGTTTGGTCTGCACGAACTGGCGATAGAGGACGCGAGCGTAGGTCACCAGCGTCCCAAGGTCGAAGAATACGGCGACTCTGTATTTGCGGTTCTGCACATGATCGAGATCGTCAACGGCGAACTGGTGGTCGGCGAAGTCGATATCTTCGCCGGCCCCAACTACATCCTGACTGTGCGCAATCGCGCTGAGAAGGGTTTTGTGGAGGTGCGGACGCGCTGTGAACGCGAGCCTGAGTTGCTGCGCCTCGGTTCCGGGTTTGTGCTTTATGCGCTGATGGACGCGGTGGTTGACCGCTATTTCCCGATCATGGATACGCTGGAAACCGAACTCGAACGCCTCGAAGAGCGCATGTTCAGCGGTGGCACGGCGCGCGCCAACATCGAGGATATGTATGCATTGAAACGGAAACTGATGGTGCTTAAACATGCAGTCGGTCCGCTGCTCGAAGGCGTGGGCAAACTCTACGGCGGGCGCGTGCCGCAGATCTGCGCCGGCACGCAGGAATATTACCGTGACGTTTACGACCATTTGATGCGAATCAACCAGTCGATCGATGCTTTGCGCGAAATGGTCACGACCGCCCTGTCGGTGAACCTTTCCCTGATCACCGTCGGGGAAAACGAAACCACCAAGCGGCTTGCTGCGTGTGCCGCCCTGGTAGCGGTGCCAACCATGGTGGCCGGAATCTACGGCATGAATTTCGACCATATGCCGGAACTGAAGTGGGTGTACGGCTATCCGCTGTCGCTTGCCATCATGACGGTGGTTGATTCATATCTGTTTTATAGATTCCGCCGCGCTGGGTGGCTCTGAGAAACCTCCAAACAAGCTGCGGCGCGGTCGACAGGTTGCAAGGCTCGCTCGCAGAAGCTAGAAAGATCAAGCCGCTTAGTCGTTGTTCGATTGGACTACCCGGCAGCAATCGGCTGGGTTCCCTTCAGCATTCGGCGTAAAACGCACCCCGCTATCACACCACAGTGTTTTTTTGTCACGCCGGTTCGCCTGAGTTTCTTTCGCAAGACGATGCATCGCGATCATGCACTGCGCCTTCGGCGCATGTTCCGGCTACAGCCCCATCCCGCCGTCGAGCAGTATCGTCTGCCCGGTCATATAATCCGACGCATCTGAGGCGAGGTAGAGCGCGAGCAGCCCCACTTCACGCAGCCGCCCAGGACGCTTGAGCGGCACGGTCTGTTGCGCGCGCTGCGTGGTTTGCCGCACACGCTCTTCGCCGGAGGTCACCACATCCGGAAATATGCCCGGCGCGATGGCGTTGACGCGCACACCATAGGGCGCCCATTCGAGCGCTTGCGCGCGCGTAAATCCGGCGAGCGCGGTCTTGGCGGTGGTGTAGAGCACCATATCGCGGCCACCCTGATGCGCGGTCCATGACGCGATGTTGATGACTTTGCCGGAGCCGCGCGCCAGCATGTGCGGGCCGACGGCGCGGGTGCACAACAGCGCCTCCGTCAGGTTGATGTCCATGATGAAGCGCAGTTCGTCGTCGGAAACATCAGCGCCGCCCTCGTTGCCCGGCAGCGCTACCAGCGGCTTGCGGATGGAGTCGCCGAGCGCATTCACCAGCACGTCGATGCGCCCGAAGGTGGCGAGCACCGAGTCCACGGCACGTTTGACGTCGCCGGCCTTGGTCACGTCGGCGACGACCGGCACCACCCGTCTGCCGGACGCCGCGGCAATTTCTGCTGCCGTGCCGTTAACGTACTTCGGCGTTAGCGCATTCAGCGCGATGTCCGCGCCGCACTCGGCGAGCACCTGCGCTATGCCTTTGCCGATGCCGCGTCCGGCCCCTGTGATGAAGACCACTTTTCCTGTGACATCGTATTCCGCAGGCATCATGGTGTGTTCTCCGGTTATGCGGCCAACCACTCACTTCGCGGTTGCGAGTCCCGCTGCTTTGATCACGCCCGCCCAGCGCTCCGACTCCGCACGCATATGCGCCGTGAGTTCTGCCGGCGTGGTGGATTGCGGCTCCTGCCCTTGATCGCTCAGCCGTTTGGCGAACGGCGGATCGGCGAGCATTTTGACGATTTCGCCATTCACCCTGGCCACGATCGCGGGCGGCGTGCCGCGCGGCGCAACCATCGCGTACCAGGTGATGCACTGGAAACCCGGTATGCTTTCCGCCACCGTCGGCACCTCGGGCGCGGCAGGCGAGCGTTTAGTACCGCCGTGCGCCAGCGCGCGCAGCTTGCCCGCTTTGGCCAGCGGCCATACCGCAGGCATGCTGTTAAACATGAAGTGCACCTGACCGCCGACCAGATCGTTTATCGCCAGCGAAGTGCCTTTATACGGCACATGCAGGAATTCGACTTTCGCCAGCACCTTGATCAGTTCGCATCCCAGGTGATTGGATGTGCCGGTGCCGGGGGACGCGCAATTAAGTTGCTTGGGCTTCGCGCGCGCCAGCGCGACGAGTTCTTCGACATTGGCCGCCGGCAGCGAAGGATGGCTGACCAGCATCTGCGGGCTGATCACCACCAGTGATACGGGCGCGAAATCGCGTGCCGAATCGTAGGGCACTTTGCCCAGCAGCGGGGTAATAATGAGTCCGGCCGACGTGGACATGAGCAGGGTGTAGCCGTCAGGCGCGGCGCGCGCAGTGAGTTCGTGCCCGATAATGCCGCTCGCGCCGGCGCGGTTGTCCACCACGACCTGCTGGCCCCAGCTTTCGCTGAGACGCTGCGCAACCATGCGCGTTACGGCGTCGGTTGCGCTTCCCGCCAGGTTTGGCACGATCATGCGCACCGGGCGCACCGGATAAGACTGCGGTTCCGCGCGGCTCTGCGCCAGCGCGGCGCCGTTAAGCAACGCAAGCACGGCAACGCTCGTCGTAATCACCAGGCGCGGCAGCATGAAACTAAATCGCAACGTGTATCGACGCATCATGTCAGTCACTCCACAGAATACTTACATGCAAACGTGCTTACCGCGCGATTAGCCTTCAAGTATGGCGACCACCTGGCCCTCGGCCACGGGATCTTTTTCCTTGACGAGAATTTCTTTTACCACCCCGCCGTCCTCGGTAATCACCGGGATTTCCATTTTCATCGACTCGATCACAATCAGCGTGTCGCCTGATTCCACGGTGTCGCCGGGCTTCGACTTCAATTGCCAGACCGTGCCGGTAATTTCCGATTTCACTTCGATGCGCGCCATTTTTGCCTCTGCTGATTTGCTGTGGTTCAAACGAATTTTCAGTGCGATTATAGCGCCGCGTGGCGCTTGGCGGCAGCGGCGCGTATTCCGCCCGCTGCCCGCGATGGCGGCCTGCAAAACCGTTGTGCCGGCCGCGCGCAACGCTTAACATAGATGCCTCGCCATTCTCTCCCTATGAACATGCTGACGCCAGCACATTTGGGAATCACATCATAATGTTTCGCTTAGCCCCATTATTTGCATTCGCCACGCTTGGGTGTGCGTTGGCGTTGCCTGCGCTTGCGCAATCCCCCCCGCCCAAGACCGACGCTCAGCGCAAACTGCTGCCGGTGGACGAAGGCAGCGCGGATGCCTCGTGGGTGCAGTTCCGCGCCTGGCTGCTGGAGTCGCTGCGGCGCGGCGACCGGCGTGCGCTGGTGAGTATCGTTGATCCGAATATACTCAATCCGCTGGAAGCCCCGCGCGGTATCGCGGAGTTTCGCAAGCTTTGGGATCTCGAGGGCAAGGATGGGCGTCTGCTGCGTGAACTGTCCTCGGCGCTGCAACTGGGCAGCGCGTGGTATCAACCGAAGGGTAACGTGCGCCTGCTGTGCGCGCCTTATGTGCCGCTCAAGTGGCCGCTGGATGACGTAGACCCTTACCACAGCGGCGCCATTGTGATCAAAGACGCGCTGGTCAAGGATGCGCCCTCGCACGCATCACAAACGCTGGGCAACCTGAATTACGACATTGTCGCGGTACGCGATTGGGAAGTCGCGGATCAGGAAGAACGGCTGCAGCAGCGCTGGGTCAAAATTCTCTACGCAGGTCGCGATGCTTATGTACCGGAAGAACATATCCGCAGTGCCATTGAATATCGCGCCTGCTTCGCCAAAACCGCTGCGGGGTGGCGGATGATGGAATATGTTTTGGGTATCGAGTTTTTGGGTGGTGATTAGATTGCAGGCCGCTGGCGCAGGCCTTTGACGAAGACGAGGAGAAAACGATGGCGGCAGGATCCGACGGCGATAACTTGCGCCGCACGCAGCGTCTGCTGGTTACGCCCAAGGGCGAAATCTCTGACGGCACAACGACAGTAAAAGCGCTGATTCAGGACATCAGCGACGAAGGCCTACTGCTGGTGTGCAGCAAAATATATGCACCGGACCAAATCCTTGGACTGAAGTTTCAGGTGTCCACGGGCACCATCGTCGATTGCAAAGTTGAGGTGCGCCACAGCAGCGACATGGGTACCGGCGTAAAAATTATTTCGATGAGTGAACAACACCGCCGCTCCTACGAACGCTATTTGCAGGAATATTTTTCTAACCAGCTCAGCAAATTGGGCTAGGCGGCGCGGCGTTGATGCATTTATGCAGCGCGATAATCAATTATAAAAATACCTTTAAAATCAAATACTTATAGTATAATCACTGGCGCGCTACGGTAATCAGGTCGCGTGCAACGAAAGCTTCGCTTCTTTTTCCAGCTTCTTCCATTTGGCGATTTCAGATTTGATGTGCGCCGTAAATTGGTCTGGCGTGGAGCCCAAAGGTACCGAGCCATCCGCCGCCAGACGCTGCGCGACGTCGGGCGCTTTCAACGCCTGCGCTATCGCCTGCTGCAACTTGTTGACGATGGGGCGCGGCACTTTCGAACCGGTGACGACGCCGTACCACTGATCGACTTCGTAACCGGGAATGCCGGCCTCGGCGACGGTGGGCAAATCCGGCACGGCGGGTGAGCGCTTGCCGGCGGTGATCGCCACCACTTTCAGGCGTCCGCTCTGCATGTGCGGACGCACGCCGAACAAGGTGCCGAATCCGACCTGCACTTCGTTGCCGAGCATGGCGACGACCACCGCGGCCGTGCCCTTGTACGGTACGTGCATCAGCTTCGCGCCGCTCAAATGATTGAACAATTCGCCGGCAAAATGCTGCAAGCCCGCGGTGCCCGACGAACCAAATAACAATTTGTTGGGATTGGCTTTGGAATAGGCGATCAATTCCTTGACGTTTTTCACCGGCACGCTCGGGTGGTGATACACCGCGTAGAACAGCGACGTCGCCTGCGTGATGCCCTGCAAATCCTTCGACAGATCGTAGGGCAGCTTGGGATTGGTCGCCGAATTGACCGAATGCGACGCGGAAATCAGGCAAATGGTGTAGCCGTCGGGCGGCGCTTTTTCGGTGATCTCGACACCGATCGAACCCGACGCGCCGGTGCGGTTATCCACCACGAACTGCTGTCCCCATGCATCGGTGAGCTTTTGCGCCAGCGTGCGCGCGGTGGTGTCGGTGCCGGCGCCCGGCACAAACGGCGAAATAAAGCGCACCGGTTTGTTGGGATAATTTTTAGCCACATCGGTTGTGGTTTGCGCCGCAGCCGGTGCTGCCGCGAGCGCAACGCCCGCAAATAGTGGAATTGACATCAATATAACTGACTTTTTAAAACGAATCATGGATCTTCCTTGGTTACGAAGGCCGCGATTTTACACGCTGCGGCGTCGTGCACAATGCCCTGTCCCGCGTACACCATGACCGTCAACCGCGATTGCGCCATCACTGCAACCGGCGCAAAACGATTCCCAGCAGTGCTGGCGACGCCGACTTCGTTGTTCAGTTTGTCGTTCGCTACTTTACAGGGAGGCCAGCCGCAGAATACATTGTCTGGCCGTAGGGACTATTCGTGGAGCGCAGGCATGAACAATATTCTGCAATGGCGTGCCGTGCTGACCCTGTTCATCGCGTGCGCCGCTGCGGTGCCTGCATGGAGTGCCGTCACCGCCGCCCCGCGTGAAACTCGTGACTTCCCCACCCGTCCTGTGCGCATGGTCAATCCGTACACACCAGGCGGTTCGGTCGATCTGGTTGCGCGGGCGCTTGCCGTCGGGCTTGCCGAAATCTGGGGACAGCAAGTGATCGTAGACAACCGCCCGGGCGCGGGAACACAGATTGGTACCGAGATCGTGGTGCGGGCCGAGCCCGATGGCTACAGCATGCTGTGCACCAGCTCTGCGATTGCAATTATTCCCAGCATGTATCGCAGCATGCGTTTTGATGCAGCGCGCGATGTCAGCCCGGTCGCGCTCATCGCCAGTTCACCGTCGTTCCTGGTGATACATCCCGGCGTGCCTGCTAAGTCGGTGAAAGAACTGATCGCGCTCGCCAGAGAGCAGCCCGGACAACTGACCGGCGCTTCGTCCGGCATCGGCAGCACCATCCATCTCAAGCTGGAAATGTTTAAGGCGGCCACCAAGACCGACATACTGCACGTGGCTTACAAAGGCGGCGCGCCTGCGATCACCGATCTCATCGGCGGACAAGTCAAAGTGTTTTTTAACACGCCCGGCATTCTGCTGCCACACATCAAAAGCGGGCGTTTGCGCGCGCTCGGCATCAGCAGCGCACAGCGTGTCGATTATGCGCCCGATGTTCCCACTATCGCGGAAGCAGGTGTGCCGGATTTTGAAGCGTATATCTGGTACGGCGTTTACGGCCCGCGCGCTTTGCCAGCGCTACTCGTTCAGCGTTGGAACGATGCTGCCAACCGCTACCTGAAAACCTCACAAGCGCAGGACCACCTACGCCGAACTTTCATGGCTGGTGGCAGCGGCACACCGGCCGAGTTCGCCAAGTATCATCAATCGGAAATCAAGCGCTGGGGTGCGGCGGTGGCAGCGGCGGGAATTAAACCCCAGTAAACTGCGAACCGGGTTAATCGGGTGCGCACGGCAACTGATGTGTTGCTAGCAGCAATAAGCTGAATCGTTTTTCAAAAGGAAACTTTACCCATGCATTGGCTCATCAAATGCCGTTCGAAACCCGCGACGGATGCCCTGCGCGAGGCGACCCTGCCTGCGCACCGCAACTTTCTCGATGGTTACCCCGAAGTCACCTGGTATTCGGGACCGTTGTTCACCGATGACAACAAAAATGCCATCGGCAGCCTGAGACTGATCGAGTTTCCGGATCGAGCGGCGGCACTCTCCTACATCAACGCCGATCCTTACACCAAGGCCGGCATTTTCGAGTCAATTAGCATCGAGCGCTGGAAGCCCACGCTTGAGGTACGGCAACGCGACTACCCGCGCAAGGCGAATACCATGCAGTTCGTCATCCACGCTCATGATAAAGCCGATGGTGCCACGCGTCGCACGCCGCTGCGCGAGACGCATCACGAATATCTGAATCGCCACCCGCAACTGTTCATTGCCCGCGGGCCGCTGCTCAGCGATGACGGCGAGCGCATCATCGGCACATTCATCATGCTCGACGTGGCCGACAAGGCCGAGGCGGAAGCGTTCTGGGCCGATCTGCCTTTTAATCGCGGCGGCATTTACGAGCGGGCGACGGTCGAGCGCTGGCGCTTCGGGCATGTGTAGCAAGCAGGCGGC
>Ga0193752_1002394_pt1 | contig 14136 bp, 12 predicted proteins | sample H1c1metaG_FD_144924 | JGI IMG/M metagenome (GOLD analysis project Ga0193752, IMG submission 144924) | Soil microbial communities from a riparian zone of the East river system, Colorado, United States - H1c1 | ecosystem: Environmental > Terrestrial > Soil > Riparian zone | place: USA: East River... | reverse complement strand
CCCATGATAACCGGCATCGCCCAGGTAACATTCTTAAAATATTTAAGGTCGTTCGGAAGATGCCAGAGCAGTTTGTTACTTTTTCCGATAACGTTGTTTTCTGAGACAGCTACTACTAAAGTTATTTTCATTCGGACAGCATTGTATAAATAAATTGCTACACCGCCACAGGCGCTTTGATAGCAGGGTGCGACTGGTAATTTTCCAGTGTAAAGTCGCTGAAACTAAAATCGAAAATGTCTTTTACTCCGGGATTGATCTTCATAACCGGCAGCGGGAACGGGTCCCTTGTCAGTTGGAGCTTCGCCTGTTCAAAATGATTGGTATACAGGTGAACATCACCAAATGTATGAATAAAATCACCTGGTAACATATCACATACCTGGGCAATCATTAATGTAAGCAATGCATATGAAGCAATGTTAAATGGAACTCCCAAAAAAACATCGGCAGAACGCTGATAAAGCTGGCAGGACAGTCTCGGTTTGGAACCCTCTCCGGTTGAAGGGGTAACATAAAACTGAAACATGGTATGACAAGGCATTAGTGCCATTTCGCTCAATTCAGATACGTTCCACGCGCTTACGATTATTCTGCGGCTGTCCGGATTTGTTTTTAATTGCTTTATAACGTCACTTATCTGATCATGTACCTTTCCGTCCGCACCTTCCCAGCTCCGCCACTGTTTACCATAAACAGGACCAAGATCGCCGTTTTCGTCTGCCCATTCGTCCCAAATCTTAATACCGTTTTCTTTCAGATAGCCGATATTGGTTTCGCCTTTGAGGAACCAGAGCAGTTCGTGAATAATACTTTTGACGTGGAGCTTTTTGGTGGTGACGAGCGGAAAACCTTTTTCAAGATCAAATCTCAATTGATGTCCGAATACGCTGATGGTACCGGTTCCGGTCCGGTCGCTTTTGGCAACCCCTCTATCGATGATATGTTCAACCAGGGCAAGATATTGATGCATGGCTGCAATTTATGATAAGAACTTGATTTGAAATTTCCCGGTATTCACAATCCGGGTATAAGTTTTCAGTTTTATCCTGGCTGTTAGCTTAGTTTTTCTGAAAATTTTGGTTCCGGGGATCTTCCTCCTGCCTCAGCAGCTGCAGAAGAAGCAGTCCTGGCATCAAGTAATTTCAGACTCTTATTGTGTTGATCCTGTAAATCCTGCAGGCTTTTTTCAAGCCTGGCAACCTGAGCCGTCAGATGATCTTTTTCGATCCGAAGCATACTTGCAGCCGCTTCGCTATCTTCCATCTGAAGATTGGCATGCTGATAAGCAGCAGTTGTTTTTTCAAGTTGGGTCGCGTTCTCCCGGACCCGGAATTCCAGTTCGTGGTAGGCCTTTATCCTTGACTCAAGTTGTTGCTGCAGAAACTGAACATGGTTTTTATGTTCCTTAGCCAGATCTTCCAAACATGCTTTTTCAACTGGAGACGGCATTTTTTCCGCTTCTGCGGCCGGAGGCGGCGACAGCGTAACGATTTCGGAAAGTGAAATATCATTTATATCCGGCATCGGCTGTTGATCGGTAACCGACGGCGCCATTGGGACCTCTGCCTTGACAAAACTCAAGGCGTTTTGCAGGTCTTTTATTCTTTTTTTATAATGTAACAATTCGCGCTGAAGCCTGGAAACAATCGAAATATCAACCACCTGTGCGGCTGTTAATTCTGAATGCTCTCCCAGCAATGCGTTCTTTTTTTTCTGTCTGTAATGGAAGATGGTTGTCACCACGAAAGAAATGACGATCAGGGGCACAGCAATCCACAAAACGATTTGAAGAAACAGCTTGAATTCATGAAATGAGGCCAGCAATAATACCATGATGCAACAGTTTAAGTACAAAGTAGGGGCTTCTGTAAACAGAAAACCGGTTTTGTCGTAGGATACCGATCATGGGTGTTGCTACAAAATAGGAACCAGAAACCTGATGCAGCGAAATAAGAGACAATTTTAAGTAATTGTTTACAGCTTTTCAAACAATTACCGGTTTAATGTTAGCCGGCATAAAATATTGAGTATTTGTCCGCATTGGCTTTTAGCGAACTATGTATATAGAATAAGCTTTAGGTGTAAGGCATCATAACAGCCCACACGAACTCAAAGCTACGTTTGGCATGGAAATCCCGGAAGTGAAGATTAAAATACAAAAGCGATAGTTAAGGCTTCTGTCCCGATATTTGAATATAATTACTAAGACTTCCCTGGCCTGACCCTGATAAATGGAAAATTAGCCTGCCTAACAACGGAAGATGGGTTATCGTAAACCAATTATTAAGACATTAGATTAATTATGTGGAATCAAACTAAAATAACAGAATTGCTTGGTATTCAATATCCTGTAATCCTGGGACCAATGGGAGGAGGCTTTTCCACTCCTGAACTGCTCGCCGCAGTATCCAATGCAGGCGGCCTGGGAAGTTTTGGTGCCTATACTTTATCACCTGAAGAAATGCTGGAGGCTGATAAGGCTATAAAGGCAAAGACCTCCCGGCCTTATAATCTCAATTTATGGGTATCTGATATAGATGAGGTGCTAACGAATTATCCGCCGGAAACTCTGGAAAGGATAAAAATGCTTTTTAAGCCTTATTTCGATGGGCTCGGAATTCCTTTGCCTGAACTATCCACTGATATCGCCTCCAGATTTGAAAAGCAGACAGAAGCATTATTCGCTATGCGTCCGGCTGTGTTTAGTTTCATATTTGGTATTCCCCCGAAAGAAATCCTTGCAGAATGTCGCAGGCTGGCTATAAAAACAATTGGTTGTGCAACAACGGTCGACGAAGCTCAGGCATTGGAAGAAGCCAGGGTAGATGCTATTGTTGCTTCTGGCTTCGAGTCTGGTGGCCACAGGCCGTCTTTCCTGAGGCCGGCACAGGATTCTTACACCGGACTTTTCACGTTGATACAGCAACTGAAATCAAAAACTAAGACACCCATTATTGCTGCAGGTGGTATTCGTGATGCAAAGGGAATCGCTGCCGCTTTTATTTTGGGCGCCGATGCTGTACAGATAGGAACGGCATTTCTTGCCTGCGACGAATCAGGAGCGACACCGCTTCATAAAAACATGCTGCTCTCAGATCACTCAAAATACACAACCCTCACAAAATCGCTGACGGGAAGAATGGGCAGAATGATAGCTAACAGCATATCGGATGATATTAAACCTGAAACAGAAGTATTGCCTTTTCCACTACAAACCAGATTGCTCGCGCCATTAAAAGCAGCAGCTTTAACCCAGGGAAGAACGGATATGATAAGTTACTGGTCCGGGCAAAATGCAACAAATTTAAAACATCGTAAAGCCGGAGATTTAATGCAGGCGTTAATTGAAGAAACCGGCAGCCTGTTAAAAACGTGACCGGATTTATGAGGATACTATATTTTTTATCTATGCTTATCACCTGGCCAGCTGTTGTCATGGCACAGGATGATTATTTCGCATCCATATCTGATCACCGGATCAATTACAAAAAAGAACTGGTTCCGGTTATCAAAGACGATACTTCATTTATCAGCTTTTTCGAAATTGAACCAGCCTACAATATTCAGGCAGTTTATAAAGCGTTAAAAAATCAGCCGATATTTAATATGAATACCTCCAGCGGTAAAAGCAAACAGGCACAAAAAATTGGTATAGTGGAATTAAGTCTGCAAGATAAAAAATACCAGCTCTCCGCATATCAATTGCTTGCTCTCAGAACAAATCCGGAACATCAGGATCTTTTTTTTATTCCTTTTACAGACGCTTCCAGCGGCGAGGAAACCTATGGTGCGGGTCGCTACCTGGACTTTAAGCTTTCTGATATAAAAAAGGGCAATTCACTGATCATTGATTTCAACAAAGCCTATAATCCTTATTGTGCTTTCGTGGATGGATACAATTGCCCGATTCCACCTTCGGAAAATCAACTCACCGTTGCAATCAGAGCAGGTGAAAAAAGTTATGCGAAGAAATGGAAATAAGCAACTATCTATCAGCTATGCTAAGTAATACTTACCCTTTATCAATAAGCGAAAGATAATACTCCAGCTTTTGAAGGATATTTTCAATTGGCAAGTCTGCATTAGGGTCTATCTGCATCGATTCATATTTATCTTTTGGCTTAACTCCTTCTGCAAATTCCTGCAAACTTTTATCCAGGCAAAATCCCAGCATCAGCTTTTTGCGGTTAAGCCACAGGTAGCCCAATTTTTTTCCTTTATAAGTAAAGAAGGGTATCTGAAACCTGCGTTCGTGACAAATGTTTGGGTTAGCGCGCAAAATAATATCCTTTAGCGCAAGCAGACAACTTTGATAAGGTTCTGGCTTAGATAGATAATAAGATTCGAGTGCAGTGCGGTTCTCCATCTGAATGCTTTACACAAACAAAAAAGGTTATAATACAATGCAACTTAAATAAAAAACGTTCGAAGGTGTTACGACACCTGCGAACGTTTGTGGACCGCACTGGATTCGAACCAGTGACCCCTACTCTGTCAAAGTAATGCTCTAAACCAACTGAGCTAGCGGTCCGCTTTTTCTGGCGACAAATATAAAAGATTATGTCGGATCTGGAACAACTATTCAATTACTCCTTCTTTTCAATTCTTTTTTTATAAGCACGAGTTCCCTTCCTGTTTGTCCGGAAACCGAACTGTTTTCCTGCGCCCTTCGCATCAGATAAGGTATTACGTCTTTTATGGGACCAAAAGGCAGGTATTTGCTCACATGACAACCCGCACTGGCGAGATTAAAGGTGATGTTATCACTCATACCATATAACTGTGAAAAATGAATATGCGGGTGATCAAAAGGTATTCCTTTATTGGTGAGCAATTCAGTTGCAAGCATATTGCTATATTCATTGTGTGAAGCAACAATCATTCCTACCTTATCAATATGATCTATACAAAATGCGACGGCTTCATTATAATCTGTATCAGTTGTCTCTTTACTTTTTTGTATCGGTGATGGATAACCGAGTTCTGCAGCACGTCTTCTTTCTTTTTCCATATAGGCTCCCCGCACCAGTTTAGCACCTAACACGAACCCCCGGTTTGATGCCTGGCGAAAGCCTTCTTTAAGAAATGCAAACCGGTCGTGCCGGTACAATTGGATCGTATTGTAAACAACTACTTTTTCACGGTTGTGTTTTTCCATCATCTGCATGGTAAGTGCATCCACAGGATCCTGTATCCAAGTTTCTTCTGCATCAACCAGTACGCCTACGTTTCCTGCCGCAGCTGCACTGATTATCTTTTCCATCCTGTTCACTACTCTTGTCCATTCTGCCTGTTCTTCTGCTGTTAGTACCCCGGTTTGAACGATACCCTCATAACCATTCTTTTCTTTTGCTGCGGCATCCAATTTTTCCAGTAAGGCAAATCTTGCAAAGCCCGTCACCTTAATACTCATAAAAGGAATATTCGGTTGTGTTGCAGCGTAGTTGACTACACGGATGAATTCTTCACATGCATGATCGAAATTTTTTTCGCCTTCCTTTCCTTCTATGCCGTAATCAAGTATTACCTGGACGCCGTATTCTTCAAGTTTATCAGCAACGGTAGCTGTGTCTTCCAGGGTTTCCCCACCCACAAATTGTTTGAAAATCGTGTTCCGGATAAGTCCCTTTATCGGCAGTCCGATCCTGATTGCCAGAGGTGTCAGCCTTGTTCCGAGCTTTACAAGGGTTTCATGCCCCATAGAAGAAAAAAGGAAAGAGGCTTTTTTTAATTCTTTATTGGTTTTGTAAGCGAATGCATATTCAGTATTGTCGAATGAAATTTTCGGGTGAGCCTCCATACAATTTGAGATATTGAGGTGCAAAAGTAAGCCAGATTTGTCATGATTTGCTGAATTATACGTTCTGAACTCTACCTTCGCACGCATGAAGATTACGCATACTGATATATTTAAATTTAGTATACCTATGCATCCGTTCACCATTGCTACGGGAACAATGCATTATGCACAGAATCTGTTTATCAGGGTACACACCGATGCAGGCAATTATGGCGTCGGCGAGTGCTCAGCATTTCCCATGATAGCCGGTGAAACACAGGCAACCTGTTATGAAATGGCAAAGGATTTTGCTTTGATTTGGAAAGGCAAACCAGCAGGTGATATTGAAGCCAGGATGGCGGAGCTTCACCTGGCTGTTGCATTTAACGCCACTGCAAAAAGTGCTTTTGACATGGCGCTCTATGATCTTGCTGCAAAACAGGCACAAAAACCGTTATACGAATATCTTGGCGGTAATGGTTTCAAAAAGCTCGAAACCGACATCACTGTTGGTATCGGCTCACCCGATGCAATGGCAGAGCAGGCTGCTGCTTTTGTGGCACAGGGTTTCAGGATTATCAAAGTAAAACTGGGAAAGGAAGCCGGGGCCGATATCGAACGCATAAGCAGAATCCGTGAAAAGATCCCGGCAGCAATTTCTTTGCGGATCGATGCCAACCAGGGTTGGAATTTCGAAACAGCGGTTGAAGTGTTACAGGCCCTGGCCAACTCGAATGTGACATTCTGCGAACAACCCATGAGGGCTTATAATGACCATCTTTTACAGGAGCTGAGAAAACTTTCTCCAATACCCATCATGGCTGATGAAAGTGTGTTCACGCATCATGATGCAAAACGACTCATCAATGCGGGTGCCTGTGACTATGTAAATATTAAATTTGCAAAATCCGGTGGTATACTTGAAGCACTTAAAATCAATAAAGTCTGCGAAGAAAACAATATTCCCTGTATGATGGGTGGAATGCTTGAAAGCCGGGTGGCGCTCACTGCCTTTGCCCATTTTGCGCTTGCCTGTGACAATGTTATTTTTAATGACATGGATACCTGTATGCTCGGCCATAAACAGGATCCTGTAACCGGTGGCGTAAAATATAACGGTTACTATGTGGAGGTTCCGGCAACACCTGGAATAGGTGCTGATGCCGATAATGATTTTTTACAAACCCTTGAAAAAACGACAATCTGATGAAGTCAAATTCGAAATCTCCGAAAGATTCAAATGTTATCATGACCGAGCTGGTACTGCCCAATGATACAAACACATTTGGTAACCTGATGGGTGGCAGGCTGATGTACTGGATGGATATCGCTGCTGCACTTGCTGCTATGAAACACGCGGGCGCACCTGTGGTGACTGCATCGGTCGACAACATATCTTTCGAAAGCCCGATCCGTCTGGGAAATGTGGTTCATATAGAAGCAAGAGTATCGCGCGTGTTTAACACTTCGATGGAAGTTTATCTGAAAGTCTCGGGCGAAGATGCACTACAACAAACCAAATACAAAAGCAATGAAGCCTATTATACTTTCGTTGCTCTGGGTCCGGACGGCAAAGCAGTTCCGGTTTATTCACTCGTGCCCGAAACGGAAGAAGATCAAAAACTTTTCGACGGCGCATTAAGACGAAGGCAACTGCGGCTTATCCTTGGCGGTAAAATGAAACCTGACGATGCTACTGAACTGAAAGCTTTATTTGCAAAAGAATAATTTAGCTTGCGGATGCATTTCCGGGATCTGAGACAGGCTGGAACTTTTTACTCTGTTCAATGGCGTCCATGATCTGTTCAAGTATTACTTCACTGGGAGCATCGTAATCTAACTCCATGGGCGGTTTGAAATGAACAGAAAGGCGAACTCCTTTTTCTCTCAGTTTCAGGCTGGTTTTATTGAATGCTGTTGAGAATCCGTTGATCACCACAGGTATCACGATGGGTTTAGTGGTCTTTATAATCAGTGCGGTTCCTTTTCTGCCGGGTGCAAATGGCTTCGTGGTTCCTTGTGGAAATGTGATGATCCAGTTCTCCTGCAACGACCTGGTTATTTTTCGTGTATCCGAAGGGTCAAGTCCTTTTCGTTTTACTTTGGCTTCCGGATTCCAGGTACGCGCCACCATCAATGCACCGGCCAATGAAAACATCCTCGTGACCCAATTCGATTTCATTGTTTCTTCCGCGGCCACAAAATAAACCCTGGTATAAGGATTCAATAAATAATAAGGTATCCCAAGTTTGTTTTCCTTTCTCCATTTAACAGCACAGAAAATATGCAGAAAGCAGACAACATCTGCAAAGTAAGTTTGATGATTGCTGACAAAAAGAACATTCTTACGGGGAAGCTTACTGAAGTTCTCAGTACCGGTAATCGTTAACTTATTGATGATATTTAGTCCGGGGTATGATACGGTCCCAACTATCACATAAATTAATTTTCTAAGAAGATTAGTACTTTTGAGTCTTTCCCACAAAGGGCGCATGAGAGTTTATTTAACTTCTATGGGATGAGAAAAAAATATTGAGCGATAGCATAAAGGCTAAAATTAATGTTTCTCTTTGGAAATTGGTTGTTATGAAAAGATTTATTTTAGTCTGGCTGTAATGAAATACAGTTCCAGTATCATCGTGTAACTTTACGTATGCAAATTACAACGGTAATATTTGATATGGATGGGCTGCTAATCGATTCCGAACCATTTTGGGCCGAGGCGGGTTCAGAAACGTTGGCTAAGTACGATATCCGGTTAACGACTGAACAATATCATACTTCAACGGGACTCAGAACACGCGAGTGGATTGAATGGTGGTTCGGTAATTTTAATATCGATAGCAGCTATGTGCAGGATGCAGAGGAAACTATTATAGCGGCAGCGATTAGGAAAATACGGGATAATGCTGAGCCCATGCAGGGTGTTGAATACATTTTTGACTTCTTTAAGAACCATGGATTTAAAATCGGTCTTGCTTCGTCTTCGCCCATGGCGCTGATTGATGTGGTAGTTGAAAAATTAGGGATCGCAGATTACCTGGAAGCGAAAACTTCTGCAGAATTGTTGCCGAACGGCAAGCCTCATCCGCAGGTATTTATGAACTGCGCCGCGCTCATGGACGTGCTGCCGATGGAGTGTGTTTGCTTTGAAGATTCCTTTAATGGTTTGATAGCGGCTAAAGCTGCCCGAATGAAATGTGTTGTGATACCGGAACACAAATTTTCCGGCGAACTGAGATGGAACGCGGCAGACCTGATATTAAAAAGTCTGAACGATTTCGGTGTCGGGGAATTTTTAAAAATCGGAGGTCAGTTATCTATCAAAGCCTGATTGATAACTGACCTCCGATCGTATCTATATTTTGACAATTTCTGCGTCTGCTATTCTGCAATAGTCAATGTTTGCTTCTTCCTTTCCGTTATAATCCTCGTCTACTTCTGTACAATCAATCTTGTGAAAAAAGTTTTACCGTTAATAATAACTTTCACATTATAAACTGCTGAAGGAAGATTGTTAACCGACTGAAGTACGGTTGTATTATCTCCGGCTCTTAGTTTTACATTTTCATTGCTAAGTATAGAACCCTGCATGGTCAAAACAGATACCGTTGCTTCACCAACTTCGGTCGACTTAATATTCAGAACCGGATTTTTTGTTACCGGATTTGGATAGATGCTCATAGATGGTGTTGCATTTGTATTTTTTCTTACCGCGATTATTTTGCTATAAGAACTTTTACCGTCTACATCAATCATTTTCAAACGATAATATTGGGTGCCGTTAAAATTTACGTCGCTTACAAAATTGTATAGTTGTTTCAGATTACCGTTACCATGTGACATCACTTTTCCAATGTTATAAAAAGTTGAACCATTTTCAGAAAACTGAATTTCATAATGAGAAAACGCAGTTTCACTTTCAGTTGCCCAATCCAGCAAAGTTGATTTCCCCTGAACTGTACCATTGAAAGAAATAAGTTTTACCGGAAGGATGATGAATGTAGTAGTTATCACACCGCTGTTATTTGTTCCAACACCACTTGGAGCTCTGACACCACCTGTCCAGTTCAATCCGCCGGTACCGACGGATGTAGCAGTTGTTGTATTTACAGTAGGTACAATACCTGTATAAATTGCCGCTCCCTGGCCGCCACCAGCACCTCCGCCATGACGTGCACCATCAACTACGTTGCCTCCATTTCCACCATTTGAAGTAATGGTAAGGGGCGCTGAAGAACTGATATTCCAGATGTTTACTTCCATAAACACAGATCCACCTGCACCGCCGCCACCTGCGCCATCATTAAGAACACTTCCACCATTTTCACCGTTGGCGCTGATTGTTATGGGTGTTGATCCGTTTGTCTTGAGCTCGGTTGCTTTAACTATCACTATCCCACCGCCATTGCCTCCTTTATTATTTCCACCATTGTTAGCTTCACCTGAACCACCACCGCCACCAAGGAAATAACGTTGTCCGCTTATGTTTGTATTAAGGGGAGCACCACCATAACCCCCACTGATAATAGTACAATTATAACCGGTTGCGCCATCGCCACCGCCAGTGTAATTTGAACCACCGCCACCGCCACCATTGTGACCATTGCCACCGCCACCGCCATTGATCATCCGGCCATTGGCTGCTGCATAATTTGAATTGGTCACTTTATAAATTCCTTCTCCTTTATTACCATGTAATACGCTTACCGGGCTATAAAAAGTTGCGTCATTACAACCTGCATCAGTGCTGTTATTTGCATCCATTGCACCACCTCTGAAGCCGGCATTGTTTGCTGTAATATTATGCTGCAGCGTTAATTTGCCATTTACATTAAAAGCAACTACGCCACCGATATTCCCGTTCCAGGGTAAAGCTGTGATGTTCGAACTTGTATTGTAATTTGGACTTCCCAGTGTTGGGAAAGTTATAATCTGAAGACTGCTGTTGCTGTTTAGGCTATAAGTATTATTGAGAGGACCTGTAAGGGTGATCAGATTTGCTATTCCTAAAACCCTTGCTACCAGACTAATTGTAGCTATTTCAAATTTCCCGGCGTTTGCTATTGTGGCCAGGTTCCCAAAACTGCTATTGTTTCCTGTATTGGAACCGATTACGTCATCCTGCATTTGCATGATGATTACTTTATCACCGATGTTGAACTGGTCATAAGTTTCATTCACGTCGCTTACGGTCAGCAACGGTCCGGCTATCAAGGTAACCTTGGCATAACCATTTACCTGTGCGTTCACATTCAACATGATCAGGATAAAGGAAATAAGGGTAATAAATGTTTTCATGGGTTCGGGTTTAGGAACGCTAGCCATAATCCAATAAGAGTACCGAAGTCATAAAACGATGATAAATAGCCAATTACGAAGAATGCAAGGGCAGAAAAATTCCAAGATTGGGAAAAATTTTCCGGCGTTGGTAAGCATTTAAGAGTTTATGCTTAGGGGAGAGTAAGTGCTGCCCTCCTGCGAAGGAGGGCGGCGAGCGTAGCGAGCGGGTGGTTGTTCTTTGGTCTTCGCAGCCTGGGATAGATTACGAAAGTGGTTGTTCTTTGGTCTTCGCAGCCTGGGATAGATTACGAAAGTGGTTGTTCTTTGGTCTTCGCAGCCTGGGCAAGACAGCGAAAGTGGCTGTACTTTGATTTCACATCTATTTATAGGATGTACTACCAAAAAACAACCACCCCTGTCGTCTTCGACGACTTCCCCTCCTTCGCGGGAGGGGAGCTTGGCTACTGCACTATCAATCTTGTATAATAAGATTGTTTGTTGATGATTACGCGAATGTTGTAAACTGCCCCTGGCAGGTTATTGACTGATTCAAGAACTACAGGATTATCACCAGGTGCCACATTAGCCGACTGGCTTGCAACCATCGCTCCCTGCATACTTAATATGTTGATTGCTGCATTGCCCTTTTGAAATGATTTTATATTCAATACCGGATTTGCTTTAGCCGGGTTTGGATAAACATTGATCGCCATATCCGCGTTCAATCCATTCCTTATCGCAATGATATTACTATAAGTGAATTTTCCATCGTTATCAACCATGCGTAACCGATAATACTGAGTGCCAGTGGCAGCTACAGTTGCTGTGAAGGCATATTGTTTTTGATAGTCATTGTCAACTTTTGCAGACACAGAGCCCGCTCTTGTAAACAACGAGCCATTACCTGAAAATTCAATCTCATAATATTTAACCGATTTTTCGTTTTCGGTTATCCATTTCAGTTGTACACCTGACTCTGCCTGAGCACCAGTGAACGAAATTAATTTCACTGGTAGAATGATGAAGGTCGATGTGATGATACCACCATTATTTGTTCCAAGGCCACCTGGTGCGCGTGTTCCGCCGGTATTGTTCAGACCACCAATGCCATTCAAAGTATTTACGGTAACATTTGTTGTAGGAGTAGTTGCTGTAAACATTGCAGCTCCCTGTCCACCACCGGCTCCGCCACCATGCTGACTGGCATTTACTACATTTCCACCATTGCCACCATTTGCGGTAATAGTTAATAAACGGCCGGGGGAGATACTCCAACTATTGGTTTGTAATACTAAACTTCCGCCTGCTCCACCGCCTCCGGCTCCATCATTTCCAACATCGTTTCCGACCTGGCCATTTGCACTTATTTTAAGCGTAACGCCAGTTCCTGTTGTCCGGATCTGTTGGGCTGTTATAAGTATTAAGCCCCCTCCGTTTCCTCCTTTATTATTTGAAAAATCATTTGCTTCGCCCGATCCACCGCCGCCGCCAAAAAATACCCTGTTCAGGAGAATCTGTGTATTTAGAGCTTCCCCGCCAATTCCACCGGTAGCTGAAGTACAGCTCCAGCCAGGGTTTGCAGTGCCACCACCCGTAAAATTTGATCCGCCACCACCACCGCTGTTAATTGTATTGGCACCACCACCGCCATTGATCATTTTACCTTTCCCAGCTGCGAAGCCTGGGTTTGTATTTTTATATATGCCTTCCCCCTTGTTTCCAAAAAACGGATCCACAACATTGAAATAGCTGGTTGCATTACATGTTCCATATGGATTTGTACTTACATCAGCTATACCACCGTTAAACCCGGCATTATCGGCCAGGATATTATGTTGAAGATCTAAGATACCATTCACGTTAAATGCAACTACACCACCAATGTTACCATTCCAGGGAAGGGCAATGATATTTGCTGTGGTGGTGTATCCGTTTGTACCGAGGGTAGGAAAAGTTATGATCTGGAGACTGCTGTTAGGACCAATATTATAAGACTTATTGAAAGAATGTTTTATAGTAATCGTATTAACTACGCCAGCGACCCTGGATACGGTTTTTATCTCAGCAATTTCGTATGTACCTGCACTTTGAATATTTGAAAGATTACCGAAGCTGGCATTGTGAGATGTGTTGGTTCCTATTACATCATCCTGTACCTGTAATATGAGCACCTGGTCACCATCATTGAACTGACCGTAGGTTTCATTTACGTCGCTAACTGTAAGTACTTTCACGTTTATGGCGGTTACTTTTGCGTAGCCATTGATCTGCGAGTTTACAGTAAGGTTAAGAAGTAAAAAGGTAATAAGAGTAAAGATTGTTTTCATAAGTACAGAATAAGGATACTACTACATACCAATTCAGAGTCCATATTTATAACCTATTGTCACTTAAACACTTATTTATTTTTCGGGGCTTTAGTTTTTCCAGAAACGGGAATAATATTCCGGGTTTGGTAAGATTTTAAGAGTTTATACTTAGCGCGGAGTAGTAGATGCCCTCCTGCGAAGAGCCTGCCTCGTTTTAGCGGGAGGGCGGCGAGCGTAGCGAGCGGGCCTGCCCTCCGTAGCTTTAGCGTAGGTGGGTGGTTGTTTTTGGTATACGAACCTGTTTTAGTTTCGAAGACCAAAAAAACAACCACCCCATGCCTTCGGCATTTCCCCTCCTTCGCAGGAGGGGAACAGAAAAGGCCATTTCCTTGCGGAAATGGCCTTTTAATATTAATCGAAAGAATAATTATTCTTTTTCAGCGGCAGGTTCGCCACCTTGTTGTTCTTCTTCTTTCAACTTAGCTTTAATTTCAGCAAGCGCTCCAAGATCTCCAAGCGTTGTTTTTTCAACTTTTGCCTGGATAGTTTTTACTGCTTTTTTAGTTTTATCAGCTTCAGTTCTTGCTTCCTTGCGGGCAGCTTCTTTCTCTTCTACTTTTGATTGTTCCCAGATACGTGTATGCGATACAACGATACGTTTTTCATTGCGATCAAATTCGATCACCATGAACTGGTTAGATTCATCAGCTCCGAGGGTCTTACCTTCTTCAGTTTGCAGGTGACGGTTAGGAGCAAATCCTT
>Ga0193752_1002393_pt1 | contig 14149 bp, 7 predicted proteins | sample H1c1metaG_FD_144924 | JGI IMG/M metagenome (GOLD analysis project Ga0193752, IMG submission 144924) | Soil microbial communities from a riparian zone of the East river system, Colorado, United States - H1c1 | ecosystem: Environmental > Terrestrial > Soil > Riparian zone | place: USA: East River... | reverse complement strand
GTGGCTCGGCGCAGGTCTGGACGACCTGCCTCTTGTTTTTCCAGAGCGGCCTGTTGTGCGGCTATCTCTACGCCCATCTCTTGGCCGAGCGTGTCGCTCCCGTGTGGCAGGTCCGCATCCATATCGCGCTGCTCGTCCTCAGCCTTGTGGTCCTTCCGATCTTCCCCGCCGAATTCTGGAAGCCGGAAGGGGACGAGAACCCGCTGCTGATGATTCTGGGATTGCTCACCGCCACCATTGGGCTTCCCTTTTTCCTGCTGTCGGCGACCAATCCGCTTGTCCAATCTTGGCTCGCGCGCTCGCAGTCCCGCGCGCCTTATCAGCTCTTCGCGCTGTCGAATTTCGGCTCGATGCTGGCGCTGCTCTCCTATCCCGTCCTGGTCGAGCCGTTCCTGCCGTTGCGCGTGCAGACCTGGACCTGGTCAATCGGCTACATCCTCTTTGTCGTGCTCTGCGCCACCACCGCGTGGCGGTACCGCTCTGGCGAACGCATAGCTCTCATCGAGGCTGCCGACGCTGGCGGTGAGGCGCCTACGTGGGGCGAGCGCGGATTTGTGGTTTGGCCTTGCGGCGCTGCCGTCGGCCATGCTTCTCGCGGTCACCAACTTCCTGCTCCAGAACGTAGCCGCGATCCCACTCTTCTGGATCCTGCCGCTTGCGCTCTATCTCTTGAGCTTCATCGTCGCGTTCGGAAGCCTGCGCTGGTACTGGCGACCGTTCTGGTATCTCGCCTTTGGGGTTGCGATCACCGCGATGATCGTTGCGATGAGCGGTTTCTCCAGCCTCAACGACTTCCGGTTTTTGCCGCTGTTCACGATCTGCCTGTTCGTGTGCTGTCTTGTTTGCCACGGCGAACTCGCGTCAATGCGCCCGAAGCCGCGCCACCTGACATCGTACTATTTGATCATCGCCGCCGGCGGCGCGTTTGGCGGCCTCTTCGTCGCGGCGGTCGCGCCGCTTGTGCTCATCGCCAATATCGAGCTCCAGATCATTGTCCCGGTGACGGCATCGCTCCTCGTTCTGGCCGCGTGGTGGCGCTACCGCTTCACCGCGCGTGCCGGGCTTCGCGACACGCTGCTGATGATTTCGCTTTCGATTCTCTCGGGCGCGACCTCCTACATGGCCGTTTTCACCTACCGTGATCTCGAGGCGAGCCGCCTCCTGGCGCGCAATTTCTATGGCTCGCTAAGAGTGACGGACTTGCCCCCGCTGATACCGGGAGACGACCGCCGCCTGCTTTTGAACGGCAGCATCAATCACGGCGAGCAGTACCTCTCGCCCGACAAGCGCCGCGAGCCGCTGACCTATTTCTCGCACGCCTCCGGTATCGGTCTCGCGCTCGACGAGCTCGGCAAGGAGGGCCCGCTCAAGGTCGGCGTGGTTGGCCTCGGCACGGGCACGATCGCCGCCTATTGCCGCCCCGGCGACACCTATCATTTCTACGAGATCAATCCGCTGGTGCTCACCATCGCGTCGACCGAGTTCAGCTACTTGAAGGACTGCCCCACGAACCCCACGGTCGCGATGGGTGACGCCCGGCTCTCGCTCGAAAGTGAAGCGCTCCAGCAATTCGATGTCTTCGCGGTCGATGCGTTTGTCAGCGATGCCATTCCGGTTCACCTGCTCACCCGCGAGGCCTTCGACCTCTATTGGCGTCATCTGAAGCCCGACGGTGTGCTCGCCGTCCATATCTCGAACCGCTATGTCGACCTTGCCCCCATCGTTGCCACGGCGGCCGAGGCCAACGGCAAGATCGTGCGCATCGTGACCAATGGCTCGGACATCACCGCGGCCGTCAGCGGCGCCACCTGGATGCTCGTCACTTCGCGGCCGGGCTTCTTCGAGAAGCCGGCGCTCCAGGCGGCCTTTGCCCCCACCATCCCGCCCGGCTTCACGGGGTGGACCGACGATTACAGCAACCTCTGGCAGGTGTTCTCGTTGAGGCGCTAGGGCGACTCGCGCCACAACTAAGCGGACGGCCGCGCCCACTTCAAAATCGGCTTACCGGCATTCGCAACCTGCGGGCGGCTCTGTATATAGGGTCAGCCTCGCGCTCAGACGGGGCGGGAACTTGAGGGGACGATGAGCCGGGCCAAACACGCCGCGAAGGCTAAATCTATTGACCGCGCCTGGACCGTTGAACCGGGCTGGGTGCTTGCCGGCGCCACGATCTTCTTCGGCGCGTTTTTCCTGTTTCAGGTCGAACCCCTGATCGCCAAAGCGATCCTGCCCTGGTTTGGCGGCTCGGCGCAGGTCTGGACGACCTGCCTGCTGTTTTTCCAGACCGGACTTCTGTGCGGCTATCTCTACGCCCATTTGCTTGCCGAGCGGGTGGCCCCGGTCTGGCAGGTGCGCATCCACATCGGGCTGCTTGTCCTCAGCCTCGCGGCTCTGCCCATCTTCCCCGCCGAGTTCTGGAAGCCGGAAGGGGACGAGAACCCCCTGCTGATGATCCTAGGCCTGCTCACCGCGACCATCGGTCTCCCGTTCTTCCTGCTCTCGGCGACCAATCCGCTCGTCCAATCCTGGCTCGCGCGCTCGCAGTCCCGCGCGCCCTACCAGCTCTTCGCGCTGTCCAATTTCGGTTCGATGCTGGCGCTGCTCTCCTATCCGGTTCTGGTCGAGCCGTTTCTGCCGCTGCGCGCCCAGACCTGGACCTGGTCGGCCGGCTACGTCCTCTTTGTCGTACTCTGCGCCACGACCGCGTGGCGCTTCCGCTCGAATGAGCGCATCCCCCTCATCGAGACGGCGGACGACGCCGGCGATGCGCCCACCTGGGGCGAATTCGGCTTGTGGTTTGGGCTGGCTGCATTCCCCTCCGCGATGCTGCTCGCGGTGACCAACTTCCTGCTCCAGAACGTGGCGGCGATCCCGCTCTTCTGGATCCTGCCGCTCGCGCTTTATCTCCTGAGCTTCATCTTCGCCTTCGGGAACCTGCGCTGGTATTGGCGTCCGCTGTGGTACGAAGCGTTCGCCGTCGCGATCGCGGCCATGATCATCGCGATGAGCGGCCTCACCACCATCAACGATTACCGTTTCCTGCCGCTGTTCACGATCTGCCTCTTCGTGTGCTGCCTCGTCTGCCACGGTGAGCTGGCCTCGATGCGTCCGAAGCCGCGCTATCTGACGTCGTTCTACCTGATCATCTCCGCCGGCGGTGCGGCCGGCGGCCTGTTCGTTGCCGCGGTCGCTCCGCTCGTGTTCATCGCCAATATCGAGCTCCAGATCGTCGTGCCGCTCACCGGAGCCCTGATGATTGCCGCCGCCTGGTGGCGCTATCGCTTCACCAAACGTCCCAATTTGCGAGATCTCGTCTTCACCGTGGCGATGGCTCTGCTTTCGGGCGCGACGTCCTACATGGCGGTCTACACCTACCGCGACCTTCAGCGCAGCGTCCTTCTTGCCCGCAATTTCTACGGGGCGCTTCGCGTCACGGACATGGCGTTCACCTCGCCCGACTTGCAGCGTCGCCAGCTCCTGAACGGCAGCATCGACCACGGCGAGCAGTTCACCGCACCCGAAAAGCGCCGCGAGCCCTTGACCTACTATTCGCGCATCTCGGGCGTCGGCATCACCCTGGACGAGCTCGGCAAGGAGGGTCCGCTCAGGGTCGGCGTGGTCGGTCTCGGCACCGGCACCATCGCCGCCTATTGCCGCCCAGGCGATTTCTATCATTTCTACGAGATCAACCCCGTCGTGGAGCGGATCGCCACGACCGAGTTCACCTATCTCAAGGATTGTCCCACCGGGCCCACCATCGCGCTCGGCGATGCGCGGCTCTCGATGGAGGCTGAAGAGTCTCAGCAGTTTGATGTCCTCGCCATCGACGCCTTCGTCAGCGATGCCATCCCCGTGCATCTCCTGACGCGCGAGGCCAACGACGTCTATTGGCGCCACTTGAAGCCGAACGGTGTGCTCGCGGTCCACGTCTCGAACCGTTATGTCGATCTTGAGCCGATCGTCGGTAAAGGTGCGATGGACAGTGGCAAAGAGGCCCGCATCGTCAGCAACCCATCCGATCTCATTGCCGGGATCAGCGGCTCGACCTGGGTGCTGGTGACGTCGCGGCCGGGGTTTTTCGAGAAGGAGCCGCTCCGGAATACGGAACGCGTCCCCGTGCCCCCGGACTTCCAGGCCTGGACCGACGACTACACCAACCTCTGGCGGGTCTTCCGTCTGCGCTAACGCCTGAGAAAAGCGGGCAGGCGTGCATTGGATCGCGCTCGCCGGCCTCCCGCTAGTTCTCCAGACCGGATTACCGAGATTGACGTCCTCGGGGGCCGTGAGTTCCGCGTCACAGCGCGAACATGGCCATAAGGCGCGTTCGCGGCGGCACCGGTTACGGTTCGCGTTCAGTCGTCGCGTGCGGCGGCGAGCATCTTCAGAAGGTTGGTGTTTTCGACCAGAAGCCGCTCCATTGTGACGCGCGTCTCTTCATGGAGCAGCGAGTCGCGGCGCCAGCGTTCATAGGCCGTGCGCGTGGCACCGATCGCCTCGAGCGCCTCATCCAGCGTGAAGCCCTTCGCCTCGAGCATCTCTACCTGCCGGATCTTCGTGTCGATGAGCAGCGTTTTCAGAAAGCTCAGCCTGTCGGGAGTGTCCTTGTCGAGATCGAACGTCTCGTGGAAGCTCAGGCCCATGCGCCCGTCGCGCTGCCAGACAATCTCGGACAGATGCGCGGCATGTGTCTTGGCGTCCAGCAGATAGACGAGACTCGGAAACGATTGCTCCGTGTACAGCCGGACCTGCGCGCCCGTTGAGCTTAGGTTCGAGATCGCGCATTCGGCGATCTGGGCGCCGGTGGCATCCGAGATCCTGCCGAACAGCAGCACCCGCCGCCGCCTCGCGCTGCGGCGCTCCTCGCTCTTCCCCCCGCCGTGGAGCGCTGTTTCTCTCATGGGGAAAGACTAAGCCGGCGCGCCGGTTAAGGTCCGCATCAACTCGCCGTTAAGGTCAACGCCGGGTTAACGGGGCTGACCTCCGTTTGTATCCTGACACGGCACCGCATTGCGCCGGCGCGCCGATTAAGCCAAAACGCGCTTCGTTGGGGTCGGGTTTAATTCTGCCGCACCGGCAAGTGTCCGTTTAGGGTTCATGAGCATGATGCCCCTAGGATGAGCGCACGTCGACAAAGCCGAGTCCGAACCCGATCTGGCCATGGCCGTCAACGGAACGGCGCCCGGCATCCTCGCCGAGGAAGCCAAGCGGCTCGGTGCGCTCCTGATCCACTATTCAACCGACTATGTGTTCGACGGCAGGAAAGCCTCCCCGTATTCGGAGGAGGACGCCCCGAACCCCTTGAACGTCTAAGGCAGGACCAAGCTCGCCGGCGAGCGGGCAGTCCAGGTGGGCGGGGACAGGTATGTGATTCTCCTTACAAGCTGGGTGTACGGGCTCAGGGAAGAACTTCCTGCTGACGATGCTGCGGCTTGCCGGCGAGCGGGACGAGTTCCGGGTCGTCGGTGATCAGGTCGGGGCCCCGACTTCGCGCCACGCGATTGCCGATGCCACATCGCGGATCTTCTAGAAGCGAGGCGACGCTTCCACTGGCGAGAATCAGGCGCGCAATGGCGTCTTCCACCTGAGCGCCGCCGGCCACACATCCTGGTTCGGGTTGCCCGTGCGATAGTGGCCGTAACTCCCAATCGGCGCGATCGAGCCCCGGTTCTGATCCCCATACCCGCCTCCGAGTACAGCACTCCCGCCAGGCGACCACTCAATTCTCGTTTGTCGAACGATAGGCTTGGGCTGTTTTCGCGGTTCGACTCGATCAATGGGACTTGGAGCTGAAACGCGTCTTCGAAGCGTCAAGCGTGCGAGATTTCAAACATCACAAGTGATGCGCGGGAGACTTTTCAATTTGAACTCCGCCCCGCGACCGTTTGTCGCCATGGAACCGTTAGTGTATACGCCGTTTGGCTAAGGGTCTTCGTTGCACAGGATCAATTGGATGAATTTCCAACGGGATGGGGGAAGGTTCGGGGCCGCCGAGTGAGCCCGTGTTGAAGATCTGCTTTGTTGTGCTATGCGCAGCCAGTCGCCAACCCCTTGGATCCAATTGAAGAAAATTGGGGTTCGTGGCTATATCTGCCGAGCTTCCGAGCAGTCGACGACAAATGCGCGTTCGACGCTAAGGGTAGGGGCGGGCAGGATGGCGATTTCGTATCATCGCTTTTGCTCGACTTCCGTTGTCGAAACAAGTTCGGTGGGGGCCACACCTCCTGAACCGTGGGTAAAGAGGTGACACCATGAATTCCCTTGTCAAGAAGGTTGGCCGGTTCGCTCAGGTCGAAGACGGTCTCGTTACAGTAGAGTGGGTTGCCCTGACTGCCGGCATGGTTGTCGCTGCCGTTGCGATTGGCTTCATCGTCATGCAGAACACATACGGAGAGGCCAGCAACATCCGTGGCGGTATAAACACCACCTCAACCGCGGTCTCCGGCAGCGGCGGTTCGACCCAGGACAAATAGTTGGTTTCCAGCAGTGATCCACGGGAGGGCCAACCACGTCCGTTGACAGCGGACAAAGGGAAGGTGGTTTCCCCGCGGGCGTTCTCTTTCCGCCGCGGCCGTCACGGAGCGCAGCATCGATCTCGTGTCCTCAAATGAGACCTTGCCGGCCCCGGTCGCACCTGAAGGCGCGGCGCCACGCGTTGTCGCGCCGATAGTGCTGAGCGTCGACACCTTGTTGTGCTCCGCCTAGTGCTCTCCATCGTCTGGCTCGCCTTCGTCGCGCTCATGGTCGCTGCCGCCGTGATCGATCTCTTGTCCTATCGCATCCCAAACCAGCTCGTACTCGCCCTGTTTGCGCTGTTCGTCGTTGTCGCCGCGTTCAACTGGAGCGAAGTCCCCTGGCTCAGTCACCTCGCCGCGGCCATTCTCATCTTCGGCGCAGGCATTCTCCTCTACGCCATCCGGCAGATGGGCGCGGGCGACGTGAAGCTTCTGGCCGTTGTGGCATTGTGGTCGGGCGTGTTTCCCTTGCCGCGTCTCATGGTGTTTGTGTCGGTCTGTGGGCTGATCGGCATGCTGACACTTATTGTTTTGCGCGTCGTCGCGCCGCGCCTTCAACCCCGGGGCGCGTCCGAGAGGCGGAAATTGCCGCGCGTGCTGACAAAAGGGCAGGGGATTCCCTATGCGATCGGTATTGCCCCCGGCGCGATCATCGCATCGTTTGGCTTCGAGCCATGGCTCTGGTCGATTTAGACCATTTCGTCTTCAATGAACGTCAAGCGGAAAGAAGCACTCGAGGTCCGTGGCGCTCCCGACGAGCAGAGTCAGGTGGGTCATTACCGCCAATCGCTGGTGAGCAGCCGTTTAGGACGGGTTGCACTCAACAGGTTTCAATAGGAGCTCGGTCAGTGCGCTCGACCAATTTCGGCATGGCCCCTGGCTCTACGCCTATCAGCCGGACTGGTGGCTCGCCGGAATTGCGGGTGCGCTAATGGTGTGGTTGGAATTAACATGCCGTCCGTTCCAATCTAGTGCTCGCAAGTGCCGTTCATCGCTAAACCGTCGGGAAGTTTATGTGTTCGCGTACACTGGTATAATATTGCGCCAATATTTGGCTCGACCCTCGGCCACTGTTTTGTTATCCTAAGTTCCTGGGGCCAACACTCTGCTAATGACGGTTTGGCAACCTGCCGCCACCCCGATTGTATTGGTGATCTCGTCCGACCTTTGCGGGGTATGCGCACGAAATAGCGCAACTCGGGCGGACGTTTGTGCGGGTTTCCTCGTCTAAGAGGAGCCGAACCGGAGAGCGGTTTGGTGGTCAGGAATGATCGGCCCGCACGGCAGGTCAGCCGACGCGACCATGTTTCCGAAACAATAGTTGAAGCGATGAGAATTCGCTTCTGGTGGCCACTACCGCACGATCCATCAGCGGCTCGGCTCTTGCGGACACACGCGGTTTTAGGCGGCGCGTTTTTTGGCCTTTACGAGCGATGCGACCGCCATTCGGTCTCAGACGCTGATCCGAAGTTAAGTCTCAAGGGCAGCGATAGCCGAACATTCACCCACGCTTCTAACTCAATTTAGCGGAAACAATGCTGACCGGGGGCGATGATGGCAAAGATCAACGGCAACAGTAAGGATAACACCCTCTCAGGAACGCCCGGGAGTGACACGATCCGTGGCAAGGGTGGCAACGACACGCTCTCGGGTTTCGCTGGCGCAGACATTCTGGATGGCGGTACGGACTCCGACCTCCTCAAGGGCGGGTCGGGCAATGATTCCTACGTCGTCGATGATGTTGGCGATGTCATTGACGAGGAAGGCAATGATGACGCCGGCGATCTCGTTCGTTCCAGTGTGACCGTCAACCTCGCGACCCTAGCAGACGGCGCGATCGAAAATGCCCTGCTGGTCGGCTCGTCCAACATCAACGCCAGCGGCGGTGATTCCGCCAACAACCTCACCGGAAACTCGGGCAAGAACGTTCTGAGCGGCGGTCTCGGCAATGATGCGCTCACCGGCGGCGACAGGCGGGACACGCTCACAGGCGGCGGCGGAACGGACCGGTTCGTCTACCTTGCCAGGGCGGAATCCCCCGACGACGTGTCCAAGCGTGACACGATCATCGACTTCACGGCGCTGAGCGATGCCGGCGCCGAGAAGGACAAGATCGATCTGAGCGCACTGTCCGGACCGGATCTCGCGTGGGGCGGAACCAGCGCCGTCGCTAAGGGCGTCTGGTACACGCAGAGCGGCGGCAACACGATCGTCAACATCGATCTCAAAGCCTCGCCCGGCCCTGAAATGCAGATCGTGTTGCAGGGCCTGCACACTCTCCTCGCGCAGGACTTTATCGGCGTCGCCTCGGACAACGCCGCGCCGACCACAAATGATGTGCTGATCAACACCAACCAGAACACCGCGATCATCGGAAATCTCGGTGCTGCCGATCCCGATAGCGGCGACACGCTCGTGTTTTCCATCGAGACGGGTCCGCAGCACGGCACGCTCGATCTCGATCCCGACGGCAGCTACACCTATACGCCCACGACCGGCTATGCCGGCGGCGATAGCTTCACCTTCAAAGTCACCGACTTTGGAGGCCTCGCGGTTACGGGTGAGGCCGGCGTGACGGTTGCGCCCGTCACAACGCTGGTCCGTTATCTCGGCGCGGTGGGCGCCGATGAGACTGTGAACGCCACCAGCGGAGATTGGATGGACGTTTCCGAGGTGACGGCGCTCACCGGTGGCGGTCATCTGGTGGTGTGGTCGACTCCCGATCTCGATCCGGCGTTCCCCGGCTGGGGCGTCTTCGCCCAGCGTTACGACGATTCGGGCCAGAAGGTCGGCAGCGAGTTCCGAGTCAATACGAGCACAGGTCAGGAACAAGAGCTCCGCCCAAGCGTGGCCGGACTCTCGGATGGCGGTTTCGTGGTGGCATGGGAGACGCTTGTGCAGAGCCCGGATTCGTCCGGCTTCGGCATCTTCGCGCAACGTTTCGACGCGAGCGGTAATCCGGTCGGCGGCGAGTTCCTGGTCAATCAGGCGACGTTCCACGATCAGTTCGGTTCGACCGTGAGCGCGCTCGACGACGGAAATTTCGTCGTGACGTGGACCACTTTCGCTCCGGACGATGCGAGTTGGGACGCGTATGCCCGGCTCTTCGCACCTGATGTGGGCGGCGCCATACCGGTGACGGACGAGTTCGTCGTCAACACGGCCACAACCGGCGACCAAAGCACGTTTGGATCAATTGCGGAGACAGTCACGGACCTTGATGACGGGCGCTTCGTGGTGGTGTGGAACGCTTCGGACGGTACCAGCTTCGGTGTGTTCGCGCGAGTTTTCGAAGCGGACGGCACGGCGGTGAACGCAAGCGAGGTTCCGGTCAACACCACCACTGAAGGCATTCAACATTATGGCTCCGTCGGCGCACTCGGTGATGGCGGTTTTGTGGTGACCTGGGTCGCCGATGACGATTCGGGCAACGGCATCTTCGCGCAACGCTTCGATGCCGACGGCAATGCGGTCGGCGATGAGTTATCGGTCAACACCTGGACGATTCAAGATCAGTCCGCGCCGAAGATCAGCGCCCTTTCGGACGGCGGCTTCGTGATTTCCTGGATGTCCTTTGGGGTGCACGGCAACCTGACCTATGCGATCGGCGGCCAGCACTATGATTCCACCGGCAATGCGGTCGGTGGCGAGTTCATCATCAACACATCGGACGATGGCAACGATCAATATCCTTCGCTCGCGCTACGGGATGACGGCGCCCTTATCGCCACCTGGACCAATGGCCTGACTATCGAACAGAAGGTCATCGAGGATTTCTCAACCGATGTGAGGCCCCTTCCGAACCTTGTGCTCGACGATCCGGTGAGCGGCAACACCGGAGTGGAAGACGTGATCACCACTTCTGAGGTGACGGCGCTCGCAGATGGCGGTCACTTGGTGGTGTGGTCGCGCTACAGTCAGCCTTTCAGCCAGAGTCCCGACGCGGGCTGGGGCGTGTTCGCCCAGCGCTACGACGATTCGGGGCAGAAGGTCGGGAACGAATTCCTGGTCAACACCCCTACGGACTCGGATCAACGCGATCCGAGCGCGGCCGGACTATCGGACGGCAGCTTCGTGGTGACGTGGTCGTCCTATTCGCTGAGTCCGACCCAGGACCGCGCCGTCTTGGCGCAACGCTTCGACGCGAGCGGCAACAAGGTCGGCGGCGAATTTCTGGTCAATCAGGGGATACTCAGCGACGCTCCGACCGTGAGCGCGCTCAATAACGGAAATTTCGTGGTGACGTGGACCGAGTACAATTCGGACAGCGGGACCTTGGATATTTTCGCGCGGGTGTTCGCACCCGCTGCGGGCGGGGTCACCGCGCTGACGGACGCGCTCGTCGTCAACACGAGCGGCGAAGACCAATGGACCTTGGGAGACATTGCCGAGACGGTGACAAGCCTTGAGGGCAGTCGCTTCGCGGTGGTGTGGACGGGCTTGGACAGCTCTGGCAACGGCGTGTTCGTGCGGGTTTTCGAAGCGGACGGCACGCCGGTCAACGCAAACGAGGTTCCGGCCAACACGACAACCGCCGGCGCGCAGACCTATGCCGCCGTGGGCGCGCTTCAAGACGGCGGGTTCGTCGTGACATGGGTCAGCTATGACGGTTCGAGCAACGACATCTTCGCGCAACGCTTCGATGCCGACGGCAACGCAGTCGGCGACGAGTTCGCGGCGAACATGTCGACAATTCTGGATCAGTCCGCACCGAAGATCAGCGGGCTTTCGGATGGCGGCTTCGTGATTGCGTGGAAGTCCTTGGGCGCCCAAGGCAACGAGGCCTATGCGATCGTGGGCCAGCGCTATGACGCGGCTGGCAACAAGGTGGGCAGCGAGTTCGTCATCAATACATCGGAGTTCGCCAACGATCAAAATCCTTCGCTCGCGCTGCGCGAGGATGGCGCACTCATCGCCACGTGGACCAACTACAACACCCAGAAGATCGAGCAGAAGGTTATCGACGATTTTTCAACCGATGTGACGCCGATTCCGGCCGACGATCGCGTGAGCACGACGACGATCCCGGACTCCCAAATGCTGCCCGAGGTCACCCGCCTCGCCAATGGCGGCCATCTCGTTGTGTGGTCGGCCTTCCGCGGTCCGAGCCCCGATCCGATCAACCCGGGTGTCTACGGCCAGCTTTATGATGCCAGCGGTGAGAAGGTCGGCAGTGAGTTCCTGGTCAATGCGGCAGGCTATGGCGCCTGCGCTATCGGCTTGAGCGACGGCGGTTTCGCGGTGACCTGGGAAGGGCCGGACGGGTCAGGCGTCGGGATCGTCGCCCAGCGCTACGATGCCGACGGGGCGACGGTCGGGAGTGAGTTCCTGATCAATACGACGACATTCGAAGGTCAGCGTGCCCCTTCGATGACCGAGCTCGCGTCCGGTGGCTTTGTCGTGACCTGGTACGCCAGCGGGACTGATGACAACTTTGCACGCGTGTTCGCGGCAGACGGCACGCCGCTGACCGCAGAGTTCCAGGTCAACCAGACGATTTCGGCCCGTCCAGCGTGGGTGTATGACCTTGTCTCGAAAACCGAAGAGGTCGTCGGCCTCTCGGATGGTCGTTTCGTCATGACTTGGACGAACGCCGATGGCAGTGACGGTTCGGGTGGGGGAATCTACGCGAGAGTATTCGAAGCCGACGGCACGGCGGTAACGGACGAGTTCCAGGTCAACACCACGACGCTCGACAATCAAGTGATGAGTCTGAGCGGCGGCGGCTTCGTCGTGACCTGGACCGATTGGGGCAACGACGGTTCAAACCGCGGTGTGTTCGCTCAGCTTTATGACGCGAATGGTCTGCCGCTTGGCAACGAGTTCCAGGTGAACACCTGGGAGACCAACGACCAAGCCGCCTCCAAGGTGCAGGGTTTGCCCGATGGCGGATTCGTCATCGTCTGGCACTCTTACGGTGTTGGCGGAATCCCCAATCATGACATTTCCGGTCAGCGCTATGACGCCGCCGGCAACAAGGTCGACGGCGAGTTCATGGTCAATAATCCAACGGGCTCCGATCAGACTTACCCGTCAATCGATATACGTGATGACGGCGCCTTGATCGTGGTGTGGCAGGCAGACGGTAGCCGTATCGAACAGAAAATCATTACCAGCCTTGATAGCACCGCCACGACCAAAGACCTTACCGGCAGACCGGGCAACGACAGTTTCCTCGGCAGTCAGCTCATCGACAATTTGGACGGCGTCGGCGGCGATGACCGGTTGGCCGGCCTGGGCGGCGACGACACGATCGAGGGCGGCCCGGGCAGCGACACAGTCGTGTTCAACACGGCGTCGGACGGTATCGACACGATCATCGGCTTCGTCTCCGGCGTCGACCGCCTGGAAATCTCCGCCGTCAATTTCGGCCATGGACTCGCCGCCGGAGGCGCCGCGATTTTGGTGACGGCGGCCGACATCGTCTCGGCGTTCTACGCCGGGGCGAACGGCTATTTCATCTTCGACAATGACGGGGCTGATGCCGGGAAGGTCTATTGGGACGAAAACGGTGACAGCGGGGCAGATGCGGTCGCCATCGCCGAACTCCTCGGTGTTACGTCGCTACTTTCGTCTGACATCATCCTGGCTTGAAAACGAGCCGCCGCCTTTAGTGCTTTTGCATACCCGCCGGTGGCGAAGTCTCAAGGGCTTGTAAACTGGTTGCGGCTCGCCACAGGGGACTTGCCGCATCAATATTCGAATTCATAGCTCAATCCGATGCTGCTTCCGGTTTCCCGCTGCTTCGAGCCTTGCGTGACGGCAGCATTCGCACCGGCGCTTACGGTTCCGACGACCTTTAGCTGGTCGGTCAGATCGACCTGGACCTCGGCTTGCGTACCGCCTTCAAGCCCCTGTTTTGCCCCGATATAGACGTTGCGCAAAACATACGTGCCTGCTTCCACAGTGGTGCCCTCCATCTCGCCGGCGCTGCCGACGCTGAGCCGGCTCAATCCCAATCCCCGGCGCAGCGATCCCAATGGATCGAACCCCGATCCACCGCCCGCGAGCGACACGGCGGTTTCGGCGAGCTGCGCGAGCTGTAAGGGTGTCAATTGTGCCGCGGACCTTTGGAAGAGCATACGGGCAAGGATCTCGTCAGGCGGCATGGTCGGCGTGCTGGACAATTCAATCCGCGGCGCCGACGCATAACCGGCGATTGCGATCTTTGCGGTGATACCGCCGGAGGTGCTCTCAGCGGAAAAATCGAGCGTGGGATCGATCCTGTTGCGGATGCTGACCCCATCGAAAGTGACGCGGCCGGTGGTCAACACGAAGGTCCGGCTTGCGACCGTGAACGTGCCGCGGCGCAGTTCGAAGCCGCCCGAAATCTGAGGCCCTGCGCCGCTGTTGCGGATCACGATCGTTCCTTCTAGCTCCGCCTCGAGTCCGCGCCCCCGCACGAACACGCGCCCGCGCGTGGAGATGGTCAGGTCGTAACGGATATCCGCAAAGGAGGCCGCCGTTTCCGCCTCGACCGGCGCCGACGTTGCATCGGATCGGCGAACGTTTAGGACGACGACGGTGGGCGGAATGCTTTCGGGCAAGGTGATCTCGCCCTGCGTGACCTCGACGGTTCCCGCCACAAGGAGCTGACCACGGACGGCCCCCGTGATGCGCAAATTCGCATCGGTGGT
>Ga0193752_1002392_pt1 | contig 14158 bp, 13 predicted proteins | sample H1c1metaG_FD_144924 | JGI IMG/M metagenome (GOLD analysis project Ga0193752, IMG submission 144924) | Soil microbial communities from a riparian zone of the East river system, Colorado, United States - H1c1 | ecosystem: Environmental > Terrestrial > Soil > Riparian zone | place: USA: East River... | reverse complement strand
GTGTTCAACCGCGATTATGCGGTGGTCCAGGGCGTGGTTCTGGTGACTTCGACCATCTACATCCTGCTCAACCTGGTGGCCGACATAGCCTATGTGCTGGTCAATCCGCGGCTTCGGGATTGATCGCGTGACCGCCGCCTCCCTCCCCGCCCCGGCCGAGACCGGTGCCCGCGAGGACAATCCGTGGGCACGCGCCTGGCGACGCCTCAAGCGGCGCAAGGGCGCGATGGTGGGGCTGGTCATCGTGCTGCTGTTCATCGCGCTGGCGGTGTTCGCGCCCCTCATCGCCCCTTACGATCCCACGGCCACCAGCTTCACCCAGGTGCGCAAGGCGCCTTCGTGGGCGCATTGGCTCGGCACCGACGAGGTTGGCCGGGATGTCTTGAGCCGCGTCATCTTCGGTGCACGGGCCTCGCTCAGCGCCGGCCTGGTGTCGGTCGGCATCGCGCTTGGTGCCGGCGTGCCGTTGGGGCTGCTGGCGGGTTATGCCGGCGGCTGGACCGATGCGCTGCTGTCGCGCATCGTCGATGCGATGCTGGCGATCCCGTTCCTGATCCTGGCCATCGCGCTTGCGGCCTTTCTCGGACCCAGCCTGGGCAACGCCATGATCGCCATCGGCGTCACCGCCACGCCGGTCTTCATCCGCCTGACGCGAGGCCAGACGCTGGCCGCCAAGGTCGAGGACTATGTCGAGGCGGCGCGTGCCGTCGGCAATCCGCACTGGCGCATCGCGCTCCGGCACGTCCTGCCCAATATCGTCCCGCCGCTGCTCGTACAGGCCTCGCTGGCCATCGCCGGCGCGATCATCGCCGAAGCGGCACTTTCCTTCCTTGGCCTTGGCCAGCAACCGCCGGCTCCGTCCTGGGGCAGCATGCTCAATGCCGCGCAGCGCTTCATCGCCCAGGCGCCATGGATGGCGGTCTGGCCGGGCACGGCAATCTTTCTCGCCGTGCTCTCCTTCAACCTACTGGGAGACGGGTTGCGCGACGCGCTCGACCCGCATCACAAATAGATCGGTCAATTCGGCAAGGACGTGTCGACACCGGCGAAAGCCGCGGCGTCGACCGTCATATCAGTGGCCTTCTCCTCGACGAGGAGCTGAGCGACCGAAAGGAAATGCACCAGTTCGCTGTCGCCGAGCTTCTCGGCCTCCTCGATCAGGTCGCGCAAGCCGTGCCAAGCCCGGAAAAGCGCCGCCGCCCGCTTCTTGCCTGACAAGGCACGCCGCGCGCGCCGTCGCCGGACCCGCGGTTCGACGATGATTTCGAAGATGTCTCCCATTTTACTCTCCCCGCTTCATTGCCGGCATCGTTGTGCCGGCCGCCCAATCACCCCATTCCCCCCAAGGAATGCGAGTGGCCCTTTTCCCTATGCTAATTCGACAGCCCTTGCCGCTTTACCGCCTCCGCTCCGGTTGCAAAATGAAGAGACGCTCCATGGACAACTGTCGCACAGATGCAGCCATACCGGTCCACGATCCGTGCAGCCGTCATGTCCATCACATCATTGTGATCTACGCCGCTGTGCTCTTCGGTGGCAGCCTTCCCATGAAAACTGGTCGTAGCATGCCACGTCCAAAAGCTTTTCCGCCGCAGGTCAACGCGCTTCCCCATAGCGCCTCCTCGGAACGAACGACCTCCCAACATTGGCAGGCGGTCAACGCGCTGTCAGCCCCGGGGACCGGGCGCTCACGTATTTTTCACGACTGGATTGTGGCCTGATCCCACTCCAGGCATCGACTGCGGATGCCGAAAATGTACTACTTTACCGGGAATCGCGTGGCGATTTCCCAGCGCTTTGCGACGATGGCCAGCCTCCAGGTCGCCACAGGGAGGGAAACGACAAGGCTCCGGCGAGCGTCTAAGATGGCTGGAATTGCTTGGTGTATTTTCGGTTCCGATGACCATGCCCGTTACCTCTCGAAAGCATAAGGCCGCCAACATGCTTGGCGATTGGGACGATGTGCGGTTCTTCCTCGCCGTCGCCCGGACGGGCAGCTTCAGTGCCGCCGCCGCCCAATTGAATACCAAGCAGACGACGGTCGGTCGTCGCATTCAGGCTCTCGAGCGCAGGCTCGGCGCCAAGCTGTTCGACCGCCACCGCTACGGCATGGAGGTGACGCCCGCTGCCCGCGGCGTGCTCGAGCAGGCCGAGTCGATGATGGCCAACGCGACCGCGATCGAGCACCATCTGGCCGGCATCGACGATGAGATGTCGGGCAGCGTGCGCGTGGCTGCAACCGAAGGGCTGGCGGCGGATTGGCTGGTGCCGCGACTTGTCGAATTGCGGCGTCGCCACCCGGACATCGTCGTCCATGTCGCCGCCGGCGACGAGCTGCTCGATCTCGCCATCCGCCAAGCGGACCTCGCTATTCGTTTCATCCGGCCGACCTCGGCGCAATTGGTCGCGGCGCGGGTGGGCGCGCTGAGCAGTGCGCTGTTCGCGGCACCGAGCTACATCGAGCGGCGCGGGCTGCCGACAAGCCTGGAAGATCTCACCAACCACGACCTTGTCGACCACACCGGCCTGCATGGACTGCCTGCGATGAAGCTTTGGACGGAACTGATCGAGCGCAGCCCGCGAGTCGTCTTCCGGTCGAATTCGTCGATCGCAACCGCGCAAGCCGTCGTCGCTGGCCTGGGCATCGGGATCTTCCCGACCTACGTGAAGAAATACAGGGACCTGGTCCAGGTGCCGATCGATTTGGGCATCGTGCGCGACATCTGGCTGGTCTCCCATGAGGAGACCAACAAGAGTGCCCGCGTCCGCGCGGTGATCGACTATATCCGTGAACAATTCCGCAAAGACGAGCGCGAATGGTTCATGACGCCGGAAGCGCGAATGACGGAACCGCACGCCTCAATCGCCGCTTGAGGCACGTCTGACGAGCCGTTGATGGACCGCCTCGATCGCCGCGCGGTCGCCAGGCCTTGGCGGCCAGTTCATCAGCAGCCCGTCGTCGGCCCGTCTCGGCAGGATATGGATGTGGAGGTGCGGCACGCTCTGCGCCGCACCCGGCCCGTTGGACTGCAGTAGATTGACGCCTTCGGGCTTCAGCTCGCTCATCACCGCGCGCGCCACGCGCTGCGCCGTCCGCGCCACCGCCGCCAGGATCTCGGGCGGAATGACGTCGACCGTCGGCCAATGTCCCTTGGCTACGCTCAACGCATGCCCCGGACCGATCGGATTGATGTCCATGAAGGCAATCGTGTCTTCGTCCTCATGGAGCTTGAGGCACGGGATCTGACCCGCGACGATCTTGCAGAAGACGCATCCGGCGTCGTGCGGCACTGCCGTCATTTCCCTGTCTCCATCGTCAAAGCCCGGTTCAGTACCCGCAGCCGCTCGAACGGCTGCACGCCGGCCTCGAGCGACAGATCGAAGCCCAGGCGATCGAGACGCGCAAGCCCGTCGCGGCCGAAGCGATCGCGCAGGCTCTCGGCGATCCAGCCCTCGGCCTGACGGTGGCGCGCGACGACCAGCCGGCTGTCCGCCAGCAGATGGCCGCGATGCGCCTCGATCGCCGCAATCACCCCGCCGAGGCCAGCACCGCTCTGCGAGGAGACCGCCATCACCCTGGTCTGCCATCCGGCGTCGCTGCCGCTGGCGAGAGACAGGGCGCCCGCGACATCCGCCAGCGCCCGCTCGGCGGCGCGACCCAGATCTGCTTTGGTGACGATGACGAGGTGCGGAATCTCGACGATGCCCGCTTTCATGAACTGCAGCGAATCGCCGGAGCCTGGCTGGACGCAGAACAGGACGGTATCGGCTACGCCCGCCACGTCGGTCTCGGACTGGCCCACCCCCACCGTCTCGATCAGCACCCGGTCGAACAAAGCCCGCATCAGCACCATGGCGGCCAGCGTCTGATCGGCGAGCCCGCCCAGCCGGTCGCGCGCCGCCATCGAGCGCACGAAGACCCCCTCGTCAGTGGCGTCGTGGACGATGCGCACGCGGTCGCCCAGCAACGCGCCGCCACTGGTCTTGGAGGACGGATCGACCGCGATCACGCCGACGCGCAGGCCTTGCCGGCGCCAGACTGCCACAAGGGAAGCGCAGAGGGAGGATTTGCCGACGCCCGGCGGCCCGGTGATGCCGACGACATGCGCCTCGGGGGCACGCCAGGCCGCGTCGAGCAACGCTAGACTGGCATCGCTGCCGGGCCGTCTTTCCAGGCCCGCCAACGCCGAGGCGAGTGCGCGTTTGCCGCCGGCGCGCAGGGCCTGGAGCGTCATTCCGTCTTGAGCGGACCGCCCAGAGCGGCCTGCGCCGCCGCCAGCCGCGCGATCGGCACGCGGTAGGGCGAGCAGGATACGTAATCGAGGCCGACCTTGTGGCAGAAGAAGACCGAGGCCGGATCGCCGCCATGCTCGCCGCAGATGCCGAGCTTGATGTCGGGCCGAGTCTTGCGCCCGCGCGTGCAGGCGATCTCGATCAGTTCGCCCACACCCTCGACGTCGAGCGTGGCGAAGGGATCGTGCTCGAAGATGCCGCGCTGCTGGTACTTCTCGAGAAAACTCGCGGAATCGTCTCGGCTGAGACCGAAGGTGGTCTGCGTGAGGTCGTTGGTCCCGAAGCTGAAGAACTCGGCGCTCTCGGCGATCTGGGCGGCCCGCAGGGCGGCGCGCGGCAGCTCGATCATGGTGCCGACGAGGTATTCGAGCTTCTGGCTGGAGAGCTGACCCACCTCGGCCGCGACCTGGTCAATCACGACCTTCATCAGGTCGAACTCCTTGCGCGTGGCGACGAGCGGAATCATGACTTCGGGGATGACCGTGACGCCGTGCTTCTTCTGCACCTCGACCACGGCCTCGAAGATCGCCCGCGCCTGCATCTCGTAGATCTCGGGATAGGAGATGCCGAGGCGCACGCCGCGATGGCCGAGCATGGGATTGAACTCATGCAGCTTGTGCGCCCGCGCCTCGACCTCGGTCACCGCGACGCCCAGATCGGACGCGACCTGCTCCATCTCGGCATGGGTCTTGGGCAGGAACTCGTGCAGCGGCGGATCGAGCAGGCGAATGGTCACCGGCAGGCCGGCCATGATCTCGAACAGGTCGACGAAATCCTGGCGCTGCATCGGCTCGATCCTGGACAGCGCCTCGCGCCGGCTCTTCTCGTCGTCCGAGAGAATCATCTGACGCATTGCAACGAGACGGCTGCCCTCGAAGAACATATGCTCGGTGCGGCAGAGGCCGATGCCCTCGGCGCCGAACTTGCGCGCCTGGGCGGCATCCAGCGGCGTCTCGGCGTTGGTGCGCACGCGCATGGTGCGCAATTCGTCGGCCCAGGTCATCAGCTCGGCGAAGTCGCCCGAGAGCTCGGGCTGAACCGTCGGCACGACGCCCAGCATGATCTCGCCGGTGGTGCCGTCGATCGTGATCCGCTCGCCGGCCTTGACCACGGTGCCGCGCACGGAGAGCGTGCCCTTCGCGGCATCGATGCGGACATCGCCGGCACCGGCCACGCAGGGCCGGCCCATGCCGCGCGCCACCACGGCGGCATGGCTGGTCATGCCGCCGGTCGACGTGACGATGCCTTGGGCCGCGTGCATGCCGTGGATGTCCTCCGGGCTGGTCTCGCGCCGCACCAGGATGACCTTCTCGCCGGCATGCGCCTGCTTCTCCGCGTCGTCGGCGGTGAAGACGATCTTGCCCGAGGCGGCACCGGGCGAGGCCGGCAGCCCCTTGGCGATGACCTTGCGCGGCGCCTTGGGATCGAGCGTCGGATGCAACAGTTGATCGAGCGATGAGGGCACGATGCGGGCGATGGCCTCTTTCTTGTCGATCACGCCGTCGCGCACCATGTCGACCGCGATCTTGAGCGCGGCCTTGGCGGTGCGCTTGCCGTTGCGGGTCTGCAGCATGAAGAGCTTGCCGCGCTGCACGGTGAACTCGATGTCCTGCATGTCGCGATAGTGGGATTCGAGCTTGGTGCGCACCGCGTCAAGCTGCTGGAAGACCTCGGGCATCGTCTCTTCCATCGCCGGGGCGTCGGAATTCTGCGCCAGCTTGCCCTGGACGGTGAGATGCTGCGGGGTGCGGATGCCGGCCACCACGTCCTCGCCCTGGGCGTTGACCAGATACTCGCCGTAGAACAGGTTCTCGCCGGTCGACGGATCGCGGGTGAAGGCGACGCCAGTGGCGCAGTCCTCGCCCATGTTGCCGAACACCATCGCCTGGACGTTGACCGCGGTGCCCCAGCTCTCGGGGATGGCATGCAGGCGGCGGTAGGTGATGGCACGCTGGTTCATCCACGAGCTGAAGACCGCACCGATGGCGCCCCAAAGCTGCTCGCGCGGCTCCTGCGGGAAGGGCTTGCCGATGCGCTTTTCGACGATCTTCTTGTACTGCGCCACCACGGCGCGCCAATCGTCGGCTTTCAACTCGGTGTCGTTGGCGACGCCCAGGTCTTCCTTCTTGAGCTCGAGCGCTTCCTCGAAATGGTGATGGTCGATGTCGAGCACGACGTTGGAGTACATCTGGATGAAGCGGCGGTAGCTGTCATAGGCAAAGCGCTCGTCGCCCGATGACTTCACCAGGCCGACGACCGAGCGGTCGTTGAGGCCGAGATTGAGCACCGTGTCCATCATGCCGGGCATCGAGGCACGCGCACCCGAGCGCACCGACACCAGCAGCGGATTCTCAGGGTCGCCGAACTTCATGCCCAGGATCTTCTCGACCCGGGCAAGGGCTGCTTCGACCTCGTCCTTCAGCTCTCCCGGATAGGTCTGGCCGTTGGCGTAATAATGGGTGCAGACCTCGGTGGTGATGGTGAGGCCAGGCGGCACCGGCAGGCCGAGGCTCGACATCTCCGCCAGGTTGGCGCCCTTGCCGCCCAGCAGATTGCGCATGTCCGCGCCGCCCTCGGCCGCGCCGTCACCGAAACCATAAACCCACTTGGCCATCGTCAGCCCTCGATCTTGGAGAAATCCGCCACCGAATCGAGGGTGGCGCGAATCTGATTGAGAAGTTTAAGCCTGTTTAGACGCAATTCCGGCCGCTCCGTGACATTGACTGTGACCTTTTCGAAGAAAGCATCGATCGGCGCCCGCAACGTCGCAAAGGCAGCCATGGCGCCCGTGAAATCCTCGCGCGCCAAAGCCGGCGTCACCGAGCGCTCGACCTCCGCCAAGGTTGAGGCAACGGCTTTTTCCTCGGTTTGTTCCAGCAGTGCGACATCTGGCATGCCGGCGACCTTCGCGGCCAGCGTCTTGTCCTTCTTCTCCTCGGCGCGAACGATATTGACTGCGCGCTTGTAGCCCGCAAGCAGGTTGCCGCCCGCCTCGCTGCCGAGGAAGGCCTGCAGCGCCTCGACCCGGGCCATCAGGCGCACCAGATCGTCCTCGCCACCTCCGCTGGATCGGCTCTCCGCCGATCCAGCGATCGCGAAGACGGCGTCGATCACGTCATGCCGCGCGCCGCGCTCGCGTGCCTGGATTTTCAGGCGATCGGCGAAGAAGACCATAAGGTCAGGCTCCTTGAAAAATTCGCCGAGCCCCAGGCGCAGCTTGTTTTCAAGTACAATGCGGATGACACCCAAAGCGGCGCGACGCAGGGCGAAGGGATCGCGCGAGCCGGTGGGCTTCTCGCCGATGGCCCAGAAACTTGTCAGCGCGTCGAGTTTGTCCGCCAAGGCCACCGCAATCGAAACCGGTGCACTCGGGCAGCGGTCGTTCGGCCCTGCCGGGGCATAATGATCGCCGATCGCCTCGGCGACCGCCGCGGGCAGGCCTTCGCCTCGCGCGTAATAGCGTCCCATCACCCCCTGCAGCTCGGGGAACTCCCCCACCATGCCGGTGACGAGATCGGTCTTGCACAGGCGCGCGGCCTGGTCGACCTGCGCCGGATCGGCGCCGGGAACATATTTGGCGATCTCGCCGGCAAGCTTGGCGATACGGTCGACGCGCTCGGCCTGCGTGCCGAGCTTGGCGTGGAAGACGATGTTCTTCAGCGCCGGAAGGCGGCTTTCAAGCGTCGTCTTGCGGTCCTGATCCCAGAAGAACTTGGCGTCCGACAGACGCGCGCGCAGGACGCGCTCGTTGCCCTCGACGATGGTCTTGCCGCCGTCGCGCGCGATGGTGTTGGCGACGACGACGAAGCGGTTCGCAAGCGCGCCATCCTTGTGCGTGGTGGCGAAATAACGCTGGTGCGTGCGCATCGATACGATCAACACTTCCGGCGGCACGTCCATGAATTGCGCATCGATGGTCCCGAGCATCGGCACCGGCCATTCGACGAGGCCGGCCACTTCATCGAGCAGGCCGTCATCAGGCTTCAAGGCGACTTGTGCGTCGGTGCAGAGCGCCTTCGCACCCTCGAGGATGATCTCCTTGCGTTCGCTCGGATCGAGGATCACATGCGCGGTTCGCAGCTTCGCTTCGTAGTCGGCGAAGCCAGTGACCTTGAGGTCGCCTTTGGACAGGAATCGATGACCGCGCGTGGTGTCGCCGAACTTGATCGGCGCCATCTGGCCGCCCGGGGCGATCTCGCCCGCCAGTAGTTTGCCGTCGAACAGCGCCACGACCGACTGCAGCGGCCGCACCCACAGCATGCTGCCGCTGCCCCATTTCATCGATTTGGGCCAGGGCAGCGCCTTCATCGCCGCTTCGATTATGCCGGGCAGCGAAGCAGAAGCGGGGCCACCCTTCCTGTTGATCACCGCGAACCAGAATTCGCCCTTGCCGGTATCGCGCTTCTCGGCCTGGTCGAGCGAGGCAAGCCCCGCGCCCTTCAGGAAGCCCTGCACCGCCTGCTCGGGGGCGCCGACTCGCGGCCCGCGCTTTTCCTCGCTGATGTCGGGCTGGGCAAGCGGCAGGCCCTCGACCACCAGCGCGAGGCGCCGCGGCGTGGCGAAAGCGCGGGCCGCGTCGAAAGAGAGGCCTGCGGTTTTCAGGCCCTCGACGACGAGGCGCTTGAGATCCTCCGCGGCTCGCGCCTGCATGCGGGCGGGAATCTCTTCCGACAGGAGTTCGAGAAGAAGCTCGGCCATCTCAGGCAGCCTTCGCCGTCTGCAAGGCGATCCAGGCCTCGCAACAGGCCTTGGCGAGCTCGCGCACGCGTAGAATATAGCTCTGCCGCTCGGTGACGCTGATCACGCCGCGCGCGTCCAGAAGATTGAAATTGTGGCTGGCCTTGATGCACTGCTCGTAGGCTGGCAGGGGCAGCTTCCTCTCGATCATCCGGCCGCATTCCTTCTCCGCGTCGGCGAAGTGGCGGAACAGCATGTCGGTGTCGGCATACTGGAAGTTATAGGCCGATTGCTCGCGCTCATTCTCAAGGAAGACATCGCCATAGAGCAGCGGCACGGCCGAATCGGCGCGGTTGAAGGGCAGATCGTAGATCGTCTTCTTGTCGAACAGATACATGGCCAGACGTTCGAGCCCGTAGGTGATCTCGCCGGCCACCATGTCGACCTCGATCCCGCCGACCTGCTGGAAATAGGTGAACTGGCTTATCTCCGAGCCGTCGCACCAGACTTCCCACCCCAACCCCCAGGCGCCGAGCGTCGGGCTCTCCCAGTCGTCCTCGACGAAGCGGATGTCGTGCAATGAGGTGTCGATGCCGATCGCCTCGAGCGAGCCCAGATAGCGCTCGAGGATATCCGGCGGAGACGGCTTCAGGATCGCCTGGAACTGGTAATAATGCTGCATCCGCATGGGATTCTCGCCATAGCGGCCGTCCGAGGGCCGCCGGCAGGGTTGGGCATAGGCCGCCTGCCACGGTTTTGGTCCCAGCGCGCGCAAGGTCGTCGCGGTGTGGAAGGTGCCCGCGCCCATCTCCATGTCATAGGGCTGCAGGATCAGGCAGCCTTCGCGCGCCCAGTAGTCCTGCAGGGTCAGGATCAATTCCTGGAAGCATTGCGGCTTGGCACGCGCCGCGGAAAGGTCGGACACCGGATCACCCCGAAAGCTAAGAAGGCCTTTTATTTCCGCTATTTAAGAGCGGTTTTTGCGGTGCGGCAAAATAGGTGCCACCCCCTGCCCGGTCAAGCTCGCGCATGATCTTTTGAAGCCGAATCAGCGGCTCATCACCGCGCGATGCTCTGAATTCACAGGCCCCATGCCCCATTCTCAAGCTCCCTCCCCCGCAGGAGATGAAATGTCCTCCTGGCCCGCTTCAGGGCAGCGGGCAGTCGGTGCGGCCGCATCGGATGGCCGCGGCGGAGACGAAGGAGCCGCAGACCCGGCAGGCCTCGGTGTCCTCGACCACGGGCCGGCGTTCGCCAACCGGCGTCCGGGCAGGATCGGCGGCGGTCTGCGGCGGCGGCTTGTCGCGCGCGACCGGCGGGGCGCCGAGGCCCCGGCGCCAGGTGCGGAACATCGACCAGACGCCATAAGCCGCTGCGGCGAAGATCAGAATCTTTAGCAGAAAGCCCATCGAGAGGTTTTGCGCGGGGGTTGCGGCCGGGTCAAGCCGACGCCTCGCAACTCCCGGCTTCGCTGGCTATGCTGTCGGATATGAATGAACAGGAAGAAAAGCCGCTCGACCTCTTCGTGGTGGGCGGCGGCATCAATGGAGCGGGGATCGCCTGCGACGCCACCGGTCGCGGATTGAAAGTCGCCCTCTGCGAGATGAACGATTTCGCCAGCGCCACCTCGTCGGCCTCGACCAAGCTGATCCATGGCGGGTTGCGCTATCTCGAACAATACGAGTTCCGCCTGGTCAGGGAGGCGCTCCAGGAGCGCGAGGTGCTGCTGGCCAAGGCGCCGCATCTCAGCCGCCCCCTGCGCTTCGTGCTGCCGCACGAGCCCCATCTGCGGCCGCGCTGGCTCCTGCGGCTGGGCCTGTTCCTCTATGACCACCTCAACCTGCGCATGACCTTGCCGAAATCGGAGAGCGTGGATTTCCACAACTCCAAATACGGCGTCGGGTTGAAGCCGAGCTTCACGAAGGGCTTCGTCTACTCCGACGGCTGGGTCGACGATGCGCGGCTGGTCATCACGAACGTCAAATCGGCACGCGACATGGGGGCGCGGATCTATGCCCGTCATCGCTGCCTGCGGGCGGTGCGCAGCGACGACGGCCGGCTTTGGCAGATCGAACTGCAAGGCCCGGACGGCGCCGTCGTGCACGTCAAGGCGCGCGGGCTGATCAACGCCACCGGCCCCTGGGTCAAGCGCTTCCTCGACGATCAGACCCAAATCAAGACGCCCAAGCGCGTGCGCCTGATCAAGGGCAGCCACATCATCGTGCCGCGCCTGCATGACGGCGAGCACTGCTTCATCCTGCAAAACAGCGACAACCGGATCGTTTTCGTCATTCCCTATGAGCGCGAATTCTCTCTGATCGGCACCACCGACATTCCGGTCGAGCCGGGCGAAGCGCCCCGATGCACGCCGGAAGAAATCGCTTATCTGTGCGAGATCGCCAATCACTACATGGCAAAGACGGTGTCGCCCGGCGATGTCGTCTGGACCTATTCGGGCGTGCGGCCGTTGTTCGACGACGGCGACGACAATCCCTCGGCCGTGACGCGCGATTACCATCTGGAGGTGGACGGTGCGGTCGGCACTGCGCCCCTGCTCTCGGTATTCGGCGGCAAGATCACGACCTACAGGAAACTGGCCGAGCATGCGCTCGAAGACCTTAAGCCGCATTTCCCCCGCATGGGCGGGGCCTGGACGGCCGGCAAAGCCCTGAGCGACGGCGAATTCGCCGATGCACCGACCTTCGAGGAAGCCTTCGACCGCTTCGCCGACGGTCTTGCCCTGGTGCGGCCCGGCTTGCCGCGAGAACTCACGCGTGTGCTTGCCCGCCGCCACGGCACCGGCGTCGACGAGCTTCTGGAGAACATGCGCGGTGTGGCCGATCTCGGCCGGCATTTCGGCGGCCAGCTCTACGAGCGCGAGGTTCGATATCTCATTGCCGAGGAGTGGGCGCACGAGCCCGACGACGTGCTGTGGCGGCGTACCAAGGAAGGACTGCACATGACGGAGGCCCAGCGCGCCGACTTCGCAGGCTGGATGCGGGAGCAGCGGCCCAACGCTGCATGAAATTTATTCCGGAGGCGCGGGGCACGTTCTGTCGAGCCGGATCGTAAGCTCACTGTAAGGCCGACCCACCTGGGACGGTCGTTCCCGACCATCTGGGGATAATACCATGCGCATGCGCGCTTTGTTTCTCGCCGGTCCGGCCGCCCTCGCGGCGGTAGCGGCGCTGTCGTTCGCCATTTCAGCCAACGCAAGGACCGGTGATGCCGGCCAGATGTCCGACGCCGATACCTTGATCGCACAAGCGGCACCTACGCCACCGCCGCCGGGCACACATCCTCCGGGCGAACGACGCGAACGTCATGCCTTCTCGCCGCGCGCAATGTGCGACGAACAGGTCGCACGCCGCGCCGGTTTCCGCACCTATATCAAGATCCGGCTCAATCTGAAGCCCGAGCAGATGACTGCCTGGTCGGCTTTCGAAAAAGCGGCGGATGACGTCACCACGAAGGAAATCGCGCGTTGCGCGGCGCTGCCGGCCGAGGTCAAGACCCCGCCGACCTTCGTCGAGAGGATGAACATGCGCGAAGAAGCGATGAAGACGCGGCTGGCTGCGATGGAAGCGGTGAAGCCTTCGATGCTCGCGCTCTACAACACGCTTACGCCGGAGCAGAAGGTCGTGCTCGACCGGCCTTTCATGGGCGGCGGCTTCGGCCATGATCGCCATGAGGGCATGGAACACGGCCGGCGCTGAGGCTTGGGACGAAGAGGAAGAAACCGGCCCTCACCAGTCGCTGGCGCGGACGATTTTCATCAGATCGTCCGCCATCGACAATGCGGTAAGCACGCCGGTCTTGGGGTTGTCGGGCATGGCCCGGCCCTGCCGCTCGATCGAGAGGTTCCCTGAATCGCCCTCCACCTCGAGTCGGCTCGCATTGGTCCCCGGCGGCAAGGTCGGATCGGCCACCAGCTCGATCTCGGTGCGATCGAGACCGAGGCCGCAGAGCGCCACCGTGACCGCGAGGTTGGCGTTCTTGGGGTAGAGCCGCCCGGCATCGGCCGGCTTACCCTTGAAGATCACGGTCGGGATCTTGATCGACGGCAGGTCGAATTCCGTCTCCGCCGGCGTGCCGCTCCAGGCATGGGGCGGCTTGATCGAGGTATACTTCACCCGGGTGAGCGTGCCGGCTCGCATCGCCAGCAGGCCGTCGAGACCGGCGATCGCGCCTGACGGCAGGCGCAGCCGCGCGCCGCCCTTCTCGGCCGCCGCTATATGCTTTTTGAACAGCCCGGGATCGCCATAGGCGCCGGTGGCGATGACCATGAGATCGATGCCCTTCTTCAGCACCTTCTCGCCGAGATCGCGCACCGCGTCCTGGCTGGCCGCCTCGACCACGATGTCCGGCTTGGTCTTGAGCAGCGCCTTCAGCGATTCGACGACGGCCACCTTGGCGCCGAGGGCCTTCTGGACCGACTTGGCCCGGCCAGGCCGCACCAGCACACCTATGATCTCGACCGGGGCCTTTTTCTGGCGAAACACGTCGAACAGCATCTGGCTGATCGCGCCATAGCCGATCAACACTATTTTTAGCCGCTTTTTCTTTGCCAAGACCTGCCCCCGCGAGCTTCGACGCGGCGGCACTATAGAGAGCGGCGGCAGCCCTTGCGACCCCAGGAACCGGCCGCTATAACCGCGCCTCGCCGACCGGGGTCTCTCCGTTTCTGACGGAGTATAGCTCAGCCTGGTAGAGCACTAGCTTCGGGAGCTAGGGGCCGGAGGTTCGAATCCTCTTACTCCGACCAATCGGCGAAGGTTTTCGGGGGCTTTCCGCAAGGAAGGCCCCCGAGCTTTCAGGGACTTGGTCCTCATTCTCTTCTCAGGCCGTGTTCCTCGCCTCGGGGTCCCGTCAATCCGACCCTACCGCGTCGCCATTGGCGCGACACCACCTCGGCAAGAAGACTGCCGGCACTGAGCTGGCTGACGGCCGCGCGCGGCGGGAGTTTCCATCGTGGCCAGCCTAGCAGCCCAGATCGCTCAATTGCTCACGCCAGTAGGCTGTCGTGGGCACTGTCGCGAGCGGGCGGCCGCGCACGACATGCCGAGCAAAGGCCGGCCCTTCAACTTGGGCAAGGAGCGCGTCGGCCTCCTCGAGTTCCCCTTCGGCGATGTGCTCGCAAATATCTTTGAAGGCCACGGACTCCCCATCACCCGGTCTGGGCTGCTCG
>Ga0193752_1002391_pt1 | contig 14163 bp, 11 predicted proteins | sample H1c1metaG_FD_144924 | JGI IMG/M metagenome (GOLD analysis project Ga0193752, IMG submission 144924) | Soil microbial communities from a riparian zone of the East river system, Colorado, United States - H1c1 | ecosystem: Environmental > Terrestrial > Soil > Riparian zone | place: USA: East River... | reverse complement strand
CCCCGATCCGATAGCGAAACGTGTCGGTGTAATACGCGGTGCGGCCGTTCGCGGCGACTTCGGCCGCTTCGATGAACACGCCGAACTCGAACTCGAACATGTCGCCGTCTTTGAGCGCCGCGTTCGTGCGGGCGTTGCGCGTCACTTCATGCGACTGCACGCGCGCGTAGGCTGCGATCTGCTTCGTGTAGTCGGTCGCGGCGTCTTTGCCGGCGAGTGCGAGCGAGGGAAGCGCGGTGTCGGAGTCCATTCCCGTGTTTGCCGAGAAGACGTTGCCGTTGCCGTAGATCTTGAAGCAGCGAAAGTTCGTCTTGTCTTCAGGGCGCGCGACCGGCAGGTACGACACCCGGATGAGGCTCTCGCCGCGCGGCGTGTAGTCTTCGATCACGAAGCCGTACGTGCGGTCTTCGAAGTAGAGCGGCCCGAACGGCGCGTAGGTTTCTTCGAGCTCGTGGCGACCGCGCACGCGTCCGGCGCCGCGCGTGATCAGTACCCCGTCGTCGCGCATGAACGAGACGGGCGTTACGGGGTCGGCCTTCTCGAACAGTGGCTTCGCACGTCCGAGTGCGATTGGCGCGCGGACACCCGCGCGATTGCGCAGCGCTTCGTAGACGTCGCGTAGGGCTGCGTCGCTGATTTGCGTCGCGTCGAACGCTGGCATGCCTTGGCCGCCTTGGCGTACGCGTTCGACCAGTTGCGCTTCGGTGCCCGCAAACTGGGCGAGGTTCGGGAAGCGTGGATCGCTCGACGCGAGGTTGTGGCAACCCGCGCACTGCGCCGCAAACACGGCCGGTGGCCGGTCGTCGCAGCTGAGGGGCGTGGGGGCGCCTGCCGCTGAGGGCGGCATGGCCACGGCTGTGCTTCCGGCTTGGCTTGCGGGTGGCTTTGGCGCGGTCGCACCGGCTTGGGCCGCCGGGGTTCGCGAAGGTCCGCCGGACCCGGAGCTCCCAGAGCCGCCGGGGCCTTCGGCTCCGGGTGGGTCGGAGCGCATCGGAGCGGGCTGCTCCGAGCAGGCAGCGAGCATCGCAACGGCCCAGAGAGCCGCGGGCATTGGAGTTTTGGCACTGGATAGCCGCACGGTTTCAAGAGAGACCGCCGGTCCCAAAAACGGTCCAAACCGGTCGCGATCAGCGGATTCGTGGGCGGCGTGGACCGTTTCGCGGGCTCCGGCACTCCTGTGCGGAAGTAGGCAGGAGACCCGAACCTGATGCGTGATTTAGTCAGTACCTGGTCACTCGCGAACGCGGTCCTCGTGGTGGTGGCGTGTTCCGGCGAACTTCGAGAGCAGGCGCCGGTCGATGCCGCCGTCAGCAGCACGATGCAGGCGGGAGCTTCCGGAAGCCTGGCTCCACACCCGGCCGGCTCGGGCGCTGGGACTGAACCGCTCGACGCTCGACCCGATGCTGCAGTGAGCGCGGGACGCTCCGGAGGTGCGAGCATCCCGGACGCTTCGACCGCGGTTCCAGATGCTTCGACGCAAGACGCTTCGATGCCGGACGCTGGTGCCGGCACCACACCGCGAGGCGCTAGTGGTCCGACCGGCCCGAGCGCAGGCTGCGGCACTGCCGCTCCTAGCGGCGAATCCGCCAGTGGTTGGACCAAACACGACTTGATGGTGAAAGGCGTAGCCGCGAAGTTCCTCGAGGGCGGCGACGAGTACGGCAACCAGCACGGCTACGACTTCAGCCGGCGCAACTACTTCGTGCGTCTGCCGGCCGACTACGACTCGAAGAAGAGCTACGCCCTCGTGATCTCGGGTGGAGGGTGCGGCGCAACCGATGGCATCAGTGGCAACGGCGGAGGTTCGAACCCACTCGCCGATCGCCAAGACGTCGCCGTGCAGGTCGGGCTCAGCTACGTCTATCCGATGGGTGCCGGCGCGTGTTTTGCCGATGGCAGCTCGGACACGCCGGACCTGCCTTACTTCGACGCTGTCCTGGCTGAAGTCGACAAGGCCTACTGCTTCGATCGATCGCAGGTCTTCGTCAGTGGCTTCAGTAGCGGCGCTTGGGAGACGTACATGCTGGCGTGCGCGCGCGGTGGAGTCGTCCGAGGGATCGGCACCCAGGCGGGCGGGCTTCGCAAGGAACGGCCGCCGTGCACGAACGTTCCGGTTGCAGCGTTTCTCACCGCGGGTGTCAACGACGCCAATCCGATCGAGAACATCGACAAGACCGGCTTCGACACGGGGTCGCAAGCTGCGCGAGACGTCATCCTCGAAACCAACGGCTGCGCCACTAAAGAAACCGCTCCGTACCTAACAGCGGACGCTCCTGAAGACTGGCATTGCGTCACGTACACAGCCTGCCCGAAAGAGTATCCAGTCGTGTGGTGTGCAATCACAGCAAACGGGGGAGGGCACGGTGCGGGCTCGAACAAAGCGTTCTGGCCCTTCTGGCGTGCACTCCCCGTTCGCTAATTTGTCAGTTCACTCGGGCCCGAGCTGGCACGCCTCCGGGTCCTCACTGCACTCGATGCACAGGCCTTCTACGCACGCGCCCGGCGCACTCGCGACCGTGCAGCTCACGCCATCCGAGACCGGCTCGTGGCTCACGCCCGAGATCGAGTCACATGCATCCGCGGTGCAGACGTTCGCGTCATCGACACTCAACGGATTGCTGCCGGCAGTGCAAGCGAGCCCCTCTGCCTGCATCTTCATCGTCAGGCTACCTGCGTTGTCGCCGTAGTAGCTGTCGAAGTTGCTGATGAACACGTACTGCGCTCCAGCCGGGATCTGAACGACGACCTCGTTGTTGTCGACCCGGAAGTCTTCAGCGATATCCGTCGTCTGGTTGTCGAAGAACGTGTTGGCGCTGAAACTCGAAGGCCCATTGCTTTGAATGGCACCCGTCACGCGATGCAGCTCGGTGCGCGGCAGCAGATTCGAGTCGCTGCTGAAGATCACGCTCGCTTTCGGAATCATCGGCGAGTCGTACGTGCCCACGGTGTAGATATGAAGCTGCAGGCCAGGCCGGAGCCCGACATCCGCGAGCTTGATGATCGTCGGCGGTCGAACGTCGTCGCCGTTGTCTGCACGGTAGAATGTGGTATGCGCTTCGACCGTGAACTCGCGGACTGGATAGAGCTCGCACGTGTCGTCGCCGTTGCACACGTCGCCGTCCGAGCAGCTCGCGCCGGCGGGAACGATCGTATGAGTCACATTTCCAGTTGCGGGGTCGCACGCATCCGCGGTGCAAGGATCGTCATCGGCGACGTCCGGTCGCGGCGCGCCTTCGCACATACCCGCCGCAGTGCAAACGTCGTTTTCACTGCAGAGGTTTGCGTCATCACAGCTCGCGCCGACGTCCGCAACGTGGCTCATGCCCGTGCTGGGGTCACACGCATCGACCGTGCAGGGATTGCCGTCGTCGGGGTCGACCGGGGTGCCCGCGCTGCAGCTACCCGAAGCAGTGCAGGCGTCTCCGCTCGTGCACGCGTCGCCGTCGTCACACGCCGTGTTCAACGCCGGCTCGAAGGTGCAAGCACCAGACGGGTTGCACTGGTCGACCGTGCACGGGTTGTCATCGTTGCACACGATCGCAACGTGGTGACAGCCGCGAACATCGCAGCTATCGACGGTACAGGGGTCTCCGTCGTCACATGATTGGTTGACGATCTGACCGCCGACGCACACGAGTGCGACGCGACCGAACACGCAGCGCGCGGCGACGTCTTCGTCGAACCGACCATCGCAATCATCGTCGAGTGCATCGCACGTCGCGTCGCGAGGAACGCACACGGGCGCCGCCGCGTCGGCTTCTCCGCCGCCACCGCTATCGACGGAACTCCCCGCGTCCCCCTCGAGGGCAAGCACTTGAGCTTGAACCGCCGAGTCCGGACCAGACTCATTCGAACAACTGAGAAGACTCAGGGAAACCAACGCGAGCGATAACACGCTCGACCCTGCGCCCGTGACTTGGAACATCTTTTACTCCGGCTGCGTTCGGACTGAAGAACGCTGCAACGTTGATACTAAAGTGCCTCAATTCGCCTACGCACGTCAACTAGTGTTGGCTATGTGTTTGCATTTATGACTCAGATAGCAGCGTCGAGCTCACTGCTAACAGGACACTTACAGCAGGTTGCACGCATATGAATACGACCTGAATCGACTAGGCCTTGGAGCTATGGCTGGGCGGCTTTTTTTGCCTGGTTTTTGGCCGAGATGAGAAGCGAAGTTCAATCGAACATGAGCCCAGCTTCGATCCGAAGCAAAGGGTTTCGCTGACAACTAACAGTAAGTTGTGTCACCTCACTGGTTTGAACGGCCATCAAAAATAGCCGTCACGCGCGTTGGTCGCACTCGTTCGCACATGCGTGTATCCCGGTTTACTCGCGACCACGTTTGCGCTGCTCGTGCCGCTGGCGATTCGACTCCGAAGGGCCTCGCGCGCGCGGTAATCTGTGGCCTTCACGTGTCGCTGATAGCCGCTTGCACTCCCAGACCCAGCGCGGCTGTTCTGAGCCCAGAGGCGTCTCGCCGCCGTCTCTCCACGACCTCGCTCGTGTACGCGTTCGCTGGGGTGATGTTCGCGGCGATTCCTTTCTTCGCCGTCGACTACGTACCAGCGATGGATCTGCCGCAGCACATCGCGCAGATCCGGCTGTTGCGTGAGCTCTGGGGACTCGACCCGGCGACGATCGACACGACGCAGCTCGTCGCACGTCCGTTCGGTGCAAACACGCTGTGTTATTGGCCGCTCCTGGCGCTGAGCACGCTGATGCCTGCGCTCGACACGGCTCGGCTCGGCCTCTTCGCCTGGATCGCGTGCGCCGTGGTGTCGCTGCACGCGCTCGCGTGGCGACGCAATCGGCCGCCGGCGCACGCGCTACTCGCGGGCATGTTGTTGTTCGGGATCCCGCTGTACTGGGGGTTCCTGAACTTCGTCTGCGGAATTGGGCCGTTCCTGTGGTTTTGCGAGCGCGCGCTTCGCGACCGAACCGTGGCTCGAAACCGAGTGGACGTCGCGATCGACGCCGCTCTCCTGCTCGTCCTCTACCTCGCCCACGTCCTGTGGTTTGGCTGTGCCGCAGTACTCGTGTGCGTCGTCGCGACTCGCGGTGTGATCAAGCATCGCAACGTTCGCGACGCTGCACTGTGGCTCGTGTGCTTCGCGCCCCTCGCGATCGTGATCGCGGTGTGGCTGGGTGGGTTGAGCCAGGAACGTGCCGCCTCCGGAGTGGAGCTCTCTGCAAAGTATCTCGCTCCGATCAGCGAGCGACTGTCGCTTCGCTGGTTTGCCGCCACGTTGTTCGGCGGGCTGAAAGGGCCGTTCGAGCCGATCGCGATCCTCTGCATGATCGGATACGCCCTGACCGTGTTGCTGATGTCCCGTCGCGCGCAGCAGGGCGGAGTCGATCGAGGCCTGGCCGCGATCGGCTTCGGATTTCTCGTGTTCGCTTTCATCGCCCCAGACAAGTATTTGAACACGCTCGCGTTCAACGATCGCTTTTTGGGCTGCGGCGTCATGTTCGTCTTATTGGCGCTTCCCGCGATCGAGCACCGCGCTCTCACGATCTTTGCGATGGTGGTGGCGTTCGGTTTTTCGCTCGTGACGACCGCAGCGTGGGTCGTGTTCGATCAAGACGACTTGAGAGGTTTACCCGAGTCACTCGCCACGCTCGAAACGATCGAAAAGATCGACAAGCCACGCCGTCTCCTCGAGCTCGACTATCGCAAGCACTCGGACATCGTTCGCGAACGGCCGTTCATGCACCTCGCGGCCTACGCGCAAGCGGAACACGGGGGCGAGCTGTCCTTCAGCTTTGCCGAACATCGAAGTAGCATCGTGGCGTATCGCGGTGTTCACAGCGTGCCGTGGCCGAGCGGACTGGAGTTGTCGCCCGAGTTGGCACAACCACGAGACATTCAAGCGTTCGATTGTGTGCTCGTAAACGGCACCCCCGCCCAACACTCGGAGTTCACGGCACGCTTTGCGCTTCGAAGCGCGAGCCACGAAGGCTACTTTCGGCTGTACTGGCGCTCGGAGTCTTACCGCGCGAAGTAGCTGCCGCCGATGATCTCGCGAATCGCCGCCCCCGTGTAAAACGAATCGGAGACCCAGCTCGGATCGACGTTCACGGACAACACGAGGCGGCCGGCGCCCCCGATCGCGCGCAGCGTGTGCGGGCCCCGCGTGAGCACGATCGTTTCGTGGTCGTGCAGAGTCAGACTGTCGACCTGCAGCTGCGAGCGGCGCGCTTGGTCGAGCGCCTGCCAGCGATACTTTCCCGGAGCGAACACATCGTAGGTCAGCGTTCCCGCGTCCGGCAACGTGCGGCCGACGACGTAGACCGGACCGAAGTAGAGTTGATAGTTCTCTTCCCAGAAGCGGCGAATCGGCTCCGGGAAGAAGCCGATCATGTGGGACTGGATGAGGAAGTAGACCGGCTTGTTCCGAAGCCGCTCCACGAACGCGGGAATCTTGTTCGCATTCGGCCCATAAAATCCCTGCTCGATGTGATGCCGAAAGTAGACCTGAAACGGATCGGGGTCGCGGCGACAGGCGAGGGCCCCCTCGAGTTGAATGCCATGCCGGTCAGGACCGATCTCGTGCGCGATGAACCCGAGCGCGTCGCGCTGTATACGTTGTGTGTCATCGAGTAACTGAACCGCGTAGACCGCAGTCGGGACGACGAGACACGCCGTCCACGCGCCGATGGCAACCCGGCGCACTCGCGGCGGCGCGACCCGCGCGATCTCCTCGGCGGAGCAGCCCAGTGCCAGCGCCGGAAAGAGTCCGAGCGTCATCCAAAAGTACGGAAACATCCCCGTGTGAAAGGCTGCGACGACGACCGCGAGCCCCAGCAGGCTCCAGCTCGAGGCGAGATGGCCGCGAGGCTTGCGTTCGCGCAGCGCGAGCACGGTCGCTGCGATGAGCGCCGCGATCAGCAACAGGTGGGGTACGAGCGCCGCAAGCATGCCTCGATAGAGCGCCAGGCCAAACGTCTCTCGATAGCTGGCGAAGATCTCGAGCGCTCTGCTGAACCGCAGTTGCGCGGGTGGCTTGAAGAAGAGTGGGACGAGCAGGCGGTACGCGACGATGACTGCCAGGAGGGCACCCCCGCAGAGCGCGGCCTCCGCGAGCAAGCGTCGCAGTTTCGGCTGCGGGTTGCGGTACTCGTGTGCGACGCGCAGGCAGCCGCCCAATACCGCCACGTACAAGACCTTTTGCGTGAACAGAAAGCCGAGGCCGAAGAGCACTCCGGCGATCCCGGCGTTCCGGTGTCGGCGCGGCGCCCCCAGCCACGCGACCGCGCCCCAAATGCCCCAAGCGATGCCAAACGGATCAGTCCGGACCTGGAGCGACCACCGCTGAAACGGCAGCGCGAAGATCAGCAGCGCGACGGCGAGCCATGCCCCCTGGGATGGACGTTCGCGGTCCGATCGCGCGCGCCGCGCCAGCACGTACAACCCGAAGATGGCGAGGAACGTCGCGACTGCCGTGAGCAGGCGCGCTTCTCTCAGCGCGGTGACCGAGTCCTCGCAACCGCGTACGAATGGCGCGAGCACGATCTCGATCGCCCCCGGTCGGCCCGCGCCTTGGAGCGCGCCCGTTGCGACCATTCGCTCGACGCGAGAGAGCAGGGCGAACTCGTCCCAGTTGATGTTCTCCGTGAAGATCGACGCGACGTGAAGACAGCTCCAAGCTGCGGTGCTCCACGCGAAGAGACGTGTCGGCCAGCCGTCAGTGGTCGTGTTTTGGGTGGTGCTTGGGGTCGTGTTTTGGGTCGTGCCTTCGCTCATGGCCCAGAGCTCGGGGGGGCCAAGAGATAGACTTGATAGACCACGTTCGGTGCTCGCAGCGCCGTGAGCGACCAGCCCAGGTTTCGCAGCCCGGTCGTCAACTTGAAGGTTTGGTCCCAACCCGCGAACACGACCAAATGCCGCGCTTTGCGCTCGACAGCCAGGCGCGCGATGACCGAAGCCCGCGCATTCGGATCGCACAGCACCGCGGTCACCGTGTGATGAAGCGCAGCCGCGCCCGGGTCCTTTAGTCCGACGACATCGATCAGTACGTTCGGTACGGCCGTCGAGATGTATCCAATGTCATGGACGAGGATCCGCTCGGACGGAGCCAGCTTCTCGCGGATGAACGCTGCGACCGGCTCGAGCTCTTGCTCCGTCTGGTTCAGGTCGCCCAGGTAGAACATGATCGAGCGCGGTAAGCCCGACACAGCGCCCAACGCAGCGCCCACCGTGAGCGCGACCATCGCGTACCGCCCCCGGCCGCGGATCCGCGGCCACGCGTGGGCAAAGCCGGCGATGCACACCGGCAGAATTGGGTAGAGGTACCGGTACTCGTTGTGTCCAACGCCTTCCGGGAACAGCACCGCGCACGCCGTGAGTAGTCCGGCCACGAACGCCAAGCCGACCCAGTTCACCCGCGGCAAGCACAGGAGGAGGAGGCCGAGCGCGGTCAAATTGAGCCGACCCGCGAACGTCTTGGTCCCCTGCCCAAACCATCTCCAATGGAAGTTCGGACCGGGACAGGGCAGCGCGAAGTAGTCCCGCTTCACGCTCAGCGTCTGCGGCACCGGTGATCCAGTCGCCACGAGATACGCGAGCACTCCCGGGGCGAGCACCAGGCCGGCGACGCCAAGGTCATGAAGCGCGCGTCGAACACGCTGCCCCGGTTGGCTTCCGAGGATGCCTTCGACGAGGAGCAGCCCGCTCAGTAGCGCGAGCTCCGGGCGCACGAGCGGCAGGAGTCCGAGGATCGCCGGCCGCAGCCAAAGGCGGCGTGGTGAGGGATCGAGGCGGAGCGCGAACGCCCAGACGATCACCGCCATGCTCAGCCCCGTCTCGATGCCATTCAGAATCTGGTACGAGGCGTCCGCGGCGGTCTGCGCGATCAAAACCAGCAGGGCCGTCAGGTACCAGGGCAACTCGGACAGCCGGCCGAGCCGCCACACTCCGATCAGCAGCAGCAGGTTGCTCAACCAAGCGCTGGTCCAAAGAGCCCAAGCTGGACTCAGCAGGCACTCCAGGCCCGCGACCAGTAACAGGTGAACGAGACTGGTCGAGCCGCGCAGTGCGGAGACGCCTGGGAAGTTGGCGTCGTGGCCAGCGAGCAGTGCGGCTGCGTTGTGGGCCGCGATATACGCGTCGTCGAGCGGGAAGAGTGGAAACGGAAGCAGCGCGGCGTGGAACGCGGCGAGTAAGACCCAAACCGCGCACAGGATCGGCAGCAAGAGCTCGCGTCGGGTTACGGCTTCGTTCGGCCTGACCTCCGACATTCGATCCACAGCGATAGTCGGGCCGCGCTGCGCTAGCTGACAAGCTGAAACCACCTTGGCGGCATTGCAGCTGCTGGTTCGACGGAGCCGCGACGTAAGTTGTGCGACTACGCCCACACGAAGCCGGCGCTCGAACGTCGGCGGTGAGCGGCGATCCGAACGACCGTGTTGCTTCAGCCTCGGCCACCGTTCGACAGAGTCGACAGAGTCGCGAAAGGCGAGGGCGTCGGAAGCTCATCCGACTGTCTCGACGGCGACTGCGCGTGTCGCGAGAACTTCGCGTGCGCTGCGTTTCTCTCCTACCAAGTTCGTGCGGCGCGATTATGCTCCGACGCGTGAACGAGCAGGACGTCGCGAGACTCTATCGCGAGTACGGCTATCTCGTGTTCCGGCGCTGCGTCGTATATCTGGGCGATGTAACCGCTGCTCGAGAAGTGACGCGCGACGTATTCGTGCGCGCGCTTCGCAACCCGACGAGCTTCCGCGCCTTCGCCGACTCTCGAACCTGGTTGTGTCGAGTCGCGGACACGCTGTGCATCGACGGCTTGCAGCGAAGACACAACCTAACTGCGTCGGCCGACACAGTGCTCGCGTCGGTCATCGCCGACGATGATCTAGAGAGCCTGTTTCTGATTCGGCGCGTGCTCGCGAACCTCGAGTCCGATGCGCTGCGTTTGGCGGTTCTGTTCTACGTGGACGAGCTCAACGAGGAAGAGCTCGCCGAAGAGCTTGGAATGTCGCGGCGGACGGTGGCGAAACGCGTGGCGGAATTGCTCGAGCACACGCGCGCGCTCACTTCTCAGCGGAACGCGTCATGATGAATCACTTACCGCGTCATCAGCTCGAGCGACTGGCTGCAGAAGATCCCGATGCGCGCGTCCGGCCCGTCTTACGCGTTCACGTGGCCGCTTGCGACTTGTGCCAAACACGCCTGCGCGCGCTGCACGCGGCCAAGTCGCGGTTCTTGGCTGCGTATTCCTCGAGTGAGTTTGCGCGCGACACGTTTGCGTTTGCCGGGCCACTACCTCCGGCACGCGAGCTGCGTGACTGGTCCAGGGAGCTCCGCGTCCTCATGTACGCGGGTTTAGTCGCCGTCTTTGCGACCGCATTTCTGTGGTACGGCCACGAGGCCGCGGCGAACTGGGTGCGCGTGCAAGGCGGCACCTCGTTTCGAGTGTTCGCAGTGCACGCTGGCCGCGAGCGGCGGCTGCTGGACGGTGACGAGCTGACTACGGGCGACGAGCTCGCCTTCGAGTACTCGCTCGATCGTCCGCGGCACCTGTTGTTACTCGGCGTCGACGACACCGGTAGCATCCGGCGGTACTACCCTCCGGCCGAGGCCGCCGGCAGCGATACCCTATTGGCGGCGAGCACGCGGTCGAAGCTACCAGCCAGGGTCGCGCTCGATGCGCGGGTCGGCGAGGAGCGGCTGTACGCGCTGTTTTCCGACTCGCCGGTCTCCGAATCCGACGCGCGGCTCGGTGTCTCGCGAGCTGTGGGCGCAGCGTGGGCTACGGGGCGCCGCCTCGAAAAGGCACCGAGCCTCGAGCTACCGGTGCAGGCGATCAGCGTGTGGTTTCGTAAACGTTGAGAAGCGCCCACCGCAGGTCCGGCCATCCAGCGCTCCATCTCGAACGCAGGTCGGATTGTCTTGACCGGTTCGCGCTCGCTCATCGGCTCACGGCACCAACGCGTTGAAGAACGCGACGTATTCATCGATGTTGCTCGTCTTCGTATAGAAGCCGTTCACACCGAGCTCCTCGGCCCGACGCTGATCTCTCGGATCGCTCGAGCTCGTGAGCACACAAAAGATCGGCAACTCGTCGAAGTGCGTATCGGCGCGCACCGCTTGCAGGATCTCGAGGCCGGTCATGCCGGGCATGTTGAGGTCGAGCAACACGAGCGCGGGCATCCGCGCTTGACCGTCCTTCACAGTCGCGAGGTGTGCGAGAAAGTCGGTACCTCGCGACATCGGGAGCCAAGGGTTTGTGGCCTTCGATGAGAGGTAGCAGCGCTCGACGAAAAACAGATCTCCAGCGTTGTCATCCACCATCACGACGGGCCCGTCATTGGAGAGCTTGAGCATGCATTTGTTCCGGCAGTTCGAGCGCAGGGTGTTTGGGTAGCGTAAACCGAAACACGGCTCCTTCTCCAACGACTGCACTCGCCCAAATTCGCCCCCCGTGTCGGCCGATGATCCTGCGAGCGATCGCCAGCCCAATCCCGTTGCCGGCATAGTTCGCGCGCTCATGGACGCGCTGAAACATTTGGAAGATGCGTTCGGCGTGCCGCGCCTCGAACCCGATCCCGTTGTCGTGGACGCTCACTTCCCAGAACGTCGAACGGTCGGCACACTCGACCCGAATCTCGGGCGGGCGATCGGCGCGGAACTTGATCGCGTTCGCGAGCAGGTTTTGCAGGACCTGTTCGAGTTGGGCCGAGTCGCCCCACACCTCCGGCAACTCGTCGCAGGTGATGTGCGCGCCGCTCTCGTTCACCAGCAGCGGCAAGGACCGAACGACATTGTCGTATGCAGCCGAGAGCGGCACTCGCTCGAACTCGCCGCCGCGGGCATCGACGCGCGAGTACACGAGCAGCGCATCGATCAGTTGTTTCATGCGTAGCGCCCCGTCGACAGCGAAGTCGACGTACTTCAAGCTCGCCGCGTCGAGCGCGCCGCCGTGGCTGCGTTTGAGCAGATCCATGAAGCTCACGACCATTCGCAGAGGCTCTTGCAAGTCGTGCGAGGCGACGTACGCAAACTGTTCGAGCTCCTCGTTCGAGCGCTCCAGCTCGGCCGTCTTGGCCTGTAGATTCGAGATGTCGCGCGCGATCATCGAGAAGCCGCTCACTTCGCCTTGGTACATGAACGGCGAAATCGTCACTGCGACGGCTACGCGCGTTCGATCCTTGCGGATCCATTCGCTGACCAACAGTTCGATCGCTTCACCGCCCCGCGCGCGAGAAAATGCTTCGGCGAGCTCCGCGTGCGCTGACTCGGGGACGAGCACTTCGTTGCCGAGGCCTACGATCTCTTCGACCGAATAGCCGAACATTCGCGTCGCGCCGCGATTCCAACTCTGAATCCGCCCCGTCAGATCTTGACTGAGAATCGCGTCTTGCGACGACTCGACGATCGCGGCGAGGTGTGCCGCCGCATCGCGTTCACGCCTGAGCTGAGTGGTCGCTTCGGCGACTTGGCGCTTGAGCTCGTCTGGCGCCTTGAGCGCGAGGGCCTTGGGAACGGCCGGCACGAGGAACGCCAACGTCATCCACGAGACGCCCGCGGTCGCTGCTTTCATCACGCCGGCCAGTCGATACACCGGATGCCAGAAGATCACCGCTTCGATGATGTGCGTCATCCCGCATGCGACGATGAACGCACCGAACATCCAGAATACGATCGGGAACGGCTTCGGTAGGTCTTTCCGCTGGCGAATGAAGAACACGAGCGCGACGGGGATCGCCATGTACGCCCCGAAGATCGCGATGTCCGACAGAATATGTAGCCAGCCAAGCTGAGCTGACCAGCGCCCGCAGTGCCAGCGTGCGGGAAAACCCGTTGTATCGAGCAGTCCGAACAGATCGCTGGCCATACCGGAACCCCGCTGGTGAAGCTGGTTCGAAACGGTACTAAGCGAGCGATATCGCCGCTATGGCCGCTGACTGGGAAAACATTCGCAGGCTCGCTCGCCGCTCAGAGCTGCAGGCCCCGCGACGTCGGAGCGCGAGTCACCAACTGTCGGCGCCGATCGACGGTGTGCACGCAAGTGCGGCGAACTTCGCATCACTCGCGGTCGCGCTGCGACCCCGTTCGAGGGCGCGATCTCTACCTGCACGGGTCGGAGGCCATGTAGGCATGCGACTTGCTCAGGTGAAGCTCCAGAGCGTTTGCTTTTCAAAGGGAGTCAGTCGTGAACAGAATTATTTATCTGATTGGTCTAGTTGTCGTCGTCGTCGCGGTCGCTTCGTGGCTCGGATTGCGTTGACACTTCAAAACACGTTCGCGTGTCCGACTGCAGGTCTTGCGATGCAGTTCGGACATGCGAAACGACCACCACCGTTCCGCCTCAGTGCTGCGTGATTGCGACATTTAAGCTGTTCGGCTGACCGAAGGCCCTCGACGTGTTAGGCAAGCTTCGTTCTAGCTTGTCAGGACAACGGCGAGGGCATGCCGTGGCGGATTCGAAACGCGAGCCGCAAAACGTTGGGCGTTGTCAGTGGCGAACTGTCGTGGGCGCAGCGCTGGTGGCTTGCGCGCTCGCTGCATGCGCGCGTGCTTCGAAAGCAAGCCACGACGACGACCCTGTGGATGCAGGGCAGGATGCGAATGATGCGAAAGTCGCTGACGCCTTCATGCGTCCCGACTTCTGCATGCGCAGTGGAGAGGACTCCCTGCGCGATACTTTTTGCGGCGACGGCGACGTGACCATCAAGGGTGTCGCGGATCTGGTGAGCCTCTTGAGTTTGGACGCAACGCCACGAGGCGGCACTTTGTCGCCGGGTGGGGGTACGTTCGCCGTATCCGCCGACGACCGCGCGTTCGTCGTGGTGATCGGTCACTCCACTGCACTGCCGGGTCACGTCGTCTCGCCGATCAATCCGCGTGCGCTATTGGTCGGAATGGACACGTCCCTTGCGTACGCGCGTGGGGTGCAGCGCGTGGAGCTCGCGAGCCGTGCGCGCGACAAGCCCGGGTTCAACTTCTACTTGGTCGAATTCGAGCAGGCTTGCAACGCAACCAAGAGCTTGCGCGCAACGCCGCGGGAGCGATGCCACCGCCCGATGCTCGCCAGCTCGACAAGGCCACGCGCGCGCGATTGGTCGCGTATCTGAAGCAGGACGCGCCGATGCCGAAGGACGACTCGCTCGAGCGCGCGGCACAGTTGGGGATGCAGGCGGCGGTCGGCCCTGAGTGTCGAG
>Ga0193752_1002389_pt1 | contig 14168 bp, 3 predicted proteins | sample H1c1metaG_FD_144924 | JGI IMG/M metagenome (GOLD analysis project Ga0193752, IMG submission 144924) | Soil microbial communities from a riparian zone of the East river system, Colorado, United States - H1c1 | ecosystem: Environmental > Terrestrial > Soil > Riparian zone | place: USA: East River... | reverse complement strand
TTTGGATTGAGTACCTGCGGCAATGAGTCGAAGGGGACGTAGTGCGACCACATGTCCTTCACCGAATTCGCCTCGACCGCAACGGTGTCCGAGCCGTCGCCCTGTGGCAGCGATGGAATCGTCGCATTCCATACGTACAGGATGTTGCCGGCCCGGTCGGCATACGTGAAGCTGGAGTTGAGCCGAGCGCGCATGCGCATGGCGTCCTTCCATTGGTCGAGCGTCTTCGCGGTCATCATGCGCAGGAACTGCTCGCCGGCGCGGAAGTCGCCGTCCATGCCGGCGCGCAGCACGTAGATGCGGGTGCTGTCGCGATAGACGACCGGCCCATATGGAGTGCGTAGAACCTCACGCGACTCGCTTGCCATGTTCGCGCCGTCGCGGTAGGCGACGCGTACCTTCGTGCGCTCGATGGGGTGGCTCGTGCCGTCGAGGATGTAGTGATCGGCGTTCGCGCGATCGAGCTTCAGCGCGTACACCTGACTGAGCAGCGGATCGTTGTTCGTCGTGGCGAAGCCGAGATCACGATTGAAGCCACCGATGACACCGAATGGTCCACCGATGCGGAAGTCACCGTAGAAGTCGAGCTTCCCCGGCACGGTGACATGCGCTTCGTAGTAGCCGGCGTTCCACTGCAGGTGCGGGTTGCGCAGCAGGATCGCGCGGCCCGACTTCGTGCGTGATGGTGCGAATGCCCACGCGTTCGATCCCTCGTCTGGCATGTCCACCCATGGACCTTCGGGAGGAGGACCTTCCGACGTCGGCGTAACGTCAGCCGGTTGTGCGCGCCGAGAGCGATAGTTGGGATCATTGCGGGCGATGAAACGCGCGGCCTGTCCGGCACCGACCATGTAGACGTCATGTGCGAGCACGTCGTATCCGTTGAATGCCGGCGCGAAGCCGGCCGGAAACTCCTGCGGATGCAACTCCACATACCGGTTCGCGCCCGCAGCGAAGCCCTCGTACGCCTCGCGCGTATCCGCATCCACGAACGCGTATGTCTCCACCGCACGCTCGTAGGCGAGACGCGCCGAGAAGTCGCGCTCCATGCTGTCGCGTCCGAACCAGCGGCCCATCTCGCCACGCGACTTGAGGAGGTCGAGCGGCACACGTGCGCCGTAGTCCTCCGACTGGACGTAGGCGAGCGCGTATTCCGCGGCGCCGATGTTGTCGGCCTTGATGTGCGGAACGCCGTTGGTCGTCCGGCGAATCTCGACGTGCGCCGCGTAGTCCGGCTGACTCGACGTTCTCGTCGACGACGCGCCACTCACGTGACGTAGCGGACGACCCGCGAGCACGCTGGTGACCTTGCCCCCGTCCACCGCGACCTGCCCGTTCACCAGCACATACCGCATCCCCTCGGCGAGGATCTCCGGGCTGACGTACGTGGACTTATCGGCCACCGTTTTCGGATCGAAGACGATGACGTCGGCGAACTTTCCGTCCGCCAGCACGCCACGATCCGGAATCTGGAGCGTCTGGGCGGTGAGTTGGCTCGACGAATGAATGGCCTGCGGCAGCGTGAGGAGATGGTCCTGGTAGACGTACTGCCGGAGCTTGCGGGGGAACGTGCCGAACTTGCGCGGATGACCATCCGAGCCGTCGGAGCCGGTCATGACCCACGGCTGCACCATGAACTTGTTGATGTCCGCATCCTTCATGTTGAAGGACGCGACGCTCGCGTCGCCGGCGACGATGATCTCGAGCGCCGCCGCGATGGGCGTCGTGCGACGCGCCTCGGCAATCTGCGCCAACGTCTTTCCGCGGATCGACGTGTCGCGTGTGGCGGTGATGAGCAGCGACGACGCGCCGCCGCGGCGCACCATGTTCCGCTCCATCTCCGCCACGAGCTTCGGCTTGATGGTCGCGTCATTGATGCGGGCACGGAGCGAATCGCGGCCACCCGCTTCCGCCCAGCGCGGCAACAATGATGCGCCGACGCTCGTGCCCGACGCGAGATACGGATACTGATCCGCCGTCACGTTCATGCCTGCCGCTCGTGCCGACTTGATCAACGCGATCACGGTGTCGCTCTGCCCCCAGACGTCGGCGCCGAGTGCCTTGATGTGGGAGATGTGCACCGGGATCTTCGCTTCGCGCCCGATGCGCAGCGTCTCGTTGATGCTGCCCACGAGCCCGATGGTGTACGAGCTCTCGTCGCGCATGTGGGAGTCGTAGATGCCACCGTTCTGCGCCGCGACCTTCGACAGCGCGATCACTTCATCTGTAGTCGCATAGCTGCCTGGCGCGTAGTACAACCCGGTGGACATCCCGAGCGCGCCGTCGGCCATCCCACGTGCGACGATGGCGCGCATGGAGTCTGTCTGTGCGGGCGTTGGTGCCGCGTCGGACATTCCCATCACCGCGCGCCGCACGGAGCCCTGCGGCACGTACAGCGCCGCATTTGTGCCGATGCCGTTCTGCTTCCATGCGTCGAACGTCTTGCCGATGTCGATCGTCCCGCCGCCATCGTTGTTCGTGATGACGGTCGTGACGCCCTGCATCAAGTAGCCGACGTTGCCGCGCCGCTCGGGGCTCGAGAGGTCGCCCTGCGTGTGCGTGTGCGGATCGATGAAGCCCGGTGCGACGACCAGGCCGGTCGCGTCGATCGTTCGTCGAGCGGTGACGCCGGCGCGGGCCGCATCTCCAACGAACACGATGCGATCCCCCTGCACGCCGACATCGGTGCGGCGCTCGGCGGCACCGGTACCATCGACGACAGAACCGTTGCGAATCAGGATGTCCACGACGCGTCCCTGCGCCAATGCGGGACGGGCGATGAGCCCTGCGCCAAGCAGGAGGCTAAGACCGAATGAAGTGAATCGCTGTTTCATTATGTGGAATTGTGCGACGTCGGCTGTGACGGGAGGATGTGGTGCGCGGGTGCTCGTCGCGGAGCGAGTGCTGCGAGTCATACGAGCGAAGAGTCCACCGCGTTGCGCACGACGCTTCGCCTCGCCTTGCAGCGCTCTAGCCCCAACCGCATTATGGCGCCAGAAGGCCGTCGCCATAGCGAAGGTGGATCAACCGCAGCTCACCATTCCGGAGTGTGCCATGTCTCCCGTAATGTCGTCGAGTAGGCGCTCCATCGCACTCGTATTGTTGCTCGGTACAGGTGTGATCTCACCGCAGCAAGCTCACGCGCAAAGCGGAGTGATTGCCGGCACCGTCGTCAGTGCATCCACCGGCGCGCCGATCCCATCGGTGCAAGTGCTGCTCGCCGGCACGACGACAGGCGTCATCACTGATGGCAGCGGCCGATTCCGCATCGGCGGCCTGAGTGGCGAGAACGTCCAGCTCGACGTGCGGCGGCTCGGCTTTCGTCCGTCGCGCCCAACGGTTCGCGTCGGCGCAACCGATCTCCGTCTCGTCATCACCGAACAATCAGTCTCGCTCGATGAAGTCGTCATCACGGGCACGGCCGGCGGACAGGCCAAGCGCGAAATCGGCAATTCGGTGACGACGGTGAATGCAGTCGAAGCAGCGGAACGCGGGACGATCAACAACGTGCAGCAGCTCCTCAACGGGCGCGCGCCAGGCGTCTTCATCAATCCATCGACTGGTAACGTCGGCACCGGCGCACGCATCCGCATTCGCGGCGCGTCGAGCCTCTCGTTGTCCAACGAGCCGCTCGTGTACATCGACGGTGTTCGCGCGAACGCGCAACCCGCCACAGGACCGGCGAATCAGGCATTCGGCTCCGCGTCGATCTCCCGCCTCAACGACATCAATCCGGACGACATCGAGTCCGTCGAGATCATCAAGGGCCCGGCCGCCGCGACGCTCTACGGCACGGAGGCATCCAACGGCGTCGTCCAGATCATCACGAAGAAGGGTGCCGCGGGCCGGCCACGCTGGGATTTCTCGACGCATCAGGGCACGAATTACTTCCAGAATCCCGAAGGTCGCTTCCGCATCAACTACTTCCCCGTTCCGAAGGTCGGTGGTACCGCCGGCCAGCTCGACACCGTCCCGATCAACCTCATCGCGCTCGAGGAGGCGCGCGGGACCCCGGTGTTCCAGAACGGACACATTGGCCAAGGCGACATCTCGACGAGCGGCGGCTCGGATCTCTTCCGCTACTACGCGGGCGCCGGCCTCGAGGACAGCAAGGGCATGGAGCCAGTCAACGGTGTGAAGCGCCGCTCCGGACGGCTCAACCTCACCGTCGATCCGAGCAAGTCACTCAACCTTGGCTTCAACGTCGGCTACAACAACGGCAATATTACGCTGCCGTGCGAAGCGGGCTGCGGTGGACGCACGCTGGGCGTCGTGAACGCGACACCGCTCAACCTCGTCCCAATGGCGAACGGACAGCCCAACCCGCGGCGGGGATGGAACAGCGCGCTGCCCACGCAATACGACGACTTCTACGAGTTCTACCAGATCGTGGATCGCTTCACCGGTGGCGTGCAGGTGAACCAGCAGGTGACGTCCTGGTTCAAGCACCGCCTCAACTTCGGAACGGATCGCACGCGCGAGGAAAACAGCGAGCTCGATCGTCGCACCGAGGATTCACTCACGAAGGCGCTCCTCGGCACCGCGGGACTTGGATTCCGCGACATGACCTTTCGCACGATCAACAACTACACGGCCGAGTATACCGGATCGGCGATTCGTGAACTGCCACGCGCGCTTCGGAGCACGACGTCCGTTGGCGCGCAGTACTATCGCAACTACTTCGAGATCGCGTGTGCCACGGGCTCGAACTTTCCCGCCGTCGGCGTCACCACCGTGTCGGCGACGACCACCAACCGCTCGACCTGCCAGGACGTCGAGGAAGATGCGACCCTCGGGTTCTTCGCGCAGGAACAACTCGGCTGGAAGGATCAGCTGTATGTCACTGCGGCGCTGCGTGCGGACGACAACAGCGCGTTCGGGCGCAACTTCGATCGCGTCTATTATCCGAAGTTCAGTGTGAGCTACATCCCGATCGACGGGGCGAGCTCGCGTGTCCCGAAGATCAACACGCTGAAGTTGCGCGGCGCGTACGGTGAATCGGGCAAGCAGCCCATCACCTTCTCGGCGCTGCAGACGTATACGAGCGCCACCGGACCAGGCGACGTACCCACGGTCACTATCCTTTCCCTCGGCAATCCGGATCTCGGTCCCGAGCGCAGCAAGGAAATCGAGTTGGGCTTCGACCTCGGCGCCTTCAGCGACCGTGCCGGCTTCGAGTTCACGTACTATCGCAAGCGAACGATCGACGCGATTCTCGACCGACAGATCGCACCCTCGATCGGTGTTCCGGGTACGCAGCCGTTCAACGCCGGCGCGGTGCGTAACTCGGGTATCGAGATGCTGCTGCGCGGGACACCGGTCTCCACGGAGAAGGTCGACTGGGATTTCAGCGTCGGCTATGCGGTCAACAACAACCGGGTGGAAGACCTCGGAACGCCGTCGGCAATTCTCGAGTTGCGTCGGCAGTCGAGCTGCGCGGGCTACGTGCCGGGCACCACGGATCCGGCCACGTGCCCCGTCGCCGACTTCGTGCTGGCAAGCGCCGGCTCGCTGCCACCACGTCATCAGGTCGGCTATCCCATCGGCTCGTATTTCTTCCCCAAAGTGGTCTCGGCGACCCTCACGCCGGCCGGTACGGCGACGAACGTGCTCTGCGATGACGGCAAGGGCGGTTCGGTCGCCTGCGCCAGTGCGCCAGCCGTCTTCATCGGCCGCACGACGCCGCGCATCGAAGGCTCCGTCAACAACACGATCACGCTGTTCAACAACCTGCGCATCTCCGGACTCGTCGACTTCAAGCGCGACTATGTGAAGATCGACGGCAGCCAGCGCTTCCGCTGTGTCGTGAATCGGCGGTGCCGCGAGTGGTACTACCCGCAGGACTACGACCCGAAGCTGATCGCCAGCCTCAAGGCGGGCACCGACGTGCTTCCGGACGGCTACACCAATGACGCGAGCTTCGCCAAGCTGCGTGAGATCAGTCTCTCGTACACGTTGCCGCAGCGCTACAACCGCATCGGTGGTTTCAGCCGCGCGGTGATCGGCCTCGCCGGCCGTAACCTGCACACATGGACGAAGTATCCCGGGTTGGACCCCGAGGACTCGTTCCTCGGCGGTACGCGAGGTGGCGGCTTTGCCAGCTTCGATCAGACGACGAATCCGCAGGCCACCCAGTGGGTGGTCAGCCTCAACCTCGGGTGGTGATATGACTCGCAATCGTGGATCGACCCGGATGCGCGTTGGCATCGTCGTTGGCGCGCTGTTGTCGCTCGTCGTCGCCTGCGAGACGGTGAAGAATCCGCTCGATGTCGAGACGTCCAGCCGCATTCCCGCCGAGAACGTCGAATCGCCCGGCAATGCACAGTTGCTCGTCGATGGTGCCGTCGCCGATTTCGAGTGCGCCTTTGCCTCGTACGTCGTGCAGAGCGCAACCGTGGGCGAGGAATTCATCTACGCACAGCAGACTGCCGACCGCGTACCGTCCGATCGACGAAACACGCTCTCCACGGATCCCCGCTACGCCACGAATTCGTGCACGGGACTCGGCATCTATGCGCCGCTCCAGACGGCACGATCATCGGCCGACAACATTCTCGCGTTCCTCAAGGGTTGGACGGACGCGGAGGTTTCCACGAGCCGCTCGGCGCTCATCGCCACTGCTGCTGCGTACAGTGGCTACTCCTACCTCCTGCTCGGTGAAGGCTTCTGCACGCTCGCATTCTCCAAGGTGAATGCCGATCGCTCCATCGACTACGGCGGTGAGATCTCGCGTGACAGCACCTTCAAGATCGCCATCGCCCGATTCACCGAGTCGATCGCTGCAGCAACGGCGAGTCCAGCGAGCACGAACAACACATCGATCTTGCGCATGGCGTATCTCGGTCGAGCGCGAGCGAAGTTGAACACGGGCGATTACGCAGGCGCCAAGGCCGACGCACAGCAGATTCCGTCGGGCTACGTACGCAACGCGACCTACTCCTCCACGGTGGGCCGCCGCAACAATCTCGTCTTCAATGACAACTCGCTCACCAACAATTCGAGTTCCATCGGCGAGCCCTACCGTAGCATGACGGGCGATCCGCGCGTGGTGGTCACGCAGGGTACGTCCACGAGTGCCACCGGCATCCGCCACTACTATCAATCGAAATACACAACTGCGGCCGATCCCATTCCGTTGGCGAAATATCAGGAGGCGCAGCTCATCATCGCCGAGGTGGAGATACGCGCGAACAATCTGGCAGCGGCGCTCCCGATTCTTGCCGCGGAGCGGACGCGTGGAAACCAGCCGGCGTTCACGGACGCGACGCAGGCCGCCTATCTATCCGAATTGATCGATCAGCGCCGGCGGGAACTCTTCCTCGAAAGCCATCACCTCGAGGACATCATTCGGCTGGCCATCGCGATCCAGCCGGCGGCGGGAACGCCGTATCACTTCGGAGGCTCGTATGGGTCGCAGCTCTGCTTTCCGCTTCCGTCGTCGGAGCGGTTGAACAACCCCAAGATCGGTAGCTGAGGGTGTCATCCCGCACGAGCCGCGAGCGAGTGTCGGGATCTACTGTATCTGCTGAGTGACTGGCTACGCGTGTGGACGAGATCCCGACGGGAGCTTCGCTCCTGCGGGATGACACCAGAGGAGGATCTGCGTTTGTTTGCTGGTTGAGGTTGCCGTAACTACGGGCCGCTGCTCCACTTGGAGTGGCGGCCCGTTTTTCGCTCTTTGAGCAGCCCCGCCGCATGGCGGCCACTCTCGTCCCTCCGCATGCCCGTCTCCGCCTACCGTCTGGTTCTCGCGGCAACACTCATTGTGCTCTGCACCGGCACCGTGCGCGCGCAGTCGCCGGCCGTTCCGCGTGGGAAGTACGACTCCATTACCGTCACCACGATCTCCTTTCCGGGAGCGGTGAACGTCTCGGTCGACGACCTCAGACGGCCGCTGTACACGCGCGCGTCGCCCTGCCGCCTCCCGTTTCTCATCCCGCTCTGCAAGCTCTCGGGGTCGCAGATCATCGTCGACCGCCGCCGCACGACGTCCTCAGCCCTCGCCGACGACCTCGACAAGCTGCGCATCTACTATTGGCAGCGTGGCTTTCGTGAAGCGCAGATCGACACGGTTCTCACACCTGGCAAGCGCGGCGTCGCTGTGGCCTTCCGCATCATCGAAGGCGAGCCGACGCGCGTGAGCACACTGAGCGTCACGCAGCGGACACCAGTGCTGTCGGACAAGGAGCTTGCCGACCTCGTCCTCCTCCGCGAAGGCGAGCCGCTCAACCTCATAGCCTTCGATTCGACACTCGCACACATCCGCGCGACCATCTGGAACAAGGGCTATGGCGACGTGCGCATCGACACGACGACTCCGCGTCCCGATGCGTCGCGCCTCGTGCCGGTTCGCATCGACATCGATCCGCGATGGATCACTCGCGTGGGTCGCGTGGAGTTCGAGGGCAATTCGTATCTGTCCGACGCCACGCTCAGGCGTGGCGTGATGCTGCAGCCAGGAACGCTCTACACGCGCGACGCGATCCTCGAGAGCCAGAAGCGACTCTTCCAGTCGCCAGCCATCGCGCGTGCCGTCGTGGTCACGCCATCGGCCGGCGACAGCATCAAGACGATCACCGTCCAGGTCACCGAAACCAAGCTTCGACACATCGCCACCACGATCGGATTCAATACGATCGAGTTTGGCCAGGCGGCGGTCGAGCTTCGACACAACAACCTCGGTAGCGGACGCTGGTTTTCGCTGAACGGCACGGTGAGCAACCTCCTCGCCGAGCAGCTGAATGGCAGCGCGTTCTTTCAACGCGCGCTGCCTGATGACATCACTGGCGACCCACAGGGCTTTCTGAACCCGACGTACCAGGCGACAGCCACCCTCACGCAACCGTGGGTCGCCGGTGCGCGCACGTCCGTCGCACTCAGCGCGTTCGCTGGCCGGCGAGCACTCGCGAATGTCGTGGTCGACGAAGACTTCGGCGCGACGCTCGGCGTCGTACACGAGCTGGCGCCGCGCACGCCGCTCGGCATCAACTACCGCATGGAATCGACGCGCGTCCAGGGAAGCGCGGTCTACTTCTGCGCGGGATACGGCGTCTGCGATGCGGCGACGCGCGCGACGCTCACGGAACGCCAGCGACTTGCACCAATCGGTGTGAGTGGATGGGTCGATCGCGCCGATGACCTCGAGAATCCCACGCGCGGCTACACCGGCGTCGCCGACGCCGAGTACGCGTCGAGTGCCACGGGCTCGACGTTCACGCACTCACGCATCGCTGCCGACGGTTCTGTCTATCGCGCCTTCGGAACACGAAAGATCGTTGCCGGCGAAGAGCAGACTCCCAAGGTCTTCGCGCTGCATGCTCGCGCGGGTTTCGTGAAGCCGGACGGCGTACTGCATCCCCGTTCACGCTTCTATGCTGGCGGCATGCAGTCGGTGCGCGGCTTCGCTGAGAACGAGCTGGGACCGACGGTACTCCAGGTGCGCCGTGCTTCCCTGCTCGGCGTGGGTTGCACCGATGCAAGCATCTCGAGTGGACAGTGCGATCCGACGGCCGTGCCCGGCGATCAGGTCTTCACGCGTCCGATCGGTGGCACCAGCGTGCTCGAAGCAAGCGCAGAAGTCCGCATTCCGCTCCTCAAGGCGCTCGGCGGCGTGTTGTTCGTGGATGGAGCGTACGTCGGCACGCCGGGCATCTCGTCGCCGGCACACGGGATGGGCGCCGTCACGCCCGGTGGTGGATTTCGCTACCGCTCGCCGCTGGGCGTGCTGCGCCTGGACTTTGGACTTCGACCCGTGGGTGCGCGGAACTATCCAGTCGTCGTTGCCATCGACGACACGACTGGTCTCGATCGCATCGTGACGCTGTCGCGCGAGAAGAGCTATTCGCCGATCGATCCGTCGCCTGGAACGCTGCATTCCATTGCCCGCCGTATCGTCGTTCATTTCGCCATGGGGCAGGCCTTCTGATGAGCGACGTCACGCATCCGGCTCCGCCACCCGCGAACCGCGGACGACGCGTCGTGAAGGCGCTGCTCGCGTTCGTGGTGCTGCCGCTGCTCGTCGGCGTCATCGTCGTCCTCGTGCTCGCAATGACGCCGTGGGGCAACGAGCGCGCACGACGCATCATCGTCTCGCAGGGGAATCAGCGCCTCACCGGTTCCCTTGCCATCGGAAAGCTGCGCGGCAACCTGCTCTCAGGCGCATCGCTCTCGAACGTCGAGTTGCTCGACAGCCTGAAGCATCCCGTGTTTGCTGCGCGCCGAGTGGACGTGCGCTACGGACTTCTCGCCGCGTTGCGTGGCAAGATCGTCATCGAGTCGGTCGTCCTCGACACGCCAGTCGTCGTCCTCGACAAGCGGCCGGGCGAGCGGTGGAACTTCCAATCGCTCATGAAGCCGAGCACCACGCCAAAGGACACGACGAAAAGGAGCACTCCGCCATCGCTCAGTGACATCACGATTCGTCACGGACACTTCGTGTACCGGCGGCCCTGGCTTCCCGACACGACGCTGCTCACAGCCGAGCGAGAGAAGGCTGTCGCGAAGGCACTGGATCCAAACGGTCGCAAGCGCACAGTGCGTGTGCCGGGTGGATATCAGCGCGTGCTCGACTATCACGACATCGACGCCACGCTCCCGAGCGTACGCATGGCGCACGATGGGCAGCCGACGGCCGTCGAGATCGGCGCGCTGAAAATGCTCGCCGAGCCGTACCGACCGCCCGCGATCAACGTGCAGTCGCTCATCGGGACGCTGTACGCGAGCAAGGACTCGCTGTGGTGGCGCGGCGCGCACATGGTGATGCCCGGATCCAAGGTCAGCGGCGATGGAAAGATCGGCTTCCACCGTTCCGGCTTCACGCTCGACCTCACCGGTACGCCGGTCGCGCTGAACGATCTTCGCTGGCTCGATCCGAAGCTGTCGTCGGTTGGCGGTGGCAACGTGCGCTATCGCATGCGCTTGATCGGCGACACGGCCGAGTATGCGATAAGCGAAGCGGACTTGAAGTACGGCGACGCATCGCTCGTCGGCAACGCGACAGTGGCACGCGTGAGCCCCAAGGGTGAGAAGGCGGAACTTCTCATCAAAGGCGCCGATCTCACGATCGCACGTTTGACGACTGCGGCAATTCACGAGCTCGCGCCCTCGGTGAAGCTGACGCGCACCGGTACGCTCGACGGCCACGTCGTCGTCAGCGGCACGCCAAGCGCGATGCTGTTGGACGCGGACGTTCGCTTCGACGACGCGAGCGCGGGACGTAGCCACGTCATCGCCAAGGGTGGCATTGGACTCACCGGTGGTGTTCGCGCTCGCGACCTGTCCGTGCAATTGTTGCCGTTGCAGGTCGCGACGCTCAGCGGCGCCGGATTGAAGATTCCGCTCGGCGGCGTGTTGAATGGCGATGCAGTGGTGAGCGGAACGGCGCGCGAAGGATGGACGGTGCGCGGTGACCTCACGCACGTCGAGCGCGGCGCGCGCTCGCACGTCGTCGGCGATGGACGCTACCAGACCGTCGGCAAGCGCATCGTCGCCGACGCGACGCTGGAGCCGCTATCGCTCGTCACCGTCGGCCGCTTTGCACCGTCGGCGCAGCTGCGCGGCAGTGTGAGCGGCAAGGTGCATGCGGAAGGCACGACGCGCGATCTCCGCATCAACGGCGTCCTCCGCGCGCAGGATGGCGGCACCGTCGATGGTCGCGGGACGGTGGAACTCGCCGGCTCACGCAGCCGGTATGACATCGCCGTCGCGCTCGATGCGCTCGATGCCAACGTCTTCTCACGCCGCGCTCCGGTCACGCGGCTCACGGGAACTGTCTCGGCCCGCGGTGTCGGTACGAAACCGGCAACGATGAACACGAGCTTTCTCGCCGACCTCACGCGTTCGCGCTACGACACGTTCTCCGTCGAGCGCGCGTACGTACGTGGCGCGGCAACGAATGGCCTTCTGCGTGTCGATTCGCTGGATGTAGCCGAGAGCGGCGCGCGCGCGACGGCCAACGGAACCCTTGGTCTGACGAGTGCGCAGAACGGCAAGCTGCAGTTCACGCTCGTCGTGGATTCGCTGAAGACGCTGCGACGCTACATCGGCACGACTGACTCTGCGCTCGTCGACGTCGCATCCGGTCGTCAGGGCGCGCGACTCGCCGCCGCACGCGCCGACTCGGTGCGCCGTGCCGAGGCCATACGCATCGAACAGCTGGCGCTTGGTCTTCCGCTCGGCGTATCGATGATCGCCGACACGTTGCCCGCGCTGCGAAGGGATTCGCTCGCGGGCGCTCTCCAGGCATCTGGATTCCTCAGCGGCAACGTGAAGGAGCTTGGCGTCGACGCGGCAGTGCGTGGCTCGGGTCTGGTCGTGCGCGGCAACTCCGCACGCTGGCTCGCCGGAAGCGTGTTCTCGAAAAACGTGCGTGACCGGAAGACCCCACTGACCTTTCGCCTCGACGCGGATACGGTGCAGGCGAGTGGTCTCGCGTACGAGCAGGTGCATGGAGCAGGTGACTGGACCGATGGACGGATCACTGCGGACCTCCGCGTTCGCCAGGACTCGCTGATCTCGTACGCAGCGTTGGGCAGCTACGCGCGGCCCGCCAAGGGAGAGCATGTCGTTCACCTGGACTCGTTGCGCCTACAATTCGACACGCTCGTCTGGCGCTTGGCGCATCCGGCCGACGCGCGGTTCTCCAATGGCTCCATTGCCGTCGATTCCGTCGATCTGCGCAGCTCAACAAGTGGACGTCTCTTCGCGAACGGTGTCGTCCCGAAGGAAGGCTCCGCGCGGCTCGACGTAGCTGCCGAGAATGTGCGTGTGGCCACATTGCTTCAGGCCATGCAGCGCGCCGCGGCGGCCAACGGACTTGTGAGCGCGAACGCTCAGCTCTCGGGAACGCGCGCGGATCCTCTCATCGCCGGTAAGGTAACGCTGCGTGAAGCGAGCTACAGGAGCATACGCGCTCCAGACGCTGACGTCTCGCTCAACTATCTCAAGCAGTTGCTCGTGCTCGACGCGATCGCGAACGACAGCACGGGACGACGTGTGCTCGCGGGTACGGCTTCACTTCCGTATGACCTCTCGCTCGACGGTGTGAGTGGGTCACGCAAACTCGATGGCCCGCTCGTCGCCGATGTGCGCCTCGATTCACTCTCGCTCGCCGCGCTGCCCATTCGTCCGCACATTCTCGAGCAGCTGGATGGCAAGGTCGTCGCCGACGCACATATGCGCGGGAGCTGGGCGTCTCCCGTGTACAGCGGAAGCGGTGCGCTTCGCGACGGCATGCTGCGAATGTCAGCGGCATCCACTGGCATGCTCATGGACCAGATCGTCGCCGACCTTCACCTCGCCGGCGATTCGCTGGTGCTCGATTCGCTCACGGCTCGCGCGAAGGGAACCATGCGCGCCAGCGGATCGGTCGACCTCAAGGACGTGAAGCATCCGTTCGTCCGCCTCTCGGCGACGGGCGACAACTTGCGCGTCTTCGATTCGCCGCGCGGCCTCGTCGATGCCAACGTGAACGTCTCGGCACTCGGTCCGCTCGACGAGCTGCGCGTCACCGGCGGCGGCGAGATGCTCGGCGGCTATCTGGCGCTGAAGCAGTTCCGGAAGGATCTGTTGCGGGTGAAGGCACCAGGCGACCTCTCCTTCTTCGTCGTGTTCGACACCTCGGCGAGGCCAGGCGAGGCGGCGCGCGTCGCGCGCGCACTCGCGCAACCGAAGCGCGTGGCCATCATCGCCGACCTGTCGCTCGTCGTCGACCGAGGCAACTACTATCGCAATCGACCCGATGGCAACATCGAGTTCTACACGGGTGATGGAGAGGAGGTGCGCGTGCACCTCGATCAGCGCACGAGCGATCAGTTCGCGGTTGGTTTCGTCCGCATCGGCGATGGTGACGTGTACTTCCGCACCCGCGCCTTCGTGCCCGCGCGCGGGTCGCTCACGTTCGGACCGCACACCGACCAACCGGGGCTCGTGCAGCAGGTCGGTGAGCGCATCATCTGGGAACCGGGCCGAGGGCTGTTTCCGTTGCGGTTGCTCACCGCGGGAACGTCGAAAGGTCCGGCCATTGGACTCGAGAGCGGTTCACTGTTTCCGATTCGCGGCCGAGAGCTCAATAGCTATCTCACGCTCGGACGGTTGTCGACGTCGCTGCTTCAGCAGTCCGGTTCGTCGCTGTCCGGCAGTGAAGCGTGGAGTGGGCAGTTGACTGGCGA
>Ga0193752_1002388_pt1 | contig 14173 bp, 14 predicted proteins | sample H1c1metaG_FD_144924 | JGI IMG/M metagenome (GOLD analysis project Ga0193752, IMG submission 144924) | Soil microbial communities from a riparian zone of the East river system, Colorado, United States - H1c1 | ecosystem: Environmental > Terrestrial > Soil > Riparian zone | place: USA: East River... | reverse complement strand
CGGCTGGTGGGACTGGTTGACGCCGTTCAGCCTGCTCACGGGCGCGAGCGTGGTGGCGGGATACTCCTTGTTAGGCGCCTGCTGGCTCAACTGGAAGACCGAAGGGCAGACGCAGAACCACGCGCGCCGGCTGATGCGCATCCTGGCGCCCGTCACGCTGCTCGCCATTCTCGCGGTGAGTCTCGCGACGCCGTTCCTCGGCAGCGAATATTTCGACCGCTGGTTCACCATGCCGCGCGTGTTGTTCACGGCGCAGGTGCCGCTGGTGATCGCGATCCTCACCTGGCGCTTCGCGCGCAGCCTGCGTCGCAACTATGAGCTTGCGCCATTCGTCATCACGCTCGCGGTGTTCGGCCTGTCGTTCGTGGGTCTCGGCATCAGCATGTATCCCTACCTGATTCCCAACAGTGTCACGCTGCAGATGGCGGCGGCCCCGGCGAGCAGCCAGGTATTCATGCTGGTGGGTGCGGGAGTGCTCGTGCCGCTGATCCTCGCCTACACCGCCTGGTCCTACTGGGTGTTCCGCGGCAAAGTCGGGCACGAGGGATACCATTGAGTCCCCGCTCGGACGAACCACAGGCGCCGCTGCTGCGCCGGCTCGGATGGATGGCCCTCATATGGGCCATCAGCGTGACTTTGTTAGGTGTGGTTAGCCTGATTCTCCGTTGGTGGCTAAAGTAAGCCACGTACTTTACCGAATGGGGAATGCCGATGAATCCGCACACCGCTCTCTACGCGCTCGCCGCCATCTTGTTAGGCGCGATCGGGATCTGTTTCCATGACTTCGCGCTGACGTGGCAGCCGGTGCCGCCGGGGCTCGGCGCGCGCACCGCGCTTGCCTACCTGAGCGGCCTGCTGCTGATCGTCGGCGGCGCCGCCATTCTCACGCGCAGGGGCGAGCGCGGCGGCGCGCTGCTGCTCGCGGCGTTCTACGGAATCTGGGTGGTCTTCCTCCACGGACCGATCGTGCTGGCCGATCCCGGTGCGCTCTACAAATGGAACGGCGTCGCGGAGATCTCATTCCTCACCGCGGGTGGCCTCGCGTTGTTTGGCTCGTCGCCGGGCATGCGCGGCACCGTCGCGACCGTCGCGCGGCTCATCGCAGGGTCGTGCGCCATCTGTTTCGGGGCCACGCATCTCGTCTATGCGCCGCAGACCGCCGACTTCGTGCCGGCCTGGATCCCGCCAGGCAAGTTGTTCTGGGCCTACTTCACCGGCGTCGCCTACATCGCAGCCGGCCTCGCACTCGTGAGCAGAATTCAGGCGCGCCTTGCGGCCACGCTGACGGCCGCGATGATGGCGACGTTCGTGCTGCTGCTGCACATTCCGCGCGTGGTTGCGCAACCCACCTCGCAGTTCGAGTTGACCATGCTCGCGGTCGCGAGCTGTCTCACCGGCGCCGCGCTGCTGATCCGCAAGTACGCGACCTGATGGAGGAGCGCGAAGACAAGCCGTTGCCGCCCATCGTGGTGCCGCATACCGAACTGTCGGCAGACGCGCTGCAGGGTGTCATCGAGTCCTTCGTGCTGCGCGAGGGTACCGACTACGGCGAGCGGGACGTGCCGTTCGAGACCAAGGTGATGCAGGTGCGTCGCCAGCTCGAGCGGCGCGAAGCGGAAATCGTCTACGACCAGAACACCGAGAGCATCGGTATCGTGGTGCGCGACCCGAGACCGAAAACCCCGGCATCCACGTTATAAGTCCGTGCTCGCGATCATTTCCTCGTCAGTGAAGGGTTATGGTGTGAACATGAAGCCGAAGAAGTCCGAGAAGTGTGCTGGCGGAGAACTGATGATCACGCGGCGTCACCTCGTGGGACTCGCACTGGCGGCCGCGCTCGCCGCGCCGGCCCAAGCTGCGCGCGCCGATCGCGAGCTGAAGGCGATCCGGAAGCAGATTGGCGGCCGCCTCGGCGTGCACGCCCTCGATTCGCAGAGCGGCCAGCGACTGGGTATCGATGAAGGTTCGCGCTATGCGATGGCGTCGACTTTCAAACTACCGCTGGCGGCGGCGCTGTTGTGGCAGGTAGATCGCGGGGCGTTCAAGCTCGAGCGCACGCTGCCCATCAAGCGCGCAGACCTGTTACCCAATTCAGCCGCGGTCGAAGCACGGCTCGCCGCCGGCGCGCAGACCATGACGCTGCGCGAGCTGTGCGCCGCCATCATCACGGTGAGCGACAACGCCGCCGCCAATATCCTGCTCACCGGCATCGGCGGACCTCAAGGGCTTACCACCTTCATGCGCAACATCGGCGATGAAGTCACGCGCTGCGACCGGATGGAACTCGAGCTGAACTCCAATAACCCGGACGATCCGCGCGACACGACCACGCCGCGCGCCATGGTCGATTCCATGCTGCGCATATTCACCCAGGACGTGTTGTCGCTGACGTCGCGCGCGTTGCTCATCGACTGGTTGACCGCCTCGAAGCTCGGTCTCGACCGCGTGCACGCCGGAATTCCCAAGACCTGGCAGGTGGGCGACAAGACCGGCACCGGCCAGAACGGGGCCGTCAACGACCTGGTGGTTGCCTTTCCGCCCGATCGCCGGCCGGTGTTCGTCGCGGTATACATGAGCGAGTCGCCGCAGCCCATCGCAACGCTCAACGCTGCGCACGCGCAGATCGGCGCGCTGGTTGCCAAGGACCTGGGCCGCGGCTGACCGGCCCGTGATACGCGGGGGTCTCATGTTCCAAGGATCCGTGTGTGCGTTCCTGCTGCTGGCGGGCGTTTCGGTCGCGGCGCCTGTGGGTGGGCGACGATTCCGATGGCCGTTTCCGCAATCTCGCCGTCGCACGGAAATAGGCGCCGAACAGAAGAATTGACGGCTTATCAAACGCGGCAGAACCTCGGCGCATCGAAGGTGCGGAGGCTTCCATGAACCGTTTCGCCCTGTTCCTTGTCCTGTCGCTGTCACTCGCGAGCCCGCTGTCCGCCCAGAGGGCAGGACCCGCGCCGACCCAGGCGCTCACCGATGAAATCGCCGCCGCCGACCTGGCTCTGTTTTCCGCGTTCTTCGACCGCTGCGACCTCGAGGCGCTCAAGGGCATGGTCACGGATGACTTCGAGATGTTTCACGACAAGAACGGCTACATGACGAAGTCTGGCAAGGAATTCCTCGATGGCATTGCGGGCACCTGCGCACGCCAGAAGACCGGCGAGGACTACCGCGCGCGCCGCGAGCTCGCGCCGGGCAGCCTCAAGGTCTATCCACTCAACAACTACGGCGCCGTCGAAGTCGGCGTGCACCGCTTCTACCAGCTGTTGCCGGGCAAGCCCGAGAAGCTGGTCGAGGTATCGCAGTTCACACACGTGTGGAAGAAGGAAGAGAGCGGCTGGAAGATCGCCCGCGTGCTGAGCTACGACCACCGTCTCACGAACTGAGGCGCGGATTCACCGCAGCGCGCGCAGTATCCGCGGCGCAGCATCCACAGCAGCGTCGCGGCACCGGGCTCGACCGTTCCGCCAAATTCCACGCACGCGGCGCCGCCCTTCTTGAACGCGATCTTCAGGCGCGCGACACCGCCGAGCGCGCTCGACAGCAGCATCGACAGATGGGGCTCGTGACCGACCAGCACGACGCAGCGGGCGCGTTGCTTGCGCAGCAGTTCCATCGCGTGGCGCACCGGCTGGCCGGCGGCGAGCTCGGGGCACTCGGTCAGATCGCGCAACTGCGCGACGCGTCGCAGGATCGTCGCGGTATCGAGCGCGCGCACGAATGGGCTCGTGAGCAGCGATGCGGAGCGCGGCAAGTGACGCGCCAGGCCGCGCGCCGCCTTTTCGAATTTGCGGATGCCGGCCGGGGTCAGGGGGCGCAACGCGTCTTTCGGCCAACGAGTGCGATTGCGTTCGTGGGCGATCGCGTGGCGGACCAGGAACACCCGCATCACCTGGCGTCCGGTCGCGCCTGTGAGCGCATCACCTCGGCCAGCGCCCGCCAGCGCCGGCCGCGGATGCGCGCGTAGGCTTTCGAAAATTTTCGCCTGCATCGATCGAAGGCGCGTGCGTCACGTTCCACGAGTCTGCCCATCGCGAAGTAGGTGGCCGAAGGAAGCTGCTGCGCATCGTTCGCGAGCGCGGCGAAATGCTGCTCGCGCACCGTGGCGTCCTGATAGGCGCCGAGGATGTCCTGCAGCTTGCCGAGCGCGCGACCATAGGCGCGCCCCGCCTCGCCAAAGAGTTCTTCGAACGCATCGAGCGTGTAGCGCAGCCGTTTCGCCCGAATTCGCACCTCGTGATACTCGTCCGGATCGGAACCGGCGCGAATGCGCTCGGCGCGCTTGCGCAATTTGCGCGCCTGCTCGCGCACGAGCTCGCGTGCGACGGCGCCGGTCGAAGCCGGTTGAGCGGTGCCGTCCGCGTGTTCGCCCACCAGCCGTTCCTTCCAGCTATCCACCCACAAGCGGACGCGCTCGGAGTCGAGCGCGTGCAACAGCCGTCCGCGCAGGTCGCGGCGCTGTTCCTGCAGCCGCTCGAGCATCGGGCCAAGCGCCAATTGCTCATCCCCCGCGAGCGCCGCGAACGAGGCCTCGAGGTGGGCGATCTGCACATCGAGATCGCGCACGGCGCCCAGCGATCGGACCAGCATGCGCAGCGAGCGGCGTTCACGCACCGCCCAGGCAGGCCCGCGCCGGCGCCAGGAACGCAGCAGAACATCGAGATGGCGCGCAGCGACCCGCATCTGGTGCACCGCCTCCGGCGCGTCTGCGCGCACGCGTGGCTCACTCGCAAGCAGCAGCGCGAAATAGCGACGCAACTGCGCAAGCTGGGTCGCACTGAAGTCCTGGTTGGCGGAGATTCCGAGACTGCCGAGGTCCGGTTGTCTTTCCGGATCGAGGCCCGCGGCGGCGATGCCGGTCCGAAACTTGGAGAGCTGCACGGGTTGCAGTCGCGCGCCGTCGCGCAGTCCGTCCACCCACGGCTCGAGCGCCGCGGGTTCGGCGTGAATGCACTCGACTTCCACGCGCGTGAGCAGTTCGGCCTCGCCGGCCGGTGTTTCGATGGATATTTCGTCGAGGTCGATTTCCGCCAGCGGCAGTTCGGAGTCCGCCTCGAGCAGGCGCAGCCGCTCCCGGCGCGTGTGCGCCTGGAACAGCGGCGCGAGGAGCCGCGTGCCGACCAGTGCGCGGATGTGCTCCGCGATCGGCTCTGCGGACGCCAGCAGCGTGCCGATATCGGAGCTCGGCATGGGCGCGGAGATCTCCGTGCGTCGCGCGATTCCTCTGACGGGCGCGCGCAGCGCCTTCAGCGTGAGCTCGGTTTCCCCGGCGTCCGCCGCGTCTTCACTGGCGTGTCGCAGGCGCAACGCAAAGCCGGCGCGGTAGATCATCCAGTCGGACGAATCGTAGTAGGTGTCGTGTATTTGCAGGCTCGGCTGACGGGTGCAGCGTCGCTCGGAATGCCCCTGGGGCAGGCTCGCCAGCCAGGTGCGCGCGGCCGCAAGATCGGTTGCCGCGAATTGCCATTCCAGTTCGGTGTGGCGATGCATGTTTTTCTGACCACCGAGGCCGTAACGAATTCACATCGATTCGCGGGCAATCGCGCGATAGCCAATGTCACGGCGGCATTGCATGCCCGGCCAGGCAATGGCATCCACCAGCTTGTAGGCCTGCGCCTGCGCGGCCGAGACGCTCGCTCCCAAACCCACCGCGCACAGCACGCGGCCGCCGTTCGTGAGCGTGTCGCCGGCTCCGCGCTGCGTGCCGGCATGAAACACCTTGCCGGGTAGTTTGGCCGCCGCGTCGAGTCCGGTGATGACGTCCCCCTTGCGTACGTTGTCCGGATAGCCTTCCGCGGCGAGCACCACACCGAGCGCGGCGCGGTCGTCCCATTCGGCATGCAGCCCCTCGAGCCGCTTGTCGAGCGCGGCCTCGCACAGCTCCACGAGATCGCTCTTGAGCCGCATCATGATGGGTTGGGTTTCCGGATCGCCGAAGCGGCAGTTGTACTCGAGCACGTTGGGCGTGCCGTCGGGATGCACCATGATGCCGGCATAGAGAAAACCCGTGTACGGCGTGCCGTCCTTCGCGAGCCCGCGGATGGAAGGCTCGATGACCTCGCGCATGATGCGCTCGTGCATCGCGCGGTCCACGACGGGCGCGGGCGAATAGGCGCCCATGCCGCCGGTGTTGGGCCCGGTGTCGGAATCTTTCAGCCGCTTGTGATCCTGCGAGGTCGCGAACGCGAGAATGTGCTTCCCATCGGCCATGACGATGAAGCTGGCTTCCTCGCCGGGCAGGAATTCCTCGATGACGACTTCATCGCCCGAGGCGCCGAACTGTCCGCCGAACATCGAGTGGGCGGCCGCGATCGCTTCTTCCGCGGTGTCGAGAATCAGCACGCCCTTGCCGGCAGCCAGGCCGCTCGCCTTGACGACGATGGGCATGCGCTGCGCGCGTACCCAGTTCGCGTCGAACGTCGCGCGTGTGAATGTGGCGTAAGCCGCGGTGGGAATGCCGTGCCGCTTGAGGAATTCCTTGGTGTAGGCCTTGGAACCCTCGAGCTGCGCCGCGGCTTTCGTCGGCCCGAAGCAGCGCAGCCCGGCGGCGTGGAACGCATCGACCACGCCTGCGACCAGCGGCCCCTCGGGCCCGATGATGGTGAGCCCGACCCTTTCAGCCTTGGCGAGAGCCACAAGGCCAGGAATGTCTTCGGCCGCCACGTTCACGTTGCGCACGCGCGATTCGGTCGCGGTGCCGCCATTGCCCGGCGCAACCAGGACCTCGGAGACCTTGGGCGACTGCGTGCACTTCCACGCGAGCGCGTGTTCGCGTCCGCCTGCGCCCACGACCAGGATCTTCATAGACTTGAGTTCAGTGCCTGAAGTGGCGCATGCCGGTGAACACCATGGTCATGCCGTGTTCGTCGGCTGCGGCGATGACTTCATCATCGCGCTTGCTGCCACCCGGTTGCACGATCGCCTTGACGCCGTACGCGGCGGCCGCGTCCAGCCCATCGCGGAACGGGAAGAACGCGTCAGAGGCCATCGAAGCGCCTTCGACGGCGAGCCCTTCGTCCTTGGCCTTGAGCGCGGCGACGTGCGTGGAGTACACGCGCGACATCTGCCCGGCGCCGACACCGATGGTCATGCCATCGCGCGCGAACACGATCGCGTTGGATTTCACGTACTTGCACACGCGCCAGGCGAACCACAGGTCCGCGTACTGGGTTGGCGTGGGCTGCTTCTTCGTCATGACTTTGAAGGTGTCCGGATCGGCGAGCGCGGTGTCACGGCTCTGCACGAGCAATCCGCCGACCACGCTGCGGTATTCGAACTCGGAAGGATTGCTGATCGCGAGCGGACCTACCACCAGCACGCGCACGTTGCTCTTGCCCGCGAGCACCCGCGCGGCCTCGGCCGACACGCTGGGCGCCGCAATTACCTCGACGAATTGCCGGCCGGTAATGGCAACCGCGGTGCTTTCATCGAGCTCGCGATTGAACGCGATGATGCCGCCGAAGGCGGAGGTCGGATCCGTGCGGTACGCGCGATCGTAGGCATCGGACAGCGACATCGACGTCGCCACACCGCAGGGATTGGAGTGCTTGACGATCACGCAGGCGGGTTCGTTGAACGCGCGCACACATTCCACCGCCGTATCCGTATCGGCGATGTTGTTGAACGACAGTTCCTTGCCCTGCAGCATCCTGGCGCTGGCCACGCACGATCCCTTGACGCCGGGCTCGCGGTAGAACGCTGCCTGTTGGTGCGGGTTCTCGCCGTAGCGCAGGTCCTGGATCTTCTCGTAGACCAGCGGCAGCGTCGCGGGGAAGGTTTCAGCCGAGTCTCCGACGCGGCTCAGCCCCTCTCGCGAAAGAAGATAGTTGGACACCATCGTGTCGTACGCAGCAGTGTGCGCGAATGCCTTGGCGGCGAGCCGCGCGCGCGTGTCGATGCTGGTGGCGCCGGCGTTGGCATCGAGATCGGCGGCGACCAGTTTGTAGTCGGCCGAATCGACGATCACCGTCACCGATTCATGATTCTTGGAAGCCGCGCGCACCATCGCGGGTCCGCCGATGTCGATGTTCTCGATGGCATCGGCATAGGTGCAATCGGGCTTGGCCACGGTCTGGGCGAACGGATACAGGTTCACGACCAGCAGATCGATGCGCGGAATGTTGTGCTTCGCCATGACCTCTTCGTCGATGCCTCGCCGGCCGAGCAAGCCGCCGTGCACCCGCGGATGCAGCGTCTTGACGCGACCGTCCATGATTTCCGGGAAGCCCGTGTAGGCCGAGACCTCGATTACCGGAATGCCGGCGTCGGTGAGCAGCCTGGCTGTTCCGCCAGTGCTCAGCAATTCAACTTTTCGTGCAACAAGGGTGCGGGCGAAATCGACCAGCCCGGTCTTGTCGGAAACCGACAGCAGGGCCCTGCGAATCGTGACGAGCATGGAAAAGGGTCAGCCTGAAAGGCCGAACTGTCGCAGTTTCTTTCTCAGAGTGCCCCGGTTGATACCGAGAATCGCGGCGGCACGGCACTGGTTGCCCGAGGAATAGTCGAGCACGGCGCGGAACAGCGGTTCTTCGACTTCGCGCAGCACGAGGTCGTAGAGGTGTGCCGGCTTGTGGCCGTTGAGATTGGAGAAGTAGTCGGAGAGCGCGCGTTCGGCGTGATTACGGAGCGGCACTTCGAGCGCGCCATTGCGACCGGAATCTTTCCTGGTCCGAGAAGTTTTCGCCGTCATTACCGATGCCCCGTCGTCTGTGCTCGAGCCTGAACACTTTTCTTAAACACTCGCTGCAATACCTCCCCAGGTTGCAACGGTGGCCTCGACGTCAACCAGCCCGTCGAGACTTCTCTCAGCCAACGCAAACTGCGACGCCGACGTTGAAGCTGCCATCAACTCCCGACGAACATCGGGCGCATCCTGCAACTTCTCAAAATACCAACCGAGGTGTTTGCGTGCGACTCGAAGTCCAGTCTCTTCGCCGTAAAAATCGTAGAGGGATTCGAGATGCGCGAGGATGGTATCACGCACTTTCGCGAGGGGAAGTGCGGGCGCAAATTTTCCGTGCGACAAAAAATAATTGACATCGCGGAAAATCCACGGCGAGCCATGCGCTGCGCGACCGAGCATTACTCCTGTTGCGCCGGTGAAATCAAGCACCGCGCGCGCTTTTTGCGGCGAATCAATATCACCATTTGCGAATAATGGAATTTTCACACGCGATCTGATTTCGCGAATGGTGTCGTACTCAGCTGCGCCGTCATAAAAATCTTCGCGCGTGCGCCCGTGAATCGCGAGCGCTGCGATGCCACACGATTCAGCGAGTTGCGCGATGCGCACACCGTTGCGCGTATCGCGACTCCATCCGGTGCGCGTCTTCAGGGTCACCGGTACGCTGGATGCGGCGACCACCGCGGAAAGAATTTTCGCGACCAGCGCTTCATCGGTGAGAAGCGCGGAGCCGCACAGCCGGTTGCAGACTTTTTTCGCCGGGCAACCCATATTGATGTCGATGATCTGTGCGCCGAGATCGATATTGCGGCGCGCGGCTTCCGCGAGAGGCTCGGGATCGGCGCCCGCCAGTTGCACCACCCGCGGTTCGGGCTCACCCGAGTGGTCCATGCGCAGTTGGGTTTTCTTCGTGGTCCAAAGGCGCACGTCACTGGTGATCATTTCCGACGCGGCGAGACCCGCTCCAAACTGCCGCGCGATTTGTCGGAATGGACGATCAGTTACGCCCGCCATCGGCGCGAGCACGACATTGGAGTCCAGTACGTAAGGACCGATACGCATCGCGCTTTGTACTTCAGCCCGCGGCGCGGCGCCGGGCTTCGTTCGCACAACCGATGTCGCCACCCTCGCCACGCAGGCAGGCGTCGATCTCGAAGCCAATCGCGGCCTTGCCTGGATCGATGACGTGCAGTTCGGCGTCGATTCGCTGATCCGGTTCGAGCAGGCGCTGATCCGCAGCCCGCTGCGGCAGATACTCGCGCGGTTCGAGGTCACGCGTGGCGACCGCGTTGCCGTAGCGATCCTGCAGCGTCAGGCGCAGCAGCGGCAGCGGCTGCACACGTGCGCTCTCGTTGTGCAAAGAGAGGCGCACGCGCAGGCGGGTGCCGTCTGAACCTTCCGCTTCCGCGCCGAGCTGTTTGACGGAATATGCCGCAAGGTCCCAGCGCGGCACGAGGACTACGCCAAACCAGCCGTACACCCTGGAGGCGATCGGCCCGAGCGACGGGTTCAGCGCCAGGCTCTGCCGGTTGTGGTGCAGCAACTGGATCACGAGCAGCAATGCCAGTACCGCAACGCCGCTCACGTACTGCCACATCGCCCGGCGCTTGGGCTGCGGTGCGAACAGCGGCTCGAGTACGGTATCGCCGCTCGATGCCGAGACGCCCTTGATGTCGCGCGCCGCCCAGAGCTCCGCGGGCTCTTCGTCGTCACTGGCTGCGGGCTGCAAGGCTTCGCGCTCGCCCGTGCGGGTGCGCGTCGCGAACGCTTCCGCCTCCGCGAACATTTCTTCGACCCAGGGCGGATCGGCGGTACTGCTCTGTTCCATCGTGTCGTCCGTGGTCGCCGTTTCTGCCGCAACAGTTGCGAATTCGTCCTCCGGCGTATCGTCGAGCAGCGACCAGTCGTCGGTTGCGATGGTGTCGGTGAACGAAGGTTCGACGGGCTCGAACCCGGACTCTGGTTCTTGTTCCGGCGCGGAGTCTTCCTGCGGTTCCTCGGCGAGCACTACGGCCTCGTAACTGCCCGATGCGATGTCGGTCTCGTTGGCGGGTGGCTCGATGAAGATCTCGGAAACGTCGGTCGCGACCGGATCGAATTCCATCGAGCCTTCGTCGCCGCTCGCCGCATCGCTGTCGAAACTCAGGTCGATCTCGACTGCCGGAGCAGGCGGCTCGATTTCCGGCTCCATGGCGACGCCCGCGCCGAACGCGGGCTCGACCGTGGAATTCGGCGTGGTTTCGAGCAGTCGGCGCTGTGCGGTGTCAGAGGTGCTGCCGTTCGGTTCGCCTTCGCGCAGCGCGATCAACGCGTTGAATACATTCGCGCAGCGGCCGCAACGTACGTAGCCCTGTCCGGCGCGCAGATCCACGGTCGTGACGACCAGGGTCAGCGTGCATTTGGGGCAGATGGTGAACAACTCAGCGTCTCCCTGCGAACACTGACACGTGCCTGCGCGTGCTGATCTGGGTCCGATTCATCGCACGCGGGTCCCGGCGAGCGCCGTCCAGCCATCGCGGGACGCAAAAGGCTCGATATCAAACCACGGGGCATGCGCACGTGTCACCTCGTCAGCCTGGCTGCCGAGCAGTCCGGCCAGCACGATTTTTCCGCCCGGCCGTGTCAGTGCGGCAAAGCGCGGCGCCAATTCGCACAACGGGCCGCACAGGATGTTAGCCAGCAGGATGTCCGCGCCGGTCGGCAGCCTGGCGTCTGCATCGACGACGTGAACCTGCGCTTCGACACCGTTTGCCGTCGCGTTGTCGTGAGTCGCCGTCAGTGCTTGTGGATCGATGTCGAAGGCGTGTGCCGCGCGCGCGCCGAGCTTCACGGCTGCGACGGCCAGCACACCTGAACCGCAGCCGTAGTCGATCGCCAGCTGCCCGGCCTGCGCATTCTCGTCGAGCCACCCCAGGCACATTGCAGTCGTGGCGTGCGTGCCGGTGCCGAACGCGAGGCCCGGGTCGAGCCGCACGATCACCGCGCCTTCGGTGTGCACATGCGCGTGATGCGGAGCGACCCACAGCCGCCGCCCGAAACACATCGGGTGGAAATCGCGCAGCCACTCGCGCTCCCAGACGCGATCCGCGAGAGTCTCAACGCCGATGCGCGCAGCTTCGACGCGCAGCACATGCGAGAGCCCGGCGACGATTTCCTGCGGCGAGCAATCGAACGAGAACAATGCCTGCAGGCGCGAGTGCGGCCAGAGGCGGAACTCACCGGGCGCGGGCTCGAGAATCGGGTCGTCGCGCTGGTCGGTGTACGAGACCGCGAGCGCGCCAAATTCGAAGCAGGCTTCTTCGACGCGCTCGGCATCGAGCCCGTCAAGATTCAGCGTAAGGGCTAACTGCGGCACTGGCGCAAGGTCCCGAGGATTACTTCAGGCCGAGGCGGCGCTCGAGGTAATGGATGTCCTGTCCGCCGGTGCGGAAGGCCTGGTGGGTGAAGATTTCCTGGTGCAGCGCCGTGTTGGTCTTGATGCCTTCGATCACCATCTCCGCGAGCGCGTTACGCATGCGGGCGATGGCGGTTTCGCGCGTATCGCCATAGGCGATGACCTTGGCGATCAGCGAGTCGTAGTGCGGCGGCACGTTGTAGCCGGAGTAGATGTGGCTATCTACCCGGATGCCCGGGCCGCCGGGCGCGTGCCACAGCTTGATCGGACCCGGCGACGGCATGAAGGTCTTGGCGTCTTCGGCGTTGATGCGGCATTCGATCGCATGGCCGGTGAGCTGGATGTCTTTCTGCGCGTACTTGAGCTTCTCGCCCGAGGCGATCATCAATTGCGCCTTCACCAGGTCGATGCCCGTAATCAGTTCGGTCACCGGGTGTTCGACCTGGATGCGCGTGTTCATCTCGATGAAGTAGAACTCGTCGTCCTGGTAGAGGAATTCGAGTGTGCCGGCGCTGCGATAGCCGACCGCCTTGCAGGCCTCGACCACGCGCTGGCCCATCTTCTCGCGCTGCGCGGGCGTGATGCCCGGTGCGGGGGCTTCTTCGATCACTTTCTGATGGCGGCGCTGCATCGAGCAATCGCGCTCGCCGAGATGGATCACATTGCCGTAGTTGTCTGCGAGCACCTGGAATTCGATGTGCCGCGGCCGCTCCAGGAATTTCTCCATGTAGACCTGGTCGTTGTTGAAGGCGGCATGCGCCTCCGACTTCGTGACCGCGATGGCATTCAGCAACGAGGCTTCGGTGTGCACGACGCGCATGCCGCGGCCGCCGCCGCCACCCGAGGCCTTGATGATCACCGGATAGCCGATGTCGCGCGCGATGCGATGGTTCTCTTCCGGCACGTCACCGAGCGGGCCGCCGGAGCCCGGCACACAGGGCACGCCGGCTTTCTTCATGACATTGATGGCCGAAACCTTGTCGCCCATCATGCGGATCACGTCGGCGCGCGGGCCGATGAACGTGAAGCCGCTCTTCTCGACGCGCTCGGCGAAGTCCGCGTTCTCGGAGAGAAAGCCGTACCCCGGATGGATACCGACCGCGTCGGTCACCTCGGCCGCGCTGATGATCGCAGGCATGTTGAGGTAGCTCTTCTGCGACGCCGGCGGCCCGATGCACACGGACTCGTCGGCCAACAACACGTGCTTGAGGTTGTAGTCGGCAGTGGAATGCACGGCCACGGTCTTGATGCCGAGCTCGCGGCAGGCGCGCAGGATGCGGAGTGCAATCTCGCCGCGGTTGGCGATTACGATTTTGTCGAGCATGTCGAGCGGACTACTCGATTACGAACAAGGGCTGGCCGAACTCGACCGGATCGCCATTCGTGGCCATGATCGCGGTGACCTTGCCGGTCTTGTCGCTTTCGATCTGGTTCATCATCTTCATCGCTTCGATGATGCAGAGCACCTGGCCTTCCTTCACCTCGGTGCCGATCTCGACAAAGGGCTTGGCGCCCGGCGATGCGGATGCATAGAAGGTGCCCACCATCGGCGCGGCAACTACGTGCTCATTCGCACGGCGCGGCGCGGTGGCGGGTGCGCCGCCCGCAACGGTGGTCGGGGCAGCCGCAGTCGGCGCGGCCGCGGCCGCGGGTGCCGCCATCATGGCCGGCGCCATGTGCGTGACCATGGGGCCGGTGGGCATGCGACTGATACGGACTGACTCTTCGCCTTCCTTGATCTCGATCTCGGCGATCCCCGATTCTTCGAGTAGTTCGATCAGTTTTTTTACTTTCCGAATGTCCAATGTGGAACCCTTTCTTGATGACTATCAACGCGCGGGACGCGCGTCCGTTTGCTGCGGGCGGATCCGTTCGGCCGCCGCCATGACTGCCAGTTCGTAACCATGCGCGCCCAGTCCGACGATGCAGCCCACCGCGATGTCCGAGAAATACGAGTGATGCCGAAACTTCTCGCGCGAGAAAGTGTTCGACAGGTGCAATTCGATGAACGGCAGCTTCACGCCGAGCAGGGCGTCGCGCAGCGCGACGCTGGTGTGGGTGAAGCCACCGGGGTTGATGATCGCGAACGCGATGCCATT
>Ga0193752_1002386_pt1 | contig 14184 bp, 11 predicted proteins | sample H1c1metaG_FD_144924 | JGI IMG/M metagenome (GOLD analysis project Ga0193752, IMG submission 144924) | Soil microbial communities from a riparian zone of the East river system, Colorado, United States - H1c1 | ecosystem: Environmental > Terrestrial > Soil > Riparian zone | place: USA: East River... | reverse complement strand
GGATCGAAGGCCTGTCCCCCGACGTCGACGCTCTCAAGCCGACGCTGCGCAAACTGCTGCTCACCCTGGCGGCGCAGGAAACCGCGGACGTGATCGGCCTCGGCCAACATGTGCAGGCCGCGGTCGCGGCAGGATTCGCGGAATCGCGGGATCTCAAGGCGGGATCGACCATCGGTCCCTACGAGCTGATCCGCGAGCTCGGACGCGGCGGCATGGGACAAGTGTGGCTCGCGCGCCGGACCGAAGGGCTGATGAACCGCATGGTGGCGCTCAAGTTGCCGCATTCAGGCCTGTTCCACGCGGAGTTGTTCGAACGCCTCGCGCGCGAACGCGACATCCTCGAAAACCTCGCGCATCCCAACATCGCGCGCCTCTACGACGCCGGAGTCACCGCCGCGGGCCAGCCCTTTCTCGCGCTCGAATACATCGAGGGCACGCCGCTGACCGCCTACTGCGACTCGCACACGTTGCGGATTCGCGAGCGGATCGGTCTCTTCGTGCAGGTGTTGCAGGCGATTCAATACGCGCACGGCAACCTGGTGATCCACCGCGATCTGAAACCCGCCAACATCCTGGTGACCGCGAAAGGCAATGCGGTCGTGCTCGATTTCGGCATCGCGAAGTTGCTGACCGACGGCGCCAGCCCGGACACCGAGCTCACCCAGTTCGGCGGCCGGGTGCTGACTCCGGATTACGCCTCCCCGGAACAGATTTCCGGGCGCCCCATCAACACCGCGTCGGACGTGTATTCACTGGGCGTCCTGTTGTCGGAACTGCTGTGCGGCGCGCGGCCTTACTACCTCAAACGCGATTCCCGCGGCGCGCTCGAAGATGCGATCGTCGAGCTCGAGCCGCGCGCGCCGAGCCGCAATCTTTCGCCCGAAGCCGCGCTCAGTCGTGTTACTTCCACCGAAGCGCTCGCGCGCGAACTGCGCGGCGATCTCGACAACATCGTTCTCAAGGCGTTGCGCAAGGAACCGCGGGAACGTTACGCGACCGTCGATCTGTTCGCCCTGGACCTGGATCGATACCTGCGGGGCCAGCCGGTCCTCGCGCACCCGGGCAGTGTTGGCTACCGCACCACGAAGTTCCTGCGTCGAAACAAACTTGGCGTTGCTTCTGCGGCCGCCATCTCGATCGCACTGGTCGGCGGCGCGGCCGTCGCGCTGTGGCAGGCGCGCGCGGCACGTCTCGAGGCGGAACGGGCCGAGCAGGTGAAGAATTTCGCGCTCTCGCTGATCCAGGGCGCCGACCCCAGCAATGGCGCGGGTGTCGCGACCACCGCGGTCGAACTCCTGCAGCAGGCGCGGAAACGGGTCGAGACCGAGCTGGCCGGCCGGCCGGCGATCGCCGCGGAACTCATGGGCGCCATCGGCTACGGACTCATCGGGCAAGGTCGTCCCGAGGATGCCGCGCCGCTGCTGCGAAAGGCGGCCGAAATGTCCGCGCTGGAGAACGGTCACGACGACCTGCGCACGCTCGAAGCGCAGATTCAGCTTGGCGAGGCGCTGGTGGACATCGGCGAATATGACGAAGCGATCGTGCTGCTGAAATCGACGATCGAGACCGCACGGCACGCGGGCAGCCGAGACTTCGAAGGTGATGCCTGGCGCTGGCTGGGAATGGCGCAGATTGCCCAGGGCGACTTCGACGCCGGAATCGCAGCCGCGCGCGCGGCGATCGCGACACTCGACCCGAAACCGACCGGGCAGGCGCCGTTGCTCGACTCGACACTCGCGTACCTGTCGCTCGCAAATTCGCTGAACAGCGACCGCAGGCCTGGCGTGACGGCGGCGGCGCAAACCGCGCTGGACTTCGCGATCAAACGCGACGGCACTCGAAACACACCGCATGGAGCGCTGATCCGTTCGGTGTTGGGTCAGGGACTGATTCGCGACGGCGAGGTCGCCGCCGGGCTTGAGGTGTTGGAACGTGCTGCCACCGACAGCCGCACCTTGCTCGGCGCGGAGAATCCCCAGACGGTCCAGATGGCCTATCTGCTCGGTGGCGGTCAGCTGGAAGCGGGCCAGGTAAATGCCGCGGTGGCGACCTACCAGGCAAGTCTCGACTCTGCCTTGCAACATCCGGCCGGGCTCAACCCGCTGGCCTTTGCCTCCCTGCACAACACGCTGGCCAACGCGCTGGTCGCGGCGCGCGAGATCGAACGCGCGCTGCCGCACTATGCCGAGGCGGAGAAATTCTTTGCCGAAGTCGATGGCGACGATGCGCCGTCCGCACTGGGTTCACGCTCGTCGCGGGCGTTCGCGTTGACCCGGCTGGACCGGCTGCGCGAGGCGGACTCGCTGTTCGCCAGTGTGCCGCTCGAGCAGCTCAGCGGGACCACCAAGGCGATGTATGAAAGCCGGCTGGCGCAGTTGCGCAGCCGGCAGGGGCGCCATGCGGAGGCGGTGGCGTTATCGCGCTCCGGAACCGAAGGCCTCAGGAAATTGACTTCGAAGACGCAGCGGGCACAAAGCCTGTCGAGACTTGGCTCGGTGCTGCTGGCCGCCGCTCACCCGGCCGAAGCGGTTGCGCCGCTCGAAGAGGCGATCGCCCTGTACGGGTCGCAGCTTCAGGAATCGCCCGATCGAACCGAGACCGAGGCTTTGCTCGCGCGCGCGCGCGGTGCCCGCTGAGTCATCCGGTCGGGCCGTGCGGCGCTGAAACCCTGGCCCAGGCGGCACGGCGCCCGACCGTCAGGTGCGAAAATGTACTGTGGCGTCAGGAACTTGGGCGTGGAAAAAGGTGGCGCTCCCTACCGGATTCGAACCGGTGTTACGGCCTTGAGAGGGCCATGTCCTGGGCCTCTAGACGAAGGGAGCGTCTTATTAGGCGGGTCCAGAATTGAGCGCGGTAGTATATGCGCCGCTTTTCCACAGCCCAAGCGGAACATTTTGCTCTTGAACGACGACTTGCGATCAGACACCACCCAGCGGCCTGCTGCCCGCATCATCCCCCGCGCCGAACATTCCATATCGCGTGCGGCGATCTCGCCGAACGCCTTGCGTGTGTTGTACCGGTTGCGCGAAGCGGGCTACGAGGCCTTCCTCGTCGGCGGTTGCGTGCGCGACCTGCTGATCGGAATCACGCCGAAGGATTTCGACATCGCCACCAGCGCGTTGCCGGAGGAGGTGAAACGCACCTTCCGCAACTGCCGGCTCATCGGCCGACGCTTCCGCCTGGCGCACGTGTTCTTCGGCCGCGAGATCATCGAGGTGGCCACGTTCCGCGCCATGAGCGCCCCGGAACTGGGCGACGAAGTGCCCGAACCGGCCGCGGCCGACCTCGACGACGATGTCGATGACGAACTGCTCGACGACGAAGATGAAATCGACGAGAGCGTCGTGCTGGCCGAAGCCGGCCCGCACCAGACCGGTTTCCACGGCAGCAAGCCGGGCCGCGAACGCGACCGTTCGCGCCACGCGGGCGCGGGCGACGACGACGAGGACCGCGTCACCGACGAACACGGCCGCATCCTGCGCGACAACGCCTACGGCACCATCGACGACGACGTCTGGCGCCGCGATTTCACGGCGAACTCGCTGTACTACAACATCGCGGATTTTTCGATCTGGGACTACTGCGGTGGCGTCGAAGACATCTCGGCGCGCCAGCTGAAGCTCATCGGCGACCCGCACACGCGTTACCGGGAGGACCCGGTCCGCATGCTGCGCGCCGCGCGTTTCGAGGCCAAGCTCGGCTTCTCGCTCGACGGCGAAACCGGCACGGCCATCCCCGAGCTGCGCGAGTTGTTAGGCAGCGTGCCGCCAGCGCGCCTGTTCGACGAAACGCTCAAGCTGTTCCTGACCGGCCACGGCGCGATGAGCCTGACGGTACTGCGCCGCCATGGGCTGCTCGGCGAATTGCTGCCGTCCGTGGGCGGTTATCTCGACCGTCATCCGAACGGCGCCGTCGCGCGCCTGCTGCAGCAGGGCCTGCTCAACACCGACCAGCGCGTGGCGGCGGGCAAGCCCGTGACGCCGACGTTCCTGTTCGCGTTGCTGCTATACGGGCCGATCGCCGAGATCATCGAGAAGCAGCCGCAGGAGAAGTGGCACGACATCGGCACCATCGTCGATGCCGTCGACCGCGCGGCGCGTGGCGCGCAGGGCCGCATTTCGATTCCGAAACGTTTTTCGCTGGGCGTGCGCGAAATGTTCGCCGCGCAGCCGCGGCTCGAACAGCCGCGCGGCCGGCGCGCATTACGCATGCTCGAGCAGCCGCGGTTCCGCGCCGGTTTCGACCTGTTGCTGTTGCGCGCGGACATGGGCCTGGCCTCACGCGAGCTCGCGGACTGGTGGACGAAGATCCAGGAAGTCTCGCAGGCGGATCGCGATCGCATGGCCGATTCACTCGGTGGGCCGCCGGCGCGCCCCGCCGGTGAAGGCGGGGCCAGCCGGCGCGGTCCGCGCCGACGGCGTCGCGGCGGACGAGGACGGGCGCCCGCGGCCTCATGAACGCCGCGGCCGACTGCGTCAACGCGGACCCGCGCTGGTTGCCGGCCTATGTCGGGGTGGGCAGCAATCTCGACGGCCCCGAGGCGCAGGTGCGCCGCGCGCTGCAGGCGCTCGGCCGGTTGCCGGGCACCCGCCTGGTAGTTAGTTCGGCGCTGTATCGCACGCAGCCGTTTGGCGAGGTCGTGCAGCCGGCGTTCGTCAACGCGGTGGCCGGGCTCCTCATTCAATCGGGCCCGGACGATTTCCTGGACAGGCTGCGCGCGCTGGAGCGTGAGCTCGGCCGCGAACCGCCGCGCGAACGCTGGGGACCGCGGCTCATCGATCTCGACCTGCTGGTGGTGGGGCGCGAAATCCGTGCGACGGCGGCGCTGACGCTGCCGCACCCGGGCATCGCGCAGCGCGACTTCGTGCTCTATCCACTCGCCGACATCGCGCCCGATCTGGACGTGCCCGGCGTGGGCCGCGTGGCCGAGCTGCGCGCGCGCGTCGCGAATCGCGGCATCGAAAGACTGTGAGCACGCCCAACGACGAAACACCGGCCAGTCCGGCGATGACGACGCCGGCCGCGGCCAGCGGGGTATTGCCACGCGCCATCGCGGCCGATGCGCCGGCGCAGCGCTACATCGTGATCGAAGGTCCGATCGGGGTCGGCAAGACTTCGCTGGCGCGACGCCTGGCCGAGACGCTCGAAGCGGAGCTGGTGCTCGAGCAGGACGCGCAGAATCCCTTCCTCGAGCGTTTCTACAAGAATCCAAAATCCGGCGCGTTGCCCGCGCAGCTGTTTTTTCTCTTCCAGCGCGCGCAGCAACTGGGCTCGCTCAAGCAGCAGGACCTGTTCGCGCCAAGGCGCGTCGCGGACTATCTATTCGAGAAGGACCGGCTGTTCGCGGGCCTGACTCTCGACCAGGCCGAGATGGCCCTGTACGACCAGGTGGCCTCGCGGCTGGCGGTCGACCCGCCCAAACCCGACCTCGTGGTCTACCTGCAGGCGCCGGTCGAAACGCTGCTGCAGCGGATCGCCAGACGCGGCATCTCCTATGAGACCGGCATCGACGCCGCCTACCTCACGCGCCTCAACGACGCCTATGCGCGTTTCTTCCACGAGTACGACCGCGCGCCCCTCTTGATAGTGAACGCGGCGAGCATAGATCCCGTGCAGAACCTGGCGGACTTCGACGAGCTGGTGGGCGCCATCCGGCGCATGAAGAAGGGCCGCATGTACTACAACCCGCTGCGACACTCTACAATCTGACGCCTTGCGAGGGGCGAGGGGTCTTACGCCGATGTATACGCATCTCGAGCAGCGCGATTCCACGCGGCCGCCGGTCACGCTCGGCACGCTCGACCGCATGAAACGCGAGGGCGAGAAGATCGCCTGCTTGACCGCCTACGACGCGAGCTTCGCGGTGCTGGTCGACAACGCCGACGCGGACCTCGTACTCGTCGGGGACTCGTTGGGCATGGTGCTGCAGGGTCACGACACCACGGTGCCGGTGACGATGAACGACATCGTCTATCACTGCAAAGCCGTGGCGCGTGGCCTGCATCGCCCGTTCCTGGTCGCGGACCTGCCGTTCGCCAGCTACCCGACGGCCGACATCGCGTTGGCCAATTCCGTGCGCCTGATGCAAGAGGGCGGCGCGGAGATGGTGAAGCTCGAGAGCGGACTTGGGCAGCTCGAGATCGTCGAGTTTCTCGCCAGGCACGACATCGCCGTGTGCGCGCACCTGGGTCTCAAGCCGCAGTCGGTGCACAAGACCGGCGGTTTCCGCGTGCAGGGCCGCGACGATGCGGCGGCGCAACGCATGCTCGAGCAGGCGAAGTCGCTCGAATCCGCGGGCGCCGACATCGTTCTGCTCGAATGTATTCCGTCCGAGCTCGGCAAGACGATCACGGAGTCGCTGCAGGTGCCCGTCATCGGGATCGGCGCCGGCCCCGATACCGACGGGCAGATCCTCGTGCTCTACGACGTGCTCGACATCACCTCCGGCCGCAAGCCGCGCTTCGTGAAGAATTTCATGGACGGCGCCGCGTCGAATCTCGACGCGTTGCAGCGCTACGTGCACGCCGTCAAGCAAAAGACTTACCCGGCGCCCGAGCACGAGTTTCACGCTTGATTACGGTCACGACGATCGCTGCCGTGCGCGAGCAGGTCGCGCGCTGGCACGCGGCGCGGGAGCGCGTGGTGTTCGTGCCCACCATGGGCAACCTGCACGCCGGTCACGTCAGCCTGATCGAGGCGGCGCGCACGCTGGGTCAGCGCTTCGTGTCGAGCATCTTCGTCAACCCGATGCAGTTCGGTCCCAACGAGGACTTCGCTCATTACCCGCGCACGCCCACCAACGACGCGCAGATGCTCGAGGCCGCGGGCTGCGATCTCATGTTCATGCCCGAGGTCGGCGAGATCTATCCGAACGGGGCGGAACACGCCACGCGCGTGGAAGTGCCCGGCATCTCCGACATCCTGTGCGGTGAATTCCGTCCCGGTCATTTCGAGGGCGTCGCGACCGTCGTGGCCAAGCTGTTCCACATCGTCGATCCGGACGTCGCGATCTTCGGCGAGAAGGATTTCCAGCAGCTCACCGTGATCCGCCGCATGGTCGCGGACCTGTGCCTGCGCGTCGAGATCGTCGGCGCGCCGACGGTGCGCGAGCCGGACGGGCTCGCGATGAGCTCACGCAACCAGTACCTCGACGAAACGCAGCGCCGGACCGCGCCGACCATCTACCGGCAGCTGCAACAGGCGGTGGCCGCGTTGAAGGCCGGCGTGCGCGATTTCGCGCACATCGAAACCGCCGGCATCGCCGCGCTCAACGACGCGGGCTTCCGCACGGATTACTTCAAGGTGCGCGACGCGCGGTCACTGGGGCCGGCGCAGCCCGACACGAAGCAGTTCGTGGTGCTGACGGCCGCGCGCCTCGGCAAGGCCCGGCTCATCGACAACGTGCAGTTCGGTGCCTGAGGATCGTTTTGCCGCAGCCTGCGGCAGATTCGCCGAATTCCGACGGCGTTCTCGAGGCACTGCCATCGATGTCGGTATCGAGGTGCCGCTGACCTTTGCGGCCGCGCGGCTCATTTCTCCGCGCGAGATCGAGGAGTTCGAGGCATCGCATGGCATCCGATTGCCCGCGGCATATCGGCAGTTCCTGAGTTCCGTCGGAGCTGGCCCCGCGTTCATCGACAGATTCGGTCTCGGCATCGAATTTCATGCGCCCGCCGAGTTGCGTGAATTCTCGTCCGCAGTTTTCACGAACGCGGGGCCCGATCCGTTTCCCCGCATATTGTTTTTCTGTTCGCTGACGTCGCGCGGTGACTTCGGGGCCCTCGATCTGCGTTCCGAGACAGATTCCTTCGCAGTCTTTTCCCACGAGGAGAATCCGTCGGCGTGGGCGGATGCGGCGCGCTGGTCTTCGTTCGCAGCGTGGGTGATTCAGCTGGTGGACAGTCTCGGTGAATCCGATCTGCCTTGAGCCTCTGGCGCACGCCGCGCCTGCTCACCCAGCGCCCACGACACGTGTTCCCGCACCAGCGCGGATGCATCATAGCGCCGCGCTCGTAACGCGCCGGCCGTTTCATCGCTGACCGGCGCGTTCCCTAGCGCCACGGCGATATTGCGCAGCCAGCGTTCGTAGCCGATGCGGCGAATCGCCGAGCCTTCGGTGCGCGCGAGGAATTGCTCTTCGGTCCAGCCGAACAACTCGCTGAGACGCGATGAATCGAGCCGGTGCCGCGTCTTGAAGTCCGGATGCGCCGCGGCGCGCGCGAACTTGTTCCACGGGCAAACGAGCTGGCAGTCATCGCAGCCGTAGATGCGGTTGCCCAGCATCCGGCGCAACTCCACCGGGATCGCGCCGTGCAGTTCGATCGTCAGGTAGGAGATGCAGCGGCGTGCGTCGAGTTGCTGGGGCGCGGTGATGGCGCCCGTGGGGCACACCGGGATACAGGCCGAGCAGGTGCCGCAATGCGCGCCCGCCGCTTCGTCCTCCGGCAGCGGCAGGTCGGTGAGGATCTCGCCGATGAAGAAATACGACCCGGCGTCGCGCGCGATGAGATTGGTGTGTTTGCCTATCCACCCGAGGCCGGCCTTGCGCGCCAGCGCCTTCTCGAGCACCGGGCCCGAATCCACGAACACGCGATAACCCATGCCGCCGACTTGCTCCACGACATCGTCGGCCAGGCCCTGCAGCGCATTACGCAGCACCTTGTGATAGTCGCGGCCCAGCGCGTAGCGGGACACGTAACCCGAATCCACGTCCGCCAGCGCCTCGTCGGCGTCACGGGCGTCGGCGGGCCAGTAGTTCATGCGCGCCGACAGCACGCGCACGGTGCCGGGGACCAGTTCGGCCGGTCGCGTGCGCCGCGTACCGTGTCTGGACATGTAGTCCATTTCGCCGTGACGGCCCTTGCCGAGCCAGGCCTCGAGGTGCGTGGCGTCGACGTCGAGCGCGACATCGCTGACGCCGAGGGCGTCGAAGCCGCGCGCGCGGGCGAGGGCGATCAATGACGCCTTGAGCGCCAGGAGTCTGGCTGCGGTCGGGTCGGCCTCGACGCCGTTGGGTTCGGAGGGCGGGTTCATGCTGCGCGGCCAGTATAATTCGCACCCATGAACCGCCCGACCGCGATTTACGCCGCCTCCCAGGTGCGCGCGCTCGATGCCTTCGAGACCGAGAAGCGGCGCGTGCCGGGCTTCACATTGATGACGCGGGCCGCGGAGGGCGCGCTCAAACTGCTGCGCGGACGCTGGCCCCAGGCGAAAAGAGTCGCCGTGGTGTGCGGCGCCGGCAACAACGGTGGCGACGGTTATGTGCTGGCGCGGCTCGCGCAGTCGGCGGGTCTCGAGGCGCTGGTGCTGGCCGTGACGCCGCCCGACCGCCTGGGCGGAGACGCGCGGCGCGCCCAGGAAGAATGGCTGGCCGCGGGCGGCCACGCCCATCCGTTCGTCGCCGACGCGTTGTCGGGCTGCGACGTGATCGTCGACGGGTTGTTAGGCATCGGCCTCGAGGGCGCGCCGCGCCCCGAGACGCTCGTGGTGATCCGCGCGATCAACGCGGCCAGGCGCCCGGTGCTCGCGCTCGACATTCCCTCGGGAGTCGACGCCGACAGCGGGGCGGTGGACGAAGCCGCCGTGCGCGCCGACATCACCTTGAGCTTCGTCGGCTTGAAGTCGGGGCTGTTCCTCGGCGCGGGCCCGGAATACGCGGGCGTGGTGCTGCTCGACGACCTCGGCGTGGTGGCGCCGGCGCTGCCGCAGTTCGCGCCGCTACTGCGCCGGATCGATGAAGCCGAGATTGCCGCCAGCCTGCCGCGCCGGCCGCGCGCAGCGCACAAGGGTACGAGCGGGCGCGTGCTCGTCGTCGGCGGCGGTGGCGGCATGCCGGGCGCGCTGCGCCTGGCCGGCACGGCGGCCCTGCGCGTCGGCGCGGGCCTGGTGAGCGTGGCCGGGTCGCCGGAAAACCTGGGGCCGGTCACGGCCGCCAATCCGGAGCTCATCTATCTACCCCTGTCGTCCGCGACCACCATCGACGAATCGATGCGCGGCGCCGACGTACTGGCCATCGGTCCCGGCCTCGGACAGGGAGACTGGGCGCGGCGCCTCTGGGCGCAGGCGCGCGCCGTGCCGGGGGTTCCCGCGATCGTCGATGCCGACGCGCTGAACCTGCTCGCGGCGAGCCCGGTCAAACTACCGCCCGACTGGATCATCACTCCGCACCCGGGCGAGGCCGCGCGGTTGTTAGGGGTGCAGGTTCCGGAAGTGCAGCGCGACCGGCTGGGCGCGGTGCGCGAACTGGTGGCGCGTTATGGCGCCGTGGCCGTGCTGAAGGGCGCCGGTACCCTGGTGGCCAGCGCGGTCGACGGTGGTACGGAAGTCTTCATCTGCGAACGCGGCAATCCCGGCATGGCGACCGCCGGCATGGGCGACGTTCTGACCGGGGTCATCGCCGGCTTGCGTGCCCAGATCCCGGACAGCGCCCGAGCGGCGCGGATCGGAGTGCTGGTGCATGCGTTGGCCGGCGATTCCGCCGCGCAGGGCGGGCAGCGCGGGCTGCTCGCGAGCGACGTGCTGGCGGAGCTGCGCGGCTGGGTCAATCCGTGAGCGCAGACGCCTGGCACACACGCAGCGGCGAGGAGACCGAGGCGCTGGGGGCGAGACTGCTGGGGGTTGCTCCGCCGCCGGGTACGCCCTGCCGCGTCATCGAGCTGCGCGGCGAGCTGGGCGCGGGAAAATCCACGTTCGCGCGCGGCGCCTTGCGGGCGCTCGGCGTCGCCGGCCACATCAAGAGTCCGAGTTACACGTTGCTCGAGACCTACGATCCGCCCGGCGTGCGGGTGGTCCACCTCGACCTGTACCGGCTCAACGACCCGGGCGAACTCGAGCATCTGGGCCTGGCCGACTATCACCAGCCAGGGTATCTGTGGCTCATCGAATGGCCGGAGCGGGGTGCCGGCCGGCTGCCCGTCCCCGACCTGCGGTTCGAGTTTTCGATGGGTCCGGACCACCACCGTATCGAGAGGATTGAAATCCTTGCGCCGAATAAGTAAATTGCGCCGCAGATGAGTCTTAGAACTCCATGATGGAGAAGGGTTTTTTGGGGAGGACATTCGCAGCCCGGCTGACACTGCTCGCAATCCTTGCGGGAGTCTCCGGCAGCGCCGTCGCCGCTGAGGTGCGCGCGGTGCGCGTCGCGGCCACCGAAACCGGCACCCGCGTCGTGCTCGATCTGTCCGGGCCGGTTACTCACAAGACGTTCTTGTTAGACGGTCCGTCGCGCGTGGTGCTCGACGTCGCCAAATCGTCGCTGCGCACCAGGCTCCCCGAGGGCGAAGGCGCGGTGACCGCGCTGCGCTCGGGCAAGCTGCCGCACAACGGTTTGCGGCTCGTGTTCGAAGTGAAAGGCCCGGTGACCTTCGACACGTCGGCGGCCGCGCCCAGCGGGGACGCGGGGCATCGCCTCATTCTCGACATCGCCGCGCCCGGTGCCGCGAGAGTGGTTTCCGTCACGCCCGTTGCGCCAGCGGCACCGGTCGCGATCCGCCCGGCGCATGCACCCACCGACTCCGGCCGCGACATCGTGATCGCGGTGGATGCGGGCCATGGCGGCGTCGATCCAGGCGCTTCCGGGCGCCGCACGCGCGAGAAAGACGTGGTGCTGGAAATCGCCAAGGCGCTGGCGGCGCGTATCAACCAGGAGCCCGGCATGAAAGCGGCGCTGACGCGCGATGGGGATTACTTCATCACGCTGCAGGAACGCAGCAAGCGAGCACGCCGCGCCAAGGCGGACCTGTTCGTTTCGATCCACGCGGACGCGATCGCCAACCCGGACGTGTCCGGATCGTCGGTCTACGTATTGTCGGATCGCGGCGCCTCGAGCGAAGCGGCGCGCTGGCTTGCGGAGCGTGAAAACGCGGCCGACCTCAAGGGTGGTGTCAAACTCGACGACAAGGACCCGGTGCTCGCGAACGTGCTGATGGACTTGTCGCAGACGGCCAGCATCTCGGCGAGCATGGTTGCGGCCGACAATGTGTTGAAGTCGCTCGACCGCATCGGCGAGGTCCGCAAACCGCGCGTGCAGCAGGCCGGATTCGTAGTGCTCAAATCGCCCGATGTGCCGTCCATGCTGGTCGAAACCGCGTTCATCTCGAACCGCGAAGACGAACGCAAACTGTCCACTCCCGCGCATCGCGCCAAGCTGGCCAATGCCATCTTTGCCGGAATAGAGCAGTACTTTCAGGGCAATGCGCCCGACGGGACGCGGCTCGCCGCGGCGCGGCGCAATGCCGGCGCCGGCACGTCGCTCGAACTGCGCTAGGGGACATTCCTCGTTTCCCCGCAACAGGGGACGTGCCTTCTGAGGCGCGTCCCCTTTTGCTAGGAAACGAGGAATGTCCCCATCTAAACCCCTTTAAACTGCGCGGCCTGACGAGGCCCGCCATGACCATCCGCGTTCTCGACAATCACCTCATCGACCAGATCGCCGCCGGCGAGGTCATCGAGCGCCCGGCTTCCATCGTGAAGGAGCTGGTGGAGAACAGTCTCGACGCCGGTGCGCAGAGCATCGAGATCGAGGTCGAAGCGGGCGGTGTCCGCCTCACGCGCGTACGCGACGACGGCTTCGGCATTCCGGCGGACGAACTCAAGCTCGCACTGTCGCGGCACGCAACCAGCAAGATTTCCACGGCCGACGACCTGGCCGAAATCATGACGCTGGGTTTTCGCGGCGAGGCCCTGCCTTCCATCGCGTCGGTATCGCGCTTCGAGATCACTTCGCGCCACGCCGAGGCCGAGCGCGCGGCCAGGGTGCGGGTCGATTCCGGCACGGTGGGCGATCCGGCCCCGGCCGCGCATCCGCCGGGTACGACGATCGAGGTGCGCGACCTGTTCTACAACCTGCCGGCGCGCCGCAAATTCCTGCGCAGCGAAGTCACCGAGCAGGGCCACATCGTGCGGCTGGTCGAGCGGCTGGCGCTGTCGCGCAGCGACGTCGCCTTCCGGCTGCGCAGCGGCACGCGCACTTTGTTAGACGCACCGGCGCTGGGTTCGCCTGACAAAGCGGCGGAAAGAATCGGCCGCATCGTCGGACGCGAGTTCGTCGAGCGTTCGCTCGAGCTCGAACACTCCGCCGGCCCGGTGCGCATCACCGGCTGGATCGGCACGCCCTCGGCCGCGCGCGCGACCGGCGACATGCAGTTCTGGTTCGTCAACGGACGCGCGGTGCGCGACCGGCTGTTGATGAACGCCGTGCGCCTCGGATATCGCGATGTGTTGTACGGCGGGCGGCAGCCCGCTTACGTGCTGTACCTCGAAATCGACCCGAAGCTGGTCGACGTCAATGCGCATCCCCAGAAACTCGAAGTCCGCTTCCGCGACAGCCGGCAGATCCATGACTTCGTGTTCCGGGCGGTGGAACGCCAGCTCGCCGGCACGAAGCCCGGCGTGAGCGTGGTGCCGCCGGCGTACAACCCGAACGGGCACTACTCGCAAGGCCTGCCGCTGCGTGTCGCGGACAGCGGCGCGCCGGGAGTGTGGGCGGTGGCGGAAATGCTGCGCGGTGGCGGCAGCGAGATTCCGCATCATGAAGTTCCGTACGGCGAGGATGCGCCATCGAGTGCCGCGCCGCTGGGGGAGGCGCTGGCGCAGATCCACGGCATCTACATCCTCGCGCAGAACGATTACGGCCTGGTGCTGGTGGACATGCATGCCGCGCACGAGCGGGTGTTGTACGAAAAGATGAAGACGCAGCAGGGTGGTGCCGCAACGCAGCTGCTGCTGGCGCCCATTTCGATCGAACTCAAGGTCGACGAGCTCGACGCGCTGCTCGAGAAGCGCGACGAATGGCAGGCGGCCGGCTTCGACCTCGAGCGGCTTGGACCGCAGACGCTGGTGGTGCGCTCGGTACCGGCGCTGCTGCCGCGCGAAGACATCGCCGCGCTGGTGCGCGACGTGGTGGGCGACGTCACGTCGGACGGAGCTTCGCACCACCTCGACGGCGCCACCGACCGGTTGTTAGGCACCATCGCCTGCCGCTCGGCGATCCACGCGCACCGGCGGCTGACGCTCGCCGAAATGAACGCGTTGCTGCGGCAGATGGAGCAGACGCCGCGCGCCGATCAATGCAATCATGGCCGGCCGACCTGGACCCAGGTGACGCTGCAGGAGCTCGATCGCATGTTCCTGCGCGGGCGCTGAGCGGCGCCCCGGCGTAAAGAGTGCGCTCAGGCTCGAAACCCA
>Ga0193752_1002385_pt1 | contig 14189 bp, 13 predicted proteins | sample H1c1metaG_FD_144924 | JGI IMG/M metagenome (GOLD analysis project Ga0193752, IMG submission 144924) | Soil microbial communities from a riparian zone of the East river system, Colorado, United States - H1c1 | ecosystem: Environmental > Terrestrial > Soil > Riparian zone | place: USA: East River... | reverse complement strand
GGGTGGAAGGATAGGTGATCATCAGCGCTGATAAACTGTCCTTGTATTGCAGGGCCTTGGCTTCCAGATCGGTCACATCGATATGGCCTTCTTCATCACTCTTCACTACCACCACCTTCATGCCTGCCAGAACGGCGCTGGCAGGATTGGTGCCATGTGCGGAGATCGGGATCAGCACCACATTGCGGTGGGCTTCACCGCGGTCGGAGTGATAAGCGCGGATCGTCAGGAGTCCTGCATATTCCCCCTGCGCGCCGCTGTTTGGTTGCAGTGAGCAGGCGGTGAACCCGGTGATCTCGCAAAGTAACTGACTGAGTTCATCCGTGATCTGAAGATAACCTTCGGCCTGATTAAGTGGAACGAAGGGATGGATCTGGCTGAATTCAGGCCAGCTCACGGGGATCAGTTCAGTAGCTGCATTTAATTTCATGGTGCAGCTGCCGAGCGGAATCATGGATGTATTCAGGGAAAGATCGCGGTTTTCGAGGTGTTTGATGTAGCGCATCATTTCCGACTCACTGTGGTGGGTATTGAATACTGAATGGGTAAGGAAAGCGGAATTGCGTTGGAGTGAGGCTGGTATATGATCAATTGTTTTTTCCGCATCGAATACGATGGAGGCAATTAGATTTCCTCTTGATTCTTCAAACACCGAAACGATGTCAAGCACGTCGCCCGGGAGTACCGTTTCATCCAGGGAGATGCCAACGTGATGGTTATCGAAATACCTGAAATTGATCTCTTTTCTTTCGGCGATTTCCCTGATGATCGTTGCGTCATTGACCCTCACCAGGATGGTATCGAAATAATTTTTGTTAAGTTGTTCAAATCCAAGATTGGTAAGTTCTTCAGCAAGTGCTCCGGTAAGTGAAGAAACGCGTTGGGCAATATTTTTCAATCCGGTGGGTCCGTGGTAAACCGCGTACATGGCCGCCATGTTGGCTAGCAATGCCTGGGCCGTGCAGATGTTTGAAGTGGCCTTCTCGCGTTTAATGTGTTGTTCCCTGGTCTGCAGTGCCATTCTCAATGCGCGTTGGCCGGTGGCGTCAACGGAGATGCCGATGATCCTGCCTGGTATGCCGCGCTTGAATTCTTCTTTGGTGGCAAAGAATCCCGCATGAGGACCCCCATAGCCAACGGGAACGCCAAATCTTTGAGCCGAACCAACCGCCACGTCAGCGCCAAGTTCACCCGGTGGCGTGAGCAGCGTCAGCGCCATCAGATCGGTAGCCATGGCCACATAACCGTTTACGCCGTGTACTACATTGATGAAGTTTCGGAGATCAGTGACCGAGCCATGATTGTCCGGGTATTGAACGAAGGCGCCAAAGAAGGACTGGTCTACTGTGAATGTTGTAGCATCCCCGAACACTAACTCGATGCCGATGGGTTCAGCCCTTGTGATCAGCACATCACGGGTCTGTGGGAATATATTGTTGTCGACAAAAAATTTTGGCTGCGTGATGTTCTCAGTTTTGTTCACGTGATGGAACAACATCGCCATGGCTTCGGCCGCTGCGGTAGCCTCATCCAGCAGGGAAGCATTTGCCAGCGGCAAACCGGTAAGGTCGGTCACCACGGTTTGAAAATTCAGCAGGCTTTCCAGACGGCCTTGGGAGATCTCCGCCTGGTAGGGTGTGTACTGGGTGTACCATCCTGGGTTTTCAAAAACATTTCTCAGGATCACCGAGGGGGTGATGGTACCATAATAACCCTGCCCGATGTAGGTTCTGAAGACCTTGTTGCGATTGGCGATCCGGCGAAGTTCCCTGAGGTATTCATATTCGCTCTGTGGCTCGGGGTTTTTGAGGGTTTCGGTTGAACGGATCCCTGCCGGAATGGTACTGTCTATTAATGAGTTGAGGTCTTTTTTGCCAATGGATTTCAGCATTTCCATCGTTTCTGCCGGGTCTGGTCCAATGTGTCGCGCCTGGAATTCTTTTTGCTGGTGTTCGAAGAGATTCATTAAAGAATATTAACCGTTTTGAAAAGAACCGCAAAGTTAAGCGAAAGTGGAATCAGATTATTGCAGTGAAGGCAATGTGTATAAGGGGTGACCAACCTAAGACTGGGGTGCCACCAGCTTTTCCAGTACATAATAGACGATCGGGCAGAAGGAAGAATTTTTCAGCGTCAGTTCCTGTTTTTTGATGATCACATCCTCATTGGTGTAGGGGAAACGCTCGCAGTCCGAGGGCCGGACTTCATAGATACCACAGCGGTTGTCCTGGCCCAGGAAGGGACAGGGGGAGGATTTCACCACATAGTCGCCATCGCCGTCGATACGGAGATAGGTTTCAATGAAGTCGCTTTCCTTCATCTTCAGATGGCGGGATATGCGTTTAATATCAGGCGTTTTGAACCGGGGTGAAAATTTTTTGCAGCAATTTGCGCAGGTAAGGCAATCGATCTTCTCAAATGCCTCTTCATGAAGATCCGGGAGCCGGCGCAGTACCTCATTCTTATTGGCGCGGTGCAGGTATTGTTTATATATTTTCTGGCGCTCCCGCGACTTCTTCTCCCAATTTTGCAACAGATCCTGAGCCATAGGAGGCAAGTTAGTTCTTTGCCGGCGTTTCAGGGTAGTGTAAAATAGTGCTGGCCTTCTCCCACTTCATTTTCAATCGCATTGAGAACAACGTCAAAATGTTTCTGATTACCAAGAAAATCAGCGTCTGCCGCATCAATAAAGAGGGTCTTGATGTTGTGCTGTTTGATGAAGTGTATGTAGGCCTCCTGGATATTGAAGAGGTATTCATCGGAGATGGATAATTCGTAGGACCTGTTGCGCCTGCGGATGTTGCGCTGGAGTTTCTGCACGGGAACATGAAGGTAGATGAGCAGGTCGGGAACGATGAGTTGTGGCCGGATGATGTCGAACAGTTTATGATAAAGCCTGAACTCTTCGTCGGACAGGTTCACCTTTGCGAAAAGAATGCATTTGGAGAAGAGATAGTCCGCGATCGTCAAGTGCCGGAACATGTCCTTGGTGTGGATCAGCTCCTTGAGCTGTTTGTACCTTTCGGCCATGAAGAAGAGCTCCAGCGGAAAGGCGTATTGCCCTGGGTTGTCGTAGAATTTTGGAAGAAAGGGATTGTCGGCAAATTCTTCCAGTACCAGTCGTGAGTTGTATTTTTTGGCAAGCAGATGGGCGAGTGTCGTTTTTCCGGCGCCAATATTTCCTTCGACAGCAATAAAATGATAGTTCATGAATGGAATTTTTTCACCTCCAGCGGATCAGGGCAGTCCGCCAGCAATTGAAGTACGGTTTGGTGCAAGATAGGATGTATGTAAGCAGGAGCAATTTCTGCGAGTGGCTGGAGAACGAAACGTCGAAACTGCAGCTGGGGATGCGGGATGGTCAGACCTGGCTCGTTGACGACAAGGTGATCATAAAATAGAATATCAATGTCGATTGTCCTGGACCCAAAACGTTCAGCTCTTTTTCTTCCCATGCTTTTTTCGATGTCCAGGATGCGGGAAAGAAATTCTCGTGGGGCGATCATTGTTTCCATCACCAGCACCTGATTGAGAAAGGGATCCTGGTCGGTTTTGCCCCAGGCGGCGGTTTCATAAAAAGACGACTTGTCGACAATGGCGCCGCAGGCTTCCTGCAGTTTGGCCGCGGCCCTGGTTAACTCCTGGACTCTGTTGCCGATGTTGCCGCCTGTGCACAGGTAAGCATAATTCATGGCTTGCAAGGTAATTCCGATTGCAATAAAAAATTAAGGGTTAGCCCGGGTATCGGTAAATTTGCATTCCCTGCTGAATTCTACCTAATAAAAAGATTTCTAATGAACGGGTTCCTGAAAACTTTCTTTGCCGCGCTACTCGCTATTCTGGCCTTCGTGTTCATTGTCATGTTTATGACAATTGTCGCCGTTTCTTCCATCGCCACGAGGAAAACGGCGGAAGTTCCGGCAAAATCCGTCCTGGTTATCGACCTGGGCGACCATTTTTCAGACGTTCCTCCATCAGATCCCTGGTCGGAGATCTCGAACGTGGGTAAGGAGAGCACACCAGGCTTATATGAGTTGATCAGGATAATAAAACATGCACGCTATGATCCTGCCATCCAGGGAATATATCTGAAAGCCGGTTCCAACAGCAATGATTTCGCTTCCAGCGAGGAGCTCCGTAAGGCCATTATCAATTTTAGGAGCGATGGAAAATTTGTTTATGCCTATGGTGATGTAATTGGAGAGCAGGCCTACCTGGTGGCGCTGGCCGCAGACAAAATCTATTGCAATCCAATGGGCGGCCTCGAATGGGATGGCATTGCCATGCAAATGCCATTTATAAAAACCGCGCTGGAAAAACTGGAGATCCAGCCCCAGATATTTTATGCCGGCAAGTTCAAAAGCGCCACAGAGCCGCTGCGGGAAACCAGGATGACCGATGCCAACCGGCTCCAAAGCATAGAGCTGCTTGGTGACCTTTATGGCAATTTTCTGACCACCGCATCGGCGTCGAGAAAGATTGATACGGCTACGCTTCACCGTTATGCAGATTCCAATGCCATTGCTTTCCCGGTGGATGCATTGAAACATGGACTAGTAGATGGTTTGAAGTACGACGATGAGGTGAAAGAAGAAATCAGCAAGAAGCTGGGCAACGGCGCGGGTGAAAAGATCAATTTCATAAGCCCGGCTAAATACGGGGAGGCCGTCGATTACAAACAGTCAGGAACAGACCGGATCACCGTGATTTATGCAGAGGGAACCATCATTGATGGAAGCGGTGAAACTGGTCAGATAGGATCGGAAACCTATCGCAACTATATTCGCAAGGCCAGGCTCGACAACAGGGTGAAAGCAGTTGTGCTTCGGGTGAATTCCGGAGGCGGAAGTTCACTGGCCTCTGAAGTCATCTGGCGTGAAATCGCAATAACACGAAAAGTCAAACCAGTAATCGTCAGCTTTGGCGACGTGGCGGCTTCAGGCGGTTATTATATTTCGTGCGGCGCCGACATCATATTTGCCCAGCCAAATACGATCACCGGGTCCATCGGTGTTTTTTCTGTGATACCAAATATGCAGCCCTTCTTCAACAACAAACTTGGTGTTTCTTTCGACGAAGTGTCCACCTCTCCGCATTCGAACATGTACACAGTTACCAGGCCGCTGAGTCCTGTTCAAAGACAATTCATACAAAACCAGATAGACACCATTTATCATACTTTCAAAACCAGGGTGGCCGATGGCCGTAAGAAATCAATGGAGTATGTCGACAGCATTGCGCAAGGTCGTGTATGGAGCGGTTCCAGGGCCGTCAGCCTGGGTCTGGTTGACCGGATCGGCGGCCTGGATGAAGCCATCGCGGCGGCCGCGGCCAAAGCTCGCATCAGAAGTTATCGGCTCAATGAATATCCCGCGAAGCAGACACTGGTAGAAATGTTCTTCAGCGATAAAACTGAAACGGCCCGCGTAGCTGCCATAAAAAAAGAATTAGGAGAAGAAGGAGTACAAACCTATTCCCTGCTTCGGTATGCCAAACAATTTATTGGAAAAGCACAGGCCAGGATGCCATTTGACATCAGCTTCAGATAACCCTCAACGCACTTACTTCGTTCTTCATGCCAAAACCATATAGTCAGCTCAGGGCCATGTTGGCGATCACGCGAGGTAGCCTGAAAGCCATATTCAGGAGCCCGAGCGCGGTCGTATTCAGCCTTGCCTTCCCACTCATCTTCATCCTTGTGTTTGGCTTCATCGGCAGCGGGGGTGGGGTAAGCCTCAGAGTGGGCATACATCCGGGCACTGACACGACCACCGAAATCTATAAAACAATCAGCAACGTTGATGGCCTTCTGCTGATGAATGAGGATTCTGCACGTCTTTACCAGGATCTGTCGAAAGGCAGGATCTCTGCCATTCTGGATATCAAGGAATTGCCCACGCGTTCACCGGCATTTAAAATTGACCTGGTCAGTTCCGAGGCAGTCAACCCGCAAAATATCCGGGTGATCCGGTCTATTCTCGAGGCCGTGATTGAAACAAAAGACAAGCAATATTATCCTCAAAGACCAACATATGCAGTGATAAACAGCCAGGTGAACACGATACCGGGCAGGATATACCGTACCATTGATTTTATTTTGCCGGGACAACTTGGCTTCTCTCTGCTAAGTGCAGGCGTATTCGGTGTTGCTTTTATCTTTTACAGTCTAAGGCAAACACTGGTGCTGAAGCGATTTTATGCGACTCCCATCACCAGAACCTACATTGTGCTTGGTGAGGCGCTGAGCCGAATCATATTCCAGATGATGACAGCGGTGATCATTTTGCTTGTGGGGCATTATGCTTTTCAATTTACTCTTTATCACGGGTGGATCACCTTTCTTGAACTGTTGGTTCTGAGTTTTATCGGTCTAACTGTATTCATGGGTTATGGGTTTGTAGTCAGCGGCATAGCCCGAAACGAGAGTACCATTCCTCCGCTGGCCAATCTTTTTACGCTTCCCCAGTTCCTCCTGTCAGGCACCTTCTTCCCCATTGATAATTTTCCCTACTGGCTCCAGCCCATTTGTAAAATCCTGCCACTTACTTATCTCAATGATGCGATGAGGAACGTGGCCTTTGAGGGAGCCAGGCTTTCGGATTGCGGCAAGCAGCTGGGCGTTCTGGCCTTCTGGGGGGTAGTAGTGTATGCCATTGCCATCAGGGTTTTTAAGTGGGAATAATATTACAGTGATGAACAACCGATTATGAATTTTCTCAAACTTGGGCTGATCAGCCTGCTCGTTTTTTCCATACTGCTGTTTCTTTTTTCGCTGCTCATCCCTTCCACGGTGAGGGTTTCGCGGGCCGTGAACATCCAGGCAGGAAAGGAAAAGGTGCTGAACCGAATTGACAATCCTGAAAAATGGACAAGCTGGAATGAATTGCTCAATGACAAGATCAGTGTAAAGCTTACAGATACTACAAACAGTGAGCTGCGTTCAGAATGGAAATTTGGAAGTAAGGTGATCCGCAGTGGTTACTATATTGAAGAATCGTCGGGTGTTACCGTGATACAGTGGTATTTTGATTTCCGGAATGGATGGGCGCCATGGCAGAAGATCGGCAGTATTACCTACGACAAACAGTTTGGCCCGGGGATGGAGAGATCCCTCAATAAACTTAAAAACCTGATCGAGAAGACTCCGTAACTTAGACCCCACCATTTACAATTAAACATTACAACTATGAGGCAGCTCCTGTTTCTATCAATGATCATGGTCTCTGCGTCCTTTATGGAATGCAGCAGTCAGCCACCAAAAAGTCCGCGTGTATCTGCTGAAGGCAAGGATGTGAAAGTAGCCTATGGCCAGCCTTCCAAAAAGGGTAGGGTGATATTCGGCGGGCTTGAACCCTATAATAAGGTTTGGCGGACAGGCGCTAATGAAGCCACAGAGATCAGTTTTGCAAAAGACGCCACCTTCGGCGGAAAACCCATCAAGGCGGGCACTTATTCACTCTTCACCATTCCTACAGAAAACGAGTGGACCGTTATCCTCAACCCTGAGCTGAAACAATGGGGCGCCTACGGGTATGATAAGATCAAGGATAAGGACGCTCTAAAGGTCACGGTTCCCGCGACCAAAACTCCGGCGGTGGTTGAAAAACTGACCCTGAAGTTCGACGAGAAAAATTCCCTGGTCATAGAGTGGGATCAGACACACGTTGAAGTGCCGATCAAGATCTGATCTCTTCGAGGATATCAAAAATCGTGGAGTATACCTGCTGAAGTTCTAATGGGCTGATACAATAAGGTGGCATGATGTACACCGTGTTACCCAGGGGTCGCAGGTATACTCCTTTTTTTAATGCTTTTTCAGTAAATACTTCCCTGATACCACTAGTGTATCCGCTGACCGTGTCTGTTACTTCAAAAGCTACGATGGTGCCCGTCTGCCGATGATTGGCGGTTAGACCCGGGTGTCTTTCCTTCAATTCCTCAATGAATTTCCTGTGCAGTTCGACGATCGACTGTATTTGCTCCGAGGTTGCGGGCTGCAGCAACAGTTCAAGACTGGCCAGTGCAGCCGTGCAGGCAATAGGGTTGGCAGTAAATGAATGGCCATGGAAGAAGGATTTCAGTTTGTCTTCGTTTACAAAGGCATCGTAGATCTCCGAAGTGCAGGCCGTCACGCCCAGCGCCATGGTGCCGCCGGTCAGTCCCTTGCTCAGACAAATGATATCCGGTTTTTCCTGCACCTGGGAAGAAGCAAACCAGGTACCCGTTCTCCCGAATCCGGTCATTACTTCGTCGGCTATGCAGATAACTCCGGCCCCATGGCATTGGACAATCAATTCGTGCAGGGCTTCCGCCGGGTACATTTTCATTCCTCCCGCACCCTGCAACAGGGGCTCGTATATCAGGCAGGCTGCCTCGTTCACTTACACTCATTGCGCCAAAAGTATCGCCATGGTAACTGTGGGTAAGGGCGATAATCCTGGTTCTTTGAGTTTCTTCACGGTTCCACCAGTACTGTAGGGCCATTTTGATGGCCACTTCGGTGGCTGTAGAGCCGTTGTCGGAGTAAAAAACCCGGGAGAAATTGCCCGGAAGCAGTTCCAGCAGTTGTTCGGCGAGGGAGACTGCGGGCTCATGGGTGAATCCTGCAAAAATCACCTGTTCAAGCTGCATGGCCTGGGCATAGATCCGTTCGGCGATATAGGGGTGGCCATGCCCATGGATGGTGACCCACCAGCTGCTTATAGCATCGATATACCGACTCCCATCCTCGCCGATAAGGAAAATACCTTCCCCTTTTACAATCGGTATGGGGTCGGGTCTGTATTTTTGAGGGGTATAAGGGTGCCAGATTACATTCCTGTCCCTCTGTGTTAACGACAATGCCATAGCTGCCAAAGGTAACGATGGTTGTGGTTTCTATCATTTGCATGCAACGAAGCTGCGTCGAAATTTGTCACATTAATGCACACTACCGCATGGATTCTGAAAGGTTGGTAAAAGACTGTATCAAAGGACGGCCGGAGGCCCAGCGTCAACTATACGATGAATATGCGGAAGTGATGCTTGGAGTCTGTTATCGTTATACCAAGTCGGTGATGGACGCCGAAGATGTGATGCAGGAAGGATTTATCAAGGTTTTCAGGAATTTACAACAATTCAAATTTCAGGGTGAACTCGGTGGGTGGATCAGAAGAATAATGGTCAACACGGCACTTAATTACCTGAAACAAAGCAAGCACTACTCATCAGACCTCTCTTTTTTTGACTCAGGAATGCACCCGGTATCCGATGACAACCCCGAAATAAAAATGATTGCCAGGGATCTTGCAGACTTGATTCGACAGTTGCCAACCGGTTACCAGACGATCTTTAACCTTCACGCCGTCGAGGGTTTCTCACACGTGGAGATTGGTAAGATGCTGGGCATCAATGAGGGAACGTCGAGGTCGCAGTATGCTCGAGCAAGGGGACTTCTAATCACCTGGCTCGAAAAACAATCACAAGAACACAAAACAGGAACATATGTCCGACCATGAATTTGAGCGTAAGGTCAGGCAGGAACTGAATGACCTAAAAATAACCCCTTCGGGTTCCTCCTGGGTCAGGATCGAAGAGGAACTCAGCCAGCGGCCGCGAAAACGTCCCCTGCTCTGGGTGCCCCTTGTTATCCTTGGACTGGCAGGCGCAGGATACTTCATCTTCGATAAGCCTTCCGGTCAGCAGGTCAACCCCGTCAATTCAACTGCTTCAACCAGCTCCAAGACTAAAACTGCCGCCAGGCCTGCAGAAACCGGATTAATCGCCGGTGAGAAGGCCAATGTCGATGAAAAAAATATTAAGGACCAGAAAGGTGGTTCTAACTCTCTTCCAGAGGCTGCCCTTCCTGAGGCGGGGCTTCCAGGCGGTTCCGCCGGTGATGCCATCACCAGGGGCAATCAGCCGTTGGCGGGCCAGTCCGATCAAACGAAAACTAACCTTAAGCCAAAAACAGCGGTTTCTTCAAAACACAGATCTACTCAATTTTCCAAACCTTCTGACCGGCAGATTGCCTTATTGAAAAGAGGACATGAACGAGTTGATAAGAACAGCCTTAAAGAGTTAACCTCAGGCAACCGCGATAAAGACGAAAATGCGCTTAGAGATGCAGTAGTTGATGACATGCTCAGCAATTCCGAAAATGTGAACCCCGGCGTAACAAAGGTTAGCCTCGCAACTGAGCGGAACATGAGCCCACGATTCAACATGGCCGCCCTGAATAATTATCAACTTTCTACTGTTGGGGATGAAGTAGGCTCGCTCTCCGGCTCTCCATACCCTGCACTCTTCGGTCCGGCTTCCACCGCACCGTCCAAAGGCAGCTTTGTTAAAAAATCAAAATGGTCCTATGCCCTCACTGCTTCCGCGGGTTCTACCATGATCGGTGAAGGATCGCTGGATTTCAAAAACTCCAGTATTCAGGACGTGTCCCAGCAGGCGCTGCAACCTAACTATGCCCCTTCCGGCCCGACTCCAGGACCATACAAACCTTCGAGCATTCGCCCCGGGCTGGGATATTCGGTTGGTGGAGTGGTTCAACGCAGGTTGTCTGACAGGTTCTCGGTTTCCGCAGGGTTGAATTATACCAGGCTGACCACTTTCTCAAAGGTCGGTGAGCGCGTCAATGAACCAATCCCTGTGACCAATTCTGTTTCAGGCCCAATAGTCGTTACCAGTTTCTTCCGTTTCCAGGATAATGTGCCAAAAGAATACGTCAACAAATATCATTTTCTCGAGCTTCCCGTGACTCTGCATACTACGGTCATCAAGTCGCGGAACCTGCCGCTGTATTGGAATGCCGGTTTCTCTCTCTCTAGACTGCTGACATCCAACAGCCTGCTCTTCGATGGGAACAGCGGGGTGTATTATCGCGACAAGAATTTATTGAACGAAACGCAGGCCGCCCTGTCAACCGGTTTCAGCGTGGCCGTATTCAACCGTAGTAAGCATCCGTTGCTGATCGGCCCATCGCTCAAATATCACCTGACGACCATCCTGAAGAAAGATGTAAGCGGCAACAAACACCTGATGTACCTGGGCATGGACCTCAGATGGTTCCTGAAGAAATAATTTCATTTCCGGGTGAGCGTTTGAGGAAGGCGAGATTTCTCTTAATGCCTTTGTATTTTGATCGTTTCAATGGCGAGTCCCTGAATATTTTGTTGAAGGATGTTTCAGTAAGCGACTCCCAGTCGCGCGTGGAAAAATTGAGCACTTCAGGCAGTGGTTGAAATTCGGGTACGGTGGTGGGAGATGAAAACCGGTTCCAGGGGCATACGTCCTGACAGGTATCGCAGCCAAACATCCAGTTGCTGAACTTACCTTCCATCTCTGCTGGTATCATCATTTCTTTCAGCTCGATCGTAAAATACGATATGCATTTACTGCCATCCACTACCTTGCCGGGAGAGATGGCTTCGGTTGGACAGGCATCTATACACCTTGTACAGGTTCCGCAATAGTCCTTTACAAAAGGGTCATCATATTCCAGTTCAAGGTCGGTAATGAGCGTGGCGATGAAGAAAAAACTACCACCAGACCGGGTGAGCAGGTTGCCATTCTTGCCAATCCAGCCCGCTCCGCTGAGTTGGGCCCAGCTTCTTTCCAGCACAGGTGCTGAATCTACAAAGCCGCGCCCGTGTACCTTTCCTATGTTCTCTTCCATCAGGTGAAGCAGGGTGTTCAATTTTCCTCTGATCACTTCATGATAATCTTTGCCCAGGGCATAGCGGGCAATCTTTACTTCTTTATCAGGAAAAGGAAGAGCCGGAGTATAGTTTAGCAGCAATGTGATCACAGATTTTGCCCCGGGCACCAGCTTGGTCGGATCGACACGCAGATCAAAATGATTTTCCATATAGGTCATGGAAGCATGCATTCCCTTCTGCAGCCATGATTCGAGGCGGCGTGCGTCGTCGTCGAGTTTTCTTGCCTTCGCAATTCCGCAATGATCAAAGCCCAACTGTTTTGCATACCCGCGGATAAGATCGGTATTATGTTTCAGATTGTTCAGTGACTAAAGGTATTACAGATCGTGAATAAAAATAATTTGCATAATTTGACGACCCAAAATCAGATTATGCATCGGAGGTATTTGCTTGGCATCGACATCGGTTCTTCATCCGTGAAAACGGCCCTTCTTGATATAGACGGCGGCTCTATAGCGGCGATGGCTTACTCGCCCTCTTCTGAAATGGAGATGATCTCACTGCAGCCGGGTTTCGCAGAACAGGATCCCGAAATGTGGTGGCAGGAATTTCTTAACTGCATGGATCTGCTGAGAAAAAAGATTTCGTTCTCAGGCGATCAGGTTGCTGCCATTGGGATCTCCTACCAGATGCATGGGCTGGTTTGCGTGGATAAGGAGCTTAAACCTTTAAGGAATTCCATTATCTGGTGCGACAGCAGGGCAGTGGACACGGGAAACAAGGCCTTCCGGTCGCTGGGTGAGGAATTCTGTCTCAGCAACTACCTGAACTCACCGGGAAATTTTACTGCCTCCAAACTCAAGTGGGTGAAGGACAATGAACCGGCTGTCTTTGAGAAGATCTATAAGGTGATGCTGCCCGGTGATTATATCGCGATGAAGCTCACCGGCAAACCCGCAACCACTGTGTCGGGGCTGTCGGAAGGCATACTCTGGAATTTTCCCAGGCGAACAGTGGCCACCGACCTGCTAAAAGATTATGGCATAGATCCCTCACTGATCAGTGACACGGTTGAGACCTTCGGCGTCCAGGGTACTTTGACTGAAACCATAGCCGCCAAACTTAACCTGCGGACAGGCATCCCCGTTAGTTACCGCGCGGGCGACCAGCCAAACAATGCATTTTCGCTGAATGTACTCCAACCTGGCGAGATCGCGGCGACGGCGGGCACCTCAGGGGTTGTCTATGGCGTAACAGATAAGGTAGAATATGATCCGGCGTCGAGGGTGAACACCTTCGTGCACGTCAACCACACCGACAAGGACCCGCGTTATGGAATTCTCCTCTGCATCAATGGAACAGGCATACTCAACAGCTGGCTCAGAAAAAACTTCTTCAACAACCTCTCATACGAAGAGATCAATAAAATCGCCGCATCTGCGCCGATAGGTTCAGAAGGACTTCAGTTCTATCCCTTTGGAAATGGAGCGGAGAGAGTGCTGGAAAACCGCGACCCCGGGGCGATGATGCGGGGGTTACAGTTCAACAGGCATCACCAGGCCCACGTGGCACGCGCTGCACAGGAAGGCATCGTCTTCTCATTATACTATGGTGTGAGCATCATGAAACAAATGGGTCTGCAGGTAAACAAGGTAAGAGCGGGTTATTCCAACATGTTTCTCAGCGATACCTTCGCCGAAGCTTTTGCCAACACCTGTGCTGCTTCACTCGAACTCTATGACACCGATGGGGCGGTGGGCGCAGCAAGAGCCGCGGGCGTTGGAGCAGGTATATATTCCGGCTTTGAAGCCAGCTTCAGTGGAATGAAAAAAATCAACACCATTGATCCGGATCCTGCGCTTCAACCCAAATATGCACAGGCCTATGCACAATGGCTGGACAATATGAGCAGACTTTAAAGATTAAACAAACATTCATCAATTATTAACTATGAGTTACACTACTGGCAACCACAAAGAATTCTTTCCGGCTATCGGCAAGATCCCTTACGAGGGTCACGACTCCGATAATCCCCTTGCATTCAAATGGTACGACGAAAACCGTAAGATCGCAGGGAAGCCGATGAAAGAATACCTGCGTTTCGCGGTCTGTTACTGGCATACCTTCTGTAATACCGGTTCAGATCCATTCGGTCCCGGTACGAAGATCTTCCCCTGGGATGCATCACGCGATGTGTTGCAACGCGCGAAAGATAAGATGGATGCCAACTTCGAATTCATCACCAAACTGGGTGCGCCTTATTACTGCTTTCACGACATTGACCTGGTGGATGATGCCGACAACCTGAAAGAATATGAGAGCAGGCTGCAGACCATCGTGGAGTATGCAAAACAAAAACAGGCCGACACTGGAGTGAAATTACTCTGGGGCACTGCCAATGTTTTTTCGAACCCGCGCTATATGAACGGCGCTTCTACCAACCCTGATTTCCATGTGCTCACCTACGCGGCAACCCAGGTGAAGAATGCACTGGACGCCACTATCGCTCTGGGTGGTGAGAATTATGTGTTCTGGGGAGGCAGG
>Ga0193752_1002384_pt1 | contig 14190 bp, 13 predicted proteins | sample H1c1metaG_FD_144924 | JGI IMG/M metagenome (GOLD analysis project Ga0193752, IMG submission 144924) | Soil microbial communities from a riparian zone of the East river system, Colorado, United States - H1c1 | ecosystem: Environmental > Terrestrial > Soil > Riparian zone | place: USA: East River... | reverse complement strand
AGCGCGGAATAGGCGAGCGCGCCGAGCGAATACAGATCGGCCCGAGCATCGAGCTCTTGCATCTGCACGGCTTCAGGCGGCATGAACGGTGGCGTGCCGACGTTGTCGCCGAGCACACCGATCGACGACATCGCGCCGAAGTCGATCAACTTCGCGTGACCGTCCGCCGTCTGTCGCACGTTGCGCGCAGAGACGTCGCGGTGAAGTAGACCGCGCGAGTGCAAGATCGCGAGCGACGAGGCGATGTCGCAGATCAAGCTGCAAGCGGTTCGCCACGGGAGCTGGCCGGCACGGTCGAGATCCGCGCCGTCGAGAAGCTCCATCGTGTAGTACGGGCCGTCCTCGTCGATCCCGAAGTCGTAGACCTCGATGATGCGCGGATGGCGAAGCTGCGCGAGCGTATGGAACTCGCGCTCGAGCTGCGAGCGCCGCTTCAATGCTTTGGCTGGATCGCGGGCCCACGCGCGTTTGAGTGCGAGTCGCGCACCCGTCTTCGCATCGCGGACGCGGTAGACCACGCCCATCCCGCCGCGCCCGAGCGCCTCTTCGATGATGTACTTGCCGCCCACGGCTGCAGCCGACACTTTGCGCGATGGTCGCACGTGATGGCGGGCTCACGGCACCCGACAGTGTGCGAGTGCCATCCCCGGATCCGGGGATGGCAGCAGGCTCGCCACACTCCTAAGTTACTCGCCTCATGACGATGATCGATTCAGCACAAATGGCGGGAGCAGACCGTCAGGTCGCGCGACCACGCTCCAGAAAATACACGCTTATCCGTTATGGACTGGCTGCGGTTGGCTGCCTGACGCTCGGTGTCGCGCTCTTCGGACACGAGCGATTTCGAGCGCGGGAGATACGCCAGTACAGCGTCGCAACTCCTGCGCTCGCGATTGCGAGCGACGCCGCGACGATCGCGCGCGGCGAGCACCTCGCGAAGACGGTCGCGGGCTGTGCCGAGTGTCACGGCGCGGATTTCGGCGGCAAGGTGATGGACTCCGGCGCGATCCTTCAGCTGACGGCGCCCAATCTCACGCGAGGCCGCGGCAGCGCAGTGCGAGAGCTGACGGATCGCGACTGGATCCGCGCGATCATCTCGGGAGTCGGTCGGGACGGTCGCTCGCTGATCACGATGCCTTCGAAGGAGCTCGCGGGCTTCTCCAATGCCGACGTCGCGGCGATCGTCGCGTTCTTCAAGACCGTTCCTGCGGTCGACCGGGAGTTGCCGGAGACGCTGGCGAAGCCGCTCGGTCGCGTGGTGCTCGGGCTCGCCAACGCGCCGCTGTTCAGCGCCGAAAAAATCGACCACGTTGCGCCGAGAGCGGCTGCGCCCGTTGCTGCCGTAACTCCGGAGTACGGCGCCTACCTATCGACCGCATGTCGTGGCTGTCATGGACCCGACCTGCGCGGAGGGATCGTCGTGCATCCGGGAGCGCCGCCATCCGCGGACATTTCGAGCCAGAAGCTCGCGGCGTGGACGTTCGAAGAATTCCAGCGGGCGTTGCGCGAGGGTAAAGGTCGCAACGGCCGGGTTCTCGACCCGGCCATGCCGTGGGGTGCGACACGTGGTCTCACCGACGAAGAGTTGCGTGCACTGTGGCTCGGGTTGCGACAAACTCCGTGACCGTGCCTGCCCTCGAGACTAACGACGTCCGTGCGCTTCTGCGCTTGCTCGGCGAATTGCGCGAGCTCGGTGCCGATCCAGCGGCGTGGCGGTCGCATCTCGCGCAGCAGCTCGAGAGCTTGCTGGAGGCGCGCGTCTCGTTGATCGCGGAGTTCGCAGTTCCTACCGAGCCGCCCGGTTCCACGAACTGCGCAGACGTCGTAACGGTCTTGCAAGCCGCAGATTTCGGGCTCGATGCGGGCGTACGCGATCGGTTCTATCGCGAGGTTTGTTTTACCGACCACGAGACCGACGACGCACTACAGCGCATCGTGCCGCTCTACGGAAGCACGTTCACGATCGCGCGTGCCGATGTCGTGGCCGATCGGCAGTGGGACCGGTCGAACATCGCAAACCAGCACTACCGCGCGCACGGCTGCGACGACTTCGTGTTTTCGATGGCACCGGTCGCAAGCTTCGGAGTTATCTCGACCATCGCGATGTACAGTGGGGCCCGCCAGCGCTTCGGCGCTCGCGAAAAGTTGTTCATCGAGTTGCTTCACGAAGAGCTCGCGCGGGACTTTCGCCGCTCGGAGCGGCAGCAGCCGCGGCTCACACCGCGACAGCGACAGGTCATGGAGCGACTCGTCGCGGGGGCGAGCGAAAAGGAGCTCGCGTACGAGTTTCAGGTTTCCGCGCACACCGCGCACGATCACGTGAAGGCGTTGTATCGCGCCTTCGGATCGCATAGTCGCGGCGAGTTTTTAGCGGCGGTCCAAAAGCGCAACGCTGCGCCACGCGCGCATTTGTTCGCCGAGTTGTAGGTTTCGTCAGCAGGGACGAAACCGCCAGCCCGACGCACCGCGTGCCGCATCAGCGACACTGTCGAGCTTCGTATTCGCGTGTAAGCCGCGAAACTCGTTGAACCGATCGGGCGTTGCGCAGCATGGGGTGCGATCCGTGCACTCGCCGATCCTGCGAGCGCAACCGCGCGTACTCGAGGGTCGCGAATCCTGCACTCACTCCGCGTCAGCGCTGGCACGTCGGTTGCTGAGCACTCCTCCGCTCGCTTGCGTCTCGTCCTTCGTTCCGCGCACACGAGCCAGCTTGTAAAGGAGTGCCCTATGTCCGAGTTCCTTACTTCGCGGATCTCCGTCGGCAGCGCGTTCTGTCTTGCAGCCGTCAGCTGCGCCCCCGAACCAGCCGATTCGGTCTCGCGCGATCAGACGATCGAATACGCCGTCGGGCTCACGGCCTCCGAGCTCTCGCGCCTGCCGAGATGCACGACCGCCCTCAACGGCACAGTCGCCCACATCGACTCGCCGTCGAGCTTGTGGACGTGTGGGTTCGGTCGCTGGAACGAGATCCCGTGCACGATCTCGAGCTCCGGCGACGTCGCGTATTCGAGTACCGAACCAGCCCTCTGGGCGTGCGTGAAGAGAACCTGGACGCCGATCGCGGTACCCGGCGGCGCAGGGCCAGCGGGTCCTACCGGCCCCACAGGTGCGACAGGTCCAACCGGCCCGACGGGTCCAACCGGCGCGGCAGGTCACTCGTCTCTCGTTCGCGTCGAACCCGAACCCGCAGGCTCACACTGTGCCGAGGGTGGCGTTCGTGTCGAGACAGGCATCGACGACAACACCAACCAGATTCTCGACGCGATCGAAATCGATGACACCGCATACGTGTGCAATGGCATCACGCCGGTGATCTGTGGCGACAGCGTAGTCGGCCCAGGTGAACAATGTGATCGCGGTCCAGTCGCGTCGGCGGAATGCAATTCCGACTGTACGACCCCAGCCTGTGGCAACAATCGCCTGGAGTCGCTCAGTGGCGAAGAGTGCGATGACGGCAACGTCGTAAGCGGTGACGGCTGCTCGCTCATCTGCCGAGTCGAGCCGGTGTCGTGCGCACCAGGCAATGTCCAGTGTTTGGGCAATGCACTCCAAACCTGCGGATCGGACGGCACGTTCGGGCCGGCCGTTCCGTGCACTGGCTTGCAGCAGTGCCTGTTCGGCGTCTGCCTCGACTCATGAAGACTTAACCCCCGAGCTCGGCCCGAGCCCGATCTCACTGAGATCGCTTCGGGGGAGCTCTGGGGTTTTGGCTGCGTCCGCGGGTGTTCTTGGCGAGCCGCGGACGCAGCCCCTTTACCCACTCCCGATCAGCGAGCGAGCAACGCGCGAACGAAGCTCGGCTGCGCGAACGCAGCGCGATGGATGTCGCGGTTGTAGTAGCGGGCGCTCGCCTCGATCTTGCTCGCGCGCGCGGGGTCGAACGCGGACGGCTCGATCGAGTCGGACGCGTAGGTGAAGCTCCACATGCCGCTCGGATAGAGCGGAATCGGCACGAAGTACGGCTCGGCGCGCACGAACGACGCGCGCAACGTCTTCACGATTCGCGCGAAGTCGCTCGCCATCGCGATCGGCGACTCCGTCTGCGAGACGAGCACGCCATCCTTCGCGAGACAGCGCTTCGCACTCTCGTAGAAGGGGCTCGCGTAGAGACCTTCCGCCGGTCCGACTGGATCTGAACCGTCGATCAAGATCACGTCGTACGGCTCGCCCGAGTAGTTCTTCAGATAGGCGATGCCGTCTTCGAACTTGAGAGACAGACGCTTGTCGTCCCAAGGCACGCCAAAACTCGGCAAGTGCTCCTTGCAGACGTCGACGACCATCTTGTCGAGCTCGACCATCACGACCGACTCGACTTCCTGATAGCGCAGCACTTCGCGCACGGTGCCGCCGTCGCCGCCGCCGATCACGAGCACGCGCTTGATCCGCGGCGCTGTCGTGAGCGCGGGGTGCACGATCATCTCGTGGTAGTGCGCTTCGTCGCGCTCGCTCGTCATCCAGGCGTCTTCGAGCGCGAGCGCGCGCCCGAACTCTTCGGTCTCGACGACGTCGACCGACTGAAACTCGCTCTTGCCTGAGAACAAGCTGCGCTTGAGCTTCAGCCCGAAGCGGATCTTGCCTGCGTACGTTTCGTCGAACCAAAGCGCCATGGGAAACTCCTCTCGCTCGGACGAGCCGAGGGACAACGTCGATTAAATACACGCAACCCCGAGCGCGCGTCCTGCAGCGCTCGGAGTCGCGTTTTCCACAGAGTTATGTCCTCACCCGGCGTGGGGAGAACATAGAACTACACCCCAACCTGCTCTTCTCTTGCAGGCCGAGATGCGAAAACTGGAGGGAGATCTACTTAGGAGCGGTGCGCGGCCATCAGCAGGGGCTGTTCAGTAGCCGCTCTGATGTCAGCGTGTTCCGACGCGCGCTCGTAGGCCCTCTCACCGTAGTGTTCGGTAGAGTGGCTTCGCATGCGCATGCTCGGTCCAAGATGAGAAATGCCTCGGTCAACGAAGATGACCTCGGCTCGCTCCGCGCGTAACCCTTCCGAGAGAACTCGGTGGGCCATTTCGGGAATCGCTTCTCCACACGTGAAGAAGTCGACGGCGGCATACCCGCACTCCGGCCAGGTGTGAATCGAAAGATGACTCTCTTCGACGACCACCACTCCGGTAACTCCCTGAGGCTCGAACGGTTGGAAGACAGATGCGACGATGTTTGTGCGGGCTGCTTTGGCGGCCTGATTCATCAGCGCTTCAATACGTTTGAGGTCATCCAGTACCGACGCGTCGCAGCCCGTGTACTCAACGAGTAGATGTCGACCCCTTGTGTTCAATTCACTCACCTCCGATGGCGAACCGATAATTGCGCGGTGAATAGCACAAGCGCTCTGGAACGCAACAGTAGGTTCCTCTCTCCGGCCGCACTGTCAACAATGTTGGGACCATTTTCCAGCTCGCAAGGCCTTGCACCGAACTCGTTGGGAGCAGCGTGAAGATCGTCGAGCGAGCGCGTGATAGGAAGCTCGGCGTCACAAGGAGAGAGTCATGGAGATCCAAGGTGCGGTAGCAGTCGTGACTGGTGGAGCGTCGGGTTTGGGCGAAGCGACTGTTCGACGCTTCGTCGCGAGCGGCGCCAAAGTCGTGATCCTCGACCGCGACGAAGCGCGCGGAGCAGCGCTCGTAGCCGAGCTCGGCGACGCAGCTCGCTTCGCGAAAACCGATGTAACTTCGGAGGCTGACGTCTCTTCGGCGCTCGCGATAGCCACCTCGCTCGGCACGCTGCGAGTGGCTGTCAGCTGCGCCGGAGTCGGCTGGGCGCAGCGCACCGTGAACAAGGAAGGACTGCCGCACGACCTTGCAGTTTTCAACACCGTGCTGTCAGTGAATCTGGTCGGCACGTTCAACGTGCTCCGCCTCGCCGCGGCAGCGATGGCGAAAAATCCTCCGCTCGCCGACGGCGAGCGCGGCGTCGTCATCAACACTGCCTCGATCGCCGCCTACGATGGACAGATCGGCCAGATCGCCTACGCCGCCTCGAAGGCGGGCGTCGTCGGCATGACGCTGCCTGCCGCGCGCGACTTGTCCAAAGCTGGGATCCGCGTGCTGACGATCGCGCCGGGCACCTTTCACACGCCGATGCTCGCGCTTTTGCCCGAGGAAAACCGCCAAGCGCTCGCAGCCGGCATTCCGTTCCCAGCGCGGCTCGGCAACCCCGAGGACTACGCAAAGCTCGCGCTGCACATGGTCGAAAACTCGTATCTGAACGGCGAGACGGTGCGGCTCGACGGCGCGCTGCGGATGCCGCCGAAATGAGAGTGTCCGAGCATCTGACAGGTGGCTGACACGCGTGTCGTGGTGTGGAGACGGATCGTTTGAGCAGCACCGACAACGCGCACGCCGCGTTGACCCGAGCCGCGCGCACACGGCACAACTGCTCGGGTGCACAGACTTTACGCCTATGCGGTGAGTGTGGCGGCGCTGCTGATCGTCGGTTGGCCGGCGACGAGAAATCTCGACCTCGACGGGTTTCCGCTCTCGACCTACCCGATGTTTGCGTACCCGAAGGGCCGCGTCGCGAGCGTGACGAGCGCGCTGGCAGTTTCTGCAAACGGTGCGAGCGCGCCGGTGCCGCCCAAGTACGTCGCGAACGCCGAGACGATGCAGGCGTTTCGCACGCTCCAAGCTGCAGCGGCGAAAGGCCGGCGTGAGAGCGGCGAGCTGTGTCGCGCGATCGCCAGTCGGCTGAAGAGCGCGAGCGACCCGAAGCTGCGCGACGCGCAGCACGTCCGCGCAGCTTCGGGTCGCGTGGATGCCATCGACTTCCTGGCTGGTCGCGCGACGCCTTCGTCAAGGCGGCTGCACGCTCGCTGTGACGTGGAGCAGAAGCAGCCGTGACCAACACGGCTCCACTCGACTCGCGCTTCTACGCGCCGCTAGGGCCGGCTCGCTTGGCGACGCTTCGCGTGCTCACCGGTGCGTTCGCAGTGATCTACTTCGTCGTGCGCTCTCCGGTAATGGCGAGCTTCCGGGGTTTCCGACCGACGCAGTTCGAGCCGGTCGGGCTCGCGCGCGTGCTCGACGCTCCGTTGCCAGCCGGTTGGGTCCTCGCTTTGTACCTTGCAGCCATTGGCTTCGGGCTGCTCTTCACGCTCGGAGCCTTCTTCCGAGTCAGCGGCCCGGCCTTCGCGCTGCTCGCGCTTTGGGTCACGAGCTACCGGAACAGCTGGGGAATGGTGTTCCACACCGACAACCTGCTGGTCGTGCACCTGTGCTTGATCGCGCTGAGCGACGCCGCTCGCGCGCTCTCGATCGACGCTCGCGGCCGGCCGGAGCCTGCGCCGGACCCGCGCTTCGGCTGGCCCGTGCGCCTGATCGCGGCCGTCACCGTGATGGTGTACGTGCTCGCCGGGATCGCGAAGCTCAAGGCGAGCGGCTTCGTGTGGATGGATGGCGACACGCTGCGCAACTACATCGCGTACGACGCGCTACGCAAACAGCAGATCGGCTCGATTCACTCGCCGTTCGGAGCGTGGCTCGTGCAGTACGCGTGGCCGTTTCCCATCATCGGTACGCTGACGATGGTGCTCGAGCTCGGCGGCCCGCTCGCGCTCGTTCACCCGCTCGCGGCGCGCTTGTGGGTGCTCGGCGTGTACGGATTTCACATCGGCGTGCTCGCGACGATGGCGATCGCCTTCCCATACCCACTCTCAGGAATCGCCTTCTTGTGCTTCTTCGAGTGCGAGAAGCTGTGGCGGTGGAGGGGCCTCAAGCGGCTCGCGAGGTGGCTCGACGGCGGGAAAATCACTGACGCTGACGGCGGCGGGACCCTCAACCGGAGCTGAGCGGCGCTCTGAAAAGCTTGTGACGCTCGCCACTCGACCGCACTTCCCGGGTTGCGCCGGCGGCCGCGTGTAGTAGGTTTGGGAAATCGTGTCCGCTCGTCGCTACTATTTTTGGCGATTTACCGCGTCCTACGGATGGTTTAGCTGGCCATCCTTCGGACTTCGGTGGGTCGCTGCGTAGCGCGTAAGCAAGCCGCGATTTCATAGACCCACCCCGACCCAAAAGGTCGTCCCGAAGGATGCGCCCCCATGCGAGGCGCCCTCGAGTGGCGCGTGGCGTGGAGGCACATCGGACGGGCAAGCCGGAGACGGACCATGCACGAAACCCATGACCTACGCGTTGAAACGATGCTGCCCCTCGCCACACCCCAAGCGATCAAAGCCGAGCTCCCGCTGACCGAGCGCGCCGCCGAAACCGTCAGCCGAGCGCGCTTCGAGATCGAAGCGATCCTCGACGGGCGCGACGGGCGGCAGCTGGTGATCGTCGGCCCGTGCTCGATCCACGACCCGGAAGCTGCGAAGCGCTACGCACAGGAGCTGCAGATTTTGCGCGCACGGCACGCCGGCGAGCTGCTGGTGGTCATGCGCGGCTACTTCGAGAAGCCTCGGACGAGCGTCGGTTGGAAGGGGTTGATCAACGACCCGCACCTCGACGGCACCTGTGACGTCGCCCACGGGCTCCGCGTCGCGCGCAAGCTGCTGCTCGAGCTCGCGGAGATGGGGATGCCGACTGCGAACGAAGCGCTCGATCCGGTGATGCCGCAGTACCTCGCGGACCTGATCAGCTGGAGCGCGATCGGCGCGCGCACGACCGAGAGTCAGACGCATCGCGAGATGGCGTCGGGGTTGTCGATGCCGGTGGGCTTCAAGAACGGGACCGACGGTGGGCTCGACGTGGCGATCAACGCGATGCGCGCGGCGCGTGCGCCTCACAGCTTCGTCGGAATCGATGGCACGGGTTGCGTCGCGGTGGTGCGCACCCGGGGCAATCCATACTCGCACGCAGTCCTGCGCGGTGGACGCAACGGGCCGAATTTCGACGAGGCGGAAGTGAATGCAGCGGCGCGCCAGCTGAGCGCAGCCGGGCTTCAGGCGCGCGTGTTGATCGATTGCAGTCACGACAACAGCCGCAAGAACCATCAGAACCAAGCGATCGCTGCGAGTGACGTCGCAGCGCAGATCGCCCGCGGATCGCGCCACGTACTCGGGGTGATGCTGGAGAGCAACCTCGTGGCGGGGCGGCAAGATCTGGTCGACAAGAGCTCGCTCGTGTTCGGACAGAGCATTACGGACGCATGCATCGATCTGCCGGCGACAGCGCTGGTGTTGGACGAGTTGGCCGGGGCGGTTAGGCATGCACGGCAGGCGTCGTCGCGTCTTGCGACCGGCAGCGCTCACCTGTAGATGGCCTGCTGTGCCTCAACGCAAGAAGCAGCTCACCGCGCGACCCGCGCGCAAACTCTTTGAACCGAAGATGCGACCGCTGCTCGCTCGACCGGGCGCAGCGTTTCGCTGCTTCGGCGACGGCTTGTGCTGCACGGACATCCACGCACTCGGAGTGCTGACGCGCTCCGAAGTGAAGTGGCTCCGGCAAAAGGACAAGCTATCGGTCATCTACAGCGACGACGTCGACGGCTACTGCCTCAAGCCGGTCGACAGTCGCTGTGTGTTTTTGCAACCAGACGATCGTTGCGGCATCCACGCGGAGCACGGCGCTGCCGCAAAGCCCGCGGGTTGCCGGCGCTTCCCGTACGGGCTCGTCAGCACGCCGTTCGGCGGACGCGTCACGACCGAGCACCGGTGTCCGTGTCGTACCCTCGGGACCCGGCCCGAGATCTTGCTCGACGACGCCGAGGCCTCGCTGCGCGACAACGCCGGCCGGCTCGAGTCCGACAAAGAAGTCCCGAGCAAGGTCTCACTGCGCGTCGGCCAGCGCGTGTCGTTCGACACCTACCTCGCGATCGAAACCGACATGATCGCGCGGCTGAACGCAGGCGAGCCTGCCGAAGACGTGCTCGCGGCACGAGCGCTCCCCGACATGGCGGAAGGCGGTTGGGCCACAATCGCAGTCGAGCAGATCGAGATGGTCGATCCATCGGCGGGCGGCGCTGTCTGCGCGTGGTTCGGCGACGCACTGCTCGAGTTGGCAGCGGGACACACACCCCCGCAGCGACCACGACCCTGGGCATGGGCCTACGAGCGCGCGAGCGCGCGGCCTGGAAATGGGCAAACCGCGGACTACGTCTTCAACGACTGGATCGCCGACGAGCTGTGGATGTTTCGCTGGCTCGACTGGGGTCCTGGATTCGACGTGGCGAGGTCGGAGATGGCGACACGCTTGAAGGTCGCGCGCCAAATTCAGAGCCGAATCGAGCGAGAAAACGTGCCTCCAGCACAGGCGGCTGCGGAAGCTGTGATGATCTGCGAGCTCGTGAGTGAGGGCAGCGAGTGGCCGAAGGCGGTCTCCAACATTGCGACCGATCCGAGCCCCGCCGACGTGCTGACCCTGCCAGCCCGTCTGTCTTGACAAGCAGAGGGTCCAAAGTATCGTGCATCCCCCTGTGAATTCGCGGGGGTTTTGTCACGGTGGTGAACGATCATGGGTGCAAAGGCCGAATCCATTAGCAAAGCGCTGACCGTCCGAAAAGCGCGGCACGCGCGCAGGCTCGCGGCACCGCCGCGTTCGCTCCTGACGGTTTCGGACCTCTCACCCCAAGAGTTCGCCGACCTGATCGCGACCGGCGCGAAGATCAAAGCGAACCCGTCGGACTACGTCCGCAGCTTGGACCAGCGCCAAGTCGCGCTCGTGTTCCAAAAGACGTCGACCCGCACGCGCGTCTCGTTCGAGACCGGTGTTGCAGCCATGGGCGGCAGCGCGCTCTACATCGACTGGCGGACTTCGAACTTCATGCTCGGCGGGCTCGAAGACGAGATTCGAGTTCTGTCCCGTTACGTGGACCTGACAGTCGCGCGCGTGTTCGGGCACGAGGACCTCGAGGTGATGGCGAAACACAGCGAAGTGCCGATCATCAACGGCCTCAGTGACTTCGATCATCCGTGTCAGGCGCTCGCGGACTTTCTGACCGCGCAGGAGTACTTCGGTTCGCTCGCGGATCTGAACTTCGTATACGTCGGCGACGGCAACAACGTCGCGCACTCGTTGATGATGGCCGCGCTTCTGGCGAAGGCTTCGATCACGGTGTGCTCGCCGCGCCGCAACGCGCCCAATGGTGCGCTCGTACAACAGCTCGTGAGCCAGGGGTTGAAGCTCAAGTTGACCGACAAGCCCGAAGAGGCGGTGCGCGACGCGGACGTGATCTACACCGACACTTGGATCTCGATGGGTGAAGAGCACATGGCCGAAGCGAAGCTCAAGTCGTTCGACGGCTTCCAGGTGAATGCTGCGTTGCTCGCAAAGGCGCCGAGACACGCGGTCGTGATGCACTGCTTGCCGGCACACCGCGGGCAAGAGATCAGCGACGAGGTCATGGATTCGGAGCAGGCGATCGTGTTCGATCAGGCGGAGAATCGGCGCTACGTGCAGCAGGCGCTGATGATTTGGTTGTTGGACCAGAAGCGCTAGGCGCCGGCGCGTCGAGCCGCCCGTACTGCTTGAGAATCTTTTGAAGCTCGCGCGTGTCGATCGCGGGGATCGTGTTGCCGTTCACGCCCGTCATCGAGTCCGCTGCGACCATCGCATTGATGATGCTCTCTTCGACGACTCGAACCGTCGCGAGAAACAGTGGGTCGAGCTGATCGTTGCCGAGCGCGCGAATCGTCTCGGGCCCGACCAGGTCTGCGTCCTCGTTCGCGGTGGAAAAGGCGATGAACAAATCGCCCGAGCCGTTGCCGGAGTAGCTGCCGTTGCGGGCCAGGCCGAGCGCGGCGCGGCGAGCGATGCGTTTGAGTTGTTGCCCGAGGAGCGGTGCGTCAGTCGCGATCACGATCAGGATCGAGCCTTGGTCCTTGGCTCCGGGTTTAGTCGGCATGTGTCGGCCGATTGGAACGCCGGCGATTCGGAGCTCGTCGCGAACGCCGTAGTTCGCTTGGACTAGGGCGCCGACTGTAAACGTGTCGCGATCGATTTTAATCACACGAGAGCTCGTACCGGTGCCGCACTTGAACTCGTGGCAACTCATACCGGTGCCACCACCTACGTTGCCCTCGGCGATCGCGCCGCCGCGCGCGCCATCGAGTGCGGCAAACACGTGGGCAGGCTGAACGTAGAAGCCGTTGACGTCGTTCAGCTCGCCATCCCAAGTTTCAGCGACCACGGGCAGCGACCAGTAGTAGCCGGAGGGATCGGCTTTGTCGCGTTTGACGCGCCACGCGATCACGGCGTCGCGAACCACGCCGACGCTGTGCGTGTTCGTGAGCATGACCGGCCCTTCGAGCTGTCCGGCTTCTTCGATCCAGTGGCTGCCCGTCATTTCGCCGTTGCCGTTCAGGCTGAACATCCCGGCGAACACTGGATGATTCGTGCTGGCGGCGTTGCGCGGGAGTATGGCGGTGACGCCGGTGCGAACGGCGTGAGCGCCGTTTCCGCGAATCAGTGTCGAGTAGCCGACGGTGACGCCCGCGACGTCAGTGATACGGTTCAGCGGGCCAGGTGTCCCGTCGAACGGAATGCCGAGATCGCGAGCGCGCGGTTTGTTCTGCGCCGCGGCATGGGTGATCATGCTGCAGACAATCGCAAGAGCGCCGACTGAGCACTTCGCTGCGAGTGAGCGTGATGGGGTGCGCGGAGTCATGTCGATGTCGTTCCGCAAATGCGACCGGGGGGCAACGCTAACCTCATCGCGCGCTGGAGGAAACTGGACTACAGCGCCGAATAGCGAGCTGGGTTCGTAGTATTCGCGGTGTTAGGCTGGAAGCGAATGGGTTCTTCGCGCAGCCGGCGGTTTGGGCGCGGTACTGGCCTCGAGCTTCGCTTGTGCGTTTGTTTTTGGCTGCTCGTCTCAGCGGGCACGCCCGCGTCGCGCGTGCTCGCTGCGGAGCGTGGACCAGCACTGAACTGGGTGCGCCTGCCCGGAGCTGAGCGCTGTATCGCACCCGTCGAGCTGACGGAGCTGGTCGAGCAGCGGCTTGGTCGCGCTGTTTTCGTTCGCGCTCGGGATGCGATCGTCGTCATCGAAGGGCGCGTCGAACCCTCGCCCCCGCTCGGGTTTTCTGTCGTGCTCCAAGTGAGCGACCCAGATGGAACGCTCTACGGGAGCCGCGAGCTCAGCCTGGCGGACGCCGATTGTCGGAAGCTCGACGAGATCGTTGCACTCGTCATCGCGGTCACACTGCGGCATCGGTCGGGTGGATCGGGGATCGCACTTCCGTACACGGTCACGCGAGAGCTGGACCGGCTGTTCGAAGACGAAAGCTCCGAGCTCGACCCGAACAGCTTGCCGCCCTCAGCAGCGCAGGACCGAGCGCCGCTGCCAGCTGCGGCTGCTTCGGGCGTCGGGCAAGACGTCGAAGCTCACGACGTGCGGGCCTCGAGCGCGGGCGACTCGGTGACGCCGGCCAGGCTGTGGGATGTGACCGCCGGCGTCGCTTTTGCGAGTGGTCTTCAGCCCGAATTCACCTTCGCGCCGACGCTTGCGGGGCGGCTTGCGATCGCCGCTGTCGGCAGCATCGCGATCTCCGTGAGTGCCGGACTACCGCGCGAGCAGACGATCGGCGGTGGCGAAAGGGGCAGGCTGGAGTACAGCGTGATCGCGGGCGGGCTCGTCCTGTGTGCGCCTAGCTGGTGGGTGGGTTCGAGCGAGCTGGCTGCTTGCGCGGCTGCGGCACTCGGAAACCTGCACGTCAGCGGCCGAGATTTTCAGGCCAGTCAGACTACGAACGAGCTGTGGGTGGAAGTTGGGCCGCGCCTGCTCGGTCGCGCGCAGGTGCTCGGTCCGGCATTCGTCCAGATGGCGCTCGAGGCGCCGATCCGGTTGCGGGCGCCCGCGTTTGCATACAGAAGCAGCCTCGGTCGTACCGAGCCCACGTTCGAGATGGCGCGCCTAGGCATTCAGGTAGAGCTCGCGGTCGGCGTGCGGTTGTGAGTCGCGGCAGATAAATCGAAGGCGAGCGAAAACACATACACAAGACTTGGGGTGGGGACAGACTCACGGATAGGAGGAGCTCTGGCCGCAGATCCCACGCCTGAATCGTGGTCGCCGCCGTCGGCTGCAGCGACGTCGAGTGGAGCGGCGCGGGCGGATGGCGGGTCGAATGCGGGGCCAGCGCGCGCTCCGGTCGGTGCGGCCAGTGGCGTGTCGGCAGCGTTCGACCAGCTGTTCACGGAGCTTGCGCCGTACGTGCTGCGCGTGTTGCCACGGATGGGTGTCGCGGCCGCGGATGTCGAGGATGTCGCGCAGGATGTATTCGTGACCGTCCACCGCGCCTTGCCGGGGTTCGAA
>Ga0193752_1002383_pt1 | contig 14195 bp, 15 predicted proteins | sample H1c1metaG_FD_144924 | JGI IMG/M metagenome (GOLD analysis project Ga0193752, IMG submission 144924) | Soil microbial communities from a riparian zone of the East river system, Colorado, United States - H1c1 | ecosystem: Environmental > Terrestrial > Soil > Riparian zone | place: USA: East River... | reverse complement strand
AGCCGACGATGCCGCAGAGCGATGCCGGTTGGCGGACCGATCCGCCCGTTTCAGAGCCCAGCGCGGCGCGTACGACGCCCGAGGCAACAGCCACGGCAGAACCGCCCGAACTGCCGCCCGGAACGCGGCTGGTGTCCCAGGGGTTTTTTGCCGGGCCGAAAGCGGAGCTTTCGTTAGACGAACCCATGGCGAACTCATCCATGTTCGTTTTACCGATCAGCACGGCGCCGGCTTTGTTCAAACGGTCGATGGCGGTTGCATTATACTGGGCTTTATAATTGTTCAGAATGATCGATCCGCAACTCGTTCGCATTCCGCGTGTGCAGATATTGTCCTTTACCGCGATACCAACGCCTTTTAGCGGCAGAGCGTCGGTGGTTTTATCAAGCTCAGCCGCACGGCCGAGCGCGTGTTCACGCTCGATCGAGAGGAAGGAGTTCAGCTCCGGGTTCAGCTTTTCAGCGCTGGCCAGGATGTTTTCAATATTTTTGCTAATTGACATAAAAAACTATCTGCTTAAAACTTTATCGATCAACCATTTTCCGTTTTCTTTAACGCTCTCGACCGCGAGTTCCCGTTGTTCGTTTCGCGTGTCGTCCCGCCAAAAAAGCAGCAACTGAAACTCCGTCTTACCCGGGGAAACGACCTTACAGGTACCGAGCCGGAATGCCTTCGGGTAATCACTCGTAGCCGTAAAATAATCTACATTCGTTTCGCCGGACGAGGAAAGCGTTTTAACCAATCCGGGGCTCAGAAATTTCTCCCGCAAAATAAGATTTTTCGGCGACGGCTTCATATCGTTTCCAAAATGGTACGAATAGAACTGCTTTACGTCGTTTCGAGCTTCGGTACATTCAGCTTCCTCGAGATTCGGAATACTGCACGACGAAACGAAAAGAAGCAGCAAAAATATAACGGGGATCCGATAAACCAAATATTTCATTACCTTTTAGTTTCGCAAGACCGATGGAGAAGGATAACCACGAAATAACACGAACCACCACGAAGCTGCACCTCCGGTTACAAAACTTTTGGCACCTGGAAATGCCCGGCAACGCCCGCGGGAGCCTGATCGAGTGCCGCTTTTTGGCCGAGGCATTCGTGCGCAACATCTTCGCGGGTCGTCACGGTCGCTTCGCCTTCGGGAGTAAGGCCGCCGAGCGCGGGTTCGATATCGCCGGTGTCGAGTTCGTTGAGCTGCTCGACATATTTGACGATCTCCTCCATTTGCGGAGTGTATATCGCCACTTCTTCCTCGGTGATGTTCAAATGTGCGAGTTTTGCTATGTGTTTAACGTCCATAAATTTCCCTAGTCGCGCGCCTTGAGGGCCTTTTTACGGGCCAGGCAGTGGCCGGCGGCGAGCAAAAATCGCTCCCGCAGGTCTTCATCCTCTATAGCACCGGCCGACGCGCGAAGTTTTTCGGATATCTCGCCGCGGGCCGTCCGGTCCAATTCCGCCTCGTTCATTTTCAGTTTCCGGCGTTCCTTTTCGCGGGCGCGGAAGAATTTCGCGTCCACCCGGAATTCTATAAATGTGACCATCGCGGCGCCGAGCGCGGAATTGATCTTGAACAGCATCTGCCCGCTCAGGTCTTCGAGATGCCGTTTCCAGAGCTCGGTGCCGATGGCAACGACGAGGCGTTCTTTACTAAGCTCAATGGCGACCGCCTGCTCGTTCAGCGCCTCGCCCGCGATCTTTTTCCAGGCGGCGAACACGACGGCCTCGCGAACGTCCGGGTTATCCCCGAACTCTTTTAAAAGACCCGCTAATGATCCGAAAAGTGCGTTCATCTCAGGTTGGCGATCTTTGACATAAGCAAACAAGTTAATGATAAATGATAAGTAATGAAATATGAACTTCCAATGTTGATTTTGGCTTCGGGGAGCCCCCGTAGGGCGGAGATATTAACTTCGGTGGGATGGGGATTTACGAAGTCGGTGCCGGATATCGATGAAAGCGAGATCGAAGGAGAATCGCCCGAAGATTACGTGGTTAGGCTTGCAAAAGGAAAGGCCGAGAAGGTGGCAGACGAGAACCCGGAAGGTATTGTTCTGGGAGCGGACACGACGGTTGTGATAGACGGGCAGATACTGGGCAAGCCGATCGATATGGCCGATGCGAAGCGAATGATAAGAATGCTCGCGGGAAACTGGCACGATGTGCTGACGGGCGTCGCCGTGGTTAAGGGCGGTGAAACAAGGACCGGTATGCAGCGAACACGAGTTAAATTTGTCGAGATGAGCGATGCGGAGGTGGATTTCCTGGCGGAAGAGGGCGAGCCGCTAGACAAGGCGGGCGCTTATGCGGTTCAGGCCCAGGCAGCGCTGTTTATCGAGGGAATCGAGGGAGATTTTTGGAACGTGGTCGGCCTGCCGGTTAGTTTGGTTTACGGATTGGTTCGATCCAAAACGATCGGATTATAAGCGATAGTCGTGGGGCAGATACAAAAGAAGGATTGGGAAGATACAAAGAAGGAAACCACGAAGCAACACAAACCAACACGAAAGGATCTGGAACTCAGTCGGTCCAAATAGAAAGACGCCGGAATCGCTACGATCCCGGCGTCTTTCAGTTGAACCTAATTAATGCCTTAAAGGAGTTTATTTACCGTCTTCGAGATCGGGACGGTAATATCATATTTCGGATCGATACCGCCGAAGGGCGTGCTCGCCGAATCACCATTCTTGTTAAGGATCACAAAAGACGGGAGCTGATCGACGTTAAATTTCTTTAGCGTCAGGGTACCATCAGAATCGCGAAGAACCGGCACGGTAAGCTTGTTAGTCGTGCCAAACTTCCTGATCTCGTCATTGCTGGCGAAATTCCTCGACTTTGCCGAGGTCGAATCGGTCGCGATAAAGTAAACTACCACATCCTTGCCGGCATAACTTTTAGCAAGCATATTGGTGTATTCCGCCTGTTTTGCCGAGAGAGGCAGCCAACTGGCGCCGATCGCCAAGATAACCACCTTTCCGCTCTGCGCTTCGACGTCGATCTTATTGCCGTCAAGGGTCGTCAGAACCGTCTGCGCCCGAGCGCTGATCGAAATCGCAGAAATAAGACTGAATATTAAAGCTAAACTCTTTATAGTCTTCATAATTTCGCGAAAGCCATACGCGCTCTCGATATGTCTTAGATGCAAGTTTGATACCAGACTACTGTCTTCGGTTCAGTATAACATTATCTATCAAGCGGACCTTGCCAACATTTACCGCAACGGCAACAACGGCGGGCTCATCTCCAATCTTTTCAAGGGGTTCGAAGGTTTCGGCATCGCTCACGGCAATATAGTCTATTAACGCAAGCGGTTCCGATTCTATACGCCGACGCACTATTTCAGCGAGTTCAGGCGCATTTCGTTCACCGTCTTTGAACGCAATCTTTGCGTCGCGAAGCCCTTCATAGATCACGGAGGCTTTTTGACGCTCTTCATCGGTCAATCTGGCGTTTCTTGACGACATCGCCAATCCAGATTCTTCGCGTACGATCGGCATCGTAAGGACTTCGGTTTCAAAACCCAGGTCGCGCACGAGACGGCGGACCACTGCGGCCTGCTGTGCATCTTTTTGGCCAAAGACCGCAAAATCAGGCCGTACAGTGTTAAAGAGTATTGTAACGACGGTGGCAACGCCGCGGAAATGGCCGGGCCGCGAAGCGCCTTCGAGCGTGTCGGTCAGCCCCTCAACATAAATATATGTAGAAAAGCCGGCCGGGTAGATCTCTTCCTCGTCAGGAGCAAAAATATAATCTACCTGGTATTCGGTTAAAAGCGTTGCGTCGCTTGTAAGGTCGCGGGGATACTGGTTGAAGTCTTCGACCTGGTTGAACTGGGCCGGGTTTACGAAAATCGAAACGATAACGACGTCGGCGATCTGGCGGGCTTCCTTTATCAGGCTGAGGTGCCCCTCGTGCAGCGCACCCATAGTCGGCACAAATGCGACAGTTTTGAGCTCGCGCCGCAGTTTGCGGGCGATCGATGACATCCTTTGCCGGCGGTTTATGATCTCCATTGATTACCTGACAACCGATTTCAGCGTGTCAAGATCGACCTTGGCGGGCATGCCGTAAGATTCTTCGTCATTCGGGTAAATGCCGTTTTTAACGTCGCTGGTCCAGGCGGCGATCGCCTCGGAGATAACGTCGCTAACGTTGGCGTACTGGCGCACAAAGCGCGGCTGCCGGCCAAACGTAAAGCCGATAAGATCGTGAAGCACAAGCACTTGAATATCACAGCCCGAACCGGCGCCGATGCCGATGGTCGAGATCGAGACTTCTTCGGTTATGATCTCGGCTATTTCGCGGGGAACGAGCTCAAGCACGATAGCAAAAGCGCCCGCGGCCTCAAGCAGTTTGGCGTCTTCGATCAATCTTCTCGCGTCTTCAGCCGTTTTACCCTGAACGCGGTAACCGCCCAGCTTATGCACGGACTGCGGGGTAAGGCCGATGTGGGCCATTACAGGAATCTCTTCGTCGACGAGCCGCTGAACAAGCGACACGCGGTTTCGGCCGCCCTCGAGCTTTACAGCCTCGGCGCCGCCATTCTTCATGAGTTTCAAGGCATTGCGGACCGTTTTATTGTCGCCCGCATGATAGCTGCCGTATGGCATGTCCGCGACCAGCAGAGCACGATTTGCGCCGCGTTTGACGGCCTTGGTTGCGGACAATATCTCTTCCATCGTGACGGGTATGGTATTGCCGTAGCCGTGGATCACGTTACCCATGCTGTCGCCGACGAGGATGATATCTACGCCCGCTTCATCGACGATTCGCCCGGTAGGGTAATCGTAAGCCGTCAGGCATACCAGCTTCTCGCCTTTTTCCTTCGCCGCCTTGAGGGCAGGAACGTAAATTTTATCGGGTTTGTCGGGTTGTACGTATGCCATAAAAGATGCTTGAGATTATAACGTTTGGGTAACGGAAACTAAAGCCCGCGTCAGTTCGATTCCGCAAAGGCGGCTTCCTCGACGGGGAAGGGATTCCACCGTTTTACATCCTGTTCGCCTTCGACGTCTTCCAATATATCCGATATCGAAAGCTCCAGGACAGGGTGGATGAGATTGGGCGCGATCTCCGCCAGCGGGACGAGAACAAATTTTCGCAAATGGAGACGCGGGTGCGGAAGCGTAAGAAACTCCGTTTCAATAATGGAATCGGCGTAGAAAAGAATGTCGAGATCGACCGTGCGCGGCTTTTTCAAGAATTTATGCTTGCGGCCGAGTAGATACTCGATCCGGAGCATGCGGGCCATCATTTGCGAGGGAGTGATCCCGCCAATGCGCACCTCGGCAACCATATTCAGGTAATTATCGTGGCCCTCGACGCCGATGGGTTCGGTCTCGTAGATCCCGGAAAGTTTGGTGACGTCAAAACTGGCTTCGAGAAGGCCTCGAACGGCGAGCAGAAGATTACCGGCGCGATCTCCGAGATTCGAACCCAGGCTAACATAAGATGTGATCAGGTCGGTTTCCACGCTTGGTGCTATTAACTAAATAATGGAATATTAAGTAGTTGTCAATTAATTCACGAGCTCTAACCAACAATCGAGACCATTTCCAGGATATGGTAACCCAGCTCTTTTTCGCCTATGACCGTTATTTGGCCCGCTGCATCGGTGCGGTCGATACCTTTCGTAAAAATTCGCCAGGCACTTTCTTCAGGGATCTCGACTTTCGTACGGGATTCTCCAATTGATTCAGAGATCAATTTCCATTCAGAGTTGTCGCGGAAAAGATGCCATGAACCACCGCAATCGCCCATGATCGTGAACTCGATCAGAGTACCCTCATCGGTAGCCACGATACGGTAATGAAAAGGGAGCGCTCGCATGAAAGTATCGAGGACAGGGAAATACAATTCCGGCGTCATAATTCCAGGTTTATCGACCGCCATCCGGATCTGCTGTTGGTGATGCCAGCGCTCGGTTAATTCGCGCGCGGTGTCGAACCAATTCTGCGACTCAGATTCACCGGCCCAGCTCACGGAAAATACAGCCGTGGCAAACGGATCGAGTGAGCGATGAAAATCTATGCTCTGTCGTGACGCGGATTCCATCAACGATATGAGAACTTGGGGGCTCAAGCGCGAATAGAACTCCACACCTTCCAGGTTCAACTGATTTACGAACCCGACCAGATCGGTGGCGGGTGAAGCGCCGGGTATTTCGGCTGCGTAACCGTCTCGCACGATCGAGAGCTTCCGAAGGTGAGTGTCCAAAAGGTGTGCGGCTATATTTTTGACCGTCCACCCGGGGACGATGGTAGGTCTCTCCCAATCCGCGGGATCAAGGCCCTTAAGAAGGTCGAGCAGCAGTTCTTCGACCCTTGCCAGTCGGTCGGTAACGAAGATAGGTTTAAGTGGTGTTAGTTCGGGCATCGATATATTAGGCGCATCCAACAATAAATTTTACATTTTCATTTTTGAATGTTTCAATAAAGCTAGGATGAATTTCTAATTCCAGTAATGTTTTGGCGGCAAAACATTCGGGCGGAGGGCGTGTCCGTCTTGACAAAAATTTCACGCTGAATACAGATGCCACGCAGAAAGTTTCGTTATAATCAGCGGCCCGATTCCTCAAGCGAGCGCTCATTCCAGGAATATCTCTTAAATGAACCCGCCCCACCCACGACGCGGACCGAGCTTTTACGGCTCATACGCGGCGGTGAAGATACCTATCTCGAATTAAAAGTTAAGCTTTCGAACAGCGAAAAGATAACGCAGGGGATCGTCGCGCTGGCTAATACCGATGGCGGAACGATCATCTTTGGCGTAAACGATCAGCTTCGGATCGAGGGCGTGAGCAACCCGGAATGGGTGCAGCACGAGTTGGCTCGGATCTGCCGCGAGGAGATCGTTCCGCCGATCGTCCCGTTTTTCGATTGCATAGCTTTTGATAACGGCCGGCGCGTCGTTGTTCTCGACATAGAGGGTAAAAAGAAGCCCTACCGTACGCGCGACGGGCGGTTTTATATGCGCTTTGGCGCGGAGAAGAGGGAAGTCACGCGCGAGGAGCTTTCGATCTGGCTCGACGAGATGCGCCCTCTGGGCTATGAAAACATCCCGCTCAACGATGCCGAGGAAAAGGACATTGACGATGGGCTGCTGTGGGCATTTGCCAACGCTTTTGAAGACAACGTGATCGGGAACCACCTCTATCAGACGGGCGATTTTCTGCGGCGCGACCTGCTGCTTGCGGTCGGTACGGTCGATGATTTCTTGCCGACCGTGGCAGCGATCGTTCTATTTGGTAAAAACGAGCGGGTAGCGGAGCTTTTGCCGCGCTCGGCGATGACAGTGGCAAGATATTCCGGAACGAACGGTACGGCCCAGCTTATCGAGAAGATCGAGCTGAAGGGCAATCTGCTTACGATATTCGAAGCGGCGCTGCGGTTTGTTCAGCGATATTGCGATCTCGACAAGGAAAAACCAAAGCGTCCGGCGCTTAGAGAGGTGGATGCGCCGGTGCAATGGCGTGCGCACTACCATATTTACTCGGTCCGTGAGGCCGTAGCCAATGCGCTAATGCACCGCGATCTCGCGTTGCGGGACAACCCGACCCGGATGAATATTTACGACAATTCGATCGAGATAATAAACCCGCGGCGGACGAACAATTTCGCAACGGCCTCGCGCGCGATACGCTACGGCATAACGCAGCGGCTTAATCCGCAGATAGCGGCGATCTTTTCGCGCCGGGAGTACGGTTCGAACGTACCGAAGGGTGGGATCCCGATGATACTGCGGCAATCGCACAAGTTCGCGGGTAAGCGCCCGGAGATCTACGTTGCGAGCGATGAGTTCAAGCTGAAGATATACGGAGTTTAGACGTGTGTCAGTAGCCCGCGCGTGAGCAAGGGCGCAGAACGCGAAGAATATTCAATGCAGTCTCTAATTTGTTGTTCCTTCATTCGACTTAAAATTCTTGTCTTTTTTCTGCTAAAATCCCAACTGTTTAATATTACCCGTGACTTCGTTTAGCCAATTGTCTCAAAACGCGCGGTTTACGCTGATCGGCATCATATTGTTTGCCGGGCTGGCTTACTATGTCAGCAATCCTAGCCCCCAGATCTTTTACGATTACACATTCCGGGTGGCGGATAATATCTTGCGCGCGCATCTGGGCCTAAGTGAAAAACCGCCGTCATGGCTGAATGAATTTGTCCCGTTCGAGGGCAAATATTACAGCGTTTTTCCGCTCGGGGCGGTGGTCACGATGATCCCGTTCGCCTTTTTCAAGCTGATCGGGTGGATAAATGACATGCCGGCCGGCGTGATCATTGGGCTTACCGCCAGCGGATGCTGCCTTTTTCTGCTGCTGATCGCGCTACGGTATGAACTTTCGATGGCCAAGCGCGTGCTGATCTCGCTGGCGATGCTGTTCGGAACGTTCGCGTGGACGAACACGACTATGGGGGGCGCATGGCAATTGGCGTTGGGTTTCGCGATGCTCGGGGAATTGGGGGCGATCTATTTCACCGTTTACGACCGGCGACCGTTTTGGGCAGGAGTATTTTTTGCGATGGCGTTCGGCAACCGTACGGAAGTGCTGCTAACAGCACCGATCCTGATGTTCCTTTTTCTAAAGCCCGACCTTTATCACTCTGTGGAGATCGAGAATAAGGCGAAGAAAAAGAAGAAGGCCGAGCTTGTCGAGGAAGAAGCGGAAACGCAGGTAGAGTTTCGTTTCTCTCGAGAAGCCGTGTTGAAAAACTGGAAGTCGATCACCGCGTTTTGCGCTGTGCCCTTCGTGCTCGGCGTGACTACACTCATCTATAACTATATTCGTTTTCATTCGTTTACGGATTTCGGATACGCTCGTATTCCCGGTGTTTTGAAGGAGCCCTGGTACAATCACGGCATTTTCTCGGTGTGGTATATTCGTGTTGTCGAAATTTCCTTATCTGAAACCTAACCCGTTTTCGAGCTCGATCCTGTGGAGCAGCCCGTTTCTTCTATTTGCGCTTCGGTTCGGCTCGCGCGATAAGGTGCTGAAATATGCGGCATGGATAGCTATCGTTCCAATGACGATTCTGCTCTGGATGCACGGGAATTCGGGCGGGTGGCAATTTGGATACCGGTATGCGATGGTCCTGCTGCCGTGGTTGTTTGTGATCCTGCTCGAGAATAGCCCGAAAAAGATAACCCCGCTCGAATGGGCTGCCTATATTTTTTCGTTTGCCGCCAACCTCTATGCCACGTGGCTGTTCCATTGGAGCGGGCTGATGAAAGTTTAAAAATTTACCCGCGAAATACGCGAAAAGCGCCAAAAAAAGTTTCAGTCCAGAACGACTTCCTCTGTGCCTCAGTGTCTCTGTGGTAAATCCCGCGTTCTTTTTGTTAACCTAACTCTTTACTTATGTTTATCGACATCACACCGCTTCGGGTCTCGCGCGATTACCGGCTGCTGTTTTTCGGCCAGTTGGTATCGTTTTTTGGGACGATGATGTCGTTCGTGGTCGTGCCGTTTCAGATGTACCAGCTTACGGGGTCGAGCCTGTATGTCGGGTTGATCGGTGTGGCGGAGTTTGTGCCGATGCTCGTGCTGGCGTTTATCGGCGGGGCGCTGGCGGATGCGATCGACCGGCGAAGGATGCTGCGGATAACCGAGGTCGGGCAGACCATAACCACCGCGATACTGCTCGCCAACTCTCTTTTGGCGCAGCCGAGGATCTGGATATTGTTTGTCGGTGTAGCCATTCACGCGGGGCTTGCGGCGTTGCAGCGACCGTCGTTTGAGGCCTTGATACCCCGAATAGTCGAGCCGCAGCACATGACGGCGGTGGCCTCGCTTAACAGCCTTCGGTTTAATATCGGCGCGATCGTCAGCCCGGTGGTTGCGGGAATGCTGGCCGCGAAGTGGGGCGCGCAGGTAGCGTATGCGATCGATCTGATCAGTTTTGTGGGTTCGCTCGTCGCGGTGTGGCTGATCCGGGCCGTCCCGCCGCCGGAGAATGCCGACCGTCCGAATTTCGAGTCGATAAAGAAAGGCTTTCGTTATGCGATGAGCCGGCAGGAACTGCTCGGGACGTATCTGATCGACATCAACGCGATGCTTTTCGGGATGCCCAAAGCCCTGTTCCCGGCGATTGCCGCGGGTTTCGGTTCAGCTTCGTTCGGATTCTTGTTTTCGTCCATAGCAGTTGGCGCGCTCGCTGCGGCGCTGACCTCGGGCTGGGCGAAATGGGTCCACAGGCACGGGCTGGCGGTAACGATCGCTGCCGGGTTGTGGGGTGTGGCGATCATCTTTTTCGGGCTCTCGACCAATATTTATTTCGCACTGTTTTTCCTGGGCGCGGCGGGGTTCTTCGATATGATTAGCGGCGTCTTCCGCATGACCATATGGAACCAGACCATCCCGGACCACCTGCGCGGGCGGCTCGCCGGAATAGAGATGATCAGCTTTCTGACGGGACCGATGCTCGGTGATGCCGAGGCGGGGATCGTCGCGCACTTTTTCGATGTGAAAACGGCGGTTGTTTCAGGCGGCGTGATGACGGTGGTCGGGACGATCGTTTTGGCGCTGCTGCTGCCGAGATTTATCACATATGACGGGCGCGAAGGCATTAAGCACAAGCAAATGGAAGATGAAGCGCGAAAGGGGACGGCCGACGCGAAGGAAGAAATTGCCTACGAATCAGACGAAAAGAACGAAAAAAGGAAAACCTGATAGAATCTAAATTATGCCGGTAGTAAGAAAAACACAGATCGAAAATCTGCAGCAGATGGGCGGGGAAGAACTCGAGAGGTTTTTGGAAACTCTGCCCGCGGGTAAAGCTGATATCGAGGAACTGTTCGATTATCTCGAGACTACGCTTGAGCAGCGGGACTGCAATCACACCCTGCGGTACGCAATGCAGTTCATAATGGAAAATCGGCTAAATTTTCCGAAGGTCAGCGGGTGGCTTAGCGCGAACGCCGGTACATGCGACTGCCAGGTGCTCGATCGGATAGTTCCGGAGTGGCGGAAGGTGTTTGGGTAAAAATCTTTCGCGCGCCGCGCTCAGTGCAAGCAGGGATAGCTTAGGGTCCCGTCCGGACAGTGAGTATGTACCGCCTCGGCATATTCTTCGCAGGGTTTTAATTTACGCCCTTGCTAGCGCGCGGGCTTCCGCATGTATGTCCCGGCTACCGCAAATAGTCTTTTAGATACCGCCCCGTATGTGATCGCTCATTCTTAACGATCTCCTCGGGCGTACCCACGGACACGATCTCGCCCCCGCCGACTCCCCCTTCGGGCCCCAGATCAATTACATAATCCGCGGTTTTTATCACGTCCATGTTGTGCTCTATCACGACAAGGCTTGCGCCATTGTCGAGCAGGGCGCGGAAGGCCGTGAGAAGTTTATTTATATCGTCGAAATGGAGGCCGGTGGTCGGTTCGTCGAAGATAAAGAGCGTTTTCGATTTCGTCTTTTGAGCGAGGTGGGCCGCGAGTTTTACGCGCTGGGCCTCGCCGCCGCTCAGGGTAGTTGCAGATTGGCCGAGGCGTAAGTAACCCAAGCCGACAGCTTCGAGCATCTTCAAACGGCTGACGAGCTTCGCGACGTCCTTGAAGAAAAGAATAGCCTCGCGGACTGTCATCTGCAGGACCTCGTCGATATTCTTGCCCTTGTATTTTACGTCCAATATCTCTTGCCGGAAGCGAGTGCCGCGGCAGTCTTCGCAGGTTAGCTCGACATCCGCAAGGAACTGCATCTCGACCGTAACGACGCCAGAGCCCTGGCAATGCTCGCAACGGCCGCCGGGCACGTTGAACGAGAAGTGCGACGAGTTGTAGCCCTTTGTTTTAGCCGTATTCGTTCCTGCAAAGACCTCGCGGATGGCGTCATATGCCTTGAGATACGTGACGGGGTTGGAGCGCGGTGTGCGTCCGATGGGCGATTGGTCGACGAGAATTATATCGTCGATCAGATCGGCGCCTTTTATTTCCTTGAAAAGCCCGACGTGCCCTTGCCACTCATTCTGCTGTTTCTTGAGTCCCGCGTAAAGCACATCGTGGATCAGGGTCGATTTTCCCGAGCCAGAAACGCCTGTAATACAGGTGAGCATATCGAGCGGTATATCGACTGAAACGTCGTTCAGATTGTGCTCGCGGGCGCCGAGTATTTCGAGCTTGCGCTTGCCGACCGGGCGGCGTTTCTGGGGTATCTTGATCTCGGCATCGCCGCGCAGGTATTTTCCTGTAAGAGAGTTAGTATCTTTCAACAGGCCTTCGAAATCGCCCGCGTAGACAAGCTGGCCGCCGAGTTCGCCGGCGTGCGGGCCGATATCAACGATGTGGTCCGCCGCGCGCATCGTCTCCTCGTCGTGCTCGACCACGAGCACCGTGTTGCCGATATCGCGCAGGTTTTCCAGGATGCGGATCAGGCGCGTATTGTCGCGCGGGTGAAGGCCGATGCTGGGCTCATCCAGCACGTAAAGCGTGCCGACGAGCAGGGAACCGAGATTGGTCGCAAGCTGGATGCGTTGCGCCTCTCCGCCCGAGAGGGTCGAAGCCAGCCGACTGAGCGTCAGGTAATCGAGGCCGACATCGACCAGGAATTTAATACGGCGGCGTATCTCGAGAAGGAGCTTTTCCGCGATATGTTCGCGCTCTTCGTCGAGCGTAAGCTCTTCGAAAAAGGTGTGCGCATCGCTGATGGACATGTTGACCACCTCGGGCAGTGATTTTCCGCCTACTTTTACATCACGCGCTTCCTGCCGTAGACGACCGCCGTTGCAATCGGGGCAGACGGTGTAGCCGCGAAACTTGGCGAGAAAAACGCGAACGTGAAGCTTGTATTTCTTGGTCTCGAGCCACGCAAAGAACCCCTTTACGCCTCGCCAACCCTCGTCACCGTAGATAATGCAGCTTCGCTGTGAATCGTTAAGGTCGGCGAACGGCTCGTCCATCGGTATGCCGGCCTCCTTGCAATAACGCACGAGCTCTTTCTGCGCCCATTCGTATTGCGGGCGGGTGAAAGGCTCGATCGCGCCTTCCTTGAGCGAGAGCAAGGGTTTGGGAATAACGAGCTCGTAATCGACGCCGATCGTGTTGCCGAAGCCTTGGCAGGTAGGGCACGCGCCGAACGGGGAATTGAAGCTGAAAAGGTGCGGTTCGGGTTCCTCGTACGCGGTGCCGTCGTATTTGCAGATAAATTTATCGGCAAACTTCATCTCGCGGCCCTTTGTCGTCAGGATGAGCGCCGAATGGGTCTCGCGAAAACAGATCTCTAGCGAATCGACCAGGCGCTGGCGGATCTCTTTATCGGCGGCAAGACGGTCGACGAGGACGAAGGTGTCTTCGAAGTCGGAAAACGGGTAATCCTCGGGTTTTTGAAGCTCGAGGATCTCGCCTGCCCGAAACAGCCGCGAAAATCCCTGCTGCAGCAGCGACATCAGGAACGCCTGCGTGCTTAGCTGGGCGGTTTTGGCGGTCGCCGTTTTAGTCTTCTTTGCCTTGGTTTCCTTTGCGGCGTGGCCTTCCTGGATGGCAAAAAGAACGTAAAAGCGCTCGCCTTCCTCAAGAAAGTTCAGGACGTCGTTCGCGGCGGATTCCGGCGAATCCTTCATAACCTCGCGCCCGCACACGTGGCAGAAGGTACGTCCTACACGCGCGTAGAGCAGGCGAAGGTAATCGTAGATCTCGGTCTGCGTTGCGACGGTAGAGCGCGGGTTGCGTGTGGAGTTTTTTTGGCGGATGGCGATGGCCGGTGCGATGCCGATGATCTCGTCAACATCAGGCTTATCCATGCGCTCTAGAAACTGGCGCGCGTAGGCCGAGAGGGATTCGACGTAGCGGCGCTGCCCCTCGGCGTAGATGGTGTCGAAGGCGAGGCTCGATTTTCCGGAGCCGGAAACGCCGGTAATAACTGTGAGTTTGTTGAGGGGGAGCGCGAGGGTTACGTTCTTGAGGTTATGAACACGAGCCCCCCGGATCACGATCTCTTCTTCCCTGGGTTGTACTGCCTGCATAGGTGAAATCTTGTGCCTTAAAAGCAAAAGATTAGTTTACCAAATCAAGGCAAAATTAACCACAGGTGGAGGTGGTGTGACGCGGGGAAAGAGGGGACGCGGAGAAAGGGAGATTACCAGCGGAAGTCGTAGGTCGTGAAGTTGTCGCGCCAGTTTTCGGGCTCGTCGCATTTAAGGAAGGGGATATGACCTTCGATCACGACCTCGCAATCGAACAAACGATGAAGGCGGTATTGATGCCC
>Ga0193752_1002381_pt1 | contig 14199 bp, 7 predicted proteins | sample H1c1metaG_FD_144924 | JGI IMG/M metagenome (GOLD analysis project Ga0193752, IMG submission 144924) | Soil microbial communities from a riparian zone of the East river system, Colorado, United States - H1c1 | ecosystem: Environmental > Terrestrial > Soil > Riparian zone | place: USA: East River... | reverse complement strand
GGCTGGATAGCATCGACGGAATTTTGTCGAGCGAAATGGAGATCAACCTTTATCGTATATTGCAGGAATCGCTGAATAATATAATCAAACATTCGTCCGCAAGCGAGGCAAAGATCGAGATATTGAGGTCTGAGCGAACACTTGCGGTCGCGATCAAAGATAACGGAAAAGGCTTCGATGCCGGTGTCCGACACGATATGACAAAGAAAGGCGGCGGGTTCGGGTTGGTCGGAATGAGCGAACGTGCGCGTATTCTGGGTTCGCCGCTACAGGTAGAATCAACCACCAGCGGTGGCACCGTCATTCGTTTGAAGTTTAACTATTAAAATGGCTAATGACACACGAACAAGTCTGATACTCGCGGACGATCATCCTATTGTCCGCCAGGGTCTGCGGCAGATCATCGAGCGTGAGGCCGACATGAATCTGCTGCTCGAATGCTCGGACGGCGTGTCTGCCTTTAGTGAAACTATCGCTAACAATCCCGACGTTTTGATCCTGGATATAGACATGCCCGGGAAGAATGGTCTGGAAGTTCTTAAGTCCCTACACGAGGCCGCTTTTGCAGGAAAAGTGGTCGTGATGACGGTTCACAGCGATGAGGAATTTTTTGACGAGGCCCTGCGGCTCGGTGCTCATGGCTATGTCCTGAAAGACAGCGCGGTCGAAGACGTCGTAACCGCGATCCGCGCGGTATGTGCCGGTCAGAACTATGTCAGTCCTGCCTTGACGCGGCTGCTCTTCAGACAAAAAGACCAGCCGTCGCCGTCGGGTTTTGACAGCCTGACACCGACCGAGAAACAGATCCTAAAACTTATCGCCGAATATCAGACGAACAACCAGATCGCCGAGACTTTATTCATCAGTCCTTTGACGGTCAAGACGCACCGCCGGAACATCTGCATAAAACTCGATCTTGAGGGCAATCACGCCTTGATGAGATTTGCCGTCGAGTATAAAGGCAAGCTCTGATCCAATCCTGCCAGTCATCCATCCCCAGATCACTTTATTAACATTCGAAAATACTCCCTAAGGAGTAGCCCATTTACTACCTGAAGGCGATACCAAAGCCGTCCTCAACGGTCGATAATTCAGCTTGTTATAAATGCGCGAAGCACCACTTACAAACTGTTTAATGAACGTGTTGATTGTCGAAGATAACGCCCCGATGCGGCAAATGATCCGCAACTTGATAGAACCGCTTGCAGAACGGATCTATGAATGCTCCGACGGCAGCGATGCGGCCGAGCTCTACGGACGGTTTTCCCCCGATTGGGTGTTGATGGATGTCGAGATGCCAAAGGTTGACGGCCTGACCGCAACCCGCAGGATCATTGCCGAATATCCGGACGCAAAGATCGTTATGGTAACGGACTACGACGAAAAAGACCTGCGCGATGCAGCAACCGATGCCGGTGCCTGCGGATACGTATTGAAAGACGACCTGCTTGCCTTGCGCACATATTTGAAAGCTATTTAAGTTACTGGAGACAGCTATGAAAAAGACCTTACGCGGAATTATTTTGTTGATCGGAGCAGCATTTTTGCCGATGATATTCGGAGTACAGTCTGCTCTTAGCCAGAGTTCGGGCTGCGCGTTACCAAGCTTTTCGGCGGCTCAAAACTCTATAGTCGCGGGCGGCCCCCAATCCGTTACAAATGGCGATTTCAATCGCGACGGCAGGATAGACCTGGCGACAGTAAATCAAAGCACCAGCAATGTTACTGTGCTGCTGGGTGACGGAGCAGGAGCGTTTTCCAGCTCCGTCAACTTCAGTGTCGCCAGTTCACCATTTTCCGTAACGTCGGGCGACTTTAACGGTGACGGTAAGCTTGATCTCGCGACAGCGAATCCTGAGACCAACAATATTTCTGTGCTAATCGGGAACGGAGCCGGCAGCTTTTCTGCCGCGTCCAATTTAGTGACTGGCCCGGCGCCGTTCTCGATCGAGGCAGCTGACTTCAACCTAGACGGTAAGCTGGATCTCGCGACTGCGAACACGGGCAATGATACGGTTTCCATCCATCTCGGGAATGGTGTCGGCGGCTTCGCTTCGCCTCAGCATATAGCTATCGGGTATTCTCCATTCGATCTTACGGTAGGGGACTTTAACCGGGACGCAAAACTCGATCTTGCAACCGCGAATCCAAATTCCGACAATATTTCTGTCCTGACGGGGAACGGTCTCGGCGGGTTTGCCGCACCACAGCATTACACCGTCAGCGGCGGTCCCAGATCGATTCAGGCTGCCGATATGAATGGCGACGACAAGATCGATCTAATAACGGCAAATGAAAGTTCAAACTCGGTTTCCGTTTCGTTCCAAAACGGAATTGGAGCCTTTTCGTCACATCAGACCGTGGCCGCCGGACTTGGCCCGCGGTCAGTAGTTGTCGGCGATCTCAACTCCGACGGGAAACTGGACATCGCCGCATCTAATTGGGAATCGAGCAATGTCACTGTCATTCTAGGAAGCGGCGCGGGGCAGTTTCCGACGACGCAGAGCTTTCCTGTGGCCGGGCTGCCGTCGGCATTAACGATCGCCGATATGAATCGTGACGGAAAATTAGACCTTGCGACCTCGAACGTTTCGGTACTACTGAACACCTGCAATGCCGCACCGTGCGGCGGGATCAGTTGGAACCAGATTCAGGCTCGGCCACCTGTATTTTTTATGCAGAGCGTGATCCTTGCAGATTTCAACGAGGACGCGAAGCTGGATATAGTTACCGGCCACTCGTTTGCAGACCGGATCGAGATCTCTTACGGTGATGGACTTGGCGGTTTTACAGTTCCGTTCAGAATGCCTGTCGAGGATGGTGTGCTCGGCCTGGCAGTCGGGGACTTCAACCGTGAGAGCAGGCCGGACTTGTTCACGACGAACCTGAACGTTGATAACTTTTCGATCTTCCTCGCAAACGGCATTGGCGGATTCCTTCCGCGGGTCAACTACGCTGTCGGTGATATACCCGACGCTCCCGTAGTCGCAGACTTTAACTCAGACGGAAAACCCGATGTGGCAATGGTAAACAGAGGTAGTGAAACCATCTCGGTTGCTCTAAATACGTGTGAAGGATACCGATGTACTGATCCGAGTTTTGCGCCTGCCCAGCATTTCACGGTCGGGGGCCGCCTCCCATCTGATCTGGTGGCGGGAGATTTCAATAGAGACGGCAAGATCGATCTAGCGACGGCGAATAGTTGGAGTAATTCGGTTTCGCTGCTGATCGGCGACGGCTTGGGCGGATTCTCTGCACCCACTGTTATTAATATGAATTCCAATGCGACTTTCCTGGTTACGGGGGATTTTAACAAAGATGGAAAACTCGATATCGTAACGGCGGGCGACTGGGGTGTAGGTGTGTCGATCTTAATAGGAGACGGAAATGGGGGATTTGCGCCCCGTCAAACCTACGCGGATGGTCAGACGCAGCGTTACAGTCTTATCTCCAACGACTTTAACCTGGACGGAAACCTTGACCTTGCTTTAAGCGATCCGAATTTCATCTTCGTTCTTTTTGGAAATGGAAATGGCGGCTTTTCTCCATCCGTTAAATTTCCAGGCGGAGCGGCTGATATTGATACAGCCGATATAAACGCGGACGGCAGGCCGGACATTGTCACAGAAGGCTATCGTGTGTATCTGAATACATGCATACCTAATGTTGCCCCGGTCGGCGTCGATGACTCATTCTCGACGAACGTCAATGCAGTACTTACGGTCAATGCATCGGGTGTTTTGGCGAACGACACGGATCTTTACAATGACCCGCTCACCGCTACGCTCGTGTCATCAACTACCCATGGAACCGTCGTACTCAATTCGAACGGTTCGTTCACCTATACTCCGAATACGGGTTATTCCGGCAGTGATTCCTTTACCTACCGAGCCGGTGATGGCAGTTTCACCTCGAATATCGCAACAGTTTCGCTCGCTGTTCGCACGATAAATGCGGCCGATGATGCTGTAAACGTCTTTGAGAACAGCGGCCCGAATACACTCCATGTCCTCGCCAATGATTTCGACTTGATCGGCACTCCTTTGATCACGTCGATAACACAAACTACCAAGGGAACGATCGCGATCACCAATGGCGGAACAGATGTGACATATACGCCGAACCCTAATTATTTTGGAGCCGATTCGTTCCAGTATACGATCACGGGCGGAAATGGGCTCACGGATACCGCAACCGTCTCTATCTCGGTGAATTCGCCGGTCGGATGCGGCGTAGTGAATTTCAACCAGAGAACTTTCTACAACGTTGGGGAATATCCAAACTCGATCGCGGGAGGTGACCTCAATCGCGACGGAAGCCTCGATCTGATAACGGCAAATGTGTACGCGGGGACCGTATCCGTCCTCTTTAACACCGGGACCGGCGGGACCTTCAACCCGGTGCAGACCTTCGGACGAGCAGAGGCCGGACTCACCACCCAACAGGCAATAGCTTCAGACCTCAACTCGGACGGATTTATGGATATGGTAGCCGTAAACGAGAGTATTGACCACGTATCTGTCTTTTTGGGAACTCAAAGCGGTGTCTACGCCTACATTGAAGCGTATGTTGGACCGAGTCCCACGCAAGTGGTGGTTGCCGATTTCAATTCAGACGGCAAGCTGGATCTTGCGGCGACAAACCACAATACGCACACGGTGTCGATCATGCTCGGATATGGCAGCGGAGCCTTTATGCAGCCACAGCAATTTCCGGTTTCATTCTTTCCGTTCACCATCGGTAGTGCCGACTTCAACAACGACGGCAAGCCGGATGTTGCAACCGGAAATTCAGATGGCACGGTCTCAATACTGCTCGGGAATGGAACCGGAGGCTTCGCGGAAGCACAAAGTTTTGGCTCTAACGGTAATATACGCTCGGTAGATTTCGCAGACTTTAACCGTGATGGCAATTTGGATATTGTGACCGCAAGCCGGAACTCGTATAGAGTCGAAATTCTTGTCGGCGACGGTAACGGTGGATTCGAACTCTATAAAACTTTTAGCGACGTGGAACATACGAATTCAATTGCAGCCGGAGATTTTAACGGAGACAGGAGAGCCGACATTGCCATTGCCTCACAATCCGGATCGCGGCCGTTGCAACTTCTTTTCGGAGATAGCGAAGGAGGCTTTAAACGGGAGAGCTTTGAGCAGCTAACTTATTTATGGAACATCGCAGCTATAGACATTAATTCCGATGGTTATCCGGATCTTGTCGGAACGCAGGTTGACGGCGCTAGCTATTTTGTTACTTCTATAAATAGCTGTGCTGCTATATCACGCTTTGAGTCGGATGTCGCGGGACGCCCGTGGGGTGACGGAATTATTCAATCTGATGATGTCTCGTTAATTCGCCGGTTTCTTTCAAGGGCATACTCTCCCAATGTTCCGGAAGGCGAGTTTCGGCGTGCGGATTCAGCTCCGAATAACACCGGCGGAGATGGTTTGATCGATGCAAGGGATGTTGTCCAGGCTCGCCGTTATGCTACCGGAACCGATCCGATCCGGGCTGCCGCCGGGCCAGCCGACGCAACTCCGACCTCAGGGCTTACAGAGAGCGGTAAGGATCAAAAGCACGCAAACCCGGAAGGTGCCGTCAGGCAGTTGGAAGTATTATCAGGCCAAGGCGGCCGCAATGCTCATGTAACTCTAAATGTTTTGGTCGATGCGGCAAGCGATGAATCGGAATATGCGTTTGCGATCAATTATGATCCGGCGGTGCTGTTAAATCCGATTGCGGGAACCGGCAATGCGGGAGCGTTAGCACAAAACTGTTCTGTCTATCCTATCGGCCGATTGAATTGTTCGGTCGGAGAGTTTCCAAACAACAACCCATCGAGCGACACAGCAAGCATCGGTGAGATTCCTGCCGGCAGTGATCAGATACTGATGACCGTAACCTTCCAGATAGCTGTGACCGCTCCGACAGGGCTGACGCCAGTTACATTTTCTAATGCAGAAGCTGCGAATGACGCGGCAAGCGGTCTGCTTGTTTCCGGGATCGATGGTAATGTGGACGTACTCGCTCCGACGGCCGCAAATGTTTCGGTTTCCGGCAGAGTTTTGACGGCTACGGGCAGAGGCTTAAATGGGGTCGTCACTATGACGGATATGAACGGCAATGAACGTTCAACCAGAACAAACACTTTCGGCTATTTCACATTCTATAATGTCACTGCCGGCGAAGCCTATGTTGTTAATGTTCGGTCAAAAGGGTATTCATTTGTCCCGCAAATCATTTCGGTCACGGACAATGTCACCGAACTGATCCTTACCCTTCTGCCTTAGCGGAATAAACGGGGCTTTCGAAGAATTTCGAAAGCCTCGTTTTTTTAAGGTTAGTTGCAAAAGACTTCCTCGCAAATTCTTGAATGGTTAATCGATCGTGATGCCGTTCGCCTGAAGCGTTGTCGATGTAGTTTGCTGCAAGGCCGCGAGAGCTTTGTTGTATTCGGTTTGCGAGCCGATCTCTGCATTTCGAGCGTTGACAAGCGCGTTTTCACGTTGAAAAAGCAGAAATCGCGATGAGCGAGCCGAATCGAACAGATCCCTTTCGCCTTGAAGCTGTATCTCGGCACTCTCGCGAGCCTTCCGGGCCGAAGTCATTTTCTTTGCCGCGCTTTCTACATTCTGCAGGGCATTTCTAACCTCAGTATAAACCTGCATCTCCTGGATCTTAGTTTGCGTTTCAACCTGTCTGCGCTCAATATCGACCCGGGCAAATTCGGCTTGAGCAATCTTGTTTTTGAAAGGGAAATTTATCGTCACGCCCGCGGAAAAGTTCGCTGCACTCGGGCTGAGCAAATTTCGGATCGATCTAAATGACCCGCCGACAACCGGACTATTTACAAAGGAGTTTGGCGTCATAGGAATATTAGAGATATTGCCCAAATTCAACCGCGGATCGTTTCTCACTATATTTAGTTGATCGAGTAAAAAGGCATCGGCGTTGGTGGTGCTTGAATTCATATCGATCAATGCAGCATCTCCCGAAGACTGCGGAGCTTTCACCGCAAACCCGTCGAGCGAAACACCGGCGTTAAAGTCGATCCGCGGTTTCGTCTGGTTACGGAAATATTCCATTTCGATCGCACTGATCTCTTGCTGCTGCTTCAACCGAAGAAGTTCGGGACGGTTGTTCACCGCGTCAGTCATAGCTTCGGCCAACGACAATTTGATCGGATTGAGATCCGGTTTGTCCGTCGGTATAAATGTTCGACTCCACTCCGTCGAAGTCATATTCGGCAAAACGAGTTGTTTCAAAGCATTTTCGACCTCTGCAACCTTTCGCTCGGCTTCGAAAACATCGACTTCGCGGTTTGCAAGTTCGGTATCCACCTCGGCTTTTGCAAGCGGAGCTTCCGCCCCGTCTTCGATCTGCATTTCGATCTTTCTCAGGTTTTCTTTGCTCAGATTTAAGTTGTCGATCCGGTTTTTCTGATCGCTCAACGCAAAAAAGAGTTCCCAATAAGCCTGCTGCACCTGATATATCTTCTCGATGGTCTTTCGCCGAAAATCCGCGTCGGATTGTTCGAGGATCTTTTTACGAATGCGAATCTGTCGCCGGTTGTTATCGATCTTTCGGTTTCTAAAAAGAGGCTGCGTGAAAACGACGCCGAGCGAAGACTGATTGAAAAAACTTTGCTGCAATTCACCATTCGGACCGGTTACATAGTTTCCGGTTCGCGATGTGGTGAAAACAGGGCTGAAACTTCCACCGCCCTTTCGGAGCGATTGCACATACCCGACATCGGACGAAAATGTGTTCCAGGCGTCAGCACCGCGAAAAGAGTTTCGACGGAAGGACGATGTGCCGGAAATTACCGGATCGTACACTCCCTCGGCCACGCGCAGCAACGCTTCATTGACCCTCACGTCGTCTTTTGCAAGGTCGATGTCGTTGTTATTGTTCAGAGCCATACGAATTGCCTCATCAATGCCCAGCGTCAGAACCTGGTCCTGAGACACTCCGACTCGTTTGAGATCGATCGGGGCTTCGGGTTTCCTATTGACGGCAACCTTCGATTCATCGTTCGTCTGGCTAAAGGCGGACACATTCAGCATCGAGCCTAAAACTGCAAATATAAAAAACGCTCTTCTCATAAATCCCCCGGTTAATCCTTGTTCTTTGACTCGTCGTCGGACGCGGCGTTTCCGGTTTCGTCGTCCTTCGCCCGTACATCATTTCGTTCCGGCGTCTCAAGCGCCTTTTCGGGAGACGAATCTTCTCTTTTCTCTTCATCTAAGAGGTTGACGACACCACCTTTTTCGCTGTATTCGTCCGGTTGCGACGGTTCGTCTTCGAACACATCTGAGATCGAATGATCGCCTTCTTCGAACGACGGGGCGACTGGCGTTTCCTCACGATCTTTTTTATCGCGAACGAACAGCACGTAAAACACAGGGATTACGAACAGATTCAGCGCCGTGGAAACTAACATCCCGCCGATCACCGCTGTTCCGAGTGAATGACGCGCTAGAGCACCGGCTCCGGTAGAAAACAGGAGCGGAAGAAGTCCGAAAATGAATGCGAATGACGTCATCAGGATCGGACGCAGACGAGTCTGAGCGGACTTTATCACCGCTTCTTTTGGCGAAAGCCCTTGTTCGCGCAATTGATTTGCAAATTCGACGATCAGAATCCCGTTTTTACTCGAAAGCCCGATCAGCATCACAAGCCCGATCTGCGTAAAAACGTCGTTCGGCAATCCGCGTATAAAGTTAAATGCCAATGCTCCCAGAACTGCCAGCGGGACCGAAAATAGAATAATGAACGGTGCGACCAGACTTTCATATTGCGCGGCCAGGATCAGAAACAGACACAATACGCCGAGACCGAAAATTAAGTATGTCTGGTTTCCGGCAGAGAGTTCCTCGAGCGATAATCCCGACCATTCGAAACCCATGTTGGCTGGTAAAACAGTCTTCGAAAGACTCTCCATAGCCGTGATCGCCTGGCCGGAACTTAGGCCTGGTTTTGCGTTGCCGTTAATCTCAACCGAACGGAAGAGATTGTAGTGGCTGATGATCTGCGGCGCGGTTTCCTTGCTGATATTTATGACGTTGCTCAGCGGGATCATTTTGTTGTCACGCGAACGGACGTAGTATTTCTCAAGGTCGCTCGGGTTAGAGCGGAATTGCTCGTCAGCCTGAACGTAAACACGATAGTTTCGGTTAAACAGCTCGAAGTTGTTGACATAGGCGGAGCCGAAATTGATGCTTAGCGTCGAAAATATCTCAGTAATATCGACGTTTAATGATTTTGCCCGCTCGCGATCCACCTCGACGAGGATCTGAGGGCTGTTAGCGCGAAAGCCGGTAAAGACACCCATCAAACTCGGATCCTGATTCGCGGCCCCGGTTAGTTTCTGTGCGGTCGCATCCAGATTTTCTATCGTGCCGCCGCTCAGGTCCTGCAACTGATATTGGAAACCGCCGACCGAACCAAGGCCGTTAACTGGGGGCGGCGGAAATGCGATCACCATCCCCGAGGTGATCTGAGCAAATTGCCCCGACAGCTTGCCGATGATCGACATCACGTCCTGGCCAGGCCCAACGCGTTCGTCCCAGGGTTTCAGGGTTGCGAATATTACGCCTCTGCTTGGGCCGCCACCGCTAAAACCAAAGCCTGCCACAGCAAAAGTGTCTGTAATTTCGGGGATCTTTTTAATTTCCGCTTCAGCCGCGATCATCGTCTGTTCGGTTTGTCGGAATGAGGAGCCTTCCGGCCCCTGCACCAATATGATGAAGTAGCCTTGATCCTCGGTCGGTACGAATCCTCTCGGCACGATCTGATAAAGCAAATAGGTCAGGCCGATCCCAACCAGAAATATCGCAACTACAACCCACCGCAGTTTTATTGCCAAATGGAGAGCGCTTTCGTATCTGCGGCGAACCCATTCGAGCGCGGTGTCAAACCATGCGAGCCAGCGGACCCCCTTCTGATTTTCCTTCATCAGCAGAACGGAAAGTGCAGGCGTGAGCGTAAGCGCAATGAATGCCGAAATGCCGACCGAGATCGCGATCGTTACCGCAAACTGTTTATAGAGAAGTCCGGTCGTGCCGGGAAAGAAAGTTACCGGGATAAAAACCGCGCCGAGAACAAGGGTCGTCGCAATAACGGCGCTTGCGATCTCGCGCAGTGATTCCTTTGCGGCCTCTTTGACGGAAGTTCCTGTTTCATGCAAAACGCGTTCGATATTTTCGATAACAACGATCGCGTCATCCACAACAAGGCCTGTCGCAAGCGTGATCCCGAAAAGCGTCAGAGTATTCATTGAATACCCCAGAGCATACAGCCCTGCTGCGGTTCCGATCAGCGAAATAGGAATAGTGATAAGCGGTATCAAAGTAATGCGTACGCTCTGCAGAAACAGAAACATTACGAGTACAACGAGGACAATTGCCTCGAGCAGCGTTTTCAATACTTCGTTGATCGACGCGTTGACCGGATCGGCGTTGCTGAAAGCATTCCGATAGCTAATCCCCGGCGGAAACTTGGCCTTCATTAGTTCCAATTCCGCCAATACGCCGCTTGCAACTTCCAATATATTCGCCTTTGGCAACGGCAGAACGCCAATTCCGACCGATTCCTTTCCGTTGAACCGCAGGATCGCGTCGTTGTAATTCTCAAGCCCCATTTCGACGCGACCGACGTCTTTAACTTTTACAACGTCATCCGGCCCGTTTGAGCGGACGATCACCTCGGCAAACTCTTCAGGTTTTTCGAGTCGGCCTTTGGCGCGGATGTTGATCTGATACATCTGATCGCCAGCCTGCGGACGTGCACCGATCTGTCCGGCGGGAACTTGAATATTCTGCTCATTCAAAGAGCGGACGACATCGGCTGCTGTAATGCCGCGGCGGGCAAGCTTTTCCGGGTCGAGCCACAAACGCATTGAATACTTGCCGCCGCCAAAGATCAGAATGTCGCTGACACCCTTGACGCGCTTTAAGCGGTCGCGCACGTACAGATCGACATAGTTGTGCACGAATTGGTCAGAATAAGGCCCGGCATCGAAACCGACCGCCATGGCAAAGTTGTTGTTGACCTTTTCAACGCGAACGCCGAGGGCCTGAACCTCGGGCGGAAGCTGCGATTCCACGACTGAAACGCGATTTTTCACATCGACAGCCGCGAGATCCGGGTTTCGGCCGAGATCGAAGAACACCGTAACGGTGCTGACGCCGCTAGCCGTGCTGCTCGACGTCATATATCGCATCCCCTCGACGCCGTTGATCTGCTGTTCAATCAGCGATGTGACCGTTGTCTCGACCGTCGTTGCATTTGCACCTGTGTAGATCGCGGTGACCTGAACCGAAGGCGGAGCAATGTCAGGATAATTTTCGATCGGGAGCTGTGGGATCGTGAGCAATCCCGACATCAAGATCATGAACGAACAGACCGATGCAAAGATCGGCCGCTCGATAAAGAAACTAAACATATTACTGCACCCCTTGCTGCTGCGGCTGCTGGTCGTTGCGGCCCTTGATCGTGATCGGCGTCTTGTCGAATAGATTCTGCGTACCGGCGATGATCAATTCGTCATCAGCCGTAACGCCTTCTATTACTGGATATTTGCTGTTTGTTGGTTCGCCGAGCTTCACGGGGATCTGGTGAGCACTCCATTGCCCGTTTTCTTGTTTTGCTACAAATACGAAATTCTGTCCCGCAAGCTGGGTAACGGCGGTCGTCGGGATCCAAAGGCCGGAATCCTGAGACCACACGATCCGGGCCTGGCCCCATTCGCCGACTCGAATCCGCCCGTCGGGGTTTGCATATTCGGCCTTGATCAAAACAGTCTGATCTCCGCCCTCTGCCCCGGGAGCGACAAAAAAGATATGGCTTTGCCCCAGCTCTCTTCCATCAGGAGCGATCAGTTCAACCGGCATACCGGTTCGTAATTTTGAAGACTTTTCAACGGGAATGAAGATATACGCTTCCATCGGCTGGTTGACGGTGATCGTCATCAGCTGGGTTGTAGGTGAAACGTAATCGCCGACCTTGACCGGAATGTCGCCGACAACTCCTGTAAATGGTGCCGAAACATCGTAGTAGCGAAGCTGTGCCCGCTGTTCAGAAAGCATCTCACCCGCTTGCTTGGTATCGTTTTGAGATTGTGCGATCGAAGCTTTTTGCGACTGGATCTGAGCATTTATTGCCGCAAGACTCGAAACTGATGTCTGATAATTATTTTCCGCGATGTCCAATTCCTGACGGCTTAGAACACCTTTGCTCTGAAGCGACCGTGTTCTCTCAAGCTGAATTTTTGACAGCTTAACGTTCGATTCGCGTGCGATCTTATCTGCTTCCAGCGATGCAAGCTGCGAACGTGCCTGATCCGTCACTCTGGAACGGGAATCGATGCCGGCGGCCGCCGAACGGACGGCCGCCTCCTGCTGGCTTGCCTCGATCCTGATCAAAACCTGCCCGCCGCCCACGGCATTGCCCGATGTAGTGTTGATCGACCTGATGATGCCTCCGACGCGCGGCGACAAAGTTACGGACTTACGCGACTCGAAACGGGCGATGTACTCGCTTTCGTCGCGAACCAGATCGGACGTCGCTTTGCCGACTTCAACGAGCGGCGGCGGAAATCCGCCTGCCTGAGCATCGGCCCCCGAGGAACACGATGCCGAAAAAATTACCGGTATCAAAAGAACCAGCAAATATTTCCACCTATTTAAAACTGCGAAAGATTGATCCATAAACGCTACGCTCCTGGCAGTATTTGGCCAAAAAACTATGCTTCAACTAATATGCTTAATAATTTACTAATAATAATTTACTAATACAAGTAAACATTTATCTTTGTCAACTATTGACACATTGAAGTATTAAAGAATAGTAAGTAGTATGTAACTATGAACGTGCCGAGCAGAGCAACCACCGTCGGTCTATCAGAAACATCCGTGCGCGAGTCTATTCCCACATTAGACTTGCTGATGTTGATGAAAAATCTCCAATCAAATATCGCACTTGTGGCAGAGGAGTATGGTTTGACGATCATGCAGTTGTACACACTGCACGCCATTGCCGAAGAACACAGGACTATGGGGAAGATGGCTCAGGCCATTCGCTGCGATGCGTCGAATGTGACCGGCATTATAGATAAATTAGTTACGATGGGGTTGGTGATACGTCAGGAAGATCCTAACGACCGGCGAATTAAAACTGTGCAGCTTACATCGGACGGTTGTATGCGGATCCATCAAATTATGAACGCAATGCCCCAACGTCTAGGTTATTCACGCGTCAGTCAACGAGAGATCTCGGAGTTACGCCGGATACTGCTAAAACTCATCGGTAATGTTCCTGAATGCGATCAAAAATAGGTTTGGACTTGCTTCTTCCATTTGTTTTTCTCAACCGAATTATTTAGACATCGCCCAACCACGCCGATATAATCCAACTGGCATAGTATTTTTTCTGCCAACGCGATGAATTTCGAAAAGCTTTTCAGGATATTGTCATACGCGACCGTTTTTTGCGGTTTTTTTTCGCTGTGGATATCCGGGACCTTTGGTCTTTTCGGAACCGGACTTTTCCTCGCCGCAATGATCGCAGCGTGGTTTTTCGAAGATACACGGTGGCAGATCTCGGAACGACTCGGAACCGCAATGATCGTTCTCGCGGTACCGGTTTATTACTTTCTTTGGTGGATCGGTTTCTTTTCGTTTGCCAGTGCCGAATCGGTGTTGCCGGGCATTCTCGCGCGTCTGATCCTTTCGCTTTCCGCTATCAAACTGCTTCAGAAAAAGGGGGATCGTGACTGGATATTCCTCTACATAATGGCATTCTTTCAGGTGCTTCTTGCCGCCGGATTGAGCATAAGCGCGCTGTATCTGTTCGCATTCGTTTCGTTCGTGTTTTTCATGGTCTCGACGATCATTTTGTTCGAGATGCGAAAGACAAACCGGGCCGTATCGGAAAAGGCGAGTGTGAAACATCACGACGCGGCAACCCCGTATTTAGCATTGCCGGGAATCAGCCGAATTCCGACGACGGCGATCGTACTGATCGCAATAATTGTGGTTATCGCAACACCTTTATTTTTCCTAATACCGCGTGTAGGCGGAGCCGGGATCGGTTCCGATCCGCGAGGCGTATCTCGCTCCGGATTTTCCGACACAGTAAAACTCGGCGGCACTGGAAGTATTCAGCAGAATGACGAGGTTGTTATGCGCGTCCGCTTAG